>VYLN01000002.1_pt1 | contig 121209 bp, 102 predicted proteins | sample 5109471 | NCBI WGS metagenome assembly VYLN01 (sample SAMN12291806, study PRJNA351875) | freshwater metagenome | isolation source: freshwater lake | place: USA: Michigan, Lee Lake | collected 2013-08-06 | reverse complement strand
GGGATAATCTGGGGGGATTGTGTGGGGGGATTCTGATTGCGAGGCGTGAGTGTCGGTGGGCGATTCTCGGCGTTTGCGGGGCGATTTCGCGAGATTGGGAGGATGAAACTTGCGGGGGCGGGCGGCATCGAATCGGCGACGGGAAAGACAGAACGGGCATGCGCGGGCGATGGGCTTGCGCTGCTTCGTGTGTTGGATGGGTTGGGCTGGTGGATTGACGTACTACTAAAGGAAATGACTCATGCAGACGGTGGCACCTGAAGTTCTTTTGCAGCAACTTAACTGGCGTTATGCCGTGAAGAAGTTTGATGCGAGCAAGAAGATTGCGCCCGGCACGTGGAGTGCGCTGGAGAAGTCGCTGGTGCTTTCGCCCAGTTCGTATGGGTTGCAGCCTTGGCGGTTTGTGATTGTGACGGACAGCAAGGTTCGTCAACAGTTGCGGCCTGTGAGTTGGAACCAGCCGCAGATTACGGATGCGTCGCACCTGGTGGTTTTCCTGCGGAAGGAAAAAGTGACGGCGGCGGATGTGGACAAGTACATTGATCGCATTGTTGAAGTGCGCAAGGTGCCGCGTGAGGTGATGAAGGACTATCGCAACATGATGGTCGGCACGGCGGAGAATCCGGCGACGGATCACATGGTGTGGAACAGTCGGCAGGTATACATCGCGCTGGGCTTCTTCTTGAGCGCGGCGGCGATGCTGGGCATCGATGCGTGCCCGATGGAAGGCATTGATGCGGCGAAGTATGACGAAGTGCTGAACCTCAAGGGCAGCGGCTACACGACGACGGTGGTGGCAACGGCGGGCTACCGCGCGGATGATGACATGTTCGCGAAGATGGCGAAGGTTCGCTTCCCGGATAATGACATGATTGTGCGCGTGTGAGGGTGGGAATTTGAGTTGGGTTGATGGAAGATTTGACGGCTCGCACGTGATGTGCGGGCCGTTTTTTGTTTTGTCATATCAACGCGAGAGCGCGAGAGTGTTTCATGAGCCGTGAGTCAGATTCAAAAGTCCACTGCGATTGAAGCTAGGAGGTATTGACACTTTCGCTACACTGGAGCATCTCCACCCGAAATCTAGCTCGCACGGCGCGTGATCGGGTTGCGCCATCTTGCAAGTTGGGGTTGGCTGGAGGCACGCTTTGTGGAATGGGCACCAAAGACGACCGGTGGCGCACGATGCAGAGCGTTGACGACAAAGTCACCCCCGACGCCGCCGCTAACTGCTTCCGCCACAGCAGCGACGCGCTAGGCATTGGTGTAAGAATGCACTCACTGCGCCCGAATCAGAAGCCGAACCAACAGTCATAAATGCTGCGTGTGAAGAAGCAATCAGACAAATATCCAAAAGCAACGACGGGCGGCATGCGATGTACCGCCCGCTTTGCTTTCGTGGTTTGTCGCAAGTGAATGCGAACACAAGCGAGAGTCAAGATGAACGCGAAGAGGATCAGACGTTCATTCGTCTGCCCGCATGCCGCATCTTGCGAAGGCTCTGCAAGTCAGCGACCGTATCGGCGGACAACACCCTTCACGATGCCCTGCACTTGGCAGTAGCGCACGCGGATGGGTTCAAACTGCGGGTTGGCGGGCTGCAGGCGGATGTGGTCGTCTTCCTTGAAGAAGGTCTTCAGGGTTGTTGAGCCATCGGGCAGCAGGGCGACGACGCGATCGCCATTGCGGGCGACTTGCGTGCGCTCGACCAGGACATAATCGCCATCGAGGATGCCTTCGTCGCGCATGCTGTCGCCTTCAACCTTGAGAGCGAAGGTGCTGTTTTCGCTATCGCCCGGAGCGAGAACTTCGCCCAGGTCGATTTCTTCTTCGTTGGCGACGCGTTCGATGGGGTGACCAGCGGCGATCTTACCGACGAGGGGGAAGCGCAGCGGTCGACTCTCGTCGGGGACGGCGATGCCCTCAGCGATCGACAAAGAGCGTGCCTTGTTGGGCTCGCGCACCAGGGCGTTCTTTTTGATGAGCGCTTCGACGTGCTCGAAGACGGTCACTTTGCTCACGCCAATCTCGTCCGCCAGTTCCTGCATCGTCGGCGAATAGCCCTTGCGCACTCGCCAGTCGCGAATGAGCTGCAGAATGCGAAGTTGTTTCGGAGTCAGATTCATTGCCATGTATCACTTCCCTTCCGGCTGCCAAGCCGGCATTTTCGACCGCACGCCCGTGGGCGAAGCGGCCCCCATCCGTTGCCTGTGAACCGATTGAACGACGTGAATTTGTTCCACTTGAACCATTTGACCCGCCCGTGCGATTCGTCACCACGCCGGCGGAGTCAGAAACTTTGCGAGCCGAGCGCGAGGTGCGTGATGTGCGCTGGGCGAGACCTTTTCTTTCACTTGCCAAGCCTTCGGTTTCACCATCGAGCCCGGCGAGGTTGCCAAAACCTGCGATTGCGGGAGCGGGCTGAGCCACATCGCGAAACGCTGCAGCTGTTGAAGCCGCGGTGTGGGCCAGACGGAAGACCGTCATCTGCTGACGCTCGAAGATGCCGTCCGCCGTTGCGAGGATGCCGACGATGCGGGCTAGGGCGGCCCGGCAGACTTCCGAAGCCTGCGCGGCTGTGGATGCTGCGGAGACCACCAGTTCGCGGGCAACTTCGTGGGCGGCTTGCAGCACGCCGACCGGCCCGTCAACCGAAGAACCAACCGCTGAACGACTGACTTCAGCTCCGCACGTGTCGCACGTGCCGCGATGCGAGGACGGACTGGCAGACCCCTCAACCAGTTCGCCCAGATGCGCATCGTCGGCACAGAGCGACCGCACGAAACTACCACCAGGGCCAAGACACACCACCGGACAAATCGCTGCGAGAACAGCCACACTCTCGCGAGTGGAGAACTCGTTTGCAGCGAGCGAGACGGCGTTGGAGTTATTGCGATCCTTGCGATTCATGACCGACCTCCTGAGGACTCTCGCGTGGGCGCTCCACGCGGCGAGAGTTGCGAGACTCAGGGGGCTCCGCCCCAACAGCTTCCATCCGACACCCCTATCGAACTTGAACAGGTCGAAGGAATATCGTCGAACGCCGCCGAACTCGATCAACACTCCGCGAGGCGTGTCTGATTCCGTTCGGTCGATGATAGTCTACCGGCCGCCGCACGGCGTGTCAATAGCTTTTGCGTACTTGTGCGGATAATTTTTGGTTTGCGTTATAAAATCTTGTGCAGGATGAGCTTATGTGTTGAAGATCGCTGCCGGTGGTATTCGGTAGCGCATGAAAAAGGGGCCGACTTGTGTCGGCCCCTGGTCTGGTGATCAGCAATTTGGTCATCTCTGGGTCACGATGCCTGGTTCGAGCGTTGCCGTCGCGGTGTTGCCGACGACGAAGTGTTTGATTGTCACGCCACGCGTGATGCGGAAGAAGAGTCTGATCTGCACTTCGGGTCGGCTTTCGCTCACGCGAGCGTACTTGTCGATGTCGGCAAGTGTGGTGAGGGGCTGGCCTGGGGTCATGCGGAGCGTGATGTTCTCGCCATCGTTGAAGTTGAGTCCCACGGCGCTGTAGGTTTGGCCGTTGGTATCGACGAGCACAACGCGAGCGGTGCGATCCTGGTCGCGAACGAGGGGGCCGCCCAGAGAGAAGGGAGCGGCGTTTCGCTGGGCGTCGTAGGCGACATCCACCTGCATGAGGATCAGGTCTTCTTCGACTTCAAACTGTGAGATGCGGAGAGGCTTTTCGAGCGGGCCCTGCATTTCGGAGACTTCTTTGACGGTCCAGACCTTTTCGCCACCGATGACTTTGCCGCCACTGTTGCGGTCCTCGGTTTCGGTGATTTGCAGCGGGTTGTGAAGGCCTTTTTGGATTTGGAAGGGCGTGTTGTTGCCCAACTGCATGCCGGGGACCGACCTGGTCTGCGGGTCAACACGCATGGTCGTGGCTTTGCTGACGTCGATATCGCCCGCTGAGCCACTGCTGCCGCCGCCGGCTCCGGTGGCGAAGTTCTTGAGGTTGCTCAGCGAAGCATCGCGAGCGGCGGGACTGGAGAAAGTTCCGAGTTGGTTGACGCCTGCACCGATTTCGGTGCGGGAGCCGCGCACGTAGAGGGCGGTGGGTTGCATGTCCGCAGGGACGACAAACTCGAAGGCGAAGACGGACTCGGCGCCGCCGCCCACGCTGGCGATGAAAGTCTTTTCGGAGTTGTAAAGCCAGCGCTTGTAGATCGGTGCAGTGCCGTCGGCTTGGCTGGTGACGGCGATGGGGTAGAAGGTTTCGCGCTGGCTGCCGTCGGCGTTTTCGCAGACGAGGCGGATTTGCGGGGAGCCGATGGAGACTTTGCCGCTGCCTGTTTCGCTGGCGCCCGAGAGGAAGTTGACGACGAAACCTTCGATGCGCGACTGGGCGGGGAAGGGATCGCCCGTGGGCGTGCTGAGTTGCTGGGGGTTGCCAGTGACGGGATCGCGAATGACGTCGTTGAGGGCACCGGATGCACTCTTAACGGTGAAGCGGCCTGCGACTTGGTACTCGTTGGGCCGCATCGCGTTGCGGTTGCGGCCATCGCCGAAGGTCATGCGGTTGGAATGGCCGATCTGGGCGAAGTCGGGGTGCCATTTGGCGAGGGGTTGGTCGGTGGCGAAAGCGCGCTCGGAAAGCGCTTCGTAGAGGCCGGCGGTGATGTCATCGACGGGGAGAAGCAGCTTGTTCTGGCGGACGACGCTGCCGTTGGCAGACCAGGCCATAGCGTTGTGGCCCATGAATTCGGTGCCGAAACGCATGTTGGAGAGGCCCAGCGTGACGATGCCCATGCAGATGATGGAAGCAAGCAAGCCGCAGACGCCGCCGCCCGCATAGTTGACGGGGGTGGTGACGTTGACGTTTGCACGTAGGACGGCCATTTCAACGACGCGTAGCACGAGGTAGCTGACGGCGAAGGGAATCATGAGAGCCAGGCCCCAGGCTGAACCTTCGAGGGCGGACATGGCTCCGCGGGCGGGTGCCACGGCGAGGAGTTTGTAGCCCACCGGCTCCCAAAGGGCGAAGGCGATGGCGCCGGCGGCGATGGTGCACGCGAGGTTGACAAGGGCGGAGAAGAAGCCGCGCGTGCTCCAGAGGAACGCGAGCAACAAGGTGCCCAAGATGGTGATGATGGAGAGGATCATGGGGAGCCTTCGGGGAAGTCAGGCGTGCCGCGATGACATGCCTGGGGTCGTGATCGAGCTGGACTTGTATCTATACCGGTGAAACGTGGAAGTGGTTGCCGGGTGAACACTTAGGCCTTGGGGGCTGCGGGTGCAGCGGGGCCAGTCGGAGGGGGCGTATCGGTCGTGACGCGGATGACTTCGTCGACGCTGGTAATGCCGTCGAGAGCCTTGCGAAGGGCCGATTGCTGGAGCGTGGGAACTTTGCGCTTGCGAAGTTCGAGCTTGAGAGCGTTGAGGTCGCCAGCCTTGAGCAGTTGGCGATCGCCGTCGGTCAGCGTGACGACTTCGAAGATGGCTTCCTGGCCCATGTAGCCCACGCCGTTGCAGGCGCCGCACTCTTGGACCTTGTCCTTGACCATGACCTGGCCGCCCTTTTTGAAGAGCTGTTTGACCGAGCCATCGGGCAGGCCCAGCTTTTTGACCATTTCGGGCGTGGGCTGGTAGGCTTGCTTGCAGTTGTTGCACAGCTTGCGGAGCAGCTTCTGGCTGATGACGCCCTTGAGCTGCTTGGTGGCTTGATCGACATCACCCACCAACTTCACCCAGCCTTGCAGGGCTTCGGCTGCGCTGTTGGCTCGCACCGCGACGTAAACACGGGCGCGTTCGAGGTCAGCCTTGGCGATTTCCTTGGCGGTTTGGGCATCGGGCAGTTCAGCTACGCCCAGCACGTCGGGGTCGCGACGCAAGATCGAGCGGACGGTGGTGCTGTACTCGGGGCCGTCGCCGGTTTGTTCGTACTTGTTCTGACGCACGCCTTCGAGGGTGGCCTGCGGCTCCATTTCCATGGTTTGCACGTTGGTGGTGTAGGCATCGTGCATGCGGATGACGGTGTAGAGAGTGGTGGTGCGGCCGCCGTCGGGTGGTGAGGCAACGAGCACGACGCCCTTGGTTTTGACCAGTTCTTCGATTTCGGTCTTTTGCTGGTCAAGCAGGCCCATTTCCTTGACGTCGCGCTTGACGGCGTTTTCGGGATCAAAGAGCAGTTGCAGGCGCATGCCTTGGGCGGTGCCTGAACTGGTGACGCGCACTTTGCGTTTGCGGTCGTCTTTGATGATGATGACATCGCCCGTGATTTTCTTGCGGCGTTCGGCGAGGTCGAGCTTGGCGGCGTCTTTCCAGAAGTCCATGACTTTCTGGGCATCGGCAGCTTGCATGATGTCGCCGCCGACGGGCATGCCGTCGACGAGCCATGAGGGGCGGTAGGTGTTGTCTTTGCCGGTGGGGGCGAGTTCGAGCTGGCTGCCGCGAGCACCCAAGGCCCGCATGTACATTTGCTCGGCGGCGGTGCGCAAGGCGTATTCGGGGGTTTCGGCGTTGGGGGTGGGCACCATGCTCTTGTCGGGGCGCTGCAGTTGCAGTTCGACCTTGCCTTGGGCGTTGACGGCGGCTTTTTTGTCCTTGGCGTCCTTCATCGCGCCGAAGTCCACGAGGCTGAGGCGGAATTTCTCGGGAACGCGCTCGTCCTTGTTGTGGACGTTCATGAAGATGAGGATGTCGGCCAGCAGCAGCACGACCATGATGCCCAGGCCAGCCAAGAAGGCACCGATGCCGGCGAAGGGCATGGCGATGGCCAGCAGCAGGGCGGCGAGGCCAACCACCAGGTGAATGGTGTTGAACTTTTCGCGCGGGAGCAGGAAGCGCTTGGCGTGTTTGTCAAAGACTGTGGAGACGTACCACGCCCAGACAAAGAAAGGGACGAGCAGTACCAGCGGCTTCCACCACGATACCAGCAGGTAAGGCTCGCCTTGCTGGGCGAGGAGCGTGTTGAAGGACGCCAAATGGAAAGAAGCAAGTTCAGGCACGCAGAACCTCGTGGGTGAAAACCCCGGCACGAAGAAAGAGGACGCTATGGCCGCCGGACATGAGGGACCGGAGGGGGCGATAGGGTAGGAGAGGCGCGCGGACAAGGTGGCGAGCGTGCTGAAGAGAGTCATGCGTGTGCCGGACGCGGTTTGATACAATCAGTGGATGCGAGATCAGCGAGAGACATTTCGCGATGCGATTCGAAATCCCAGCGATCGCAACTTGAGTGATTCACGAACGGCCGCGAGCCAACCGGTTGAAACCCAGCCGCTTACGTTGGCGAGCGAGCCGACATTTGCTGTACCCGACGTTGTGGCAAGTGATCTGGATGAGGACGTGATTCGGCGTGAGTTGCAACCCGGAGAGGTGATGTTGTGGAACGGACGCGGGACTCATTTTCGGATGGGGGTGACCGCGATACCCGCAGTATTGTTCGGGACGTTCTTTGCGGGGTTTGCTGTTTTTTGGATTGCAATGGCCACTGTCATGGGAGGCAAGCAGGGCGGCGCGATTGGGATTTTTCAGATCATTTTCCCGTTGTTTGGCGTGCCGTTTCTGCTGGTGGGCCTTGGAGTTATGGCTTCTCCATTTTGGGCCAAACGGCGGGCGAAAAACACGCTGTACGCGCTGACGAATCGTCGCGCGATCATTCTTGAAGCAGCGTGGTTCGGGTCCTCGCGAACTGTGCACAGCTACGAACCAAGCGGGCTGGGCGCAATGACTCGTGTCGAGCATCAGGATCAGTCAGGTGATTTGGTCTTTGAGCGGAAGATCACTGGTACGCAGAAGAACGGACGACCAATCACGAAGAAGGTTGGATTCATTGGTGTGCCGAACGTGCGGGAGGTGGAAACTGCGGTTCGAGATGCACTGCTTGCGCCCGGTGCGGGCGAATAGATCGAACGACTGCTTTGGCGCGCAGGTCATCGCTCCGGTCGCGTGACATCGACCGCGATATCGCCCAGCCACGCGGCGTCGCGCGGGTCAGCGTCGGCGGGTGTGTGGGCGGCGAGTGGGACCAAGATGATGGCCAGTCGCAGATGAACGCGCAGAGGGTGTTGAGAGACAGGGATGCTGAAGATCAGCGGTTCTTCATCTCGCGGCGAGGGGTCAAAGTAGTGGTGGATGTCATGCAGGCTGGGCCAGGCTTGCTCGAGGGTGATGGGCAGGGCAGTGTCGCCAGTGGTGACGCTGGTGAGACGAACACGGGGTTCGCCTCGCCCGCCGCTGCGGTCGCGGACGGTGAGGGCGATCGTGGTGCGGTCGGGGCGCGGGCTGGGGAGTGTGCGAGCGGTGACGGAGATGGACTCGCGGTACAAGCGATCTCGCAGGTCCGGGGGCATGTTGACGGCTTGTTGCGTGAGATAGGCGAATTGCGGGGTGTTGATGGCGTAAGGGTTTTCCAGGCGCAGGTCAAGCAGGCGGGTGAAGAGGTCTTGGTGTTGCTGGGGGGTGAACTGGGCGAGGCGGGGGGCGAGCTGGGTCCAGGCTTCGTTTGTTTTGAAAGTGGTTTGGGTGGCAAGCGGGACGAGGGCGGCGGTGGGCAAGAAGCGGTAGGTGCGGTGAGACCAGAGGACGCTGGTGATGCTGGCGATGAAAAGCAGGCAGAGAGCAATGCCTATCGCGAGTTTGATGGGGCTGGTTTGTTTGGTGCCGATGGCGAGGTCGGCGAGCCAGCCTTTGCCGCATTCGGGGCAGCGGGGCGGGGCCGAGAGGTCGGTTTCGGGCGGGTAGCCGAAGGTGTATTCGTAGTTGCAGAACTTGCAGACGGGCTGGGAGCCGACGCGGCGGGGGAGGCCGGCGCGGATGAGGGAGATGCCGATTGCGATGTAAACGCTGGGCAGAGACATTCTCATCACGAAGAGAAAGGCCGCGAGCGGGTTGGGAACGACCGCGGTGGCTGCGATGGCGATGAGAATGGAGGGGATGAGAAATTGCACCGCAGCTAGTCGCCACGGCGTGGGCGGGCGGCGCAGCAGTTTGGACTTGCGCATGCCAGCAATTGCGTAGATGACAATCATCACGAGGCCAGCGAACATCGCGAGGTCGGGAAGTGCGTCGTAGTTGCTGAAGAGAACGCGCAGCAAGAGGGTGAGCACTGGCGCGGCGGCTATGCACGCGAGCATGAGCGGCACGAGGGCGCGGATGTCGCGCCAGGTGAGGGCGGGGAGGGTTGGTGTGGAGGCGGCGGCCACGGTGCAATGGTTGGGGGGGAGAAGGGAAGAAGTGACGGAGTGACGAAGTGACGAAGTAACGAAGTAACGGAGTGACGAAGTGATGGGGCACTTGAGCGGTTGTGACGAATTTCGGGACAATTGATGCACCGAGCATCGCGATGGGCGCACGGTTTGCCGAGTAGGGCGCACCGGGCGCGATGAACGGTTCGCCGGAGGTCGTCTCCGGCGAATCGAAGACGATTTTCGGTGTGCGGTAAGGCGCCTGCGGTGTGCGGTAACACGCCTTCGGCGTGCGGGCGGCGAGCAGCGGTGTGCCGGATGCGACCATCGGTGCGCCGGATGCGTTCTGCGGTGCGATGTTTGTCGTGAAGGGATGCCTGACCCGCACCGCTGCGCGGTGCGCTCGCGTGACGGGCGGCTGTCCGGGGGTTTCGCTTCGCTCAACCCCCGGCTATTGACCGTTGCCGCTTCGCGGCGGGGTTGAAAGTTGGAGCAACGTGCCAGCGCAGTGACGTTGCAGTCACGCGATTGATCTGTTCACCGCTTCACCTCCCCACCCGCTCACCCCCTCATCATCTCACGTCGCCGCGACGGTCGCCGGCGGCTTCACTTCCACGCTGCGGAAGTTCTTCGCGCCGGCGGTGGGCACGCGGTCGGGGACGGGGCGCAAGTTGTGGAAGGTGCGGGGGCGGCGGTAGAGGCCGATCATGGCTTTGAGGCCGCGGATGAAGGCGTGGGTGCCCTTCTTGATGGCATCACCGGTTTCGACGGTGCGGAGTTGCCAGCCGTCGTTGGTGAGGAGGAAGTTGTGGGTGGCGCGGAACCAGCTTGTGGGGCGGCCGGTTGGGAGAATGGCGATGTCGGCTTTCTTGGCGAACAAGGCGCGGAGGAGGCCTTTGACCATGTCGCTCTTCATGTGGCTGCCCAGGCTGCGGTGGTGCCAGTAGAGCCAGTCTTGGCTTTTGTTCCAGCCTTTGGGGGGCAGTTGGTTGAGCGTCGCGAGTTGCTCTTTGAGACCGGGCAGGTCTTGGGAGCGCAGGGCCATGAGCGGGTGGACGTAGATGGTTGGTTTGCGGCCTTCGCGCTGTTCGAACTTGGCGGCTTCGGCCTGCACGGCGGCGGCGAGCTCGGCGTAGGGTTTCATCTTGGTGCTTTGGATGATCTTCATCATCCCGCCGGGAATTTCGTGGCCTTCGGTCTTGCACTGGGCGGCGTGTTCGAGGCCGACGAGGTGCAGTTCGGCGAGTTCGTCCATGCCGGTAAAGACTTGGCCGATGGCGCGGAGGACGTCAACGCCAGCGCGGCGGAAGCGGGTCTTGGGGCCAAAGCCGCAGACATCGATGGGGGCGTACGCGTTGCGGGTGGTGTAGTAGCGGACCCAGGTTTGGAACTTGCGGCTCCAGAGCGGGTGGTAGGCTTTGCTGGAGGGGACGCCGCCGACTTTCATGCCGGTTTTGCGGGTCATTTGCAGGCACCATTCCACGTCATCGCCGTGGATGAAGATGTCGGGCATGAGGCCGGTCTTTTTGACGGCGTCATAGCGGACCAGCGTGCTGCAAGCGGCGAGATATTCGGCGGGGATGATCTTGCGCTTATCGACATCGCCCATGGCTGAGGGGACGAAGAACCCGTTCTTGGGGTTCATGCGGCCGCCGATTTCGTAGGTGGTTTGCGTGACGATGTCGACGAGGGCGGAGCCGAAGGCGCAGTAGTTTTTGTGCTTGATGGCGGCTTTGATGAGTTCTCGCAGGCTGCGCTTGGCGACGCGGACGTCGCTATCGAGGAGCCAGAGGAAATCGGGGATGTCGAATTCGCCTGTGAGGCCTTCGCCGCTCATGACGCGGGCCATGCCGGCGGAGAAGCCGCCTGCGCCGCCAGTGTTTTTGTCGAGGCGATAGTGCTCGACGCGGCAGTTGGCGGGGATGGCGATGGTGTTGAGCGGAGTGGGGCTGTTGTTGTCGACCAGGACGGACCAGAGGGTGATGCCGCGGAGGTCGAGGCGGCTGATGTCGAGGAAGAGCTTTTCGAGGTCTTCGCGGCGTTGGTAGCCGGGGATGACGATGGCGACGCGCCAAGGCTCGCCATGGAGGCCGCGACGAGTGCGCGCGGAGGGCGCGGAGCCATTGAGACGGGAGATCGTGTGCGTTGTACCTGCGTGGCCATTGCCCGTGTGCATGAAGAGGATTCCAAGTTCGAAGCGTGCGCGAGGCCTTCCGTAGCCTCGTGGGTTTGTGGGGGCGAGGGTCGCCTGAGTGGTCGTGATGTCACGAGGCGACAGCCGCACGCAAGCCGGTGTGGCTCGTCCCGGTCAGCGCGACTATAGCGAGCGCGAGCGCAATCTTCATGTACCGCACGGGTTCCGAATATGGGGAGGGGTGTAACTTGGGGGAGGTTTTACTGGTACCATGAGAGGGAGCCGTGCCCGCAGGAGAGCGATGTGTGCGGCAACCGAACTGATGTGACTACTTGACACGGACTACTTGAGACGGATTGTGAGAGTCTGTGGCCCCCTTTGGAGCAATGCGCCATGCCGATGAGTTTTTCGCCGGTCGCTGATTTGTTTGTTCGTTCGATCAAGACGATGCTGGGCGATGCGACCGCGGTGGCGGTTGAGCAGTTGGAGAATCGGTCGATGCTGGCGGGATCGCCACTGCCGACGATTTCGCAGCTTGAAAGCCCGACGAACACGGTGGTGCGGTTTGAGACCAATCAGGGGGACTTCGATGTTGAGTTGTTCAACGGGGCGGCGCCCAACACGGTGGCGAACTTTTTGAATTATGTGCGCAGCGGGCGGTATGACCAGACGTTTGTGCAGCGGTCGAATCGCGTGAATGATCCGGGCCAGTTGGGTGGCATTGGTGTGCTGCAGGCGGGCGGGTTTGCATTCAGCCAGACGGAAGGGCTTTCGGCAGTGCCGACAGATACTCCCGTTGCGTTTGAGCAGACGGGGCGGACGAACGCAGAGCGGACGCTGGCGATGGCCCGTACGAGCAATCCCAACAGTGCGACGAGTCAGTTCTTTATCAACACGGTGGCCAATGCGGCACTGGACCCGGCGAACAACCGATTTGCGGTATTTGGGCGCGTGATTCAGGGGTGGGATGTGGTGCAGGCGATTGCGGCTTTGAATCGCGTGGATGCGCGGAATGATCCGGCGTTTGCGGGGACGTTTTCGGGGAATTTTCAGAACTTGCCGGTGACGGCGGCGCACAACACGTCGCAGGGCGTGCGTGAGACGTCGCTGGTGCAGTTTGTGAATGTGGATGTCATCAAGCCGTCGGAGATTGCGGGGTTCTTTTCGCAGGAACTGGTGACGCCAGAAGGCTTCCGCAGCGACTTTACGACTGAGTCAGTTGATTTGTACAACCCCAACAGCGTGACGACGCGGTATCAGATCATCGCGCGGTATGAGATTGGTGGCAAGGACAATGGGTTTGATGCGGGCGGGCGCGATCAGGTTGTTGCGAGCGGCGTGATCAATCCTGGCAGCAAGGCACGCGTGCTGATTACGAGCACGGCGGCGGGTTCGACGGATTTGACGCGCAACGGCGCGTATGCACTGGTGGCGCAGTTTGCGTTTGCCGAGACGGCGACGAACCTGCAGCCGGTTGCGGCGAGCATTACGCGCGATGACTTTGGCACCAGCACGAGCGAAGCGTTTGTGAATCCGGCGGCGTTTACGAACACGCAATTGCGCAACTGGACATTTGCACGCATTGAGCGCAATCCAGACAGCCTTGAGTATCTGCTGCTGTACAACCTGTCAACCAACACGGCGAACGTGACGATTGAGTTCTTGACGCCCAACGGGCTGCGCACGGTGACGCGCACCATTCCGGCGTACACGCGCGGGGGCGTGGGTGTGGCGGATCAGGGCTTTGGTGATGGCATTCTTTCGGCGCGCGTGACGAGCAATGAGAATGTCATCGCGACGCTGACGGACTGGGACATTGTCAACCCGGCTTCTACCGTGCCGCGGTTGGCGATTCCGAGCTACATGGTGAACGGCAGCGTGGGTGGCGGCAGCACGGTTGGGTCGATTTCGCGCGTGGTGCGGCCTGCGAGTGGTGCGGCGGAGCTTTCGATTTATAACAGCGGGACGAGCACGGCGAACGTGAGCATTCTCTATAGCGGGCTTACGCCGCTGGGGGCGACGAGCGTGAGTGTGCTGCCTGGCACGCGGGCGACGGTGCCGCTGGATCAGGGACCGACGGAGACTCCGGTGTCGGTGATTTATGATGCGGGGCTGAACCCTGTGACGGTGCAGTACACGAATGTGCCGGAAGTTTTCTTCCCGACGCCTGGGTTGCCCAGTTTCCGGGTGGATGGATTTGCGAATCAGTTTGCGAGCAGCGTGCCGACGATCGCGACGTTTGCGCAGGGGTTGTTTGAGAGCAGCACGGCGACGGGCACGAGCACGGAAGTGCTGTCGATCTTCAATCCGCTGCAGTCGATTGCGATGACGTACACCGTGACGTATCGCTTTACGGATGGGACGGCGATTGTGGGCGCGTCGGGCACGTTGAATGGTCGCAACTCAGTGGATGTGACGACGCAAGGGCTGACGAATGTGTTGGCGAAGATCAACAGCGGGGCGAATTTCCGCAATTATGCGATCATTGTGACGGGCTCGGCGAATTTGACGAGCGGCACAAGCGCGTTTGCGGGCATTGCGAACCTGACGCGGGTTGATACGCGGACGGCGAAGGCTGTGATGAGCGGGCCGTTTGTGAATGGGATTGCGTTGGCGCTGACGAGCACGGATGTGGTGGGTGTCGTGAATAACTGATGCGAGTTGTAGACTCAGCGTTGTGAAGTAGAAATAGCTTGACGAACACCCGGCGATGATCGCCGGGTGTTTTGTGTTGATCTGGTTGTTCGCGAGTTTGGAGGCGTGTGCCAGCGAGTGATCGTCACTATCCTGCGAGCGATGCGTCGTGATTTTCTTTCGCCGAGTACGTTGGGTGGTGATCCGTTCTGGGCGTTTGCCCGGGCGATGCTGCGGTATCGCGGGCATATTGCGGTGACGCTGGTGATGACAGTGATTTCGGCGGTGACGCTGAGTGTGGGGCTGGCGGCGACGCAGCCGGTTTTGAAGGCGATTTTGGGTGATAGCGGGAATTTGCAGACGCTGGCGAGCGGGTTTAATGAATCGGTAATGAAGGGGGTGGGGGCGTTTGGGCCACTGAAGCATTTGCTGATTTCGCAGGCGACGATTGCGACGCTGCCGAGTGATCCGTTCAAGAGTCTGGTGTACATCATGATCGGGCTGATTGGGCTGACGATTGTGGGCGCGACGGCGACGTTCATGCATCAGTATTTGTCGCTGACGGTGGTGAATAGGACAATGACTGCGGTAAGGCGGCGGGCGTATGTGAGTGTTTTGCGAGCGCCGCTGCGGACGATTATCGCGAGTGGACCGACGGATGCGGTGGCGAGGATTATCAATGACAGTGCGCAGCTTGCGAACGGGCTGAATGTTTTGCTGAGCAAGACGCTGATTCAGACGAGCAAAGGGATTGCGGGATTTGCGGCGGCGTTTTACTTCAATTGGAAGGTGAGTTTGGTTGCGCTGCTGGTGACGCCGGTTCTGTACACGATTATTCGGAAATTGGGCAAGCGCATCAGGCGGGCGGCGGGGAGTGCGCTGGAGAGTCAGGGTGAGTTGCTCGCGCAGAGCACGGAGAGTTTGCAGGCTCTGCGGGTGGTGAAGGCGAATGACGCGGAGGTGTATGAGAGTGGGCGGTTTCATGTTATTAATAAGCGCGTGATGCGCGAATTGAATCGCGTGCGCACGGCGCGGGCGATTGCGAGTCCGCTGACGGAAACGCTGACGCTGGTGCTGCTGTGCGGCATGGTGCTGGTGGTGGCGCGGGCGATTTTGACGAAGGGGCTTGATCCGACGTCGTTTATTCTCGCGATTGTTTCACTGGCGGTGGCGGGGGCGGCGTTCAAGCCTTTGACGGCACTGGTGCATGACATTCAGACGTCAACGCCTGCGGCGCAGCGGCTGCGAGAGCTGATTTGTTTGGAGGCTGAGCCCGGACACAGCAAGCCGGGTGCGAGGCTGGCGGCGCATGCGAAGGAGATTGTGTTTGAGCGCGTGACGGTGACGTATCCGGGGCGCGTGACGCCTGCGCTGAGTGATGTTTCGCTGCGGATTGCGCACGGGTCGCGGGTGGCGTTTGTGGGGCCTAATGGCAGTGGCAAGACAACGGCGCTGAGTTTGGTGAATCGGATGTTTGATCCGGATAGCGGGCGCGTGTTGATTGATGGGGTGGATATTGCGAGCGTGCAAGTGCGGTCGCTGCGGCGGCAGGTGGGCGTGGTGACGCAGGAGACGGTGCTGTTCAAAGGCACGATCAGGGCGAACATTGCGTATGGCGGGCTGACGAGTCCGCGCGTGCTGGGTGAAGCGGAGATTGTGGCGGCGGCGACCAAGGCGCGGGCGGATGAATTTATTGCCAAGTTGCCTTTGCGATATGACACGCCGGTTGCGGAGCAGGGGCTGAGTTTGTCGGGCGGGCAGCGGCAGCGGATTGCGATTGCACGGGCGATTTTGCGTGATCCGCGCATTTTGATTTTGGATGAAGCAACAAGCATGGTGGACGCCGAGAGCGAAGCGGCGATTGCGGCGGCACTGGCGGAATTTTCGAAGGGGCGCACCACGCTTATTGTGGCGCACCGGCTGAGTACGGTGATTAATTGTGATCAGATTGTGGTGTTTGATCAGGGGAAAGTTGCGGATGTGGGGACGCATGAGCAGTTGCTGGGACGGTGCAGTGTGTATCAGCAGTTGGTGCGGTCGCAGTTGGTGTGAGGAAGAATTACCGAAGTACCGGAGTTCGTTGAAATTGTTGTATTGAGACGGCGGCGTCAAGGAGACTGTTATGCCTACGAATTTTGGATATTTGCTGGGGCTGCTGCATCTTATTTTGTGGGTGATTGCGGCGGTCGATATTGTGAAGAGCAGCCGAAGCTTGGGGTCGAAGGTGCTGTGGTTGCTCGTGATTTTGTTGTTGCCGGTGGTGGGGTTGATTTTGTATTACGTGGTTGGGCGCAAGTGATGGGGACTGTGCGGAGTGCGTTCCTGACTTCGCACTTTGGTAACTGGCACTCTGGTACTTGGCACTCAGGTACTTGGCACTCTGGCACTACTCTCTCCCATGCTTCGACCCGGCGCTGATCCTGAGAACGTTTCTGAGCTTGATTTTCTGTGCGACTTCTGCGGCAGCACGTGGAAGAGTGATCGGCCGATGATTGAGGGGCATAAGGGGTCGCTGATTTGCGGGCACTGCTTGACGGCGGCGTACACGCAGGTGGTGCTGCGCAATGCGGGGCTGACGGTGCCTGAGCATGTGGCGTGTACGTTGTGCCTGCTGAACAAGAGCGGTGACTACTGGCAAAGCGGCACGCGCGTGGAGGTGCGCGAGGGGGAGGTGCAGATTGAGTTGGAGCCTGGAAATGCGGTGTGCAGGTGGTGTATTGAGCGGAGTGCGGGGATGTTGAGCAAGGATGGGGAGAGTGGGTGGAAGAAGCCGGGGTGAGTGGCGAATCGTGGAAGAATTCGAGTAGGCATCAAGGCATGCGGCATCGAGGCATGCGGCATCAAGGCATGCGGCATCGAGGCATCAAGAAGATGGCATCGGCGTGTGGGGATGGTGGACGTTACCTACAACCTGCTTGCCGCGAGGCTAGCCAGTTCGCTGCGTTCGCTCTTGGCGAGGGTGACGTGGGCGAAGAGGCGGACGCCTTTCATTTTTTCGATGGCGTAGGCGAGGCCGTTGCTGCTTTGGTCGAGGTAGGGGTTGTCGATCTGACCGATGTCGCCGGTGAGGATGAGTTTGGTGCCTTCGCCCACGCGGCTGGCGATGGTTTTGACTTCGTGGGGCGTGAGGTTCTGGGCTTCGTCGACGATCATGAATTGGTGCGGGATGCTGCGGCCGCGGATGTAGGTGAGAGGCTCCAAGACGAGCTTGCCGTCGGCCATGAGCTTCTGGACGCGTTGTTCGGCGCTGTGGCTGTCGGGTGCGCTGCCGCCGCCGCCTCGGGTGCTGAGGAGGTAGGTGAGGTTGTCGAAAATGGGCTGCATCCAGGCGGTGAGTTTTTCGTCTTTGTCTCCCGGGAGGTAGCCGATGTCGCGGCCCAGGGGCATGATGGGGCGAGCGACGAGAAGTTTGTCGTAGCGTTCTTCAGCGAAGACTTTGGTCATGCCCGCGGCGATGGCGAGGAGGGTTTTGCCAGTGCCTGCGCTGCCGAGGAGGGTGATGAATTTGATTTCTTCGTCGAGCAGAACGTCGAGGGCCATGATCTGCTGGACGTTGCGGGCCATGATGCCGAAGACGGGTTTGCGGGGACCGGTGACGGGGATGATGTGCTCGGTGTCGGCGAGGCGGCGGCCCAGGCCTGTGTGGGTTTCGTCGTCGCGGTTTTTGAGGATGACGAACTGGTTGGGTTGCAGTTCGTGCTGAATTTTCTGCATACCGCCGCCGCCGTCGTATTCCTCGGTGAGGTGCGGGGCGAGGCGGTCGAGGGGAATGAGGCGGTCGCGGTAGAGCTCGTCGATGAGGGAACCTTCGACGCTGGCGGTGAGATAGCCCGTGTAGAGGCGGTCGGCGTCGACGCGCTGGTTTTGGAAGTCTTCGGTGGTGATGCCCAGGGCGTCGCTCTTGATGCGAGCGCTGAGGTCTTTGGTGACGAAGACGGTGCGCAGGCCTTTGCGATGCAGGTGGTAGGCGACGGCGATGATTTTGTTGTCGGGGGCGGGTTCTTCGATGCCTGTTGGGCGCGGGTAGTCGGTGACGTCGATGCGGACGAAGCCGGTTTTGCCGCCTGGGCCTGTGCTGAAGGCGCCGCGGCTGGGGGCGGGGAGCTGGCCCCAGTTGACGCCGTCGGCGAGGGCACCGATTTGGCGGAGGCGGTCGAGGTTGCGGATGGCTCCGCGGGCGTTGCGGCCCAGGTCGTCATCCTTGCGTTTCATTTTGTCCAGTTCTTCGATGACCTGGAAGGGGATGACGACGTTGTGTTCCTTGAAGACGAACATGGCGTCGGGGTTATGCAGCAGGATGTTGGTGTCGAGTACGAAGTACTTGACGGCCTGTGCGCTGGAAATGTCGCTGGAGCGAACGGACTTGCCGGAGGTGCCGGCACCGCTGCGTGATTTGCTTGCCATGTTGTTTTGCGTACTCGCCTGCGAAGCCTTGCGCTTGCGCGAATGAAGGGTATCGCGAGAAGATGAGCGGCCTTCGCCTGCGGCGGACTTGATGTCCTGCCCGGCAGGGCTGAATTCCGGCTCCCGATAGATCGTGTCATCCATGACGATCCTTCGTGCTTTGGCCCGGCGAAGGGCCTTCTGGACTGGCCTATCGAACGGGCTTGCGTTGTCTGACTCTCGCGGATTGGCCTTGCGGACTGGCCTTTCGGACAAAGCGCGGGGGTCAGGTTTGGGACGCGACCTCCTGTCGCATCGGCCTCTTGGCACTGCCAAACCAATCAATGGGTGAGCATAACAGATTTTCGCAGGAACGGACGCGCGAGATTGCGAGATTCACTCAGAATTTGCGCAATGAGTGGTGAGAACGGGCGAGCGTGGCTGGTAGCTTGTAGCATCGTTCTTTCGGGTGACGATCGGCATGCTTGGCGTTATCTGGGATGAGCGAGAGCGGGGGCGATTGCGGCACGACAGCTTTTCACGCTGGTTGCGGCTTTGACCCGATTATTTGCAGTTATGCCACGGCCTGCTCATGTCATTGCGTTGTGTGTCATTGGTCTGCTCATGCTGGGCGTGGTCATGGTTTCGTCGGCAGATATGGCCGTGAAGACGGTGACGGTGGAGAGTCCGGTGGCGGCGGCGCCCAGTATCGCGGCGATTTTGACGAGCCGGACGATGGTCTACGCGGGGATGGCGATCGCCGCGTTGGTGTTTGCGGCGTGTTTGCCCATTCGGCAGTTGGCGGCGTTTGCGGAGGGCGTTGGTAGCGGCGGGGCTGTTGCGAATGATGGCAATCCTCGGCCGGGTTTGCTGGGGTTGGCGCTGGGGTCGATTGTGATTGTCGGGTTTTGTGCGCTGGTGTATGTGCCGGGTGTTGGGCGCGAGGTGAACGGGTCGCACCGGTGGCTGAACATTCCGGGGGCGGATTCGCTGGGTTTTCAGCCAAGCGAGATTGCCAAGTGGTCGTTTATCGCGATTGTCGCGTGGTATTGCACGCGGCGGGCGTCGATGTTGCCGCGGTTTTGGTTGGGGCTGGTGCCGGCGTTGGTGGCGGTTGGGTTTGTCGCCGGGTTTATTGTGCTGGAGGACTTGGGCACGGGTGCGCTGATTGCGTTAGTGGCGACGCTGATGCTGATTGCGGCGGGGTGCAAGTTCTGGCACTTTCTGGCGATGAGTCCCGCGCCGATTGCGGGTTTGGTGACGGCGATTGCGACCAGCGACTATCGCATGGCGCGCATTATGGCGTTTCGTGATCCGTACGCGGACCCCGAGGGGATTGGCTATCACGCGATTCAGAGTTTGACGGCGATTGCCAACGGCGGCGGGTTTGGGCGCGGGCTTGGCTTTGGGATTCAGAAGCTGGGGTACTTGCCGGAAGATCGCACAGACTTTGTTTTTGCGGTGTTGTGCGAGGAATTGGGGATTCCTGGTGCGGCGATGGTGGTCACGCTGTTTGCGATTTTGGTATGGGCGGGGTTTATGGTCATGCGGCGGGAGCAGAACCAGTTGCTGCGGCTGATGGCACTGGGCATTGTGAGCACGGTGGGCTTGCAGGCGTGTATCAATCTGTTTGTGGTGACGGCGATGGCGCCGACCAAGGGCATTGCGTTGCCGCTGATTAGTGGCGGGGGTACCGGATGGATTCTGACAGCATTCAGCCTTGGGCTGGTGGTGGCTATTGAGCGCACGCAGCAGGTGGCGTCGTTTGTCGGCGTGTCGTCATTGCCGAAGTTGAGCGGGGATGTTATGGTGGAAGTAAAGCCTGTGACGAGTGAGGCTGCTCGTGACGACGTGCCCGCGACGGGTGCGGGGCAGCAGTCGCCATCGGCTGGTTCGCCGCAGATGGCTTAGCGCTTGGCGCGGATGGAATCGACGGCGGCTTTCATGTGCAGGATTTTGCAGCCTGGGTGGCCTGGCAGGTCGGTGCCGGTGTCCATCATGATTTGCTTGAGCTGCGTGGGCGTGAGGGAGGGATCAAGCGCGAGCAGCTTGGCGGCGAGGCCACTGACGATGGGTGCGGCGGCGCTGGTGCCGCCGAAGAAGTCGGGCAGGCCGCCGATGGTGGTGGCGGGAACGCGGCGGCCCCATGCGAAGAGATTGACGAAATCGCCGTAGCTGGTGAAGTCGGTGGGTTCGCACTGTGGATCAAGTGCGCCCACGAGGACGACGTTCTCGTAGGTTTTGTCGCCCAGCACGCGGCGATCTTCGCCTGTGTCGCGGGCGCTGTTGCCTGCGCTGACGACGAAGAGGACGTTGGGGCTGGCGGCGATGCCGCGCTCGAGGGCGTCTTCGAGTTCTTCGCTCGCGCCGCCCCAACTCATGTTGACGACGCGCACGCCATCATCACGCAGGTGCGTGATGACACTTTCGATGGTTGGAATCCAGGCATCTTCGACCACACCTGCCATGCCGCCAGCGTTGAAGAAAGTGCTGCGGAGGTTGTAGAGACGAACGGCGGGGTTGCCCGTGGCGATGAGGCTTGCGCCGCAGGTGCCGTGGCCGCGGATGGATTGCAGCATGCGTTGCATGCCGGCGGGGAAGCGCGTGCGGCCGGTTTCTTTGGCGTAGAACCGGCGGTAAGCGTCCATGTCGATGATGGGTGAGGGCGAGTGGCCTTGGTGTTCGAAGCTGAGGCCGTGGAGGTTGTCGATGTAGCCGTCGTTGTCATCGTCGAGGTTGTTGGATGATTTTTCGCCGGATTCGCCAGGGTTTTCGTAGATTTGGCCGGGGAAGATGGCGGGGTCAACGCCGGTGTCCCAGACGGCGACGATGACGGGGGCTTTGATTTCGCTGGCATCGAGCGCGACCATGCGGTCGTCCCAGCAGGCGGGGCGGATGCCGGTGCTGTTGATACTGGTAAGGGCTTGCTGGCCAGCCTGGATGATTTCGCTACGAAGTGGGAGGAGGAGTTGTTGCGTGCGAGCGATGGCGAGAAGCTGGCGGGCTTCGCGCGGGGACATGTCGGGGCGGACGAAGTCCACGCACCAATCGATGTTGACTTCGGCGAGGGATTTGAGGCTGAGGGGCGACCAGGTGCGGGCGTTTTCGAGGTACCAGCCCAGTTGCTCGGGCTTGGTCATGTTCAGGTCATTGTTTTCGTTTTCGCGCTTGAGGCCAGAGGCGATGGCGCTGCGTTCTTTGGAATTGAGCCAGGTTGTGAGAGCGGCGGTCAGCGATGTAGTGAACTGTGCGCGGCGCGTGGACTCGTCGGCTGCGATGAGCGTGTGATACACAAGAGCTTCGCGTGTGATGAGCTGGCTGATCGCAGATTCGCGATCGAAGGAGTCGGCTTTTTGAACAAGCTCATCGAGAGCTTGGATGGCGGCGGTGAAGTCACCAGCGAGGGCGAGGGCTTCGGCGCGCATGCTGTATGCCATGCGGGTGACGGGACGGGTGCGCAGGTCGCAGGTGGCGAAGACTTGCCGGGCGTAGGAAGTGCCTTGGTCGGCGAGCAGCGCGATGCCTTGGGGCGAGGAAAGCATGGTGCTGGGCATGCCGGGTTGGCGCCAGAGCCAGGCGGGGAGAGCATCGACATCGCGGACGGGGATTTTTTCGCCCGCTGCGGGAATGGGTGAGGTGCGCAGGTCGCGCGTGGTGTGGTCTTCGCGCAGCGTGGGCTGGGCGTAGGTGGTTGCGCAGCAAAGCAGCAGCGCGGCGGAGCAGGAGATGGCGGCGCGGGACATATGGCGGGTGGTACGGTTACAGCTTGGCGTGGTTCGCGCCGAGGACTGCCGGAAATCGCCCGAATCACGCAGCATTTGTTGCTTAGCGGTTTACTGCTTTGCGGTTTTGTGCTTTAGAGCGTCACCATTTCCATGTCGGGCTCGCGCACGTCTGTGCCAGCGGGCACGCTCACTTGCGTGGCGAACTCGCTGAGGCCAGCCTTGGCCATTTCGCTGCGGATGTTGGCGGCGTTGAAGAGTTCGGCGTAGGGCAGCGTGACTTGTGCGCCGCCAGCGACTTGGCCCAGCGTGCTTTGCACAACGACGGTCGAGCGTTCTTGCTGCGGGGCGGCTTTGCCTGCGAGGATGGCGAGCATATCAAGAGCCATCTGGCCTTCGGACTTGGCCATTTCGATGATGCCGATGGCTTGCTCGAAAGCTTGCAGTTTGCTCTGCCAGTTCTCGAAGGTGCCGGCTTTCTCGGCGAAGGTTGCGCCGGGGAGAACAACATCGGCAACGTCGAGGATCGCGCTGCTCAGAGTGTCGACCACGACGACGAACTTGCCGGAGAGGGAGTTGCGAAGCTCGGCAGTTGCCCATTCGCTGGGGTAGTTGCCCATGACGATGACCGCGCCGATGTCACTGGTGCCGGTGCCGTGGCCCAACGCGCGGAGCATGTCAACGTATTCGATGCTGCCGCCGCCCCCCGCAAATTGCTTGAGGACGCGACGCACGCCGCGTGCGTTGGGGGCTTTTTCAGCGCGAATGTGGAAGGCCTTGGGGTGTTTCTCGTCGGCGCCGGTGGGATAAATCTTGTCGGTGCCGTGGGTGGGCACGGGGCCGAGGGCGAAGACCGCGTTGGGTGCGATCTGCTTGACGAGCTTGGCCCAGGTGTACGCCTCTTCGCAGGTCAGCATGGGGCTGACCATGAGGGCGACCTTCTTGTTCTTGGCGGCTGCGGAGCGCAGGCCTTCGATGACTTCGTCATAGCCTCGGGTGAAGTCGCACTCGACCAAGCTGCTGAACTGCTTGCGCATGGGTGAGCGAAGACGGTTTTCGCTGTGGACGAATTTCCAGCCGTAGCGGACTTCGTCGGTGATCCACCACTTGTTGACGGCGAGGTTCTTGCGGGGCTTGACGCGGTAGATTTTGCCATCGTTGTGATGGATGGAGATGTTGTCGCCGCTGCTGGTCAGCGGATCGATGCTGGGCGTTTCTTTGAGGAACCAGACGCGCTGGGCGAAGAGGAAGTCTTTATCGAGCAGTGCGCCGACGGGGCAGAGGTCGATGACGTTCGCGCTCAGCTCGTTGGCGAGGGGCACGCCGGGGAAGACGTCGATTTCTTCTTTGTTGCCGCGGCCGCCGACGAAGAGTTCGGCAGAGCCGGTGACTTCGCGCGTGAAGCGCACGCAGCGGGTGCACATGATGCAGCGATCGCTGTATAAGTAGACGTGGGGGCCGAGGTCCTTCTTGGGCTGCTTGACCTTTTGCTCTTCAAATCGCGAGACGCCCCGGCCGTACGCGTATGAATAGTCCTGCAAGAAGCACTCGCCCGACTGGTCGCACACGGGGCAGTCGAGCGGGTGATTGATCAGCAGATATTCCATCACGGCCTTCTGGTTGGCCACGCTCTTGGGGCTGTCGGTGTAGACCACCATGCCATCGCTGCACGGCGTTTGACAGGTGGGAAAGAGCTTGCCGCCCATGTACGGCGCAAGCTGGCCCGTCTTGGCATCCGGCGTGAACGCCTCGCCCAGACAGATGCGGCAAGAGGCCACGATGGAGAGGCCATCGTGATAGCAATACTGCGGAATCTCCACGCCGTTGGCGTTGGCGACTTGGAGGATCATTTGACCGGGCGTGAAGTCACACTTCTTGCCGTTGATGGTGATGGTGGGCATGGGTGAAGATAGTAGGAGAGAGGAGAGCGGAGAACAGAGAACGGGGGGCAAGAGGAAGCCCGGAAGGCGGGTCGCGGAGGGCGCGGAGTTGCAGAAGAGGTGCGAACTGTGATGGCAGAGATGTGCGCGGCTTCGGTCTTTGAGGATTATGAGCATGAGCCGCCGGCGAGGACGGTGAAGAAGTCGATGACGTCTTGGTCTTCGGGGAAGACGGAGTTGTTGTTGAAGTCGATGTCATCGCAGACCAAGCACTCTGCGCCGGCGAGGACGTTGAAGAAGTCGATGACGTCTTGATTTTCGGGTGAAATGTTGTTGTTGTTGAAGTCGATGTCGTTGCAGACGTTGCCGATGGTGATGGGGGCGGGGTCGGTAATGAGGGTGACGCCGCAGGGGAGGGTGATGCGGACGGAGAAGAGGCCAGCGTCGGCGGGGCTGGTGCTGCGGAGTTGGAGGCGCTTGGTGGTTGCGCCGGTGATGATGGTGCCGGAGGGCGTGGTGGTGTTTGTGAGGGGTTGGTCGTTGCGGAACCACTGGTAGGTGAGGTCGCCGTCGTGGCCTTGCGGGCCGGTTGCGCCAACGGCGATGGAAATCGTGGAGCCGGGCGTGCCGCGGCGCGCGAACGGAGGCCAGTGGACGGTGATCTGGCTTTCTCGAAGCACGGCGATGCCGACGCTGCGCGTGATGCCGACGCTTTCGAAGGGGCCGAAGATGAGCGTGCGACCGGTAGCGTCTTTGAGGACGCGGGCGTTGACGTTGGAACCCATTTGAGCCGCAGTGAACGGACCGAGTTGGAAGGCGGTGGAGTTGGTGATGATGCCGGGCCAGCGGGTGTTGGCCCATGTGCCGGTCGCGAGGTCGAGCGTGTTGACGCCGACACTGCCGACGACGTAAAGAACGCCATCGATTTCGCTTACTCCGGCGACGGTGGTGTTGAGAGCAGTTGGTGCTGTTGAGACCAGTGACCAGGTGGTGCCGTCGTAGCGGTGGACGGAGACTGGTGTGTTGGTGGTTGAAGGCGAGACGGCGTGGAGGGTGCCGCCAATTGCGATGCAGTTGAGGACGTTGGTTGGACCGCCAGTGAGCGGGATGTTGGTCCATGCGGTGCCGGTGAAGCGGTAGAGGTTGGTGCTGGTGGTCAGGTAAAGGTCTGGACCGGTTGTGAGCAGACGCGGGGACGTGAGCGTGGCAGGGAGGCCTGTGGTGGGCGCGGCAACTGCACCGGTGGGTGTGATGCGGTTGAGCAGCGAGCCGCCGGATACGGCGGAGGTCGAGACTGCCCAAAGCTCGTTGTTGTGAACTTCCATATGAGCAGGCAGGAGGTTTGTGGTGCCAGGCACGGTGATCCATGCACCGTTTTCGATTCGCAGCAATCGTCGGCTCAGGTTGGAGAGAGCGGCCACGGTGTAGAGGGTCTCGTCGTGTCTGACGAAAAACTGAGGAGGTTCGGTGAGCTGGTTTGAGGCGACGCGGCTCCAGGTGGAGCCATTCCACTTTGCGACGTAGTCGGAGGTCTGGCCACTGCCGACGAACTGAAAGGGACCGCCGAAGACGATATCGGATCCCAATTGCGTGGTGGGGCGTTGGGGGAAGCTGCTTGAACGGCCGTTCCGGGTGACGTAGATTCCGTCGAGTGGAATGACGGTGTTTGTGGGTGATGAGCGGAAGAAGTTGTCAAAGGGATCGAACGGCACGGACGAGTTGATGGTCGAAAAAAACGCTTGAACCGAATTGCCGTAGACATATCGGTTGTTTTGGAAGGTCACGTCGCCGAGGAGGTAGTTGTCCAACACAGAGGCAACAGGAAAGCTGTCAAGGATCCATGCGTTGTTCTCAAGTCGGAAAACAGATGGAGCTGGCTGGGGATTGGGCAAAGCCCATGCGCGAATTTGGCCGTTGGAGTTGGTGAAGCGCCAGACGGGACGAGCGGCTGGAATTGCACCGACAAAGGCGCGGATGCTAGACAGCGGTACGTAAGTTGAGCCATTAAAAAGCGCGGTGCCCACTATGCCGAAGGAGGGGACTACCAACGACGAATTGCCTGCGAGAACGATTCCAGCAGGTACTTCGATGCCAGCAGAAGGAAAGAAAGTCGGCGACGCGTTGGCTCTGGGATTTGGCAAGATACGGACTGAACTGCCGTTCCAAGCGCGTATGTCGGTTTCACGGCCGTAAAGCAGTTCGTTGTTGTACGTCGTCAACCCGTACACGTTGGTATTGACGACGTTCAAAGGTGTCTCGATGGGCTCGATGCGATCGGGACGAATAACGGCAATTCCTGCGAGGTTTCCGCCACCCGGGCTTCCGAAAAGGAAAGTGCTTTGGAACGCAACATAGACTTCGTTACGGAAAACTTCGAGATCCCAGACTTCACCGCCAGACAGGAATTGATTGCCTGCGAACGAGTTAACCGGCTCCCAAGACATGCCGTTCCACTTCGCGATCAAGCTGTGATAGACACCATTGGCGGCGTTGGACGCGAGAGAGTCGAAAGGGGGTGTGAAGACGCCCGCAACGTAGAGTTCGTTATTGCGAATGACCATGTCAACGCCACCATGCAGGCCCGCAGAAGCTTGGCGACCAACAAGATTCAAACCGCGGCCGAGGGGATGCCAGCGTTGGCCGTCGAATGCGGCGATGCCATTGACGACGGATCCCCCGGCTTGTAGAAACGAACCGGAAATGAAGAGGCGCTCGGGGAGTGGACCTGGGCCGTCAAAGTCGTGGGTAAGGGCAGCATAAAGCCGCGTCTGGAAACCGATTCCATCGCCCAAAAACGCCACCGCCCCAGTTGTGCCGCCGCTTGCGGCGAATGGGGCGGCTTGCAGGCTGGGGCAGGATTGGGCGAGGCACGATCCGGCGCAGGCGAGCAGCGATGCGAGGACGACGGGTTGGGCTGGGCGCATGATGATCTCTCGAGGGCAAACCGCGAGGTGAGTGCGATGAGCGAGCACACGACGGCGGGGGCGGAGCGGAAGTATCGCACGAGAAATAGAAATTTGCAAGCGCGATTTTGCGCGGCAAAGCGGTGAGAAAGCTCCGTAAATCAACGGATTTCTCACACTTCTGTACGAAAATGACAAATCATTCTCAAGTTGTCGCAACTGGTCTTCGGACCTTGGCGTATTGCTGCTCACTGATGGAGATGTCCAGTCGCCGCACGGTGGTGGTGCCGTGTGCGAACCGTGGCGTTTGCATCGCTGAGCAAGAGAGCAGTCAAAAAGCCCCTACCCACGATCGCCCCGTGAGCACTGTGTTTGCGGGGCGGTCTTTTTTGGGGGAGCGGGGAGCGGGGAGCGGGGAGCGGGGAACGGGGAGCGGAGAACAGAGAGCGCAGAACGGACATCGCGGTTGGCTGTTCACCGTTCACCGTTCACTGTTCTCTGTCCACGCCCCTCACCGCCTCGTCACGTTCACGCGCACGCTCTTCGTGGTGCTTTCGATTTTCAGGCCGGCGGGGACGTTGGGGAATTCGATGGTTTGGGCGGTGATGCCGCGTTCGAGGTCGGTGACGCTGAGGCTGACGAGGGCGGTGATGGGGAGGGTGCGGTTGCGCACTTGTTCGACGAGGTCTTCGGGGCCGATCACGCGGACGTTGGTGAGGAATTGGTCGCTGGCGGCGATTTGAATATTCCAGCGGGGCAGTTGGTCAGGCTCGACGCGGACGTAGACGGGGACCTGTGCGAGGACGAGTTCGGTGCCGCGGCTGGGTTTGGTGAGTGTGACATCGACGGTTGCGGGCTCGATGCGGAGTTTGTCGGCGTCTTTGATGTCGAAGGGCGGGCGGAGGGAGAGGCCTCGGAGGGTTTCGGTTTTGCCGCCTGCCATGCGATCGATGAGATCGATGGGCAGGGCGATCATGGCGGCGTCTTTGGGGGCGAGGCGCGCCATGTCGCGCGAGGGCATGGTGATTTTGACGGTGGGGGGGCTGATGGTGGGAACGGCGAAGGTGCCAAGAGCGGTTGTGACTTCGCTGGGCAGGCGGACGGAAACTTCGCGCGTTTCGAGTTCGTCGACGAGGACATTGAGCGTTGCGGGTTCGACGCGACGGATGCTGACGCCCAGCGTGGCGAGGTCAGGGTCATCTCGCAGAATCTCGGCGAGGTCGAGCGTGTAGGTGCCGGGGATGATGGGGACGATGCCTGAGCCGGAGACGACTTCGAGGGGTGATCGCAGACGGCGTTCGACGTTTTCGAGGCGGGCACTGTTGGTTTCGATCCAGATATCGACGGCGACGTCGCGCAGATCTGTATTGGTGACGAAGCTGTAGCGGGCGTTGGCTGGTGTGACGAGGGTGAGACGCGCGGGCATTTTCTGTTCGCGCAGAGTTTCACTCTCGGCAAAGACCCAGACGAAGGCCGCGACGAAGGTGGTGATGAGGAGGTTTTTGATCGTCTGCCACATTTGGTATCTGCTTGCTCGTCTCTGATTCGTCCTTGCGTGAGATGTTTACTTTTACTTATGCCTTGCGTTCGTTGTCGCCTGCGGTGACGCCAGCGGCGGATGAGTCGCTGCTGCTGATGCCTAGGTCCATGCTTAAGCCGGCGTTGGTTGCGTCGTTCATGCTGGTGTCGCCCGCGAGTGATGCGCCGGCGAGGGTTTCGCCTGCGATGCTGTCGCCGGGGTGGGCGCCCATGATGGAATCGTTGGATGGACCTTCGGCCATCGCCAGTTCGCGGCGTTCTGCGGCGGTGGGTACATCGGGCACGGGGGGCGGGGGCATGGAGCTGCCAGTGCGACGGCGGTCGATGACGCTGGTGAGACGCTGGGTGAGGATTTCGTTGAACTGTTCGATGGTGAGTGGTTTGGTGAGCTTGCCGCGTTCGGCGATCCGGATGTTGCCGGTTTCTTCGCTGACGACGACGACGAGGGCATCGCACTCTTGGCTGAGGCCCACGGCGGCACGGTGGCGACTGCCTAGGCGTGGGTCGGGCATGTCTTGCGGGTCGGCGAGGGGGAGCTGGACGCCTGCGGAGTCGATGACGCGGCCGCGGACGATGCAGGCGAGGTCGTGGAGTGAGGCGCCGGGGAAGAAGATGGCTTGGAGGAGGCGACTGGAAAGTTCGGCGCCCATTTTGGTGCCGCCTTCGACGAGGCCTGAGAGTTTGGTTTGGCGTTCGATGACGATGAGGGCACCGAATTTGGCGCGGCCCAGATACTCGACGGCGTCGGAGACTTCTTCGACGATGATGCGGATGTCTTTGGGGGTGCTGCGGAGGAAGCCGGTTTCACCCAGGCGGACCAGTGCCCGGCGAAGTTCGGGCTGGAAGATGACGACGAGGGCGATGGCGACGAGGGCGAGGAATTTGTCGTAAAGCAGGCCCAGGCGTTGGAAGGAGCCGTCGCCGCCGAAGAGGCGGCTCATGACGGTGAGGATGATGAGGATGACCAGCAAGCCCTTGAGGGCACCGGCGGCGCGGGTGCCTTGGACGAAACGCACGACGAGCCAGACCACCAGCCAGATGATGGCAAACTCGACTGCGATTTCCCACCATTGGTAGGTCAGCAGCCGGCTTTGCAGGCTTTGGATGCGGTCGAGCACGCCCAACGAGGAGTCCTTTCACGGCGGAGATTGGTGGATTGTAACTCCTTCAATCGTAACTTCGTATGTTTGGTGGGTGCAAGTTCGCGGAATCTGGAAAAGAGTGGGGCGGAATGGGTATCGTTGGGGATGCCGCGTGTTGTTGAGTATGTGACGACTCCGAATCCGCATGCACTCAAGTGCGTGCTGGATGTGCCGGTGGCGGGGTTGGGTGGGGCCAGCGCGGAGAAGGTTCGCAGCTATCGCGAGGCGGGGGCGGCGGGGGATGATGCACTGGCAGTGAAGCTGTTTGCGATTGCGGGGGTGCGCAATGTGCTGATTGCGGGACCTTGGATAACCGTTGGCAAAGCTGAATCTGCGACGTGGAAAACACTGAAACCTGCGATTGAAGCGGCGTTGGCGTGAGTTGGTGGTGGTGATTGAAGTGTTTATTCATGGGTCGTTCTGAGAAAACTGCGAAGCGTGAAACGTTCGAGGGCTTGCGCCCTCGTGTTCTTGTTGGGGCGATCACGAAGTGGTTTGGGCAGGTGCGGCGTGATTTGCCTTGGCGGGTGGTTGATCCAGCGACGGGGATGCGGAATCCGTATTTCAGTTTGGTGAGCGAGTTGATGTTGCAGCAGACGCAGGTTTCGCGTGTGCTGGAGAAATTTGGGCCGTTCATGGAGCGATTTCCAACGGCGGCGGCGTTGGCGGCGGCGAGTGAAGATGAGGTGTTGAGTGCGTGGACGGGGCTGGGGTACTACCGGCGGGCAAGGCTGCTGCATGCGGCGGCGAAGGTGATTGTGGAGCGGCATGGTGGGCAGGTGCCCAGTGATCTGGATGCGCTGATGGCGCTGCCTGGGCTGGGGCGGTATACGGCGGGGGCGATTGCTTCGATTGCGTTTGGGAAGGCTGCGCCTTTGGTGGACACGAATGTTTCGCGTGTGATCTTGCGCGTGGGCGGGGTGGATGTGGCGGGGGATGACAAAGCGGGGTTGGCTTGGGTGTGGGAGCAGGCGGAGGTGTTGGCGGTTGCGGCGCACAAGCAGGGCGTGGTGGCGGAAGTGAACGAAGGGTTGATGGAACTGGGTGCGCTGGTGTGCACGAGTGACAACCCGGCGTGCTTGGTGTGTCCGCTGCGAGATGTGTGCAAGGCGAGGGCGATGGGGAAGCAGCGCGAGATTCCGCGGGCGAAGAAGCAGGCAGCGCGCAAACCGGTGGTGCACACGGTGCTGGTGCTTTCGACGGCGGATGGGCGGACGCTGGTGGAGCGGCGGGCGGGGACAGGTTTGTGGGCGGGATTGTGGCAGGCGCCGACGATTGAAGGAGCCAAGCCGGCGAGCGAGGTTGAGTTGCGGGGGCGGGTTGGTGTGTTGGGGAAGGTGCGGCTGGGTACATTGCGGCTGAGGCAAGATGAGGACTTTGTATTTCAGACGACGCATCGCGATGTGACGTTTCGGGTGTATCGGGGAGAGATAGCGGCAGAGAAGATGATTGCGGAATCGGCGACTCATACCTTTCTTGCGAAAGAAACGATTGCGGAGCTTGGCATGTCGAGCCCGATGCGGCGGATTTTGCTGGATGGGACGCAGCAGACCAGTGGTGATGCGGCTGGGCAAGAGAGTCAGCGAGTGAAAGCAGATGGCGTGAAGCGCGCGAAGGTGATTCAGACAAAGCGAAAGAATGGAGTGAAGCAGCGCGATGATTGATGGTCGATTTCGCGCTTGAGCATATGTTTCGCATTGCCCTTCGCATGTTGTTTGGCGACCGCACCAAGTATGTCACTTTGGTGCTGGGGTTGGCGTTCGCCGCGTTATTGATGAATCAGCAGGGGGCGATTTTTCTGGGGCTGCTGCGATTGGCGACGGGGCCATTGCAGAATGTGACGCAGAATGACTTGTGGGTGACGGATCCGGATACGCCTTGGATTGCGGAGTTTCGCGCGCTGCCTGATCAGAAGTTGGCGCGGGTGCGCAGTGTGGCGGGGGTGGCGTGGGCCGAGCCGTTTTTCAACGGAATTGCGGTGTGTGAGCTGGCGTCGGGGACTTTCAAGCGCGTGCAGATCATTGGCATTTCGCGCAGCACGCTGGCGGGCGGGCCGCCTGAGATGATTGAGGGACGCATCGAGGACTTGTGGATTCCGGATGCGATTGTGGTGGAGCGAAAAAGTTTGGAGCGGCTGGGCGGGGCGAAGGTGGGTGATGTACTGAAGATCAATGATCGGCGCGCGGTGATTGTGGGGGTGTGCAAAGCGAAGCTGGGATTTGAGGGCAACGCGGTTATCTATACGACGTTTGACAATGCGACGCGGTTTACGCCCACGGGTCGCGAGCGGATTAGCTATGTGCTGGTGAAGGTGAAGGATGGCATTCCGGTGCAGACGGTGAAGGAAGCGATCAAGGCGCTGGGCGATGTGGATGCGTTTACGAGCGATGAGTTTCGGCTCAAGACCAAGGCGTTTATTGTGGTGGCGACAGGGATTGGCATCAACTTCGCGGTGACGATTGTGCTGGGGCTGGTGGTTGGGCTGCTGCTGAGCGCGAGCATTTTTTATCAGTTCACGGTGGAGAACTTGCGGTACTTTGCGGTGCTCAAAGCGATGGGAGCGCGCACGCCCACGCTGACGGGGATGATCTTGATTCAGGCGATTGTCGTGGGCGTGATTGGCTTTGGCATTGGCGGCGGTGTGGCGGGTATGTTTGCGATGGTGCTCAACAAAGCGGAGAGCGAACTGCAGGCGGAGTTTCCGTGGTGGTTGTATGTGGGAAGTTTTGTCGCGACGATTATCACGATTATGCTGGCGAGTTTGATTTCGGTGCGGCGTGTTGTGGGAGTTTCGCCTGGGCAGGTGTTTGCGAGTTGAGTGAGCGGTCGCGGAGGGGCGGAGGGAGAGCGGAGAGACGCGGAGGGGATGGGACTTGTGCAACTACCATCTGCGGTGCGATACTTGTGTATTGATCTTGGTGATAAGCGAACCGGGTTGGCGGCGGGGGATGCGTTTTCGCGGTTGGCTTCGCCGTTGAAGGTGTTGGAAGTGCCGATTGCGGAGCGCGGGGGCGAGGGGCTTATCGCGGCGATTGTGCGCGAGGTGACGAGTTACTTTGGTGATGCGAGGACGGCGGGGGAATTGGTGGTGGGGATGCCATTCAATATGGATGGGACGGAAGGGCCCAGGGCGAAGTCGGTGCGGGTGTTTGCGGAGCGCGTGGCGAAGGCGACGGGGCGGGTGGTGCATTTTCATGATGAGCGGCTGAGTAGCGTGGAGGCGGATTGGAAGATGGCGCGCTCGGGGCTTACGCATGGGCAGAAGAAGGCGCGGCGGGATGCGCTGGCGGCGGCGGCGATATTGCAGGACTTTTTGCAGACGTTTGGGGAAGGTTCGCATGGGCATGCGACCGATGCGGATACGGGCGAACAAGATGAGGATCGCGGCGTCTAACCTGCTGTGCGCGGGATGTCGATCGACGTCAGGATGGCAAGGTCGGCGAGGTTAGAACACGGCGTGCACACACTATGAGCATCATTCTCACTATCGCGGCTTTGGCGGGGACTTGGGCAACAACGGCGAACGCACTGGATGCAGCGCCAGTGGCGCAGGGCTGGGACGAACCCGCTTGTGATGTCGACGTAGCGCAGTTGATTGAGCCGGCGGCATTGCTCGATAGTGAACAACAGCCAGCGACGCAGGTCATTCCGGCGGAACCTGTGGCGACTGCTGTGACGGTGGTGAAAGCGGCGCCGGTAGATGCTGCGGCGATTGTGACGGCGGAAGATTTGCTGGATGTGCTGGAGAGTGCGAACAAGGAACTCGTCACGCTGCGGGCGGGCATTCGCATTGGCACGTTGAAGGAACTACAGGGGGATTTGCAACGGCGCACAGGGATGGTCTATTACGAGAATCGGCCTGCGCTGCCTGAAGAGACGGTGATGCCGGTTCGGCGATTTGCGGTGAAGTTTGATGAGCTGGACAACGACGGCGTGGTGACGAAAGAAGATCAGACGTTTGTTTTTACGGGTCGTGATTTGATTGAACGCAATGACAAGCAGAAGTTTTTCAGCAAGCGTTGTGTGATCAAGGAGGGTGATACGCGCGACCCGCTGCGTATTGGCGAGGGGCCTGTGCCGCTGCCTATTGGGCAGAAGAAGGCGGATATTTTGCAGCGTTTTGAAGTTGAGTTGTGGGAGCCCACGCGCGATTTGGTGTGGCATGTGGAGGGTGAGCAAGAGCAGGTCGAGAAGTCGGTCGCGGCATGCAAGCAGTTGCGGCTGTTGCCAAGGCCTGATGCGCAGATGCAGGGGGACATAGTGGAAGTGCGGCTGTGGTACAAGACCAACAAGGCTGGCGAGTGGCTGCCCAGGCTGGCGTGGACGAAGAACAAGGCGGGCGATACGACGTTTGTGGAGTTGTACAAAGTCGAGACGAACGTGGAGATTGATGCGGGCGTGATGAACGTCGAGAAGCCCGAAGGAAATGACTGGGTGGTGCAGGAGGTTGGGTGCTGAGTGCTGCGGGTGATTTCGCAGTCGATCTGCTTCCTCGTGCTTCACGCACCGATGTAACGCGCGTGCAGTGAGCGGGCTTCTTCGATGCGGTCGACGCCTTGGATGATTGTGCGGCCGTCGCTGAAAATGCTGAGCCAGACGCCTGCGCGTTCGTGCGGAAAGAAGCGAAGCATGAAGCGTGAGCGTTCGATTTTGCCGGATGGAGCAAGGCGTGTTGCGAGGTCATCAAATGAGACTGGGCCTCGGCCTGGCACTTGGATGGCGCGCTGGCCGCAGAGGGTTGCGAGGTGGTCAGTGTTGGTTGCGTCGAGAAACGTGAAGTGACGCTGCTGGCAGCACGGGCAGTTTGGTGTGGCGCCCATTGCACGAAGATCGATGCGGCGGCGGATGTTGTTCCAGACGTCGAACTCGAGAAGGGTGCCGCTGAGAAGGTGGGTGTTGCTCGTGATGATCTTGAGTGCATCGGCGACTTGCGCGCCAGCGGCGATGTTGATGGTTGGGCCTAGCACGCCTGCGGTGTCGCACGTGGGGACGCTTGCGGGTGCGGGGATATCTGGAAAAACGCAGCGGAGGCACGGGGACGTGCGAGCGGCGTCGGGAACGAATGTTGCTTGCATGCCACGAGTGCCGACGGCGCCGGCGTAGGCGTAGGGAATGAGCCATTTCACGCTGATGTCGTTGAGGAGGTAGCGGGTTTCGAAGTTGTCGGTGCCGTCGAGGATGACGGCGGGAGGCTGCGAGCTGAGCGCGAGCAAATCGCTTGCGTTACGAGCGGTGAGATCGGCGGCGTGGACTCGAACGTGGATGGTTGAGTTGATTGCGGTGATGCGAGCGGCGGCGGCTTCGGCTTTGGGCGTGCCAGCGAGTGCGTCGGCTTCAGTGAAGAGCGTTTGGCGCTGAAGATTGGTGAGTTCGACGATGTCGCGATCAATGAGGGTGATGGTGCCCACACCTGCGCGGGCGAGCATGTCGGCGAGTGCGCAGCCTAGTGCGCCCACGCCGACGATTGCAACGTGGGCAGCGGCGATTCGTTGCTGGCCTTCGCGGCCTATACCTGGCAGGAGCATTTGACGGTGGTAGCGGGCGAGCGGGTCGATCACGTGTGATGGTATTGGGTGAAGTTGCGGGTTGGGTTAGAAGATGAACGTTGCGACAAAGTGCCATTGGTTGTCGCCAACATCGACGATGGCGTTGCCAGTGCCGTCTTCGACTTCGCTCAGAGCCCAGCCGTAGTCGAGGCGCATGACGGCATGACGGACGAGGACGAACTCGAGGCCGACGCCTGCGCCGATGAGGGTGTTGTCGCGTTCGAAGTTTTCGCGATCAACTTGTGAGGCGTAGCCAACATCGAGAAAACTGCGGAAAATCAGGTCCCAATCGATGGGGCCAGCGGGGTACTGCGGTCGCCAGCGGAAGGGATTGCCGAAGAGTGAGCCGGGTTCTTCGCGTGCCGTGAAAGAGCGCGGAAGGTGGAGGCGATACTCGATGCTGGCCGCGAAGCTGTTGTCGCCGGCGACGATGGACTCGGGGTAGCCGCGCACGGTGTAGAGACCGCCGATCACGTCTTGATAGTTTGGCGCGAGTCGGCTGCCGAGGCTGAGCTGGGCTTTGGAGGTGAGGGCGAGCTCGTGAGTTGGTAAAGTGAACTGCGAGATGCTGCGATCAAAGAGTGAATCGAGCGAGAAGCTGTGTGACGCGTCGAGTTTGATGGTTGCCCAGTTTTCGTCGGCATTGAAGCGGCCCAGCGTGTCGACGCTTTCGCCGTCGAGACCGTCGATGGAGAATTCGAGCATGATGCTTGCGCTTGTTGCGGACGCTGCGCGATATTGCTCGAGGCGAGCGCCGATATACGCGACGGTGATAGTTTCATCGGCGGAAACATCGGCAAATTGGTTGTCGACGCGAATCTTGTCGACGCGTGCGCCGGCGTTTGCGTCGATGAAGAGATCGGCGTTTTGGTAGAAGTTGAAGGTGAGTTCGGCGCTGGTGTTCCAGCCGTCGCCTTCGAAGGTTGCGCCGGATTGACCGACATCGGCACTGGTGTAGGCGTAGTAGCTGCCTTGAACTTTTGCACGTAAGCGACGAGCGTCGTCGATCGGGCGGTCGTAGCTGGCTTGCAGCGTGTTGACGTTGTCGAGGCTGGTGCGATAGGTGAAGGCGAGGATGTCGTCGTGATTGGTGAGCTGGTTGTGCGTGAAGCCGAAGAGGTAACGCCACTCGTCATCGTCGCGGCGACCATCGCGAGTGGCTTGTACGAAGGCGGTCCAAGGACGAGCTTCGGCGACGAGAAAATCGATGTTGGTTGCGCCGGAGTCATCGCCGGTTGGTGCGGCGGCGGCGTCAACTTGACGCGATGGATGGCGATTGATGCGGAAGAGGTAGTCGTCGAGGGCGATGCGATCGATGGCGTGGGGGTGAGTTGTGCTGAGCGGAGAATGTGTGTGAATCCACGCGTGAATCGGGTTATTTTCGGCAGATTGCGGGTCGATGCGTTCACCTTGCGCAATGGTGCGGATGTTTTGCACAAAGCCCAGTGCGATGCCGATGCGCAGAGATGTGTCGGTTGCGGCGCGCGCGTCGATGATGCCGGTTTCGCTTAGGCGAAACTGCGTGGTGTCGGGTTCGGCATACACGCCGATGATGCCGAGTTGCTTAATGCGGTCGGCGACGGCTCGTGAGATGATGGAGAGCGTGGAATCGTGGAGGTATTGCGGGCCGATGGTGCCGATGTCGCGCAGCGCGACTTGCTGCGTGGGCAGGCCTTCGTATGGCGGCGTCCATGCGCCGTTGACTTCGGCGAGTTCGACTGTGCCTGCGAGGATGTCGGCAAGTGGGGGCGCGCCTGCGACTTCGCGGAGGTAAAAAAGATCAAGCTTGGTGACGTGGCGGCGTTCGCCGTCGAGGGCGATGGTGCCGGGTTGGAGAGTGGTGGTGGTTGCGGGCGTTTGGGATTGACGTGTGGTGAGCTGCGATTGAGCGTGTGCGTGCGATGGAGCCAGCAGCGTGAAAGCCAGGGCGGACGCGGTTGTGCGTGCGGCGTGTGATGTGAAGCGTGCAACGGACATGCGAGGTCTCCGCCGGGCGAGTTTGAGAGCCGGGCGAGCCATACGCTCGCGAGCGGAGGATACACGATTCTCGGGCGTTGTGCGGGTGATATTGGCTAGAACCGACAAAGTGTGCGATGCGTCGCGTCGATGTCGATTGCATGCGAACGGTGAGCAAGGTGCTGGGTGTCGCAACGATCGTCGCAGTGAGCGCGATGGGTGGTTGTCGATCGCAACATGCGAGTGCATCGGCGATGAAGACCGGCGAGCGATTGCCGACGCTGAGCGCGGTGGAAGATCGTGGTGCGGCGAGGCAGGCGCAGTACGTGATGATTACGACGCTGGACGGGGAGATGAGGCCTGTTGCGGTGAGTGGCGAAAAGTGATGCATGAAAAAACCGGAAGCGAGGGCTTCCGGTTGCTTGCGAGTCATGTGAGTCGTGCGAGTTGGCGGCTTATGCGCCGCGAACCATGTTGATGATTTTCGCAGGGTCGAGCTTGCTGGCTTGGGCGCGGATGTTGCCTTCTTGGCTGGCGAAGATGCCCTTGGCTTCTTCAAACTTACGGCTGAACTGTGATTGCAGATCGGTCATGCTGAGTTTGCGGCCGCTGGCGTAGTAGCTCTTGGCGACTTGGCCCAGCGCGTACGTGCTGGCGAAAGTCATCATGGGACCGGTGGTTTTCTCGACGATTTTGCCGGCGGTTTTGCCCAGGTATTTGCTCGCGAGGCCGCCCAGGAATTTGCGGGCGTAGCTTTCGACGAACTGGCCGCTCATGCCAAGGCCCACGGTGGCGATGAATTCTTTGATGTGGCCGCTGTCGAGTTTGTAGCCGTAGAGCGTGCCGATTTTGTAGACCATCTTGGTTTGCAGCGGGATGATGGCAACGGTGGCGAGGCTTTGGGGCAGCAGTTCGAGGCCAGCGTTGAGTGCGCTGAAGGTGAGCACGGTGTCATCGACTTGTTTTTCGACACCTGGGCCTGCGAGCGGCGCGGCGGCTGATGAACTGGACGCGGCGGCGCCGATACCTGCACCAACGGCTGCACCTGCAGCGCCGGCTTTCACGCCGTCGAGCGTGAGATCGACCATGTCGTCGGCTTGCTTGACAGTTTCGCGCGCCGCGGCGGCGTCGACACCCATGAGGCTGGCGAGTTTGGCGAGGAATTCGCGCTCGGCGGGCGACGAAACGCCGTCACAATCGCAGACGCCTACTGCAAGTTCGTAGCAGGAACGCTTGACGGCGGGGTCGTTGATTTTGCGGGCTTCGTCTTCGAGCGTGGTTTGGCGCAGGAAAACACGTTGAAAGACGGCGGGATCAACGCCGCCGATTTGGTTGAGCGATTGCTGGAGTCTGAGCCGCTCCTGTTCGGTTTGGTTTCCGTCCACCATCGCGGCGAGCAAGCAAATTGAAGCGAGAGCTTCGCGTTCCATCGTCGTCATTGAGCAACCTCCGAAGCATTGTTAGGCGGTGGGGGACTTGAGTTTCAGGTGTGGAGGAGGGTAGTGAATAAACGACTAGCGGGGATTGGCAGGAACTTCGATGTCGAAGCCGACCCAGCCGTCGTTGTCTGGCCAGGTCACGACGCTCCATCCGCCCAGATCAACGGCGTGGAGGCCTTCGCTGCCGCGAACGAAGACGCGCCAGGATGCGAGTTGACGGCTTTGACCAGGTTCTGCGATGGTGATGTTGGTGGGTTCGCCTGCGGGGCGAGGCTTGGGAGCAGCGAACTTGGTCGTGAGGCGGCTGGCCAGATGCACGCTGTCGCCTTTAGCGAGGACGTATGCGATGCCGCCCCGACGAGTGAGGCCTTCGCGCGTGAGCCAGGCGCGGTCCACGAGCAACGACGCGGCGACGCTAGTGCCGGTCACCTCACCGGTGGCGAGGTTGATCTCGACACAGGCATCTTCGCCCACGCCGATGCCCAGGCGTGCGCTGGAATCTTCGAGCGCGGCGACGAGTCGGCCGATGCGGTCGCGCTCGAAAAAGTGGGAATCGATCAAGGCCCAAGGAACCAACTTCATGCCAGGGCCTATGCGAGGGCCGATGACGACGGCATCTTCGTTATCGATGGGATTGTCAGGGTCAAACGCGACGCCTCGCTGGCCTTCTTTGATGATGCCGAGTGCAGGTGCGCTGCGGCCACTGAAGAACATGATGTCGCCCATCATCGCGGCGCCTGCGCTGGTGCCAGCGATGACGCCGCCTCGGGCGAGGAGGCGTTGCATTGCGAGCCACTCGGGCGTGTCCGTGTTGGCGGGTCGATACTTGGTGGTGATGCGTTTTTGGTCGCCGCCGGTGAAGAAGAGTGCGCTGGCGGCGTCGATTGTCGCGACGGCGTCGGCGGATGAAGTGTCGCGGCCTATGACATCGACGGGGATTTGGGGGCACCAGACGGCGAAGGATTCGCGCTTGCCGCGTTGTGCGTCGGGTTCATCGCCGCTGGCGGTGGTGACGATGACGATGCGCGGCGCGCGTTGGCCGGCGCCTTGTCGGGCGAGTTGTGCGAAGCGTTCGTAAACGGGGGCGTTGTCATCTTCAAGCCCGCCGCCGATGGCGAGGAGCGTGCCGCGGAGGGGCGAGAGTGGTTGTTGTGAACGCGGCTTGTAGTTGTTGACGCAAGCACTGGCGAAGAGCGATGTGAGAGCGAGCGTGAGCAGGAAAAGGCGGCGTGTGGTGGGCATGCGGTGGCCTTTCAGAGTTACTTGGTGTCATCTTCAAAGATCGCGACGGTTTGCCAGCCAGTTGAATCGGCGGCGGCGCGGTACATGCCTTCGCTGTTGTACAGCATCACGATGTTGCCCGCAGCGTTGATGGCGATGAGGCCGCCGTCGTCTTTCTTGAGTGTGTTGAAGACGAGCGTGTGCGCGGCTTGCTCGAGTGATTGCCCGCCGAACGCGATGCGGGCGGCAACGGTGCGGGCGACGCTGTGGCGAATGAACTCTTCGCCTGTGCCAGTGCAACTGATGGCGGCGTATCCATCGGCGTAGTTGCCTGCGCCGATGATTGGTGCATCGCCCACGCGGCCGAAGCGTTTGCCGGTGAGTCCGCCCGTGCTGGTGGCGGCGGCGAGGTTGCCGTGAGTGTCACGCACGACGCAGCCGACTGTGCCGTAGGTGGTGCGTGGGTTGCGAGGTGCGGCGTCGCTGCGAGGGCCGACGGCGGCGCGTTCGCGCAGCACTTCGTCGAGCATCTTTCGGCGGCGCTCGGTGCTGAAGTAGGAATTGGGGACGCGCTCGACGGCCATGGCATCGGCGAATTGTTCGGCACCGTCGCCCATAAGCAGCACGTGCTTGGTTTGGGTCATGACGAGGCGGGCGAGCGAGACGGGGTTCTTGACGGTTCGCACGCCGGCGACTGCGCCGCACTGAAGCGTGGCACCGTCCATGATGGATGCGTCGAGTTCGTGCTCGCCTTTCTCGTTGAAGGCGGCTCCGCGGCCAGCGTTGAAGCGCGGGTCGTTCTCGAGCACACGCACGACTGCTTCGGCGACATCGAGGGCGGAGTCACCCTTTGAGGCTCGCTCACGGCCGACATCGAGTGCGGCCTGGAGCGAAACGCGGTAAGCGGCGAGTTCTTCTAGCGGTGCAGTGCGGTCAAGCGTGCCGGCTCCGCCGTGGAGGGCGATGGCCCACGTGACTGGCGGGTGGCTCGTGATGCCGCGAGGTGTGGTGCACGCGGTGAGCGTGAGGATTGCGAGCGTGGCGAGCACGCAGATCAGCAACTGCAAGGGTTGCATCAGGTGCATCATTCCCAGTGTGGAGCGGGTCAGCATGCGTGCAGTCTACCGCGAGTAACGGTTTTGCACAATGCCTGCGCAGGTGATTTCAGGGGTTGTCGGCGTTGGCATCAGGTTCGCGGCTGCGCGTGGCTTCATCGAGTTTCATCGACAATTCTTCGATACGTGCCAGGCGCTGATCGAGGCGATCAAGCATTTTTCCCAGTTCGCGCACGTGCTCAGCGAGTTGGTCTTGGCCGTGTTGCGTGAAGAGCATGGCTTCTTCCATGCGTTGCAAACGGTCGTCGCCAGGTTGCCGCGTCGGTTCATTCATCGCGATACGCTCCGATATCAATCGTACAGCAGGAGAAGTTGCGTGGAACAGTTTTTTCGTACATTGCCAGTTGTTTGTCTCGCTATCGCTTCGTCCGCGTTTGGGCAAGAAGGTCAGCCCGCGCAGGTAGACCTCACGGCGGCTGCGACGGGAAAGCAAACGCAGTCGCAATACACCAACGCGGACACCGGCTGGTGGACGTTTGGCGTTGGCGCGAGCAGTGACTTTGATGCGATCAGCGACATCAACGTCATGGCGAATTACGAGTATTTTGTTACTGAGGACGTGAGCGTGATTGGCGAAGTGGCGATCCGCGATTTTGATATTCCAGGCGATGATGTGCAGGCGATCAATCCGGCGATCGTCTTTCGCTGGCACTTTTGGTCATCGGACGACAACGACTGGACGGTGTTCGGCGACATCGGCATCGGCATCATGCTGTCAACGGACGATGTGCCGCAAGATGGCACGAGTGTGAACTTCACGCCTCGCGTGGGCGTGGGCGTGACGAAGGCGATTTCAGACAGTTGGCGATTACAAGCGGGTGTGCGATGGAGTCACATCAGCAACGGGCGAATCTTTGGCGATGACGATAATCCTTCGAGCGATGGCGCGATGGCGTACATCGGATTTACCACGAGCTTCTGATCGTCGCAGTTACGCGGAATTTCGCAACCCCGAACTTGAGAGGTCGGACACGATGATGCGATTGCGCCCGGCTTTCTTTGCGGCGTAGAGATTGTTGTCTGCCGTTTCGACCCAGCTTTCGGCAGTTGCAACTGTGAAGCCCTTTGCACCCGCAACACCTATCGAAACGGTGATGCGCAGATCTGGAACGCGAGCCCAGCGTAGTTCGGCGATGGTTTGGCGCAATCGCTCGCTGACAATGGCTGCGTCGACGGCGTTAGTATCGGGCATGATGAGAACGAACTCTTCACCGCCGTATCGGCAGGCGATGTCGCTGGCGCGCGGGTCGCGTTGCAAGACGCGTGCGACGCTTTGCAGCACCATGTCGCCGACGGGGTGGCCGTAGTTGTCGTTCACGCTTTTGAAGTAGTCGATGTCGATGAACGAGAGTGCGAGCGAGTGGCCTTGCCGATGCGAGCGAGCGAACTCTTCTCGCCAGCGAGTATCGAAGTAGGTTCGATTCCACAAACCAGTGAGGCCGTCGAGCTGCGCGCGTTGTGCGAGTAGTCGCATCATCTCATTCATACGAAGCGTGACCCGCAGGCGAACGCGCAGCTCGATAAGTTCGAAAGGCTTGGTCACGTAGTCGACAGCGCCAAGGTCGAAGGCGGCGACTTTGCATGACATGTCGGCGCGCGCAGAGAGAACGATGACTGGAATATTACGTGTTCGCGAATCGGTTTGCAGCAACCTCATGAGCGTCAGACCGTCGCCTTCGTTCGGCAGCGACATGTCGATAAGCATCAACTCAGGAGACTCTGCGAGTGCTTTGTCTAGGCCTTCCGCAATCGACTCGGCAGACATGAGCTCGATATCGTCGTGCTTGAGACGCGCACGCAGCAAATCGTGAACATCGCGCGAATCATCGACGACGAGCACGCGTGCCTTGACTTCATCGAATGGAATCTGAATGGGCGTCAAAGCATTGCCTCCGCCTGTAAGGAGTCATAGTTCATTTTGCCTTCGCGCGCAGGCAAAGTGCAATCAGTTCATCGACCTGTTGCTTCACGGTCTGCACGATCTGCTGCTCCTGCCCGGCGGCGTTTCGCAAGTGCTCTTCAAGCTGCGCGGCAACGCCGCCAATAACTTCAAACCCATGCCCGCCTGCGCTGCCGCGGATTTTGTGCGCTTCATTCGCGAGCAGCTTCCAGTGTTGGCTATCGAAGTGTGTGCGAAGTGACTGGGCACGACCAGCCATTTCGTCAACGTACATCTCGATCAGTTCGGCCATATCGGCGTCGCGGGCCAGGCTACTGATGATCGGGCCCACAGCTGGGGGTAATGCGGACATGACGACTCCTCTTCTTAGATGCAGTACAAATTCCCATGCTCGGGCATATCGGCTGCAACCGATGCATTCGTGACCCCGACTGAACAAATCAACTAATTACTCGAACGTGACGCCGTGTGGCATTGGCGGTTGCTTGCAAAGATGGAAAAGTCGATACACGCCCGACAACCGGTGCAAATATGCCCCTCCTTGACCGCAACAAATAGCTTGGTATACTTGCACAAGTATGCAAGTGAAAAGAGCGCAGTTGCCTCCCAGGTCACCCAAGCACGCGGCACAAATGCGGCGACCGATTGATGCCGCGCTTTCAGCAGATTTGTTCAAAGCTCTGGGTGATCCAACGCGTTTGTCGCTGTTGGCATGCTTGGCAAAGTGCGCCAGGCCGTGCTCAGTCAGCGAAGTGGCCGACTGTTGTGACGTGGACATGTCGGTGGTTTCGCGGCACTTGGCGACCTTGTCGCGAGCGGGCGTGCTGTCGAGCGAAAAGCGCGCGAAGACGGTTTTCTACACGGTTCGATATGCGGATATGGCTCGTTCGCTGCGGGCGATGGCTGATGCGATTGACGCGTGTGTCGCACATGCTCCGGACTGTTGTGGAAGCGAGTGTTGTCCTCCCCGGCGGTAGTTGCAAAAGCAGAAAGGAGTAATTATGGCCGAAAAACTTCGAGTTCTCTTTCTTTGCACCGGCAATTCCTGTCGTAGCCAGATGGCTGAAGGATGGGCGAAGGCGCTGAAGGCTGACTATGTCGCCGCTTACTCGGCTGGCACGAATCCGCATGGCATGAATCGACTTGCGATTCGCGCAATGGCTGAGTCTGGTGTGGATATCTCGACTCACAGAAGCAAGCGGCCGGAAGACATCGCGACTTCGTTTGATGTCGTGGTGACAGTCTGCGATAGCGCATACGAAGCATGCCCTGTGTTTGCGGGTGCGCGCGTTGTGCATGTGGGCTTTGATGATCCGCCTCGTCTTGCTCGCGATGCGAAGTCTGATGATGAGGCGATGCCGCATTACCGCCGTGTTCGCGATGAGATTCGTGCGTTTATCCAAACGATTCCAGAATCCTTGCGTTCGACAAAACCAGTCTGAAAGGGCGAAGCCATGTCAAAGAAAACCAAGTCTTGCTGCGGACCCGAGTGTTGTTCAGAAGCGAAGCCCGCGACACAAGTTGCGGATCAGGACGTCCATCGCGACCAGGTACGCGCGGGCTATACGAAAATCGCCAATGACGGTTGGTGGTCTGCTGCACTCGCAGATGCGAACGTTGCAGCGGACTCCAAACCATTCACCGGCGCGAAGTCTTCGTGCGCGGGTGGTGGCTGTTGCGGCCCGGCGACGTTTACTCCGCAGCAACTCGCTGAAGCCATTGGCTATGCGCAGGCGGACCTTGTCGCGACGCCTGACAATGCAAACATGGGCCTTTCGTGTGGAAATCCAACGGCAATCGCGAGCCTGGAACTCGGTGAAGTCGTCATCGATCTCGGCAGCGGCGGCGGCTTTGACTGCTTTGTTGCAGGCCCGAAGGTTGGAGCCAGCGGTCGCGTCATTGGCGTTGACATGACTCCTGAAATGCTGACCAAGGCACGCGCGAACATCGCCGAGTACACCAAGCATTCAGGCTTGCAAAATGTTGAGTTTCGTCTCGGCGAGATTGAACACCTGCCCGTTGCTGATGCCTCTGCAGACGTGGTCATCAGCAACTGCGTGCTCAATCTGAGTCCTGACAAGGCTGGTGTGTGGGGCGAGATTGCGCGGGTACTCAAGCCCGGTGGACGCGTTGCCGTATCGGATTTGGCGTTATTGCGGCCGCTGCCACCCAGTGTTCTGTCTGATGTCGAAGCACTTGTGGGCTGTGTCGCTGGTGCAGTCTTGGTGAGCGAGACGCGCGAGCAGATGCAAACAGCTGGGTTTCGTGAAATCGTGCTCACGAGCAAGCCGCACTACATCGATGCGATGACAGATTGGCAAGACCCGCTCTATCAGAAAATCATCGCGGCACTTCCCGCAGGTACAAAGCCCAGTGATTTCATCACGAGCCTCGATATCAGTGCGAAAAAGTAATGAAGCATGCTGGCGTCATGGTGCCGTCAAATCGCGTCGCCGCCGCGTTCGCTTGTGCGAATGCGGATGCACTCGAGCATGGGTAGGACGAAAATCTTGCCGTCGCCAACACTGCCAGTGCGTGCGCCTTCGATGATCGCACTGATTGCACGCTCGACATAGTCGTCGTTTACGCCGATGGTGACCTGCAACTTCGCGATCATGCGCGGGCGCACTTTCTGGCCGCGCACGAATTCAACTTCGCCTTGCTGCGCGCCGTGACCCTCGACCGGGCTGACGGTAATGCGATAGGTGTCGTTCTCATCGAGCACCTTGCGAAGTGCGAGTTGCACGGCTTCAAGCCGGTCGGGACGAATGATGGCAACGAGCAGTTTCATGGAAGACTCCCACGCGTACTTGACACAGATTGACACGAAGTAGACTGCATGAGGGCGTGGACGCTTTTGGCTTTGTGTCAAATTACGTTGTTTGAGATCGCGTTGCGGTGTGTTATGACATCAAATCAGCGTGATAGCCGCGTTCGCCGTGAATAGAGATATCGAGCCCATCGCGTTCCTGGGCGTCGGTTGCACGCAGGCCCACGGTGTACTTGAGTGCGCCAGTGATCAGTATCGTACCGACCACGGCAAACCCGGCACCAACGCCTGCGCCGAGCAATTGGTGCTCAAGTTGATAGGAATCGCCGTAAATCAGGCCTGTATTGGTTGTGTTGGCCACGCAGAAGATACCTGTCAGTACTGCACCCAGCAATCCGCCGATGCCGTGAACACCGAATGCATCGAGCGAGTCGTCGTAACCCAGTTTACCTTTCATCCGCACTGCGAGATAGCACGCGCAGGAACCCGTGATGCCGAAGATGATGGCGTGCCATGGCAGCACGTGGCCCGCTGCCGGCGTGATGCACACGAGGCCCGCGACGATTCCTGATGCGATACCCAACGTGGTCGGTTTGCCTTGGTGCAGCCACTCGATGAGCAACCATGTAAGCGCGGCCGCTGCGGCAGCAGTTTGGGTTGTTGTAAAGGCAAGGCCAGCGGTGTAGCCCGCAGCAGGAAACTCGATCGCGACTGCGCTGCCAGCGTTGAAACCGAACCAACCGAACCACAACAGGCCTGCGCCCAGCAAGGTCAGGGGCAGACTATGCGGCAAGATCGCGAAGCCTTCGCCGGATAGTCCGGGGATGTAGTCGCGACGCTTGCCGATCATGATCGCGAGCACGAGTGCCGAAAAGCCAGATGAAATGTGCACGACCGTGCCGCCAGCAAAGTCGAGTACGCCCTTCGCAAACAGCCAGCCTTCGGGGTGCCACACCCAGTGGGCGAGTGGGCAGTAGACCAAGGTTGTCCAGAGCAAACTAAAGAGCAGGAATGTGCCGAACTTCATGCGTTCGGCGGTTGCGCCAGCGATGAGTGCAGGCGTGATGATCGCAAATTTCCCTTGAAACATGACGAAAACCAGTTCAGGAATCTGCTTATCACCGTAGACGCTGTGCCAATCGATGCCGTGAAGTGCGAGCAAGTTGGGATCCCAACCGATCCAGCCGCCTTGGCTCTTGCCGAACGCAAGGCAATAGCCAACGAGAATCCACTGCACACCGATGACGCCCATGGCGGCGAAGACTTGCGCGAGCGTGTTGAGTACGCTTTTGCGTCGCACCATGCCCGCGTAAAAGATCGCAAGTCCAGGCACCATGACGAGCACGAGTGCGCTTGACACGAGCATCCACGCTGTAGAACCAGAGTCAATCGCTGGCAGTACTGTCGCCGCTGCACTTGTTTCGTTCGACATGAATTTTCTCTTACACACCGGGTACCATGCTCGGGGCGTGCAACGTAACGCAAAAAGCGACATCTGTAAAGCCAATTCGAGACATTTCACGCTGAAATACACTTTTGTACACGAAGTACGCGACAGTTTTCTGTGAGAAAATCGCGAGGTGCGCGCATTTGTGTATAAACAACACATACTTCCGACGCGCGTGCCGAGTTCCTGCTATTGTCATTTGGATCTGGAGCTCACTATGACTCAGGTAAACCCCGCGTCACCACTCAATGAACCTCGTAACTGGCGTGACTTTGCGCGTCCAGGCCTTCGCTTGGACGAAGCCGCCCACATCGCAGTCGCCGTCGATTGCGTTCCCATCGCTTTTTCGCAGCGTGCGCTGAGAGTTTTTCTGGTTCGTCGCAATGAAGAGCCATTCTCGGGCAGTTGGAGTCTGCCGGGCGGTTACGTAGCCATCAACGAGTCGCTCGAAGACGGTGGCCACCGCTTGTTTGTCTCTCGCGTCGGACTCGAGCCCACGCACTTGGAGCAGATCCGCACCTTCGGCAACCCCAATCGCGACCCGCGCGGTCGCGTGGTGAGCGTTTGTTTCCTTTCGCTTGCTCGCCCGGCGGAAGACCAGCTCAAGGCCGCAGCTCGCGGCGAAAACGCCGGCTGGTTCGAAGCCAGCGCGCTCCCTCGGCTCGCGTTTGATCACGCCGAGATCATCAGTGCAGCCATGACGGGCCTGCGCGACAAAGTCCGACACGAGCCGCTTGCGTTTGCGATGCTGACGCCCAAGTTCAGCCTCACGCAGTTGCAAACGCTGTACGAAGCCTGCCTCGGCAAGCGGCTCGATAAGCGAAATTTCCGCAAAAAGATCATGGAAACCGGCACGCTGCGTGACATCGACGAGCGGCAACTAGGCGTCGCGCACCGTGCCGCGAAGTTGTACACCTTTGATCGTTCGGCCTACGAAGCCCACCGCAAGACCGGCGAAGAAGTCAGCTTCGTGGCATGAGCACTTGGCGTACGCCTTTAGTTTGGCATCGGGCGATACACGCACGATCCAGTTATTCTGCCGTTCGAAACCGGCAGGAGTCTGCCTGCGATGCTTGCTGCACGCAGTGTATTTTTGCATCGTGCAACACGCGAACACCACGTCTCGCCCGCCTGTCTCGCGTAGAATCTGCGCGTACACGGAGGTACACCAATGTCCACACATGCAGTTCGACTGTTTCTTGCCTGCTCCCTGGTCGCCATGACAGCGTCGCTCGCGGGATGCTTCCAGAATTCAAACTATCCGGCAATTCCCACCTCGCGTGGTTACGCCGAAGACCCCAACAAGCCGGCAGCTGAAGCGGCGATGGTTGCTGCACTGCAGTACGTTGCAAGTCGCTGGACGCCAGGTCAGCGCGAGTTTGACGTTTCGCTCGCGCCCAACGCGCTGCCGATGGCCGACTATCCGCTGGTCATCAACTTGCCGCTGGGCACGCGCAAGATGCTGTACGACCGCATCGCGAAGAAGGTCGGTCCCGAAGTGCAACCCGCGACGCCTGAGAACGTGACTGGCACGTTGCCGATCTTTCACGTCACGCGCGTGTGGCTGCGTGCCGATCACGGCACGGTTGATGTGCTGCGACCGACGCCCGAGCTTGGTCCTGACAAGGACGGCAAGCCCATCTACCAAAAGATCACGATCCGGCTCGAAGGTGGCTTCAAGCCTTGGAACGTCGTTCACGCCCGCGCGTGGTATCCGGGTGACGAGCAAGCACCCGAGTTCTACTTCAATCCGCAGTTTGACGTGCCCACGCAGTGGCGCGTGAGTCAGCGCGAGCAGGTGCACAAGGACCTCGCGGCGTTTGATGCGGCGATGGGCGTGCAGCCATCCGGTGAGCCTGTGAACGGCGCGCCCGTGCAGGCAACGGCGGAAGAAGTACCATAACCGCTTGCCAGCAGTGAACCGAACGAGTATCAACGTCGTACAACGAGCATCAACTATCGGCGGAGAGCAGACGGTGCCACGCATCACAAGCTCGCCGCCGATTCTGTTTTTGTAATCTCGCGGCTCGCGCAGGCTGCGTTCAATTACTTGACGTCATGGCAAACTTGCAATCATCATCACCAATTCCTTCGCGCCTTGCCGATCCGCGTCCTGCGGTGCGACGCATTGCAGCGATGGACTTACTGCGTGACGCGCACGCCGAAGGTCTGCATGCACTCGTTGCACGCATCGCGACTGAGCGAGACGAGCGATGCTTCAGCACAATCGCGAAGGGGCTCGCGGCTCTCGCATTTCTTCCGGCCCAAGACGTGCTCGCCAAGATTCGTGAAGATACATCAGTCCCAGCGGCTATTGCCCATGCCGCGTTGCTCTCGCATGATGCAATTGAACTTGCGCACAGGCCCGCACCAGCGGCGCCGGTTATCGATCCTGATGATGGAGAAGAAGACGACGCGTAAGCCGGACCTCGCGAAGGAAGGGGATCGTGAGTTGACACGTCAGTAAGTCGATTCGTCATTCCCGCGTACCGTCCGTGATGATCACAAAGCCCACCAAAGCCGAACGTATCACAGGATGGATGATCGCCGCTCCGGCCGCGGGTCTGCTGCTGTTTAGTGTCGCTGGAAAGTTCCTGCAGCCTGCTGGCATGGAAGAAAAAATCGAGAAAATCAGCTTAAAGATGTCGTAGATGCACACGCTTGGAGTGATCGAAATCACATGTACCGTGCTGTATCTCATCCCGCGCGCGAGTATGCTCGGAGCCGTGTTGCTTACCGGCTATCTCGGCAGCGCAACCGCAGCGCACGTGCGCATCGGCGACGCGTGGATTATTCCCGTGCTTCTGGGCGTGTTGCTCTGGCTGAGCTTGTTCCTGCGCGAGCCGCGTCTGCGTCAACTGCTGCCGATTCGCCGGTCGCAGCGAGCGATTTGATACAAAGTCAATCAACTCGCATGACCGCTGACTTACTCGTCGCCGCGTGAGCGATCGCTGCGCTTGCGTTCGTTCTCGTTCAGCAACTTCTTGCGGATGCGCACAGTCTTGGGCGTCACTTCCACGCTCTCGTCATCTTCGATGTACTCGAGGCAGCCCTCGAGGCTCATCTTGCGCGGGGCCTTGAGCACAACTGTTGCTTCCTTGCTGGCTGCGCGGAAGTTGGTCAGGTGCTTAAGACGCGTGCAGTTGATGGTCAGGTCGTTGTCGCGATTGTGTTCGCCTACGACTTGACCCGCGTACACCTTGTCGCCCGGCTCGACAAACATCACGCCGCGATCGGCGAGGCCTTCGAGGGCGTACGTGGTGATCGTCGCGGTTTCGAGGCTGATGAGCACGCCAAACTTGCGGCGGGCAAACTCGCCCATGAACGGCACGAACTTGAGGAACGAGTGGTGCATCAAGGCTTGGCCTTGCGTTGCGGTAAGCATCTTGCCGCGCAGGCCGATGAGTGCACGCGATGGGATTTCAAAGAGCATGTGCGTGACGCTGTCGCCGCGAGGTTCCATCTTCTTCAGTTCGCCCTTGCGGCCGCCCACCAATTCCATGCATGAACCGACAAACTCGTTGGGGCAGTCAACGACCAGTTCTTCAACCGGTTCGCTCTTCACGCCATCGATCTCTTTGATGATGACTTCAGGCTTGCCCACGCTCAGTTCAAAGCCTTCGCGACGCATGTTTTCAATCAAGATGCCCAGGCTCAGCACGCCGCGACCTGCGACCATGAACTCGTCCGCGCTGCGGCCTTGTTCCACACGCATCGACGGGTTGCGTTGCAGTTCCTTGAACAACCGCTCGCGGATCTGCCGGCTGGTGACGTATTCACCTTCTTGGCCCGCAAATGGCGAGTCGTTGACGCGGAAAAGCATCGACATCGTCGGCTCTTCCACGCGAATGGGCGGCAACTGCACCGGGCTTGCGGGGTCGGCGATAGTGTCGCCGATGTCCACGCTTTCAAGCCCGACGATGGCGCACAAGTCGCCCGCCGTCACGCTTTCAACTTCCGCACGCTTGAGGCCCACAAACTGCAGCAACTGCTGCACGCGGGTCTGCACCAGAGCGCCGTCGCGCTTCATGACGGTCACTTGCTGGCCAGCCTTGATGGTGCCGCTGAAGATGCGACCGATGCCGATGCGGCCGACGTAGTCGTTATAGTCGATGTTCGTCACGAGCAGTTGCAAGGGCTTGCTCGTGTCGGCGGGCGGAGCCGGCACTTCGCGCACGATGGCTTCAAAAATGTCGCGCAGTGTGGTGGGCTTGGGGTCAGGAATGGGCCACTGCGATGTGCACCAGCCGTCGCGACCAACCGCGTAGATCGTCGGGAAATCAAGTGCCAGATCATCGGCACCAAGGTCAACGAACAGATCAAACACTTCGCCCAGCACGCCTTCGATGCGCTGGTCCTGGCGATCAACCTTGTTCACCACAACCACCGGACGCAGACCCAGTTCCAGAGCCTTGCCTAGCACAAACTTGGTCTGGGGCATCACGCCTTCGCTGCTGTCCACCAGCAGTAGTACGCCGTCGGCCATGCGCAGCACGCGTTCCACTTCGCCACCGAAATCGGCGTGGCCTGGCGTATCGAGAATGTTGATGCGGTAATCCTTGCCCGCCAGCGAGTGATAGCTCACCGCGCAGTTCTTCGCAAGGATGGTGATGCCACGCTCGCGTTCGAGCGGGTTGCTGTCCATGATGAGGCCGTGCTGGCCGCCTTCGAGCTTCTCGAGTTCGCCCGAGCGGAAGTTGCCCGACTGCTTGAGCAGGTTGTCCACCAGCGTGGTTTTGCCATGGTCAACGTGGGCGATAATCGCGACGTTACGAATCGTCGGGTTGCGCGGCACGTCATTGACTGGCGTGGCGGGTTTGTTCTGGGAGGCGGTGGCGGTCATTGCGAAATCCTTGCGAAGTCAGTCGTTGCGGCGTTAACACAGAGACAGCCACGGGGCGAGAAGGCCAAACTAAAGCCTATCACCGGGCCAGCTTGCATCACAAATTGCATGCCGCGAACGCTCGAAAGGGAGTATAGGTCAAGGCTGCCAGATTTCCCCGTGGAGCGGGTGGGTTGCGGCGTCTTGCATCGCGTATCCCGCGCAGTTCCGGCCTCGTGTGCGCGGTACACGTTCGGAAACGCACCGATTATGCCGTCTGGCGTGAAGTCGCAGGGTGTGCGGGTCGATGCTTCAGGGCCTTAGGACTGCCCGCTCGGGAGCGGCAGAGCTTTGAGTTATTGACTGAACCAATCGTGACACGCATGACACGCAAGAGCGACCAACCTGAGCCTCATGTTTCGCACCAGCCGGGTAGCCTGCGCTGCATGGTGCTGGGCTGCTCGGGTCGCACGCTGGCGTCGGTCGAGCAATTGCTCGTCAGCGTCCATTGCTCGCTTGTGCGAACGGATGCTCGCAACATCGACATCGGCGTCGTAGTCGGTGCTGCTGACAGTGCTGCGCTGCGCGATCGCATCGCGCAGGTTCGGACGACTCATCCTGATATTGCGATAATCGCGATTGTTGAGCGAGGCAGCATCGATCTTGCAAGCTATTGCATGCAGCAGGGCGTTGCGGACATTCTTGAACTGCCGGTCACGACGCATGAACTATCGAAGCAGCTGCTGCTTGCAGCGGCGAAGACTCGCGATGCACGCAAGCTTCGCACGCTCAGCGCAAAGCGAGCCCTGCGCATTCGTGATCTCAAGCGGCAACTGACGACCAACCAAGACAGCGTGCAGCAAGTGGGGGATGTATGCGAAAGCCTCGCGAACGGCTACCGCGTTGTTGCGGATCAGTTCGGCCATCAGATTCGCACTGCACAGCTCATAACCGAAGTGCAAACGCTGCTACGGCTGGAACTGGATGTTGAAAGCCTGCTGCGCACGACGCTTGAATTCATGCTTCGCAAAGTTGGCGCGGTAAACGCCGCGATTTTCCTGCCCAGTTCTTGCGGCGACTTCACACTTGGTGCCTATGTCAACTACGACTGCCCGCGCGATGCAGCTCAGCACATGCTCGAAGATCTCTGTCACGCCCTCGCGCCAGCGTTCGAGCATCGCCCGGGTTTGCACATCATCGCTGATGGTGGCAAGTCGCCCCACCTCATCGGCGAGCAGACTGGCTTCGTTGCGGAGAGCACACTCGCGATTCACAGCGCATCCAGCGATGGCGAATGCATCGCAGTGCTCGCGATTTTCCGCGATAAACGCCAGCCTTTTGACGACAACACGATTGAAACCGTCCGCATCATCGCCGACCGCTTTGGTGACCAGCTCACGCGCGTCATCAAAACAAACACGCGTCACAAGCCGGCTCGTGACGCGTGGGACGTAGCGTGAAGTTGTGCTAAACAAGCCGATTACTTCTTGGGTGCGGCTGGTGTCTGCTTGTCTTCATCTGTCACCATGCGATCAAGCATCGTGCCTATGAGTGCCGTCGTTGCGCCGCTGTGCGAACCTTCGCCCTGCACCATGATTCGCGGCGTGATCTGAATGTTGCGCTCGCCCACGATCTTGAGTATCTCGATCAATGCCGCGTTGCTCTTGCCGATCTGTTCGGCAATCTGCTTGTATGCGTCGGCTTGTGCCAGCGCCTTGATCTTGATCGCCTGCGCTTCGCCCTCAGCTTCGGCGATGCGGCGTTTTTGTTCTTCACCCGCGATTTTCACGCCGTAGGCCGCGGTTGCGAGCTTGCGTTCTTCTTCGCTTTCCTGCTGGCTGCGACTAAGTTGCTTCTTTTGCTCGGCAGCCTTTTGCTGCTCTTGGAACGTCTGCTGCTCTTGTTTCGCAAGTTCGCGGTCAGTCTGCGTCTTGAGCAAACTGCCCAGGCTCGCCTCGTCGCCCACTTCACCAATGCGCACCGCAGTAACTTTCACGCCGAACCGCGACATTTGTTCAGTGAGCATTACCAGCGACTGACTCTCCTGCAGGCTGCGTTGCTGCACGTAGTCAAGGGCTCGCACTTTCTCGGCGTTATTACGGAAAATCGCACGTACCGCGCTGTTCATCACGTTGCGGAAGCGTTCACCTTCGTCATCGCCCAGACTCGCGACGACCACCGGCGCGTTCACGGCTTCAATCACATATTCCACGCGCACATCAACCGGGAACTTGAACCCGTCGCTGGTTGTCACGCGAATCTCGCGTTCTTCTGCAACGGGGTCTTGCATCGCGCCACTGCGAGGAACTGAAGGTGGCACCGCACCACTGGCCGCGTGTGCCGCCGTGTAGTGCGCGACCATCACGCTGCTGAACAACTCAATGACCGAGTAGGCATCGGTGTTGATGGGATACTTGCCGGGTTTGAGCACTTCCCGGCGAATGCCCATCTCGCCCTCTTTCGCGAACGAAAGCACGCGTTCATCGGGCAGCTTCGCGGCTTGCTCGGGAGTGATTTCGTCGTTGGTGGTCGCGTCAACCAGTGTCGTTCCTGCGAGCCCAAAGTTGGACTTCACGACTCCCACTTCGCCTTGCAAAATCTCAGTCTGGTCAACCATTTTCACGCGGTACAGCAGCGGATTCAGCCGGTACGTGCCAGGCGGCAGCACGCTCACCTGCTTGCCCTTCGAGCCCTTGCCGGTCGTCAAGAAGTAGCGAGCATCCTGCATTTGCTGAAACGTGGCTTCGTTCCAGGCGGGCGCGAAAAGCTGGTCGCCTGTCAGCGGCGCGCCGTCCGTGGTTTCGATGATGCCGATCTTCCCGCTCTCGACCATCGTCAGTGGCTGATTGCTGACGTTATAGATGAACGGCCAATACCAAAAGTGAACACCAGGGGGCAGCGTGTCGGCTTGCGGACCCATTTCGCCATTCACGGCGATGATCTTGCCGTTCGTCAGCGACGGGCCAAACCAGTTCTTGTTCACAACACCCACTCGGTCAGACGGCACATACACCACGCTGCAAAACGAGATGCCGAGGACCAGCGACAGCGCAGCAAGCACCAGTGCTGCCGTCTTCGCCGACTTCGCTTGCCAGCGGAACGCCGCGACAACAAACAGCAGCGCGACAATGAGCGAAAGAATCAGAATGAACGTTCCAAGCATGATCAAGCCCTCCCTGCCGGCGAGCGCAGGAACCGGCGATCGCCCGACGCGAGTGATTCGGACATAGGGTTATCGGATTTCAACCCGCCTTCGCAGCAATCTTGGCGCCGTTTCAGCCCTTGGGGGACTTGAACCACTCAGTGAGGTCCCGCGCCGTTCGCGTGACTCTTCTAATGCGACATGTCACGAGGCTTTCGCGAGCGGTTCTGGTTCACGATGTTGGACGGCAGCAAAAGCCAAGTTTGGAGATCGCTCGGTGTGATGTCGTACGTGCATGTCTTTGTCCGTGCAACGCATCTACAATCTGGATTCTGGAGCAAGCATGACCAACGCCCCGACTGATGCCGCTGCCGCTAAGGCGTTCTACGACAAGTCATTTGCCGAGAACATGTACGCGCAGAACCACACAAATGGCCTGCCCGCCCTTGAGGCGTTCGTAAATGATTTCAAGTTGCGTGATTCAGCCAAAGTGATGGAGTTGGGTTGTGGACGGGGAGCATTTCAGGATCTCGTCCACGACTACACGGGAGTCGATGTCACTGACAGCGTAAAGCCGTACATCCGCAAGATATTTGTACAAGCCTCGGCTGACTCGCTGCCCTTTGCCGACAACACATTCGATGCAGGTTGGAGCATCTACGTGCTCGAGCATGTTCCCGACGTGCACAACGCACTTGTGCAAATCCGCCGAGTCATGAAGTCAGGCGCCTTATTATTCCTGATGCCCGCTTGGCAGTGCAGGCCCTGGGCGGCTCAAGGCTACGAGGTGCGCCCGTACAGCGACTTTGATTTTGGTGGAAAACTCTACAAAGCATCTGTACCCATTCGCAAGTCTGTCCTTTGGCGCAGCATGTACATATTTCCGCGACGGGCTTGGCGATCACTTTCCGCAGGCAGGCCCTCACACTTTTCGTGCCAACGACTCGAGCCCAATTACGAGAAATACTGGGTGGCAGATGCAGACGCAGTTCACTCCATGGACCCGTTTGAGATGATGCTCTGGTTCACGTCAAGGGGCGACGAGATCGTGAACTATCCCACGTTCACCAATCGCTTCTTCATGCGGTCTGGGCCCATCATCGTCCGCATCCGTAAGTGATTGGCAACGGCTTCACGCTGCGAGTTTACAGGTGCCCAATGTGAACCCTTCCTCTACCCGGTCGCATCGTCCGCTCGTGATGATGTATACAGCCGGGTACCTCACGCTTGCTGCAGCGGTCTTTTGCCTTCTCCCGTCGCGACGATTCACAATCTTCTCATCTACGGCTTTCTCATCGTTCCGCCTGCGATTGAGCCCTCGCTGACCGACGGCGGCAAGATAACGGCGATGTATGCAATCGAGAGTTCTGCCCAAGCACCTCGCGTTGTGATGTGGGGCAAGCGTGATGCGACCGATGCGCACGCGGCGCTCGCGCGGGAAAGCCCATATTGGACTTCGGTTGATCGTCTGTGGCAGAAACTGACTGTCGATCAGTTCAACGATCTGCCTTTGCGATCGGTGCAACCAACCGGCGAACTCGCGATGCCGTGGGACGCGCCGCTGATAACCTCCGGCGAACTGCATGGCTACGGCGTGGGCTATGTGACGTCTGCGGGTGAACCACGCACGTTGCTGCTCATCGAAGATCGCACACGAGCCCGGCCCATCCGCACGCACGAAATCACGCTTGCGCGCCGCGACGGTGCGTGGACTTCCCTTCGTTCAATCTCGCTGGGCTTCCGCAGCATCAAACCCGACGAAAACATCGCCTTCCCGCAAGTCTGGCTCTTGCTCACCGTCGTGTTGTTGCCGACTTTCTGCCTCGCCGGCGCGGGCGTATTTGCATCCCGCCGACGCATCATCGCCAAGCGGGCAGCCGCGTCACAGTGCGTGTACTGCGCATACGACCTTCGCGGGGCGGCGGCGGGTGTGTGTCCAGAGTGCGGCATGGCATTTACTTTTATTGTACAATTGGGCAATGGCGCGACGGGCTCATGACACAGCATCGACAAGGGATCGACCCGCAAAGAGAGCGTGGGTCATGGGCTGGATTCTGCTGGCACTTGGTATCTTGGGACCGCTAGTGGCAGCAGCGATTGTCTCACGCGTCACGTATGGCTACTTCATCCAGCCATCTCGTCCAGACGCCCGATTGGTCGCGCCAAAAAGCATCCAACACGCTCGCATCGTCTACACCCAGCGAGGCGTTGTTTCTATCTCTGCTCCCCAGCTTGTACTCGAATCTCCGTATCCGAGTGCTTCGTATCCGCTGACCGGGAACGACAATGGCTACGAGAGCTTCCTTAGTCATTACGGCGGCGCGACCATCAACTCGTTGCTCGCTGCGGACGAATCGTCTCGCCCGAACATTGACGGCTTGTTTGACACGCTCGTCCAGCACCGCATTCTCTCGCACAAGGACTTTGATCCGACTGTTTCGACGTCCTTTGAAGGTGCGGTGATTCACTTCACCTCGCATGACGATGAAAACCTGGTTGGCGTGCTCCTCACGTTGTACGGTCTTGATATCTACCACGGTCGGATGGTTGAAGCGATCTTGTCCCAATCGCCAACTGGTTGGCAGATTGAACATGCCCGCTCGTTCATCGCGCCTTACGCCAACCAAGATGAAGCTCCGCAGTTTTCTGGTCTCTTGCTTTTTTTCAGTATTCTGGGTGGCTTGCCACTTGCTCTTCTGGGCCTCATCACGCTTTGTGTTCGGTGGGTCGTTATTGTGATGCGTCGCGATTCCGCGGCATGTTCAGCGTGCGGTTACGACGTGTCGGGCCTGGCGAGCAACTGCTGCCCCGAATGCGGCGTGGCCGTCGCATCCGCCGCCCCCCAACCCCCTTAGAATCGCCTCCATTTTCCGGAGGCTTCCGCATGTCCTGGCTTCGTGTTGTTGACGCTCTTTCTCCTGCCAAATCCCCCGTCGGCACGCGCGTGACCGTGAAAGGTTGGGTGCGCACACGCCGCGACAGCAAAGCCGAAGGCGGCTTGTCGTTCGTCGCGGTTCACGACGGCACATGCTTTGACGCCATTCAAGCGGTCGTGAAGGGCGATATTCCCAACTACGCCAGCGACGTCACCAAACTCACCACGCACTGCTCGGTCGAAGTGACGGGTGTCATCGCTCAAACGCCCAAAGGCGGCAACGAACTGCAAGTCGAAGTTGCCACCGGCGGCGAAGTCAAAGTCATCGGCTGGGTCGATGATCCTGACCAATATCCCATTCAGCCCAAGCAGCACACCTTTGAATACCTGCGCGAGCAGGCCCACTTGCGTGTCCGCACCAACACCTTCGGCGCCGTCGCTCGCATGCGGCACTGCCTCAGCATGGCCATCCACCGCTTCTATCACGAACGCGGCTTCTACTACGTCCACACACCCATCATCACCGGCAGCGACTGCGAGGGCGCGGGCAACATGTTCAAAGTCAGCACGCTCGACATGATGCGCCCCCTGCCGCGCGTGTCGCCAGAGAACGAATCCGCCGAGAGCAAGAAGCTGCGCGAAGAGTTCTCCAAAAAGCCCAACATGCCCGCATGGACGTACGGCCAGGTCGATCACAGCACCGACTTCTTCGGCAAAGAATCACACCTCACCGTCAGCGGCCAGCTCAACGTCGAAACGCACTGCTGCGCGTTGTCGCGCGTCTACACCTTTGGCCCCACGTTCCGAGCCGAAAACAGCAACACCTCGCGCCACCTCGCCGAGTTCTGGATGATCGAACCCGAGATCGCCTTCGCCGATTTGCAAGCCGACAGCGAGCTTGCCGAAGACTTCATCAAGTTCCTCATCAACGCCGCACTCACGGAACGCGCCGACGACATGAAGTTCTTCGACGAGCGCATCGAGAAGGGCCTGCTCACCCGGCTCGATCACGTCCTCAAGACGCCCTTCCGCCGACTGCCCTACACCGAAGCGATCAAGATTCTTGAGCAAGCAATCGCCAAGGGCGAGAAGTTTGAGTACCCGGTGAAGTGGGGCACCGACCTGCAAAGCGAACACGAACGCTACCTGACCGAAAAGCACTTCAAGCAGCCGGTCATCTTGATGAACTACCCCAAGCAGATCAAAGCCTTCTACATGCGCCTCAACGCCCCCGGCACCGACGGCGCGCCCGGAGACACCGTCGCCGCGATGGACGTGCTCGTGCCAGGCGTGGGCGAAATCATCGGCGGCAGCCAACGCGAAGAACGCATCGACGTGCTCGACGCCCGCATCACCGAAATGGGCCTGCCCATCAAGGAATACTGGTGGTACCGCGACCTCCGCCGCTTCGGCACCGTCCCCCACGCCGGCTTCGGCTTGGGCTTCGAACGCGCGATGATGTTCATCACAGGCATGCAGAACGTGCGAGACGTGATTCCGTTCCCGCGGACGCCGAAGAATGCGGAGTTTTGAGGAGGGAAGATGGGCCTTGACTTGCCTGCGTCATTTTGGGATGGCATTGCGCGAGCGTGGACGGTGCCGTTGCTTGTTCCGACGATTCCCAAGTCTTCTCATGCTTCATTCGTTGAGGTGAAGGGACGGCTCGCGTCTTCGATCAACGTGCGAGCCATCGAGCAGAATCGTTTCGTCATCAAGCCGATCGGTCTGAACAACCGCGTGGATTGGTGCAGGGACTTTGAGCCACTCCTGTGTGTTTACGACGAAAAGCGTCAGGCATTTCGTGCGAACTCCGTTGCATCAGACGAACAGAAAGCAGCGTTGCGAGTACCAGCTTTCATTCAGGATGAAGAAATTCCTGTCTGCTGTGAAAAACCTATGTACTTTGTGGGCCAGATCGATGACAACCGAATCTGCGCAGAGCCGCCGCCAGAGTTTAAGTACTGGTGGCACGATGCCGCGAGTTTCTACGTCTTTACATGTAGCGTGTGCATGGAGTGCAAAGCGGTCGGTCAGCAGTTTTGATGTCCTGAGGTAGGCTCACCGAAAAGCCCGCGCAGTGTTGTCAAGTATTTGCTCGGAGCTATCGATGCCCCTCCGCCCCGATCTTGAGCAGCGACGCCGCGACCTCATCGAGCGCGTCCTTCTCGCGTTCAAGGACGTCAAACGCACAGGCGGCGTGTCTTGGAGTCAGACTTTTGTGATCGACGACTATGGCACGGAGTCAGAAATCGCGGAAGCGGCCGAGAGAGATTGCGAACTTGATTGGGCCGAACTTGCTCGGCACGGGCCTTGGAACTTCGAAGCAGCTGCGTGCGGTGTATGGGGTTTTCTGGACGCCGTCGGTGCGAGATACTACCTCGCGGCGGCCTTATTGCTTGATCTGGAAACCGGTCGCAGTGCGCACCACGAGTTGTCACTTGATTCAGGGCCGAACGAAGAACGCTGGTCGCTGCTCGACAATCGCCAGCGAGCCGTCGTGGCGATGTACCTGCGATGGAAACGCGATGTTGCTGGTATCGCGAGCGACAAACATGCCTATCGAAATGCCGCGCGGACACTAGCTAACGGTTGGGACGCGTACGCGACCTGAACCGCCGCGATATCACTCCTCATCCTCTGACTTCCGTCCACCCTGCCGCTGCTCAATCCACGCCGCCTGAATGTGCTCCAGAATCTTCTCATTCACCACGTGCCCAGGCCGCTCCTTGAAACCCGGCAGAGCCATCACCAGTTTCTTGAGTTCCACAAACCCGATGCGCATCGGATCACGATCGGCGTAGTGCTCGTGCAGCAACTCGCCGATGTAATCTGTCTCGAGCCAGTCGAAAGTGTCGTCAGGCATGCTCTCGCATCTCGCAAAGTCCGAATCGTCGCACAGGCGAAAAGCCTGCGCCACCCAAAAACTAGTGCGGCAGTTCCTTCACCGCATTGCGATTCCACGCCGGCACGCGCAGCCGAATCGCTCCCTCTTTTTCAATGATGCACTGACACGCCAGCCGCGAATTGCGTTGCAGGCCCGGAGCCTCTTCCACGCGATCTTCCTCGGCTTCGGTGCTTTCGGAAATGTTCTTCGCGCCCTCTTCGATATACACGTGACATGTGCTGCACGCACACACGCCCCCGCACGCATGCTCGATGTTGATGCCATGCTCCATCGCGAGTTCGAGCAGGCTTTCACCCGTCGCGCCCATGAGCTTCCACTCCTTGATCGCCTTCCCCGTCAGACCCTCGGGGTCTTCGAGAAAAAACGTCACAGGAACAACATCAGGGCCATGGGGGCGATCAGAGTGCTTGAGGTGCATTGCACAAGATAGTACGAAGCAATTAGCCGCGGAGAAGCGCCAGCAGCCCGACAGGCGTAAGCACGGCGAGGTGCGGAAATCGAGTGACGAACTCCTTGCCCGCAGGCGACGATTCGTCCATCAGCCGCAGCAGATCGTTGTCGCGGGTCGTTACCACACACGCGCCAGTTGCGAGGGCGACATTGATGTAGATCGAGTCGTCCGCATCGTCGGGAACGGTGTACGTGTGCGGGGCATTATCAACGACAACCGCAATTTGCCGCAGCGTCGTCAGTGCCTGCTGCATCATCGGCTCCGTGACGCCAAGTTTCTGCGCAACGCGCGGCCTTGTCGCGACTTCGGCGAACTCCGCAAGAATTTCAGGCGAAACAATCAGCACCAGCCGTCCCGCGACCACCGCCGCTAAACACTGACCGCTCGGTCCATTGGGCGAAGCAAGCGCCTGCAGCAAGACATTGCAATCAAACACGACCCGCGCCGCGTGCGGCATCATGACGCACGCTTCTCACGTCGCAACGCGTGTTTCTCTGCCTCCAATATCTCAGCCAGTGCCTCTTCTGACATCTGGGACAGCCCCGCCGCTCGTTGAGCTGGTTCCCACGCCGACCGCGCAGCGTCCCACGCCATTTCCCGCTCCAGCCAAGCCGTCAGATATTGCTCGACGCTCTGCCCCGTTGCAGCCGCGCGGGCTCGCAGTGCCTCTTCCAACTTGGGAGAAATGTGCAGTGCGACAGTCATGGAGAAATCGTAGACGCCACGCCTCGCTGACTCCAACGCCAACCTTCGTGCTCGAAGGGTCAATAATGCGGCTCCTACTTTGATGTTTTCTTCCTCGTTGTTCTCTGCTTTGAGCCTTGTGCGCGGATGGTGCTCCTACATCACTCCGCGCACCACCCAGGAACGCCCCCGCCGTGCAGCAAGGATCGCTGGACATCTCCATCGTCGCCCCCGCCCATAACGAGCAAGACAACGTGCACGCCCTTGTGACGCAAGTGGGGGACGCCCTCGCCGCCAGCGGTCTCACCTACGAGTTCATCATCGTCGATGACGGCTCGACCGATCAGACCCGCAGCAAAATCACGGAGATGATGACCTCGCGCTCGTGGCTGCGATGCGTCGCGATGACCAACACACCCAAAGGCAAGGGCAACGGCCAATCGGCAGCGTTTCACGCTGGTTTTCGCGCCACGCACGGCGCGCTCATCGCCGTGCTCGACGCTGATTTGCAAAACGATCCCGCCGAAATCCCCGCGATGGTCAAGCTGATGCGCGAGCGCAACGCCGACATGGTGCAAGGCGACCGCAGCCACGCCCGCCAGGACAACCTCGTCCGCAAAATCGGTAGCTGGGTGGGTCGCAAGTTTCGGCTCTGGCTGCTGGGCGACACCATCCGCGACACGGGCTGCTCGCTTCGCGTCATGAAGCGCGAAATCGCCCTGCAACTTCCCCTTCAATTCCGCGGCATGCACCGCTTCATCCCCGTCATGGCCCGCCATCTGGGTTTCACCGTCATCGAAATGCCCGTCAAGCATCGCCCCCGCGTCGCTGGCGAAACCAAGTACGGCTTTGGCATCACGCAGCGCGCGCTGCCGGGCTTGCACGATCTGCTGGTCGTCCGCTGGATGCGTAACCGCCGGCGGACCGTCACGAGCGTCGAAGTGAAGTAAACACGCCGCGTCGTTGCCCGGTCGTTGCCGAGTCATCGTTACGTCAGCAGCTACTCAGCTCCTAGCCTTCCCCAATGAAGAAGCGTTTCAAGTGGGAACCTCCCGCGCTCATGATCCTCGTCCTCGCGCTGGGTGCGTGGCTGGTTATCGCCGCCAAGTCTCGATACGCCAACGTCAAGCCCGCAGAAGGCGCACGCGTGGTCGAACTCCGCATGGGTAACGCTCGCGGCGTCATCGAAGTCACCCAAACCGGATCAAAGGATGACCTTGATCGTTTCCGCATACTGCTCCGCAACGGCTTCGCAAGCGAACCGATGAACGCGACTCAGTTCGAGTCTGCGTTTGGCAAGCAAACCCTGCAAGAGGTCACCCAAGCTGGTGACAACTTCCTCTTCAAGCTCTTCAACATCACAAGTTGGGCAAGCATGGCGTGGATCGCCGTCGGCTTTGGGGGACAGTTGGTCTTTTCCGCCCGCTTCATCGTCCAATGGCTCGCGAGCGAACGGGAACGCCGCAGCGTTGTTCCCGAGGCCTTCTGGTGGCTCAGTCTCTTCGGCGGGGTCACGATGTTCACCTACTTCGTCTGGCGCCAAGACTTCGTCGGCGTCCTCGGCCAGTCCTCGGGCCTGGTCATTTACGGACGCAACATCCGCCTCATCCACAAGCAACGCGTTCGCGAGACCGAAGCGACCCCCGCGTCCGAATAGGCGCGGGCCTTGCCGAATCGCGCAAGCCTTGTCCAAACGAAGCGCAAACGGAGCAACTCTCTGTACCCTTGTCAAGAAATTTTCGCGCGATTGTGCCGGGATTTCTGGTCAAACTGCGAACGTGGTGCATCTTGTCGGTATGAACGTCACACTCGACGGCCAACCCATGGTTATCGCGCGCCCCACATTGGCGGCAGCACTGGCCGAAGGTGTGAACCAAGCCCGAACGCGAGGCCGGGTCATCATTGAGGTCAAAGGCGACGGAGCCATGCTGGGCGACGACGCCCTGAGTAACCCCAGCGACACCGAAGGCCAGTTCGGCCTCGTCCAACTCATCTCCGCCGACCCGCGCAATCTCGTCAAGGTGACGCTGGGCGACGGCGCCGAAGCCCTTCGCGCCTTGCTCGACGAGCAACAGCGCGTCGCCGAACTGATCCACGCTGACAAAGGCCAAGAGGCTGTCGCGGGCTTGCAAGCCATTTTCCAGACCTGGCAAACCATCAAAGACCTCGTCGAACGCGGCGCAACGCTGCTGGATACGGACCTTAGCGTCGTCGAACTTTCGGGCCTGCCCGAGGGCGAAACGTTCTCGAAAGCTTCGACGCGTCTGCTCACGCATCTGCGTCGCGTGAAGACGGCCCTCGGCAGCCAAGACTGGTCGGCCCTCGCGGATGTGTTGCAGTACGACCTGTGCGATGAAGCACAAGCCTGGGAAAAACTGCTCGACGCCCTCGCCGACCACGTCGGCACGCTGCCCTCAAGCCAACCCGGAGGCGCACGCGGCTCATGAGTCTCGCGGGTGTGCCATCTCAGTTCCCTTCGCACTCCGATGCGCGCATTGCCGCTGCATCCAGCGCCATCGACACGCTCATGGAGCGTGCCAGCGTCGCCCTCGAAGCGACTGATTACTTCGCGGCTCAAGAGTTCTGCCTGCGCGCAATCGAAAAAGCCCGCCGCGTACAAGACTTTGAACGCATTGCTCGCATCACGATGCCGCTGCAAGAAGCCCGCCGGCAAGTGCGTCACCTCGCAACCGACGCACGCGATGCTGGCAACGTCTTCGTCGTGAACACGCTGCCCGCGCTGGACACCAAGATCGAAGCAGGCTTCTATCTGCTCGAACCGCCGCTGATCGGCCTCGATGGCCGCGCCTTCCGCGAAGTCGCACGAGGCCGCAAAGTGCCCATCCTCGCGCTGGTCAAAGAGCCAACCACCAGCGCCGGCAGGTGGCCCATGGTGGGCGTGGGCGTTGGCGAGTTCGAGAACGTCGTGGCTCGCGTGCAAGTTGAGCCGCCCGCGAGCCTCAAGCACTGGAAAGAAAAGTCACTCAAGAACGCCCCGCGCGAACTGCTGCCCGACAGCGCTTGGTTCATGAGCGTGCAGGAAGCTCTGGGCGATGTGGCTATTCGCAAAGTGAATCCACTATGGCCCGCTGCCCACCGCATTGATGATTTTATCGAACTGCTCGACGCCGTGCCCGACCACGAAAAACTCAGCCAAGCCTTGATGTTCACGGCGAAAGACGCGATGACCGCCCCGCAGCCCAAGATGCCACGCCGTAGGCCGCTGGTGGATAATCCGCTTACGTTCTGAGCCGGTTCCATTTATCGCACCGACCATCACTACGCGCCCACACCCTGCCCCGCGTTCTTCCCGGCGCTCTTGATCAACTTCTCACACGCCTCCCACACCTGCTCATACGAAATCTTGTCTATCGCACATCGCTCCGGATGGTCGTTCGATACTTCACTCTCAGGCAGCGTCGGGTCCGCCGTGATGATGATCTCAGGCGCATGCTCGCGCGTCGGAATGATCGTCCAGCGATGATCCGTCGGCCCAAACAAACTCACCACAGGCACGCCAAACGCCGCCGCGATGTGCCTGGGCCCGGTGTCATTCGTCACCATCAACTCCGCCCGCCGACACACCGCCTTCAGCGCGCCCAGCGTGATGCCTAACCGCGGCAACTCAACGCATCGCGCCTTCTTGCACGCTGCAGCAATCTGCGAAACCAGTTCGGCCTCCGCAGGCGAGCCGTTGACAACGATCGTGAGATTGTGCAAGTCCGCCAAGTCATCGGCGAGCCTCGCGAAGCGATCAACAGGCCATCGCTTCGCGGGGTTGTTGCCGCCCGGGTTCAAAATCGCATATCGCTCACCCGCCGCCACGCCGCCCTTTGCGAGAATGTCACTCGCCAGTTGCTCATCGGCAGGCGTCGCAACCAACTCCATCGTCACGCCCGCTGGCAATCCAAGCTGCGCATTCACGCCGCGACTTGCCGGCTGCGGCTTGCTACCCAAAAAGAAATCCGCCAGCCGCCAGTAATAGCTCACCGCCGAAATCGGCGCAAACTCCGCAAGCCCGCGCTTGGGCGCATCTAACTTGTCTGTCAGCAGCAACCCGCGTGCGTCGCGGTCATACCCCACGCGCCGCGGAATACCCGCGATTCGCACAATCAGAGCCGTCGAAAACGAGTTCGTTAGCAAAATCGTCGCGTCATATCGCCGTGGTCGCAACTTCGCCGCAACAAACTTCGGCCCCATCACCCCGCTCGCACGCTCCACGTGATACTCATCAATGAAGTCACTACCCGCGAGCAATTGATCAATGCCAGGCCGCGCCAGCGCACCGATGAACGTGCCAGGAAGCTCGCGGCGAATCCGCCGCAGCGTGGGCGTTGCCATGGCTGCATCACCCACCCAACTCGGCAGCACAATGAGCAGCCGCAGCGGCTTGGGAGCATCGAGTTGTGCGGCATCTTCAGGCACACGCGATGGTACGACCGAGTACCCAGGTCAGCGATCAAAGCGGAAATGCGTGGGCGATGAGCTTGTCCGCCACCGGCGCCGCCGCCGCCACCTCGTTCCAATCGAGCGCTGCACCACCAGCAAAACGCAACCGCGGATCACTCGCCGCGAGTTCTTCAGCCAGCGCGGGCCTCACGGGCACGTTGCGGCTCTCCGTCTGCGACATCAATCGCTCCGCCTGCGCAGAAAGCAGAAAACTCGCGAGTGCCAAAGCCTCGTCCGCGTGCGGCGCACCAGCGATGATGCCGACGGTGCAAGGCATGATGACCGGACCGTTCCCGGCAAGCGAAGTTGGCTCGCTCGAAGTGTCAACAACATCAAACACGCAGTCCACAGGCCAGCCATTGGCTTGGCCCGCCCACACGTCGTCGGTGTCCGTCCAGCCAATGTCAATCTCCGCGTTGGCCAGCGCTTGCACAACAGCGGAATTGCCCTCATACACACGCATGCGCTTCCCCATCGCATCCAGCCACGTTGCCGTTGCTTCTTCGCTATGCAGCGTGACAAGTGCCGCGATATGTGAGCGAGTAGTGCCAAACTGCGGCCGCGCGATGCCAATACGCAGCGACGGATCACTCTGCAGCAACGCCAAAGGCGACGCCGGCACGCCCTGCGATGTCAGCTTGCGCGTGTTGAACGCCGTAACGCGAGCTCGTGTTGCGACACCATACCACCGGCCATCCCGATCACTCACATGCGCGGGCCACGAGCCGCCGAAGTCGTTGATGCATGTGGGCGTGAACGGTGCGAGCATGCCCGTAGCTGCCAGCGATGCTGTGCCGAGGGCTTCACCGCTCCACCACACATCGCACCGCGGCCGCTCGCGCTCGGCATTCAGCCGCTGCACCAATCCGAGCGTCTTTGTCGCTTCGGTGTCTGTCACCAGCGTTACTTTCACGCCCGATTGTTTTTCGTACACCGCAATCACCGGCTGTGCGACATACGCATCCACACTCGTGTACAACGTTACTTCGCGCGTGACTGCTTTCGTCATCGATTCACGCTTCCCGCACGCGGCGAACATCGCCGTCACGCCCGCCCCTGTCGCTGCCGCCGCTGATAGTTTCAAAAACTCGCGCCTGTTTCGCATCGTGTTCCCCTCGTTTACAATTTCATTCTGCTCGGGATACGCCCCGCGCACGCCTCGCTCCACATCCACGCAAGTGCATTGCCAAATCGCTTGCCAAACGCTACCTGATCACACAACGCCGACGCCGCGACGCGTTCTCGCAAGTTTGTTCGATACGTGTCTCGCATCGTGCCATCGCTCGCGACGCGCACGCAGATGTCTACAAACTCGCGTTCGTTCTTCCCGACCAACTCAGGCAGCCCCGCCGCTGAAAGCAAGCTCGAACTAACGCGCGAGACGTGCGCGGCACCCGACATCGTCACCACGGGCACGCCCATCCACAATGCTTCGCATGTCGTCGTCGTGCCGTTATATGGAAACGTGTCGAGCGCGACATCGACGTGTTGATACTGCGTCAAATGCTCTTCGATGCTCTTGCTCGCAGGCAGTAATTGCAAGCGATCCGCCACGCCTGCATTCTGAAAGAGTCGGCGCACGCTTGCTTGCACGCTGGCATCGTTGAGATCAATCGACTTGATCACCATGCGACTGTTGGGCACTGCCTTCAGTACCTTTGCCCACAAGTCCACCGTCATTTGATTCAGCTTGCGAGCCGCATTGAAGCTGCCAAAGTTCACGCCAACAGCTCGCTCGCCGTGTACAGGCCGCGGCGCGTCCGGTGCTGGATTAAAGCACAAAAAGCACGGATCGAGCCTCACCAACGTCTCCGTGCATCGCTCATCAAAGCTCGGCGACAACCCAGGCGTCGCGCTCGCCATCGGATCCGTCACTGCATCGACGATGCGATAGTCCACGCCCGGCACGCCCGTGGTATCCGGATAGCCGCAGTACGTCGCGACCACCGGCACCGGTCGCATCGCCATTGCCGCGAGTCGATTACCCGCCGTAAGTCCGGCGAGTTCAATCGCGATATCAATCTTGTCTCGCTGCATCATCGTCGCAAGTTCAATCTCGCTGATGAAACACACGTTCTGCCACTTCGTCACCAGTTTCTTGAGCCGCTCGCTGTAGTCATCCTCATTCATGTTGCTGTGATAGACATGCAACTCAAATCGCGAGCGATCAAGGTGACGCATCCATGGCTCGCTAAAAAATGCAACGCTGTGCCGACGCAAATCCGGACTCACGATCCCAATTCGCAACTTGCGATTCGCATCAGCAGCCGTCGGCAACTTCGTCGGCACCGCCAACTGTGTCAGCGGCTGCGCAAACGCCTTGCCAAAATCTCTGTGCGCTGCCGCCACCCGTGCCGGATCACTCTTTGTCGAAGCACCATGCGCCACCGCATTCGCCAATCGCAGTTGCGGATTCCACGGAAACGCCACAATCGCGCGCTCAAGCAGCGCGAACGCCTCATCAGGCCTGCCCGTTTCAGTCAGCGCCTTGCCATGCGTCATCGCAAGCTGATCGTGCAGCCCATATCGCAGTCCCGCTTCGCACTCCGCGAGCGCTTCGCTGGGCTTGAGCTGTTCCATCAGCAAGTTTGCCACGCCCACGCGCGCATTGTGATTCTCCGGCTGAATCGCAAGTGCCCTGCGAAAGTGGCCTAGTGCTTCTTCGCGTTTTGCCTTCAGGTTTTTCTGCTGATTCAGTTGCAAAATACCCAAGTTGGTCAGCAGGTCCGGATCATCCGGCTTCTGCAGCAATGCCTGCTTGCAAAAATACTCGCCCTGCTCAAACTTGCCCATCATCTGGCACGCCAGCGCGCTCAAACTCAGCACACCCAGATCGCGCGGATACTTGGGCATCAGCGTCTGCAAAATCGCAAAGCCCTGCTGCGACTTGCCATCACCCAGCAGCGCTTCAACCTGATTCAACTTTCCAGTCAGTTGCGACATGATCTTCTCGTCGTTGCTTCTTGTAACCGTTTACTGCTGCTCACACCGCCACTGCCACACACTCCGCAGGGCTGTCTCAAATCGTCTCGCAAACGCAGGCCCATCACACAGCGAACTGCCCAGCAATTGTTCACGCAGTGTCGTGTGATACACCGCCAACTTCGCCTCATCGCCTGCAAGCCCAGCAGCCAACGCGACAAACTCATCCGTGCTGTTCGCGATCAGCTCAGGCACCCCTGCGGCTGTCAGCAGCGACGCACCCACGCGCGAACGATGTTCACTACCCGCGAGGGTCATCACCGGCACACCCATCAGCAGAGCTTCGCATGTCGTGGTCGTTCCCACATAAGGCGTCGTATCGAGCGCGATGTCCACCTGGTCATACATGCGAAGGTGATCCGCCCCCGTCTTGGTTCGCCCAGCAAATCGCAGTCTCGCCGCACTCACGCCCGCAGCTTCAAATCGTTTGCGCAGCGTCGCCGGCGCAAGCTCGCCTCCCATCGCCCATCCTTTGATGAACAACGTGCTCTCCGGCACTGCCCGCAAAACCTTCGCCCACAACTCAACGGTCGCCGAGCAAATCTTCGTCGTCGCACTAAACGAGCCAAACGTCACCGGCCCTCCTCGCTTCACCTTGCGCGGCTCCGGCAAACTCGTCCCCGGGTCATAGCACAAAAAGCAGCCGTCCATCCGATGCAACCGCTCCGTAAACAAATCGCTCTGATCCGCCGTGTCCGTCACACGATCGACAATTCGCCACGAAACTTGCGGCATCGCCGTCGTACCCGGATAGCCCATGTACGAAACATGCATCGCCGCCGGCGAGAACGCGCATACTTCCAGTCGGCTTCCCGATGTGTATCCGCCCAGGTCCAAGAGCACATCTATCTTCGCATCAGCGATGTGCTTCGCAAGCGCAGCGGGCGCAAGTGCCGAAACATCATGCCACTTGTCGCACATCCCTCGCAGCTCATGCGTCACGTCATCATGCAACGAGTTGCAGCACAGCCCATGCAGTTCAAAGCCCTCTCGCGACACATACCGCAGCAAAGGCCGCAGAAAAAACGCGCAGCTATGCATGCGAAAGTCAAAGCTCAGCACACCCACACGCAGCTTGCGCTGGGGCGAGAAATCCGTCACCTTGCACAAGTTCGCGCCGTTCGCACGCTGCTGAAAAATCCCCGCCATCGACCGCGCCGCCGCCATCCGCGTCACGACCGACGCACCCAGCGGATAGTTGAGCAGCGGCGTGTAATTCTGCAGCAGCACGAAGTTCTGCGGATCAGGCTGCAGCGCGCGATCCAGCATGACGCACGCTTCTTCAACCATGCAATGGTCCGACATCACCCGGGCCAGGTTGTTGATCGCGCTGCTGTCAAACGGATTCATCCGCAACGCCGTCGTCAGCGGCTCCATCGCATGTTCGGCCTCTTCGCGAATCAAATACACCGCCCCCAGCGTGTTGTGCCCCATCGGATCGCGCGGCTCAATCTCTACCGCTCGTTTCGCATGCGCAAGCGCATCATCCAACTTGCGCAGCTTGAGTGAAATCTGTGCGAGCAAGTTGTGCAACTGCGGATGGTTCGGCTGCATCCCCAGTGCCTGCTTCGCCAGCGGCATCGCTTGCTCGCTGCGACCAGAAAAGTGCAGCGCAGCCGCCAGCAAGTAGTATCCGTCAAACTCGCGCGGCTTGGCTTGCAAAAGCCTGCGCGCCAGTTCCTCGGCTTGCAAGAACCGCCCCGCATTGAGCAATTCCTGTGTGCGTGTGCGAAGGTCGGCAGTCGGTTGGCTGGGTGGTGGTGGCAATCGTCCAACGGTAGGTTCGCTTGGTCCCCCGCCCATTCGCACTACGCTTGCACCATGCCAGTCCGCAACGTCCGTCCCCCGCGAGAAGACGACGACAACCCCCGTCTCGAAGACATCGAACAGTTCAACGATGCCACACGCGACTGTCCCAAGTGCGGCGCGACACTGCATGACGATGTCGATCTCTGCTGGAAGTGCGGCCACGCCCTCATGGCCCGCGATGAAAGGGGCTTGCCGACCTGGGCCCTCATAACCGCCGTAGTTTTATTGCTCGCAATCGTGTTATTGGTGATTTTCTAGCCCGCTTGCTCACCGCAACGCTCGCATCTCCATCGGCAACCAACATACATGAACACCTCCACACCCGCAACTGCAAACCCGCAGCCAGCGAACACCAAGGTGTTCACTTCCGTAGGAGATCACATGCTTCGCAACTTTCGCTCCGCCGCAAGCCTGGCCATCGTCGGCCTCGCCGGCTCGCTCACACTTGCCCTCACCCTCGCATCGTGCTCACCTCGCACAAGTGAGCCCAAACAAGCCGCGTCTGTGCCCGTGAAGGACAGCACCGCGCAGCCCACGAAACAGTCAACCAACTCCGCACCCACCACACCCCAAACCGCCGCTGCACAGCCGCCAGCCTCAACCGAGAGCCAACCTATGGACCCACTCCTCGCCGCCTGGAAAGACATTCCCATCGACCCCAGGACCGGCGCCGTCACGCTCACCGACGAGCAGTGGCAGCAGCGCCTCTCGCCCGATCAATACCGCATATTGCGGCAAAAGGGCACCGAGCGTGCCTTCACCGGCAAGCTCTGGGACAAAGGCGGCCCGGGCGAATATCGCTGCGCCGCCTGCGGCAATCTGCTCTTCACGGGCGATGACAAATTCGTCAGCGAATGCGGCTGGCCCGCCTTTGACAAAGCCATCAAAGGAACTATCCGCTACGAATCCGATCGCACCTACGGCATGCTCCGCACCGAGGTCATGTGCAGTCGCTGCGACGGCCACTTGGGTCACGTCTTCAACGACGGCCCCACCGACACCGGCACGCGCTACTGCATCAACAGTGTCAGCATCGTCCACATCCCAGGCACCACATCGAGCAAGAACATGGAAACCGAAGCAATCACCGAAGCGCCCGCAAAGAAGTAATACCACTTTTCGCAGCGTTTCTATCACCTCACGTGCAGCCAGCCATCCCTCGTGACGATACTGCAAGTGTGAAGCTCAGCCCCGCGACATCTCTCCTCACCCGTGCCGACACCCGCGAATCAACGCGTGTCCGCACGGGTTTTTTCTTTCTCGCACTTTTCGCTTCAGTTCTTCTCCCCACACTGCCCGGTTGCACAACCGCCACCGAATACTCCCCCATCGAGCGCAGCCAGCCCATCAATCAAGCCCGCCAGTTCTCCCCCTCGCAAGTCGACGCTGCCTGGCCTGAAAACAACGCCGTCGGCCCCCGCACCGTCGGCGGCGGTATCGCCATCCGCAAGCACGACGGCAAACCCAGCGGCCGCCCCGACGGCAAACGCCAAGGCCGCAACGACAAGTAGCTCAAGAGATCGGTGGTACTCCCTCGGTATGCCATTGACGCGGCTAGGAGGCTGCATTTCGAATTGAGGAGTTCTCGCCGTGAAAACTTCAGCCAAACTCTCCCCATAACGCCAATGCCCACACTGCGAACAAGTTGCGTGCGAATTCCTCGGTTCCGCCTTGCTTGCCCCTAGGAATTCTGTTCGGTTTGTGGTACGCTGATTGCAGGAATGGAAAGGTCGCCCGTCACGCTCGTCGCCGCTACCAGCGAACTCCAGCAGGAGTTTGATCGGGAGACGCAACAACTCCTCCGCCGACGCTTCCTCTGGTTCTCAGGCACGCTCATCTGCCTCTCTGTCATCGCCATTCTCTTCCTCTTCATTACCTTCTTCGCCTTCCCCGCCGCGGCCAAGGCTCTCTCCGCCAACACCGCAGGCGGCATGAAGGTCACGATCAACGACAGCGATTGGAAAAATCTCGCCGTCACCATGGTCGTCAGTTGCCTGGGCCTTGCCTGCTACATTGGCTCTTTCTGGCTCGCTTGGAAACGCCGCGATCTCGTCGGCGAGCAGTTCCTTCGCCTGACCTACTTGCTCGTCGTCGTCGATGGCTTCCTGCAAGTCGGCCTCGACTACATGCCCATCGGCCAAAGCATGGGCATCTTCGGCGTTTTCATCACCCACTTCCTCGCCTGCTGCTTCCTCCCTTGGACCCCGCGCCAAGCCATGATGCCCCTCATCCCCGTGCTGCTCGTCTGGGGCACGCTCCACATGATTCTGGGTGACTCTGCTTTGCCCGTGCGAACGTTCACCCTCGTGCTCGGTCCACTGGTTGGCGTGCCGGGCGTGCTCATGTGCATGCTGCGCCACTCCCGCCGCTACGAACTCGCCGAACGCGCCTTCTTCTACAAACGCTACCGCGATGTCCGCCGCGAACTGGTCGACGCTCGCCGCATCCACGAAGCTCTCTTCCCGCGCGAAATCACCCAAGGCCCTGTGCAGTTCTCCTACCGCTACGAACCCATGCAGCAAATCGGCGGCGACTTCATCTTCGTCCACGAAGCTGCACCCGGCAAGCTCAACGTCATCCTGCTCGACGTTACAGGCCACGGCATCCTCGCCGCCCTCACCGTCAATCGCATCTGGGGCGAACTCACGCGTATCACCGCCGAACGCCCCGACATCAAGCCGGGCGAACTGCTCTGCCTCCTCAACCGCTACGCCCACTTGACCCTCGCCACCCACAGCATCTACCTCACCGCCCTGTGCATGCGCATCGACACGCATAAAGACGAACTCATCTACGCCAGCGGCGGCCACCCGCCCGCCTTCATCGTCCGCGCAACCGGCGAGATCGAAGAACTCTTCTCCACCACCTTCGTCCTTGGCGCATGCAGCGGCGAAGACTTCGAAGACGGAGCCGCCCACGTCCCCTTCCTGCCCGGAGACCGCCTGGTCGCCTACACCGACGGCATCACCGAAACCCTCAGCGCAACCGGACGCCTGCTAGGCCTCGAAGGCCTGCGCGCAATCATGCGCGACGTCGCGACCCGCCGAGGCCCCCTCGCCGACGCCGTCCTCGCCGCCACCGACGCCAAACGCGTCGGCGCACGAGCCGACGACACGCTGGTCGTCGAACTCCGCCGCGACAACACGTACCTGAGCAACGATGAACCGACGCCAGTGCCCGCCCACGCCGCTGTGCCAGTGTGAACAACCGAAAACCGGTTCACCGTAAAGCCGCAAAGGCCGCAAAAAAAGGTCAATGACTTCACCGCCGAGACGCAGAGAGAAAAGGCAGGAGTTGGGAAGGGGTCGTTTCCCAACCACAACCTTTGACGTTTGCTTCGCGCTCTTCGCGGACTTGCGGTGAACCTTCTTCTTCCCCTTCCCGTTTCCTACTCTCGCCTGTGCACGTTCACGCCCTCACCATCGGCAACTTTGACGGCGTTCACCTTGGCCACCGGGCCTTGGTGGCGGCGTGCCGCGCTTTCGCCCAAGCCCACGCCGGCAAGGTCTTCGTGCTCGCGTTTGATCCGCATCCCAACGCGTTGCTTCGGCCTCAGCACGCTCCGCCTCGGCTGACAACCTTTGACCAGCGCCGCGAGCAGTTGCTTGCGGCGGGTGCGGATGAAGTCATTCGGCTGGAGCCCACGCCCGAACTGCTTGATAAGACTGCCGAGGAGTTTCTCGCGTGGGTTCTCAAGGAGTTCACGCCGGGGCTGATTGCTGAGGGTGAGGACTTCCACTTTGGCAAGGGTCGCACGGGCAATGTTCACACGATGCAGGCTCAGGCCAGCGCGAGTGGTTGCCGGGTGCAGGTCGTCCCGGCTGTAGACGTCACGCTCAACGATCACAGCATTGTGCGGGCTAGTTCGTCGCTGGTTCGGTGGTTGCTCAGCCATGGTCGCGTGGCGGATGCGGCTCGGATGTTGGGCCGGCCTTACGAGTTCGCGGGTACGGTGGCGCAAGGCGATCGCATTGGCCGCACCATTAACGTGCCGACGGCAAATGTCATCTGCGATGGCATGATGCCTATGAACGGCGCGTACGCCGGCACCGGCACGCTTCCGGATGGCACGGTTTTTCCGGCTGCGATCAACGTGGGCATGCGTCCCACGGTCAATGGTGTGCAACGGCGGGTCGAAGTACACCTGCTGCGCGAGGCGAAGACATGGTCGCCCTTGCCCAACTTGCCCGAGTACGGCTGGCATCTGCGGGTGGGTTTTCACCACTTCCTGCGCGACGAAATGAAGTTCCCGGGCCTGCCCGCCCTGCTGGGACAGATACATCGTGACATCGCCCGTGTCGCCGACTTCCCGCCCCTTGCGATAAACGCCTAGAATCACTTTCCACTGCGCCCAAACGGAGGCGTCGCCACGCGGTGGAACATAAGTGAACCTGGCAGCCTCAATTCCTTTTCCCAAGAACCCCATCCATGACCGCTCAGCCCGACAACTCTTCTTCCTCCCTCTCCGCTGAAACCATGGCCGAAATTGACGCGGCCATGAAGGAGATGGAAGCCCATGGCGCGGCTGAGCCCGCCCCCACCAAAGCCGGGGCACCCGCCCGCGTGCGCGGCCCGCGCGTCGTGCAGGCTGGCCGCGAACACCGCAACGGCAAAGTTGTGAGCGTGGGTCCCACTGACATCTTCATCGAGTTTGGCCCCAAGGAACTGGGCATTCTGTCGCGCGTGCAGTATCCCGAGGACAAAGACCTGCCCGTCGTCGGCACTGACCTCGAAGTTGTCGTGGACAAGTTCGAAGCCAGCGACAATGTCTTCATCTGCTCGCGCCCCGGCGCGGTCAGCAAGGCTGACTGGGAAAAGCTCGAAGCTGGCCAAGTGGTCGAAGCTCGCGTGACGGGCGTGGTGACGGGCAAGGAAAACAAGCCCGCTGGCTTGGAACTTGAAGTTGCCAGCCACCGCGCCTTCATGCCTGCCAGCCAAATCGGCTTTGATCGCATCGAAGATCTGAGCGTTTTCGTGGGCGAAAAGATGGCCTGCTCGGTTGTCCGCGTTGAACGCATGGGCAAGGGCAACATCGTTCTGAGCCGTCGCGATGTACTTGCGGTTGAACGCCGGGAAAACGCCGCGAAGCTCAAGGAAACGCTCAAAGAAGGCGAAACTATGGAAGGCACGGTCCGCAAGATCATGCCGTTCGGCGCGTTTGTCGATCTGGGCGGCATGGACGGTCTGGTGCACTTCAGCGAAATCAGCTACGACCGCGCGGCGTTTGGCGAGAAGCACATTGCCAAGCACATCAAGGAAGGCCAGCGCGTCAAGGTTCGCATTCTGAAGATTGATGCCGACAAGAACCAGATCGCGTTGTCGATCAAGCAAGTCGCTGGCGATCCCTTCGCGCAGCAAGCCAGCGAAGTTGTGGAAGGTGCTGAGTTGCAGGGCAAGGTCACCAAGATTCTCGAGTTCGGCGCGTTCGTCGAGCTCGCGGCGGGTGTTGACGGCCTGGTTCACATCTCCGAAATCGACTACAAGCGCATCAACAAGGTCGAAGACGTCTTGAAGCAAGACGAAGTCGTCCGCGTCAAGGTCCTCAAGGTTGACCTCGCCAACCGCAAGATCAGCCTGTCGATCAAAGCCCTCAAGCCCATACCCGAAGCTCCCGCCCGCGCTCCTGCCAAGGAAGGCGCGGAAGGCGGCCCGGGCCAAGGCGGTGGTGGCGGTGGCGCTCCTCGCAGCGGCGGCAAGCCCGGTGGTGGCTTCGGCGGCGGTGGCCGCGGCTTTGGCGGCAAGGAAAAGATCCAAGGCCGCAGCGTCGAAGAAATCACGAAGGAAACCCCCGCCCTGCGTCGCCAGCGCGAGAAGTTCAAGCAGTTCCAATTCAAGGGCGGCCTGAGCTAAGCCTGACGAATCTGCACCTGACGAATCTGCATAATCTCTGCATATTCAACACCCCGCACAAGTGGGGTGTTTTTGCTCGCGCGGCAAGTAAGTCTCTATTGAAACAAATTCCCTGGCCGACGACTGCTTATCGGCTTCGTTTCCCAGAAAAAATCGCGATTTTTGTTGTCAAAGGCAACGTAAGCCCTTGACAACGCGAACGATTACGAGGATCGTATAGCAGTCTAAGGGAGTTGAGAGAGAGACCACCCTTTGACAATCGAAAACCCGGCGCGCGCGCGTCGGTCGTCTCGTGAGTGTGTGCTCACGTGGTGTCACTGTCGTTCTACGCGCTAACACGTGAGGTGCGTGGGTGCGACGTTTGTGTTTGTTTGCCCCGCCGAAAGGCGAGGCTAGGAGAGATAGAAATGCAGAAGGCTCTTTTGAGTGTGGCGATCATCGCCATCGTTGCCGGTTCCGCGAACGCCGCAGTGGTGTACAGCCGCACGGCCCCCATCGGTCCCGCCAGCCGCGTCAACTTCGGCAACTTCGCCGGCAGCCCCGATGACGGCGTGCCCGCGAGCACCGTGGGTCAGGTCCACTGGGAAGATGTGGGTTTGGATCAGGCGCTCATCGCTGGTGCACCCGCGCTGGAAGTGACGAAGATCACCATCGCCATTCGCCGCTCAGCCAACGCTCCGGCCAATAGCGTCAACCTGTTCTGGAGCCAGTACAACGCCGCTGCTTTGAACACCGTTGACCTGCTCGGCGCGCCTCTCCAGCCGGGTGGCGTGCTCAACAGTGCTGGCAGCATCAACCTGCCCGCTCGTGCGGCCGCTGGTTTCGGCACCGAACTCTACACGCTCGGCGACGGCGTGACCCCGCTCTTCACCACCGGACTCGTGTACGGCCTCTATACCAACACCAGCATCGGCGGCTTCGGTCTTGGTCTGCAGTTCGGCAATAACACGCCTGACACCTCCGGCGCGACCCCGATCACCAGCCCCTCAGGCTGGGTCATCACTCCCGACTCAGGTCAAACCGTGGGCACGAGTGCCAACCTTCTGTGGGTTTATGACCCTCAGCAAGTCGGCTTCGGCGGCCCCGGCCTCGGCGCGTTCAACGGCTTTGGTGTCGCCTCTGGTAACTCGATGTACCTGATCATCGAAGGCAACGCTGTCCCAACCCCCGGTGCTCTCGCCATCGCAGGCCTTGGCGGTCTTTTGGCCGCTCGCCGTCGTCGCTAATTAGCGCACGACACTTTCAAGGACGATTTCGCAACCTCGCTCCTTCGCACGCCCCGGGCATCACGCTCGGGGCGTGTGCTTTTTGGTCATGCCACCATCACGTCACCAATGCTCGCGGCGGTCATGCCGGCCATTGGATAGTGCGTGCACATCGCTTCGCCCAGTGGCAAAGCCTCGGCGAGAATGAACTGGCACTGGTGGCCGACTTTCCAGCCTGTAAATCGCAGCGCCCGCACCAAGTGCTCTTGCGTCGTGCATGCGAGCAGCATCGGGTTGCCGGATCGATCCGTTCGCAGTTCCAGCGGCAGCAGCTTGAATTGCCAGGCCTGCCGGCGGTTCACGACTTCCAGAGCTCGCGACTGCACCGGATAGGTGCGAGGATCAATCGTCGGCGCAAACGACGCATACTGCTCGGCCCATGCACGCTCGACGGCGTTGGGCGAAACGCCAAACATCTCTTCCGCGATGACGCCAAACGGCCCGCCGCGCGTCTTTTGTGATTCAAGCACCAAGTCTCGCTGCTGGCTGGTGAGCACATTGTGCTTGACGAGAAGATCGCCCAGTTGAAGATGTTGCATGTTCCGCGCACTCCGATGATCGCCGCTGAGGCAACTTGCCTCGGATGACGCAGGCTTCAAACCTGCGGGCCATCACGACAACCAACCACAAAGGCATCGACGCAAACGTGTGGCGCATGCGTGGCTCGCGCGAGATTCGCGAGATTCGCGAGTTCGCGCGTCCCGCGCGCGCAAGCCGTGCGTCGTGGGCAAACCGGGGGAGAGAAGCCTTTCTTCACGGTCGCGCGGGCTTGCTGCGGCACGTTTGCACGAATTTTCGCGCAATCTGCTTGCAATCTCGCGGCGCGAATCGCAGCACAGATCCCGCTCGTTTCGCGGTTTGCGGCTGCAGCCCGGTCATTCCCGGGCCTGCATTTCGTAGCCGACTTGCAACTCGCCTGACGCCGGCTTCTCAGACCCAGCGAATACTTCCGTATATTGGTCCGGTATCGCGTTCTTGCCTCGTGACCATTTGGAGTTTTCATGGCTGGTGCAAAAGTCATCGTGATTGGCGGCGGGCTGGCTGGTCTTTCCAGTGCTGTTGAACTGTCCACGCTGGGCGCGCAGGTCACGCTCATCGAGCGTAATCAGCATCTTGGCGGCAAGATGAACGTGCTGACCGAAGAAACGCCCAGGGGCCGGTTCACGTTCGACATGGGGCCGACGATCATCACGCTGCCACAGGTGCTTCGCGGCATTATCCGCCGCAGTGGCCGCAAGGTTGAGGATTACATCAACCTCATTAACCTCGATCCGCAGTGGCGCTGCATGTATGAAAATGGCAAAGTCATCGATCTGCGCCTGAAGATCGAGGAGATGAAGAAGGAACTGAATGCCAAGTTTCCTGGGACCGATGCCGCTGATGGGTACGCCGCGTTTGTCAATTACAGCCGGCGCATGATGCATTTGTCGGAGAAGGTCTTTTATTACCGCGATCTGGGCGGCGTAGGCGACATGATGAAGAAGCCGCCCACCGAGCCGGGCTTGCTTGGTGATGTCATGGCGATGCGGATGTATTCGACGGTGGCTGACACGATTGGCAAGTACGTCAAAGAGCCGCATGTGCGGCAAATGTGCGAGCACTTTTTGCAGTACGTTGGTTCTTCGCCATTTCTCGCACCGGCGATTTTGTCGCTTATCGCGGCGGCGCAGGTGGATCACGGCTGCTGGTACGCGATGAGCCCCGACGGCACCTCGGGCGGCACGCGCTGTGTTGCACGCACGCTCGAACGCATCGTGCGCGAGAACAACATCAACGTCATTACGGGCGTTGGCGTCAAGAAACTCGAGACGGCGGGCAATGTTGTGACGGGCGTGATCCTTGATGATGGTCGCGCGTTGACGGCTGATGCGGTTGTCAGCAACTGCGACATTCAGCGCACGTATCGCGACTTGCTCGCGACGCCCCGCGCGCAGCGCGAGCAGAAATCAATCGCTGCCGACTACACACCCGCGTGTAGCGGCGTGGTTTTTTATCTGGGGCTTGATCGTCAGTACGACCACTTCAAGCACCATGACTTCCTCTTCAGCAAGAACAGCCACGACGAATTCAATGACATCTACGCCAAGGGCATCCCAGCGCGCGATCCAACGTTGTATCTTGCGGTGCCCAGCCGAACCGACCCGACGCAAGCTCCCAAAGGCTGCGAGGCACTTTACATCCTCATTCACACGCCTTACATGCGGCCCGGCCAGCGGTGGGAGGGTCCGGGCGGCTTGCTCGAGCAGTATCGCCCCGTGGTGATGGACAAGATGAAACGCATGGGCTGCCCTGACATCGAGCAGCACATCGTGGTTGAAAAGCACTTGACGCCGCAGAGCATTGATCGCATGTATAACGCCGAAGGCGGCGCGATTTATGGCCTTGCGAGCCACGGCAAACTCAAGGGCGGTTTCAAACCCAAGAACCGCAGCCGAGTTTTCAAGAACATGTACCTCGCGGGCGGCAGCGCGAACCCAGGGCCGGGCGTGCCGATGGTCTTGATGAGCGGCGTGACGGCGGCTCGCTCGCTGGGTGTGGATTTTGGTTTGACGAGCCAGCCGATGGTGGAGTTGGGGCAGGGGATTGAGGTGTGATAGCGAGTTGGCTCACGAGCACTCGCCCAGTCACTACGCTTGCCCATGCCCATGCTTCGCACCGACGTTCTTGACATCTACATCGCGCGGCGTGCCACGCTGGGGCTGGAGTTTCTGCAGTTTCGCCGCGTGCAAGAGCCGCTAGCGCACACGTGGCAGCCCATCATGGGCCACATTGAGCAGGGCGAAGCGACGGCGAAGGCCATGTGGCGTGAATTGTGGGAAGAGGCGGGGCTGCTGGCTGACGATCAGGCCATCATCGGCGCGTGGGCGCTGGAGCAGGTGCATCCGTTTTACATCGCCAAGCAAGATTGCATCATGATGAGCCCGCGATTTCTCATCGAGGTAACGCCCACGTGGAAGCCCACGCTGAACGAAGAGCACGACCAGCATCGCTGGGTGCAAGAAGCCAAGATCGATGACATGTTTCTCTGGCCTGGCCAGAAGCTCGCGCTGCGCGAGGCCGCGAGCGTGATGCGAGGCGACGCGACTGAGCCGCTGCTGCGTGTATCGCGGTGAGTTTGTGGCTCGCGGATCACTTGCCAATCGCCGCACGCATCACGCCGGCTTTCAGCAGTGTTTCATCCCATTCACTCGCCGGGTCGCTGTCTGCGACAAGTCCGGCGCCGACGCTGTAGTCCACGGTTTCGCCGCGGACGCAAGCGGTGCGGATGGCGATATTGAACGCGGCGTGGCCGCAGTCGCTGATGTATCCGATTGCGCCGCAGTAAGGCCCGCGCGGATGGGGCTCGAGCTCGTCGATGATCTGCATCGCGCGAATTTTCGGTGCGCCTGTCACACTGCCGCCTGGAAAAATCATGCGGAACACGTCCAGCCACGTTACACCGGCGTTGGGCGTTGCCGAAACGGTCGCCGTCGCTTGCAGCACGCCCGAGGTGCCCGCGCCGTGCGACTCAATATCACGCGGGGTCTCGACGCGAACGCTGCCAAGTTCGCTGATGCGACCAAGATCATTGCGCATCAAGTCCACGATCATCGTGAGTTCGGCTTGGTCCTTCACGCTCTCGCGAAGTTCGCCAGCTTGCGACGCCGAAGCATCGCCGCGGCGCGTGCCTTTCATGGGGCGGGTTGTGATTCGGCGCGAGACGGGCGAGTACTCGACAAACAACTCCGGGCTCGCGCTGGCGATTGCGCAAGGCACGTCGCCATCATCAAATTCCATGTACGCGCCCATCCACGGGGCTGCAGCGTTGACCAGATTCTGAAACAATCCGCGTCGCGAGCCCGAAAAACTGCCTCGCAAGCGATGCGCGAGATTGACTTGATACACATCGCCCGCGCGGATGTACTCCAGCACACGCCGCACGCGCCGCATGTACTCGCCGTCACCCATGTTGCTCATGAGCGTGCCGACTTCAAACGCCGCAGGCGCGGGCTCGGCACTGAGCTTTGGCGGCGACCCCACCGCCCACCACAACTGCCGAGCATGATCAAAGATGTACGCGTTATCGATTCGCTGTGACACCAACACGGGCCATGCAAGTTGTTTGCGTGAACCCACATCGCGAGCTGATGGCTCAAACACGCTTCCGAGTTCATACGACATCGCCAGCATCCACCCGCCAGCGAATGGAGGCGTGTAATTCCCATGCACAGGCGACGTTCGCAGTGGCACCGCGAGCCCCGGCTGCTTGACCAGCAGTTGGATCAACCCCGCGAGATCTTGCGCACGCGGGATCGACTCTTGGCTCACGCTTCCCAGCACCGTCCAACGAGACTTGGCAGGCTCGCCCCCAGACCACAACACCGCCAAAGGCACTTCCGCAGGCCAGTGACGCAGAAGCCTTGCGGGGTCGCCAGCCGGTGCTTGCGTGGGGCTAAGTTGACGCAACGTGTTTGTTTGCAACTGGTTGAACGATACATCCAAAGGTGTGATGGTGTGAAATCAACGCAAAGTTACCGCTACTTGCACGTCGCTTCACGAAGAATTCCGCTCGTGTGTCACCTAAACTTTTCGCCCGCATTTCAGCGACTTTGATGTCGCCAGCGGTTCGCAGGCAAGGCCCCAAGCCCGACCTGAGTTCCGATCCGCAGCGGGAAGGTACGCACGCATAGCGGCTGGCTGCACGCGGGTTTCCGCCGCGTTCACGCCCGCCACGTTCACAAAGGTTCCCCGATGCCCAAGACTGTCAAGGCCAAAGGTAAGTCCGCCGTCGCTGTTGCTCCCAAAAGCAAACTCAATGGCAAGATCGATATTCCGCCCGGCGGCCCCAGCCTCCGCAACAAGCCCACGAAAATGGTCTTCTACTTTGGCAAGATCAAGACCGAAGGCACGGCTGACATGAAGGTCCTGCTGGGCGGCAAAGGTGCCAACCTCGCCGACATGACCAGCATTGGTCTGCCCGTTCCCCCTGGCCTCACCATCACCACCGATACCTGTGCCGCCTACTACCGCAACGGCCAGCGCTTGCCCCACGGCCTCATGAACGAGGTCCAGCGCAACATCAACAACCTCGAAAAGGAAACCGGCAAGAAGTTTGGTGACAACCACAACCCGCTGCTCGTCAGCGTTCGCTCGGGCGCTGCCGTCAGCATGCCCGGCATGATGGACACCATCCTCAACCTGGGCCTGACTGACCTTGCTGTCGTTGGCCTTGCCAACAGCACCAAGAACGCCCGCTTCGCGTACGACGCGTATCGCCGGCTCATCAACATGTTCGGCGACGTGGTGATGAATGTCGATCACCATCACTTTGAAGAAGCGTTCAACAAGATCAAGACCAAGTACAACGTGACGGCCGACACCGACGTGCCCGAGCAAGGCATGATCGAACTGTGCGAAGCGTATAAGACGGTCTATCAGAAGTACGTGGGCGAAGTCTTCCCCCAGAACCCCTTCAAGCAGCTTGAGCTCGCCATCGAAGCCGTTTTCAAGAGCTGGAACGGCGATCGCGCCATCAGCTATCGCCGCATTCAAGGCATTCAGGGCCTCAACGGCACTGCCGTAAACGTGCAGACCATGGTCTACGGCAACATGGGCCAAGACAGCGGCACGGGCGTGGCCTTCACGCGTAACCCTGCCACGGGCGAGAACGCTTTCTACGGCGAATACCTGATCGACGCGCAAGGCGAAGACGTGGTTGCTGGTATCCGCACGCCGCTGAGCGTGGATCAGATGCCCAAGTGGAACAAGGACGTCTACAAGCAACTTCTCGAAATCAAGACCAAGCTCGAGAAGCACTACAAGGACATGCAGGACATCGAGTTCACCATCGAACGCGGCAAGCTCTACATGCTGCAAACCCGCAACGGCAAGCGCAACGGCACCGCCTCGGTCCGCATCGCCTGCGACATGGTGCGTGAAAAGCTGATCGACGAAAAGACCGCCATCCTCCGCATTCCCGCGGCCGACCTCACGCAGCTTCTGCTCCCCAGCTTTGACGCTGCGAAGAAGAAGAGCGTTGAAGTCCTGACCCGCGGCATTCCCGCCAGCCCCGGCGCGGCTGTGGGCAAGCTCGCCTTCACGGCTCACGAAGCCGTTGAACGCACCGGCAAGGGCGAAAAAGTCATTCTGATTCGCAAGGAAACCAGCCCCGAAGATATCGAAGGCATGCACAGCGCGGCGGGCATTCTCACCAGCACCGGCGGACGCACCAGCCACGCGGCAGTCGTTGCTTGCGGCTGGGGCAAGTGCTGCGTTGTGGGCGCAGGCGAACTTGAAATTGACACTGCCAAGGGCGTGCTCGTCATCAAGGGCAAGAAGTTCACCCGCGAAGATGTCATCAGCATCGACGGCACCAGCGGCGAAGTCATGGCAGGCAGCGTGCCCACCATGGAGCCCAAGCTGGGCGGCGACTTTGCTCAAGTGATGAAGTGGAGCGACAAGTATCGCACGCTGGGTGTTCGCACCAACGCCGACACGCCTGAAGACGCGCAGCGCGCTCGCGATTTCGGCGCCGAAGGCATTGGCCTTTGCCGCACCGAGCACATGTTCTTCGAAGGCGACCGCATCAAGGCGATGCGTCAGATGATTCTGAGCGAAACCCGCGAAGACCGCATCAAGGCCCTCGACAAGCTGCTCCCGTATCAGCGTGATGACTTCATCGGCCTCTTCAAAGCCATGAAGGGCATGCCCGTCACCATCCGCCTCATCGATCCGCCCCTGCACGAGTTCGTGCCGCACGAGGACAAGCAGCAGAGCGAATTGGCTCACCTCATGGGCATTCCCGTGGCGAAGGTCAAGCAGCGCGTTGCCGCTTTGCATGAGGCCAACCCCATGCTGGGCCACCGCGGCTGTCGTCTGTGCGTGACCTATCCCGAAATTCTCGACATGCAGGTTCGTGCAATTGTCGAAGCAACCATTGACTGTCTGCGCAGCAGCATCAAGGCTCTGCCTGAGATCATGATCCCCTTGGTTGGCACCAAGAAGGAACTCGCGTACCTGCGCGACCAGGTCGAAGCGACCATCGCCGCCGTGAAGGATGCGGAAGACTACAAGCCGCGCCTTGATATCAAGATCGGCACGATGATCGAGATTCCTCGCGCTGCGATCACGGCCGACGAAATCGCCGAGAAGGCAGACTTCTTCAGCTTCGGTACCAACGACCTCACGCAAATGACCTTCGGCTACTCGCGTGACGACGTGGGCACCTTCCTGCCTGACTACCTCGGCAAGGAAATTCTCCCCGCCGATCCGTTCCAAACCCTCGACACGGGCGGCGTGGGCCAACTCATCGATATCGGCATCACCAAGGGCCGCAAGACCCGCAGCGATCTCAAGGTCGGCATCTGCGGCGAACACGGCGGCGATCCCAAGAGCGTCCACTTCTGCCACAAGGTCGGCATGGACTACGTGAGCTGCTCACCCTTCCGCGTGCCCATCGCCCGCCTCGCCGCCGCCCAGGCAGCGTTGATGGTTGAAAGCCCGAAGAAGAAGTAAGTTGGTGGGCCGCCCCTCCGGGACGGCAGAATTCCGAGTACTTCGAGACAAGTAGGTCAGCATAACTCAAAGCCCCGCGAGCAATCGCGGGGCTTTTTCAGTTTGCTGACGACTTCAACTTCACAATCCGCTCGACGGCCTCGAGCAACAGCTCCATCCGCACGCGCATGATGTTTTTCATCATTTCCGCGACCCGCTTATCGCGACTCGCATGATCAAGTGACAACATCAAAATCAGCTGCGCCGTTTCGCCAGACCGCAATCTCGCTTCCAGACTGACGTCACTGTTCCGTAAAGCTTCAATATCTGCCGCCTCAAATGTCTCAGTGCGAACACCTTTCAGCGTTACGTATTCGATCAGAATCTCCGGCTGCGCGTCGGCATCTGCTGCGAATTCAACCGTCGTCGGTACGAGTGACGCGATGATCAGCCCGAGCGATATCAGCGGCATCGCCCATACGAGCAATTTGAGCTTGAATGCTGAGACAGATCCGCTGCCGACGGAAACTCCCCATCCCAAGTTCCAAATGCAAGCGGCGAAAAGCAACCCGAAACCAACGCCAGCCGCGACCTGCCAAAACTTTTTAGTCCGCACCTGTGCGGACGTGCGCTCTTGCGTGAGATGCAACACGGTGTCGCTTAATGCGATGAGCTTCCAACCCGCGAGATGCCCTCGCAATTGCGCGAGCCGTGTATTCTGTGTTGTGAGTCCGCCGTGCTCATCATACAACCCGCTCGCGTGCTTGAACAATACCCGCGACTTGCGATACTCCCTGATGCCCGCAACCAGCCACCAGACAAACAGCCCAAAGGCGATCGGACAAACGGCATAGCACGCGACCTTGACCATCGGCGTCTTATTAATCGCACCGACCGTGAACGCCAAACTCGCAAACACGAATGCGACCAGCGCCCTCGTGAATCGGGTGCTCGCCCCCTTCGCCGACATCCTCCAAGCCTGTTCGCTCGCGAGAAATTCTGAGACCCAACTTTCGCCGTGCATGTTCCATCGTACCACAGATCAACTTACCTCAATCCTCCAACTTCCCGCCTGCTTTCGCTCCAGCACCCTGCCCCGTCTACACTTATCACAAAGGCGGAATGTCCAAAAAGCGGCGGGAAGTTAACTATGTCAATCTCACTTGCAACCAGCACGCCTGATCTGGACGCAGCCGCACGGGGCCTAGCACAGTCGCTCAAAACAGTTGTCGACGCACTTCCCGGCGCGAATCAATCGCCCACGGCTCTCTCGCAGCAACTGGGCCTCAGCCGCGTCACGCTGAGCAAACTCCTTAGCGCCCTCGCTCTCGCCGAGCCTTCGGAAATGCTCGAACGCATTCCTGGCCCTGAGTCACTGCGCGAATTCGTTCGCGCGTCGGCAAAACAAGGCGTCGAGCTCAGTCGCATCGAAGCTGCTCATCACGCAATCGATATCTTCGATCAACTCATCGACTACTTCGGCACGCGCGCGGGGCTGCACGCGGCCATCGGTGCGTCGACTGCCACGCTGCGCAGCCGGGTTGATATCTCCGCGCGAAGCGATGTCTTCAAAGGCATGCGGCAAGTGCTGGGCGTCGAAGCCAACACGTGGGTCACGTCGATGATGTTCACGCCTTCGGCAACCGAGAGCGAAGTCATCTCCGTCACGACCATTCACGGTGCTCTGGGTCTTCGCCGACTTCGCCCCGACACGCCCGTCTTCTTTACCTTCGGGCCACCTTACCACCAGCCCGGAGTCGAGCCCGATCTTTCGCAAAGCCCCGTCTCGCTGCACGAGCTTTACACCAATGAAGCCGCACAACTCGAAACGCAGTTCAACGGCAAGCAACTCTTCCATCGCTTCGTGGGCGAACGCATCGATAAGCACGCGCTCTATGACATGCTCGCCGTCAGCCACAGTGCTTGCGGCAGTCGCAAGTTTGGCACCAACGAATCTCGCAAGCGCGGCGTATCACTCTTCGTCGACACGCCCGTGCGCATGCTCGTGTGCGACGCGTTGATTCACCGCGATCTGTTCCCAGGGAGCGACCCGCAACTCATCGTGTACAACTCTGCGAGCCGCGGACCCGCGAATCCTAACGATCCGCTGCGCGATCTTGATCGCGTGAACTTCTCCGAAACGCCCACGCTCGTGCCCGACGATGCCAAGCGATTTGAAGTCGATGAAATTCCCAACTACGACCAGATGATCCGCCGCGTCTGCAAGCAAATCGGCCATAATCCTGCTGATTTTCGCACGTATCGCCTGCGTATCGCGTATCCGATCCCAACCTTCCAGATCGTCATGGCCTTTGACGCGCCTGACGCGCCCAAAGCCTGATCTCGCTCGCGTGATCTCTTTTTTTTATGCCCCGCCGCACGCAAGTTGTGGTAACTTATCCGCATGAATATCTCCGCCTCACTCGTGGGCTTCTTCCTCGCCGCTGGAATCGCGGGCGTCATCAGCACGCTGCAACCAGGCATGAATGCAAAACTCGGTGGCCTCGCCGGCAGTCCCTTTTATGGCGGCCTCATCAATTTCCTCATCGGCATCATGCTCATTCTCGGCGTATTACTCACCATGAAGCTGCTGGGCAGCGATCTGGGCCGCTCGCCGCAGTTCAGCAAACTGCCCCAAGCCCCGTGGTGGTCATGGCTTGGTGGCTTGCTCGGTGCGATCTACGTGTGCACGGCCATCTTCGTCGTTCCGAAGATCGGCGGCGTCAACTACATCGTCTGCATCGTCGCGGGCCAAGTACTCGGACACCTGATCATCGATCGCTTCGGTCTGGTCGGCCTGCCTACGCACCCCATCACGCCCACGCGCATCGCCGGTGTTGCGCTCGTCGTTGTTGGTATGTTGCTGGTAACCAACGGCAGCAAACCCAAGCAACAAGCGCAACCAGTTGTTTCGGTGCAACAAACAAACTAGTGAATGCATCAAACACTTGCGTCTGGACGCTTGCTGGCTCATTGTTCTGTTGCTTCACTGTGTTTCTATCACTTCGCAAACGCCCGCAACTTCGCCATCGCGAACTTCTCGTGATGTGTCACATGCTCGATATAAATCTTCAGCATGTCTTCCAGCGTCACCTTGCCGCGCTGGTTGTGTACACCCACGCGAGCGAACTCACTCACCGGCACGGTCTTAAGCCAAGCTGACGTAAACGCCCGGTTCATCGCGAACAACTCGCAGACCTGCTTGAGATCCGCACTCGCATACTGACACCGCTGCGCAAACAGCGTCTCGTCATACGCAATCAGCAGCGGCGTCTCCTCCGCCACAATTCGCCGCATGCGATGCGTCGCCGCCAAGTCGCTGTCAAGCATGTGCACGATCAACGTGTGCATCGACCACGCTCCCGCGCCCGTCGCAGGCGTCGCCAGCAGTTGCTCGCGAGAAAGCCCCGCCGACCACGTGGAAAGTGCTCCGCCCTGTGCCGCAAACGTCTCGATAAGTCCAGCGAAGTTGCTCATACATCAAGCGTAACCCACATCGCTCGCAAATCTCACGCAACGTCCGATTCCCAATCGTCTTCTGCATTTCCGCTCTGCTGATTTGTCGCTCTCGCTTCCGTACACTCCTCTCGTGCCCAAACCACGCGTATTGCATGACGAGTTCTTCAAAAAAGCCAAGGAAGATGGCTACGTGGCACGCAGCGCGTACAAGCTTCTCGAGATCAACGAGCGACTGCACATCGTCCGCCGCGATGCATATGTCATCGATCTGGGCTGTGCGCCCGGCAGTTGGCTGCAAGTCCTCGACGGCTACCTCTCGCCCAAAGGCCGCGCGGTGGGCATCGATCTGCAACGCACCACCGCCCACGTTTCCGATCGCGTCTACCTCATGGAAGGTGACATCTACGCGACCCCGCCCAAGGAACTCCTCGCCCCCATCAATGAGCTGCTGCACGGCGACGGCAAAAGCAGCGACAAGTACGACGCCGTCATCAGCGACATGGCCCCCAACACCAGCGGCCATGGCGATGACTTTCTCTCCGCGCGCCTCTGCGAGCGCGTGCTCGACCTCTGCCACGACCTCTTGCGCCCCGGCGGCAACATGGTCATGAAGATTCTCGAAGGTACGCCCACGCCCGATGTCATCGCTCGCACCAAGCGCACCTTCCGCGAAGCCGGCACCACCAAGCCGCGCGCCAGCCGCGATATCTCGCGCGAAATCTTCATCTGGGGCAAAGGGTTCTCAGGCGTTGAACTTCCCAAGCTGCCCAACCCAACCAAGATCACTGGTCCCACGCCCAAGCCCAAGGTGTGGCCGTGAAAGCGGTGACGGTGCGCCACAACTTGCGATGCTCGACCATCGATGGCGTCTTCTACATGTTCATGGTGGGCTTCGCGGAAACGTTCTTTCCGCTCTTCATCCTCACCATGTTCGGCAGTGAAGTCGGCAGTGGCCTCGTCGCCACCGTGCCCATCATGCTCGCGACGATCGTGCAGTTGTTCGTGCCGCAGTTTGTACATGCTCTTCGCAGCTATAAGCGAGCCGTTGTCTTCTGCGCAGTTCTGCAAACCATCATGTGCCCGCTGCTGGCCCTTGTCGCACTCGTGGGCACCGCGCCGATGTGGGTCATCTTCCTGCTCGCAAGCGTCTATCACGCCGGTGCAGTTGTCGGAGGCACGCCTTGGACCGCCATGATGGGCTTGCTTGTGCCCGGCCCCGTGCGCGCAACATTCTTCGCCAAGCGATCGCGCATGCTGCAACTGGGCGCCATCGCCGCCGTGCTTGCTGGTGCTGCGCTGCTAGATAGTGCTGAGAAAATCAGCCCCACGCTCGCCAACGTCTTCTCGTGGTGGCCCTGGATCAGTGAGGCCTGGACTACGCGACCCGTGCTTGTCTGCTTCGCCATTCTCTTCACGCTCGCAGGCATCGTCCGCGCCGTCAGCACGCTCTACCTGCACAAACACATCGAGCCCGCCAACGTCACCGCAGGCCACCGCACGCTGAGCGTATCGGAAGCCACAACCCGCCTGCGCCACGACGGCCGCTGGCGTTTGCTTGGTGTCTTCATCCTCTTCAGCTTCGCCATGATGATCGGCTCACCATTCTGGGCCGCGTACGTCAAGCAAATCGCCAAACTCAGTTTCCTCGAGTGGGCGTGGCTCATCGTCATCTGGTATCTTGGCAAGGCCCTTGCCGTGAGTTGGGCCGCTGAAATCGCGCAGCGCCGCGGCAAACGCAAATTGCTCATCTACGGCGCAATTCTCATGACGCCCGTCCCCGCCCTCTGGGCGCTCAGTACCGATCCCATCTACCTCGCCGTCGCGCAGCTCATCGCCGGCATGACCATCGCCACGTGGGAACTCGCTGTGATGCTCACCACGCTCGAAGTCTTCGACGAAGATGAACGCACCAGCCTGCTGAGCGTCTACACACTGGGCCAATGGGGCTCGGGCGTCAGCGGCAGCTTCGTCGGCGGTGCAATCCTGGACCGCATGCCCAAAGACCATTTCGCTTTCAGCGTGATCTTCATCGCCTCGACCGTCGCTCGCGGCCTAGTCACGCTGCTGCTCATGCGCACACACCGCTCGGGCTTGCCGGTGGCGAAGAAGAACTGACGCACCGCGCAAATAAAAACCCCGAAGCTCAGCCTCGGGATTTCTTCGTTCTCGTTCTGACCAACTCACACCAGCAGCGTCGCCGGCTTCTCAAGATAGTTCTTCACCGTGCTCAGATACTGTGCCGCCATCGCGCCATCCACCACGCGGTGATCGCTGCTCATCGTCATCGTCATCACCAGGCCCGGCTCAATCTTGCCGTTGCGCACGACTGGCTTTTCAATCGCGCCGCCAACCGCAAGAATCGCGACATTCGGCGGATTGATGATCGCATTGAAGTGGCTCACGCCGTACATGCCCAGATTGCTGATCGTAAACGTGCTGTCGCTCATCTCGTTCGGAGCCAGTCCCTTGCTGCGAGCCTTCTCGGCAAGTTGCTTGCTCTGGGCCGAAATCAGCCGCAGCCCCATGTTGTCGGCGTTGCGAATCGTTGCGACCACCAGCCCGCCACCAGAGCCGTCAGCGGCGATGGGCAACGCAATGGCGATGCCGATGTTCACATCCGCGAGCAACTCGATATTCGTGTCCATCTGTCCATGCTTGGCCTGCGACACGCTCCAGCGCGAATTCACAAACGGATGCTCATGCATCGCCAGCGCACACGCCTTCACCAAGAAGTCGTTCACGCTCAGCTTCACGCCTTGATTCGCAAGCTGCTCGTTCAGTTGCCCGCGCAACGCCATCAGCGGCTGCATATCCACATCAAACGAAACTTGATAGTGGGGGATCGTGCTCTTGCTCTCGCTCAACCGCTGGGCAATCACACGCCGCATGTTCGACATCGGCACAACCTTGCTCGCCAAAACCGCCGCCGCTGCCGGAACTTTGGTGGGCCGCCCCTCCGGAGCGGCAGTCGCTGCATTCATCTTGCTCACCGTGCCCATGTTGCCCGAGCGCATCGCCGGTGCCGCACTCCCCGCCGCAATCGCTTCTTCAACATCCTTGCGCACAATCCGCCCCGCAGGCCCCGACCCCTGCACGCGCGTCACATCCAACCCAGCTTCTTCAGCGATCTTCCGCGCCAGCGGACTAATGAACACCCGCCCATTTCCCTCGCGGAAACCATCGGCGTGGGCGGGCGCATCCAGCACCGCCGTCGCGCCATTGCCGGACGCTGCGCTGCCAGCTGCCGCACCATTCGCTGCCGCCGCTTTCGCAACCGGAGCCGCCGCACCGCCGCTACCAGCTTTGGCCTTCACCGCCGCAACATCCTCACCCGCTGCCGCAAGCACCATCATCACCGTGCCAACCGCCACCACCTGCCCCTGCGGCACTGTGATTGCCGCCACCACGCCGTCATCAAACGATTGCAACTCCATGGTCGCCTTGTCAGTCTCAATATCAGCGATGACATCGCCGCTCTTGATCTTCTGACCTTCCTTGACGTTCCACTTGACAATCGTGCCTTGTTGCATGGTGTCGGAGAGGCGGGGCATTGTGATATCAATCGACATAGTGGGGATCCTTCAAGGCAGTGTGAATACGTGCTATCAGAGGCGAGTCAAACGATACGGGCGAAAACCAAGTCGTCGCGTCTAGCCACACAGGAGAATTCGTCGGCTGCGAGCAAGTTCAAACTCAGTGACCGAAGCAAACGGCCAGGCTCGACGTTGGGCACCGAGTTTTCGTGCCGCCATCGCCTCGCGAAATCGACCTGGTCGATGATTGCGGAAGGTCAAGTCAAACGAAAGCTTCTCGTCAGTGATCGCTTTGCGGCAAACGACCTCTTTCGTCCGCAGGTCTTCGCTGTCGGACTTGAGAAACAACCAAACGCTCGCAAACCACCGACGACCGAAACGATTGAGTTTGCGTTTTCCCCGCAAATACCACATCGATGCGAAGATGACGCTCGCATCTTCAAAAAACCAATCAAGCGAGTCTGCGAGTTGAACCAAAGCGGCGTCAGGCGTGCGGTCACTCCTGCGAGGAAATGCGAGCCAGAACTCGCTCAACGAAATGCGTCCGGCGCCAAATCGCCGAAGAGCCAACGCCAACCGATCTCGTGCCACGCGGTCAACCATGAATCACTTATGCACTCCGCTTGCGGCCTTTCCCCTTCCCACCCGAATGAAGCGGCACGACTTCCTTCACAAGCATCGCGTTGACGATTCGCATCGGTATTCCGTTTACCTCATACACCGTGAATGTCGTACGAGCTGCAACGCGACGTGCAGAAAGGCCCGAGTCAGTTCCAGGGCCGAGTGAGATGAAGTCGCGATGCGGGATATCCAACTTCGTGCCGTCGATCATGACGATGCGAACACCTTGCGGGTTGGCCTCGACGACTTGTCTGATCGATTCGATATCCATCGCAGCCTCCTTCACTCACGCCAGCACCTTCCGCACCGCCGCAATAATCTTCTCCTTGTTCGGTAAATACGCATACTCCAGCCCCTTCGCGTAAGGCGTCGGCACGTCTTCCGTATTCACGCGAACCGGCGGGCAATCCAGGTAGTCAAAGCAGCGCTCGCACACCTGCGTAATCACTTCGCTCGCCACGCTCGCAAAGGGCCAGCACTGGTCAACCACCACCACGCGGTTGGTCTTCTGCACGCTCTTGATGATGCTGTCAATATCCAGCGGCCGAATCGTCCGCATGTCCAGCACATCCACCATGATGCCTTCAGCAGCCAGAATCGCGGCCGCTTCCAAGCAGAAATTCACAGGCCGGCCAAAGCTCACGAGCGTACAAGCATCGCCTTCGTGCGCCAATCGCGCCTGACCAAACGGAATGTAATACTCCTCCGCCGGCACGTGGGCCTTATCGCCCAGCATGCGCTCGCTCTCAAGGAAGAAAACCGGATCAAGCTCGCGCAGCGCGGTCTTCAACAGACCCTTCGCGTCGTACGGATTGCTCGGAATCGCAATCTTCATGCCCGGCACGTTGCTGTACAAACCTTCCACGCACCAACTGTGCGTGCTGCCAAGCTGCCCGCCCGCGCCGTCGTTGCCGCGGAAGACAATCGGGCAACCCCATTGCCCGCCGCTCATGTAGAGCATCTTGGGCACGTTGTTGAGAATCTGGTCCGCCGCGACAAGGCTGAACGACCAGCTCATGAATTCAATGATCGGCTTAAGGCCATACATCGCCGCGCCAACCGCCAAGCCCGCAAACCCGTTCTCGCTGATGGGCGCATCGATGATGCGCAAGGGCCCAAACTCATCCAGCATGCCCTGGCTGATCTTGTACGCCCCGTTGTACTGGGCAACTTCTTCGCCCAGCAGGAACATGCGGTCATCCCGCCGCATCTCTTCGCTCATCGCTTCACGCAGAGCCTCGCGAAACTGAATATGCCGATCCCCTTCGCGCGGCGGCAGGGTCTTGAACTCAGGCAGGCCGGGATAAGCAAGAGCAGCGGTCATGAGTACCTCGTAAAAAGTGCGAGCGCAGCGACAACCTCGCCTGCATCGCGGAACGGCAAGTTTAGGGAACACAATCCCCACCGTCAGCCCCGGGAAGAGCATGGTGAAGCGATGTTGGCGTGTGAATGAAACACGAACAGACCTCGACAACGACTTGGTAATTCCCTGCCCTCGTTGCTCCCGCCTCCGTTCGCGCCTTTCGACCCGAAGGGTCGCAGGCCTGTAGCCACGGGCAAGCGAAGCGCAGCCCGTGGACAAGTCAACCGCACCCACCCTGCCCCGGAGGGGCAGCGGCCGCTCAATCAAAAACCCATCTTTCCTCAAACTCAACCCCATGCGCCCGCAAAAGTCCCAACAACTCTGCCTTGAAGTCATGAGCCGCATGATGCTCCGCCTGTGAAGCAATGTACTTTCTCAGCACCGGCTCTTGCGATTTGCTCACCGAGAAGACCGAGTAGCCCTCCAACTCAGACGAAATTGTGCCCAAAAACACCAAAGGGCCCGACATCGGGCCCCTCGGCGTGGAGACGAACACACAATCTTCCAGCCTTCGCAATCAGCGGGTGCGACGACGCCGACCAGCAACCAGCGCACCAGCCGCCAGCAGACCAGCCGCACTCGGTGCCGGGATCACGGTGATATCACGCAGAGCAACACCCGCATTGCCCAGCAGCACAGCCTGGCCGCTCGCCAAGTCAATCGTGTACACGCCCGTGGGTGAGCCCGCCGGATCGCTCTGTAAGTCAAACGACGCATATGCAATGCCCGTCGCGCCGGAGATGTCAAAGCCAGCGTTGTCGCTGAAATCCAGTATGTTCAGGCCCAGTCGCACCGCGAACGTGCTGCCCACAACACCAGCGTTGAACGACCCATTGCCGCCCGCTTGCGTACCAACTTCGCCCAGCAGGTTGTTCAGCGAGTCCAAGATGTACTCGCGCGTCGAGCCCGCGGGCACACCAAACAAGCTGTTGGTGTAAGCCACCGCCACCGCACGCGGCGGCAGGCCCAAGCCCACCGCAGGGTTGTACGAGAGTGCCGTGTCCGTCGGCGCAACCGACGCACCCGTGATCGGGTTCAATCGGCGGTTCTGCGCACCGCTACCAACCACACGCACTCGGTCCACGGTCGGGTTGATATCAATCCCGTGCCGAGTGAACGCGCCACCATCAAGCCCAGGCGTGAAGCCCGCGCCAATCGGAGTTGCCACACCCGTCACCGCATTCAGCGAGTACAACTGCGTGGTCTCGCCAATGGCAATGATCTCGCCCGTCTGAGGTCGCAGATCAATGCCTTGAATCCGGTCGCCGGCATTCAAGCCCGAAATCACCGTGTTCGACAACAGCGTCCCCGGCGCGTTCGAGCGGAACGTCACGACCGAGCCAGTCGTCGTCACGCCAACCAGCGTCTCTTGCCCTTGCGCAACGCCAGCCAAACCGGCCAGCAACATCATCGATGTAACACTTTGAATCTTCATTCGTCTTCTCCTTTTCCAGCACATTCCCATGGCACAGCACCGCGACCCGCCACTCCGCGGAAATCACGTCTGCTACCACAACCACCAACGCAATCACGACGCACAACGTCGGGCCCCAGTCGCAGCCTCTCATGCGCACGTCTCGCCATCGTCAACGCCCGCACCACCTCGTCAGTTGTGCAAGTTACCAAAAAATCTCAATTCCACGCCATCATCCCCCAAGTGCATGAACACAGCGTTAATTCCTGTGTAAACTGACTTCATGGCCCAGATTCGCCTCCCCGTCCTCACGCTGGTCGCACTCGCCGCTCTCGCCGCCGCCGCACCCGGCCAGCAGTCCGGCTCCTCGCCCCTGCTACCACCCACCAACGGCCCGCGCCGCGTCGACCCCACCTGGCTCGCCCTCGTCGATGCCACCGTCCATGTCTCACCAGACAAAACCCTCGACCGCGCCACTGTGATCATGCGCAGCGGCCGCATCGAGAGCGTGACCGAAGCCAACCCAGGCCCCGACGGCAAGCACTTCACGCCCGACGACATCGCCACGCGCCTGCCAATCGGCCCGCGCGTCCTCGATGGCAAAGGCCTCCACGCCTACGCCGCTTTCGTTGATCCTTACGTCGAAGTCGACGCCCCCAAGCCCGACCCCAAACGCACAGGCGTCCACTGGAACGACGGCGTCATCCCCCAGCGCACCGCCCTCGACGGCCCAGGCCTCACCGACGGCCCTGCCAAAGAACTCCGCGAACTGGGTTTCGGCGCGGCCTGCATCACGCCCAAAGGCGGCCTCTTCCGCGGCAGCAGCGCACTGGTCAGCACCGCCCAAGCCGACCCCGACGCCAGCATGGCCAAACCGCCCGTCTACGCCGAGCAACTCTACCAAAGCGTCGCGTTTGAAATCTCAGGCCGACAATACCCCGACAGCCAAATGGGCGCAATTGCCCTCATTCGCCAAACGCTCAGCGATGCCGAATGGCTCGCAAGCAACGGCCAAGCCGCGAAAGCCGCGCTCAGCGCAGGCGAAGTCAACGCCCTCGCGCCGCTCGCCCAGATCACGCAAGAAACCACCAACTCACCCTCGACTCCCGCCGCACTCGGGGACTCCGGCACTCCCGTACTTCTCTTCGACACCTCCGACGAACTCGAAAGCCTGCGCGCCATCAAAATCGCTCGCGAGTTCAAACGCCCCTACGCCCTCCTCGGCTGCGGCACTGAATTTGCCCGCTTGGGCGCGCTCCGCGAACTCATGACCACCGACAAGGCCGCCTTCATCCTCCCCGTCAGCCTGCCCAAAGCCCCCGATGTCTCGAGCATCGAAAAAGCCGAAGGCGTCGAGCTGCGCGACATGATGACGTGGGAACAAGCTCCCACGAACCCGCGCCGCCTGCACGACGCCGGCATCCGCTTCGCCTTCACCACCGCCAAACTCAAAGACAAATCCAACTTCCTCCCCAACATCCGCAAGTTCGTCCGCTACGGCTTGCCCAAACAAGTCGCCCTCGCCAGCCTCACTACCACGCCCGCCGAATTGCTCGCCGCCACTAATCAACTCGGCACCATCGACGCCGGCAAACGCGCCAACATCCTCGTCATGACCGACGATCTCTTCGACAAGAAGAGCAAAATCCGCATGATGCTGGTGGACGGCCAACTCCACCAACTCAGCAAGCCCGACGTTGACATCGCCGGCACTTGGACCGTCACCGCCAACTTCCCCGACAACGCGGTTCGCACCATCATCATCAGCAAACCCAAGCCAGGCGACGGCGATGTGCTCATCACCAAACTCACGCCCGCCCAGCCCGCCGATGGCGACAAGCCCGCCGAAGGCGATGAACCCAAGTCCAAAGAAAAGAAAGTCGAAGCCAAAGCCCGCAAAGTCGCCCTCGAAGGCAACCAGCTCACCTACGTCTTCGATCACGACGACCTCGGTGCCCCCGGCATCGTCAGCTCTTTCCTCGTCTTCGACCTTGGCGCAACGCCCCCAACCTACATCGGCCGCGGCGTATTGCCCGACGGCCGCGAGTTCACCTTCACCGGCGAACGCCTGCCCGACAAACTCACCGGCGTGTGGCCCACCTGGTTCCCACCGCAAGCCGGCCAACAAGCCTTCCAAGGTGCCGCCCTCGTCTTCGACGACAACAACAAGCTCGAAGGCCGCGAACCCTTCGAAAAGCCCAGCCCCGTCGCCGTCAAAGACCTCAAGTGGGACGGCAAAGTCGTCTCCTACGCCCTCGATCTGCCGCCGCAAGCAGGCGGTGAAGTGCAAATCACCCTCACCCCCGACTTCTCCAAAGACCCCGACGCCGCCACCGGCATCGTCAAAAGCAAGAACGGCGAGTTCAACTTCACCAGCGTCCGCCGCGCAGCCAATCCCTTCATCGGCACCTGGCGCGTGAGCAAAGCCGACAACGCCGATGTCCCCGCCGATCGCAAAGAACAAATCCGCGTCATCATCGCCGAAAAAGACATGCGCGTGACGCGCACGCTCGACGATGGCACGACCAAGGAAGCCAAAGGCAAGGACGAAAAATTCGCCGACGGCACGTATGCCTTCACGCACTCACTGAACGACTTGGGTTTTGAGTTCCTCGGCAAAGACGGCAGTAGCGCCGACAAACTCGTGATCCGCTTCGGCGAAACTCCCAAGGACGACACCATCGAAGGCACCAGCACCTTCACCGACGGCACCACCCACACCTACACCGCCCAGCGCGAACTCAAGGACGACAAGAAAGACGACGACGACGCAGCCCCCACCGACATCCCCGAAAAAATCGGCCGCCCCTTCGGCCCCTACGCCCTCGACGCAGCCCCGTCGCAAGAGACCGTCTATCTGACGAACGCCACCGTCTGGACCAACACCGACCAAGGCATCTTGCAAAACGCAACCATCCTCCTCAAAGCCGGCAAGATTCAATCAGTTTTCAAAGACACTTCCGCCGAACTCACGCGTGGCGACCTGCCCGCAGGCACGCGCGTCATCGACTGCACCGGCAAACACATCACCGCCGGCATCATCGATGCCCACAGCCACACTGGCATCAGCAAAGGCGTCAACGAAGGCGGCCAAGCCGTCACCAGCGAAGTCCGCATCGCCGATGTCACCAATCCCGATGACGTCAACTGGTACCGCCAACTCGCAGGCGGCGTCACCACCGTCCTCAGCCTCCACGGCAGTGCCAACGCCATAGGCGGCCAAAGCCAAACCAACAAACTCCGCTGGGGCTGTGCCCAGCCCGACGACATGCACTTCGAAGGCGCCATCCCAGGCATCAAGTTCGCCCTGGGCGAAAACCCCCGCAGCGTGAACTGGGACGCCGGCACAGGCCAGTACCCGCGCAGCCGGATGGGCGTGGAGAAGTTGATTCGCGATCGGTTTACGGCGGCGAAGGAATACGCGGCAGTGAACGGCCCGTTCGCGAGTGATTTGGAACCGGCAAAGAATCAAGACAACCCGTTCCCAAGTCCGCACGTAACGGCGCTGCCTCTTCGTCGCGATCTCGAACTCGAAGCCCTCGCCGAAATCCTCGCCGGCCAGCGCCTCATCCACTGCCACAGCTACCGCCAAGACGAAATCGTCATGCTCACCCAGGTCGCCCGCGACTTCAACTTCAAAATCGGCACCTTCCAGCACGTCCTCGAAGGCTACAAAGTCGCCGATTACGTCCGCGACTACAGCGGCGGCGGCAGCGGCTTCAGCGATTGGTGGGCCTTCAAGGTCGAAGTGCAAGACGCCATCCCCGCCGGCTTCCCCCTCATGCACAAAGTCGGAGCCGTCGCGAGTTTCAACAGCGACAGCAACAGCCTCGCTCGCCACCTCAACGTCGAAGCTGGCAAAGCCATCAAATATGGCCGCGAAGTGGGGGGCATCGAGCCCGCCGAAGCTCTCAAGTTCGTCACACTCAACCCCGCCAAGCAGCTTCGCATCGACAATCGCGTCGGCGCAATCGCACCAGGCCTCGACGCCGACATCGCCGTGTGGAATGGTGATCCCATGAGCACCTTCAGCCGCTGCGAACGCACCTTCGTTGATGGCCGCGAACTCTTCAGCTTGGAGCAAGACGCCAAACACCGCGCGACCATCACCGCCGAACGCCAACGCCTCATCGCCAAACTGCTCGACTACAAAAAGAAGAATCCTGACGACAAGAAAGATGGCGACAAGAAAGACGCCGACAAGAAAGACCAGCCCACCAAGCCCACCGACTTCTCCGACCAACAACTCGCCGCCATCCGCGCCCGTCAACTCGAAATCATGCGCTCAGGCCGCGACCCCTTCTACGCCCCCGGCGTCTGCGGCTGCGGCGTGATGCACTAAACAGTTTACATGGTGGCACAGGCTTTTAGCCTGTGCGAAAAACTCTTCTCCCGAACTCCAAACGAGCCACCCATGCCCACCTATCTCAACCCAACATCTCCCACCTCCGCGCATCTCCGCTTCTTCTCCGCCCCTCCGCGACCCGCCTTCGCTCTGCTCGCGCTCGCCGCCTGCACCACCCTCGCAACTTCACAAGACCTCATCCACAAAGCCCCCAAGCAAGACAAAACCATCGTCATCACCGGCGCCACCATCCACCCCGTCACCGCGCCCGACATCGAAAACGGCACCATCATGTTTAGAGATGGCGTCATCACAGGCGTCTACGACGCCAAAACCTGGCAAGACTGGACGCAAAAAGTCAGCCTCGACAAAAACTCCTTCATCTTCATCGACGCCGCTGGCAAACACGTCTACCCCGGCTTCATCACCGCCCTTAGCCAACTCGGCATCACCGAAATCCAAGCCGTCGCCGCCACCAACGACCTCTCCGAAGTCGGCAACGTCGCCCCCGAAGTCCAGCCCACCATCGCCGTCAACCCCGACTCCACTCTCCTTCCCGTCACTCGCCGCAACGGCATCCTGACCGCCGGCATCCACCCCAGCGGCGGCCTCATTCCAGGCCAAGTCGGCGTCATCCGCCTCGACGGCTGGACGGTCGAAGACATGCAAGTGAAAGTGGGCAACTACGCCATGGCGGGCCTCATGGTCAACTGGCCGCGCGTGCGCCCCATTCGCGCCTGGTGGATGGACACGCCCGAAGAAGAGCAACTCAAACGCATCCGCGAAAATCTCGCCGCTCTCGAAAAGACGTTTGATACTGCTTACGCGTACAACCTTCAGCGATTCCACGATCCGAATTTTCCGATCGACCTGCGATGGGAAGCAATGCGACGGATATTCCGCGTTACGCCCGAGATGGCTCCTGGCGTCATCGAACTCGAACGCGGTGATCCCAAGCTCTTCATCGAAGCCAACGACGCCGACCAAATCGCCAGCGCCCTCACCTTCTGCGAGCAGCGAAAACTCCGCTGCGTCATCGTGGGCGGGCGCGAGGCTGATCGCGCTGCCGAGTTGCTCAAGCGCACCAACACCATGGTCATCCTCCGCGGCGTGCAAAACATGCCCCAGCGCGACGACAGCCCCTACGACGACGCCTACACCCTCCCCAAACGCCTGCACGACGCCGGCATCACCTTCGCCATCACCCACGGCGACGACACCGCCCACGAACGCAACCTGCCCTACGCCGCAGGCACCGCCATCGCCTTCGGCTTGCCCCACGACATCGCCATCAAAGCCCTCACCATCAACCCCGCACAAATCCTCGGCATCGACCGCCAACTCGGCTCGCTCGAAGCCGGCAAATCCGCCACCCTCTTCATCAGCACAGGCGACCCCCTCGAAGTCACCAGCGACATCAACCGCGCCTTCATCGACGGCCGCGAAATCGACCTGCGCACCAAGCAAACCGAACTGGCAAAGAAGTACCTTGATCGCTACAAGCAGACGGGCGACATCAAATAATCGCAACTGCTTGCTTGCCGACATTCGCCACCCGTGAACAGAACAAAAAAACGCCCCGCTCATGCAAGTCATGAAAGCGGGGCATTCTTTAACTGTGTGAAGCGCAGTGCGCTTGCAAGCAAATGATCGCGACTGTTTACGCTTCCATCTGCTCAACCGGCTCCGCCACCGGCGCTTCCGGAATCGGCGGCAGTTCTTTCTTCTCCGCCCGCAGCTTGGCTTCGGTCGCCAAGCCCAAGCGATCATCGGTCGCCTTCATTTCGTCAACCGTCATGTGATCCACGCGCAGCGTCATCGTGCGCAGAATCTTTTCCGACAGGTTGCAGTCACGCTCGAAGTTCGCGAGGCTCGTGCCGGGCATCTTGACGTAGGCCAAGATGTACAGCCCGCGCTTCTGGCCGGCGACTTCGTACGCCAAACGCCGCTCATCCCACTTCTTCATCGCAATCACTTCGCCGCTCGCGCGGTTGATGATCTCTTCGATGTGGGTGATGCCGCTGGCCAGATCGCCCGATTGGGCCTGGCCGATGAGGAACATGATTTCATAGTTGTAAACGCGCTTGCTCATGTGCTTTCCTTGATCTCAAATCTTTCGCTCGTTTGTAACCGGGCGAGTTGTGTGCTTCCTCTGATCGTGAAACGCGGGCCTCATGCCTGCGGTTGTGTGGGTGATACTTCTGACTTCTGCTCTGCGTTGATTGCTGGTTTCTTTTCTACTTTCTTCTCCGGCTGCTTCTCTTCCTTCTCGCCCGCATTCGCGATATTCATCGCGAAGTTGAGCCCCTTGGTCACAAACACTTCGCTCGCCTCAACACTCTTGCGAATCGCGTCCTCAAGAAGCGGCTTCTCAAGTTCGTCAAATCGCCCGAGCACAAAGTCCGCTTGGTCCATCTGCGGATGCTTGCCCACTTTGCCCTCACCAAGATTCAGCCCCACGCCCACACGCAAACGCGGATACGCGTCCGTGCCCAGCAGTTGCTGAATATTCGTCAGGCCGTTGTGTCCTGCTGCTCCGCCGCTGGGCTTGACGCGAATCGCGCCCGTCGGCAGATACAACTCATCCACAATCACCAGCACATCCGCCAACGCAACCTTGAAAAACCGCACGGCTTCGCTCACGCTCTGTCCGCTGCGATTCATAAACGTCGTTGGCTTTATCAGCAGCGTTTTTTCGCCGCCGATAGTGGCTTCCATCGTGATAGATTGAAACCGCTGCCGAGCTTGCTGGCCCACAGCAAATCGACGCGCGAGCGCATCGATGACCATGAAGCCCGCGTTGTGACGCGTGCTTGCATAGTCGCTGCCGGGGTTGCCGAGTCCGATGAGCAGTTTCATGGCTTTGGTCACACAGGCTTTGAGCCTGTGCATCATCAACAGGTAGAGAAAAACAGGTAGAGAAACGCCGAGAAAATCAGATTTTTCGGCACGAGTCAAAAGCCCGTGCCACCAGCTTACTTCTTCGGTGCCGCAGGCTTGGCCGCACCAGCCGCCGGAGCCTTCGCGCCGCCAGCCGCAGGCTTTGCGCCAGCAGCGGGCTTCGCACCAGCAGCCTTCGCATCGCCTTCAGGCTTCTTGGCCGTGAGCACTTCAGGCGCCGCGCCTTCCGTACCAGCAGCAACCGCTTCGCCGGTCTTCTCTTCAACCTGAATGATGATTTGAGCAACGTTGGCGTGCTTATCAGTCATCAGCTTGAAGTTCTCTGAAGGCAGCTTGACGTCTGAAGCGTGGATGGCTTGACCCACATCCAGATCGCCCACTTGCACTTCAATGAAGTCCGGGATTTCAAGCACCGGGCATTCAACTTCGATTTCGCTCACCGGGTGCATCAGAATCGCGCCGGCGGTCTTGAGGCCCTTGGCTTCGCCGATCAAGTGAATCGCGACCTTGGTCTTCACGCGGTCCGTCAGCGACACACGTGTGAAGTCCGCGTGCACAATGTTCGTGCCCAGATAGTCAAACTGCAGCTCGCGCAGCAGCACCATCTGTCCTTCATCGCCAGCCTTCACACCCGGAAAATCCAGGCGGAAAACCTTCTCACCCTTGCTGATCAGACCCACCGCTTCGCGGTTGTCGAGCGTAATGGCCACCGGCTCCTTGCCGCGACCGTACACAACCGCGGGCAGTTGCCCCTTCTTGCGCAACCGATTGCAGTAGCGCGATCCCAACTTCTCCCGTTGCTGAGCCTTGATAAGTGGTGCCTTCTCGTGCATGATAAAAACTCCTTGAAACAGTGGGCGCCAATCTGTGTTGCCCGGTGTGAATGAACAGTGACGAAGTGACCTAGTAACGAAGTACCAAAGAGACGAAGTACCGAAGAAATGACAGTGTGCCCAAGCCGACGTGTGCAGAGTGCCTTTCCTTCGGTACTCCGGTACTTCGTCTCTCGGTACTTGTCTTTACCTCTTCACCCCCGCAGTATCCTCAAACAGAGCACTCACGCTCTGGTTGTTGTGAATCCTCAAAATCGCTTCTCCAAGAAGCGGCCCAATATCCAGTTGAATCAGTTTGCTCTTGAGGGGCAACGCCCGCGCGGGCGACGGAATCGTGTTCGTCACCACAATCCGCGAGATCGGGCTGCTCGCCAGACGCTCCACCGCCGGCCCCACCAGCACCGCATGCGTCGCCGCCGCAATCACGTCTTTGGCGCCGCGCTCGCGAACCAGCTTCGCCGCTTCGCACACCGTGCCCGCGGTCGAAATCATGTCGTCAAACATCAACACCGTCTTGCCTTCAACATTGCCGATCAAGTTGCCCGTCGCAACCTTGCTGCCGCTCAGGCGCCGCTTGTTGATAATCGCCAAATCCCCACCCAGCAAGTTCGCCATGCTCTCAGCGACTTTCACATTCCCCACGTCCGGACTCACCAGACACAAATCACTCAGTTCGCCGCTCTTTTTCAGCTTGCGGAAGTATTCCACAAACACGGGCGTCGCCGAAAGGTGATCCACCGGAATATCAAAGAACCCCTGAATCTGCGCCGCATGCAGATCAATGCTCATCACTCGCTGCGCACCCGCCGCGACGATCATGTTCGCCACCAGCTTCGCCGTAATCGGCACGCGCCCCTCATCTTTGCGATCCTGCCGCGCATACCCGTAGTACGGAATCACCGCCGTAATCCGCCCCGCACTCGCGCGCCGCAAGCAATCAATCGCGACGCACAGCTCCATCAAATTATCATTCACCGGCTCACATGTGCTCAGCACCACATAACAGTCGCGTCCGCGCACGTCTTCTTCCAACTTCACAATCAACTCGCCATCCGGAAACACCGTCGTGCGCGCCGCGCACAACTCAATGCCCATCTGTCGGCACACGCGCGTCGCCAGGTCCGTGCTGCCACGCCCCGCAAAGACCTTGATCCCGGTATACATCGCACCGTTGGCCATTACGAGTGTCCTCTCTCTTGGTGGTGAGAAGCTTGGTGGGCCGCCACTCCGTGGCGGCTGGCTTCCTGCCTCATCCGGTAAATCGCATCAACCTTCGCCAAATCCTCCGGCGTATTGATGGATAGCACATCCTCCGCCGGCACCGCCTCAATCACTTCCACGCGCCCGCCACCGCTCATCAGCAGCGCCGGCACATCCGTCAAGTAATACTCATTCGTTAGAGCATTACGCGTCACACGCGGCAACGCCTCAAACAAGCTCTTGACATCAAAGCAGTAGTAACTCGGGTTCACTTCGCGAATGCCAAGCTGCTCGCTCGTGCAGTTCTTCTGCTCGACAATCGCCACAAACCGCCCGCTCGCATCGCGAGCAATGCGTCCATAGCCACTGGGGTCATCAATCACCGCTGTCGCCAGCGTCGCATCAGCCTTGCTGCCCGCATGCTTGTTCAGCACCGTGTCCAGCGTCGCCTTGCGAATCAGCGGCCCATCTCCGCACAACACAAACACGTTGTGACCTTTGCTCTGCCGCTCGCGCTCAAACAACCCCGCTGCACACGTCACTGCATGCCCCGTCCCCAACTGCTGATCCTGCACTGCGTATTCCACCCGCTCGCCATAGCTCGCCAGTGCCGAACGCACCAACTCTTGCTTGTGCCCCACAACCACCACAATCCGCGTACACCCCGCCGCCAGGCACGCATCCACCACGCTGCACACCATGGGCCGACCGCCAATCTCAAACACAACCTTGGGCAGGTCGCTACGCATCCGCGTGCCCTTACCAGCGGCGAGAATAATGGCAGTTGTTGTACCAGTGTGGTTCATCGCGTCAGGCGATGATCCAAAGCAGTCGCAAAGTCACACAAAGCACGTCGCCGAAAAAAGCAGACCGACTAGGATTCGAACCTAGACAAGCAGTACCAAAAACTGCTGTGCTACCGTTACACCATCGGTCTATCCACGGGCATCTTCAAGCCGTAAACAGGTCAGTTGCGAAGCCAAACCTATCAGCCGTATCGGCCAAACCCGACAACCCAAACCCGACAACTTCGCAACCTTGATGGCACATACTTCGTGTGAGATTGTCCAAACGCTTCAGACCGTCGCGTTCTCCTTTCGTGAAATCCAACATCCAAACCACCAAAGCAAGACATTCGCAGTCTCCGCCCGTGGTGCCTTGGACGAGAATTCGTCACGAAAGCATCGCGATCCGGTCGCCGCGGCATGACGCAAAGGCTCTGATCGCAACTGCTTAGAAGCAGCTTGCGACAACCCTTCGCAGGAGAATTGAACGATCCTACACGCCGCGTGTGCCGAGCCCCGCATAAGCCAACGCTTAGCAAAACCCAAACACCCAAAGCCCTGTCTTATGCCTCATTTCCAGGCAGTTTCCAGGCAGATCGCTCCTCGCCGCCCCTCAGGCTGCCCCGCCAGCAATCTTGCCGACAGCACAACCGTCCGTGGCGACGGACTCCGATGCCAAAGCATAGAACCGTCCCGCCGACAATCAACCCCCCGCCGCCATCCGTACGCTCCCCCATGCGCACGCAAGGTCTACATCATCTCTCCCAACGCCTTCTCCATGCAAAAACTCGTGAAGTTCGCCGACCAGCCCGACTTCTTCGAACGCCACATCTACCAATGGTCGCGCTAGTGCATGTCACTACTCGACTTACAAAAACCCGTACAAAAAACCAAACAACCCCCTTGACGCCTATTCGGTTTCTGGTAAACTTCTTCCATCTTGGCATGCGCCCAGTGCCGCCCCGAGATGCGGAGGTGTGTTGAGTTTGGATACTCGCCCCCGGCCCTGCACTGTTGAAGCTTGGGTGTCTGATTCCGTCAAGGCGGCGTCGGCCCGACAACTCAGAAAGGACGTGGCCCATGGCCGACGTCGAAGTGAAAGATGGGCGCTCGCGCGCTCGTGGCGGCAACCAATCCGAAAAATCAACCTCCGAAGCCACTGCCACTGGTTCTACCGCAGGCAGCAGCGACGCCTCACGCGGCAAAAAAGCCCCGCCCGTCGCCGTCATGGACAAAGAAAAGCGTCGCGCCCTCGACCTGACGCTCGTCCAAATCGACAAAACCTTCGGCAAAGGCACCATCATGAAGATGGACGAGGATGCCTTCAACAGCATCCCCGGCATCTCCACCGGCAGCATCTCCCTCGACCTCGCATTGGGCGGTCGCGGCATTCCCCGCGGACGCATCATCGAAATCTTCGGCCCTGAAAGCAGCGGTAAAACCACCCTCGCTCTCACCGTCGCCGCCCACGCCCAAAAAGAAGCCGGCGTCGCTGCCTACATCGACGCTGAACACGCCCTCGATCCTTCCTGGGCCCGCAAAATCGGCGTGAACATCGACGACTTGCTCGTCAGCCAGCCCGACAACGGCGAACAAGCCCTCGAAATCGTCGAGCTTCTCGTCCGCAGCAACGCCGTCGATCTCATCGTCGTCGATTCAGTCGCCGCCCTGGTTCCCAAGGCCGAAATCGAAGGCGAAATGGGTGACGCCTCCATGGGCCTGCAAGCCCGCCTCATGAGCCAAGCCATGCGCAAGCTCACAGGCGTCATCAATCGCAGCCAATGCACCGTCGTCTTCATCAACCAAATCCGCGAAAAGATCGGCGTGATGTTCGGCAGCCCCGAAACCACCACCGGCGGCCGCGCCCTCAAGTTCTACAGCAGCGTGCGTATCGACGTCCGCCGCACCGGCGCCATCAAAGAAGGTGAAGTCACGGTCGGCAGCCGCACCCGCGCCCGCGTCGTCAAGAACAAGATCGCCCCGCCCTTCCGCGATGCCGAATTCGACATCATGTACGACGAAGGCATCTCCGCAAGCGGCGACCTGCTCGACCTGGCCGTCACGATGGAAGTCGTGCAAAAGTCCGGCAGTTGGTTCAGCTACGGCGACATGCGCATCGCCCAAGGCCGCGAAGCCGCCAAGGCCTTCCTCAAGGGCAACCCCGAACTCTTCAGAGAAGTCCGGGCCTTGGTGCTGGCCGCCAAACTGGCCCAAAACGCCAAGCCAGGCGTGCCAGCTCCCGGAGAAGGCGACGACGACGAAGCTCCCGACGAGGAGTAAACCCCAGCAGCGCAGTCGCTTGCGTCGCGAAACCAGGCTTTTTCGCCCCGGTCACAAGCCGGGGCGTTTTTCATTTCGCACTATATCAACCGGATCGTCCACCCCGCCGATAATTGCCTCCTCGTCCCCAATCCCGCGAAGCGCACCCGCGCAGCCGGTGAATCATCCACAACGCGTCGGCGACCAGCATGTCGCGCGCGCGACAGAAAGGGCCTTTCATGCACGTTTCTAAGGCGTTGATGCTGTTTGTTGCTGCTGGTTTTGCCGGTGTTGTCTCTTTGGCCACCCCGGTGTGGTCGCAAGTTGTCACGCCCCCGCCCGCTCAGGTCGCGCCGGTCGACGAGCACATCGAAAAGATGCCCGTCCCGCCCGCTCGCCCCGAGGCTCAGCCGGTTGAAGCCCAGCCCGTGCAAGCCCAGCCCAAGCAGGCCCAGATCGTCCTGCCCGACCTGCCCTTCGAGTCCCTCGCACAAAAAGACGAAGCCGGCAACTTCAAGCCCTTGTCCGAGCCCATTCAACTCGCCGCCCTTCGCGTCAACCCGACCATCGAAGACAAAGCCAAGTTCTTCGAAGACATCAAGCCCATCCTCGCCGAGCGTTCGCTCAACGTCCAGAACGTGCTGGTCTCAAACATCGACCTGCTCGAACGCGTCGACGACGGCGTGTTCGAACGCGTTGATTTCAAAGATGCCGCCAGCATCAAGCAATTGCTGGAAGTCACGAAGCCCTTCCTGCCGCCCGCCGCTCCCAAGAGCCTGCTTGAAGAACTTCGCGACACAGGCAAGCTCACGCCGGTGCAATTCGCCTTCACCGCCAACAAGATCATCCGCGACTACACGCTGACCATCAACCCCGCGCCCACCGAAGGCCTTGACTCGACCCAGCAAGCCCGTGTCTCGATGCAACGAGCCGCCGCTTTGCTCAAGAACGGATCAATCGAAGAATACATCTTCATCTACAACCAAGCCAAAGCCGCCGCTGCCGAGAACTTCGACACCGTCGTCGGCATGATGGAAGGCATGGATGAAGGCAAGAAGTCCGAACTCGCCAAAGTGAGCGAAAGCGTGAAGGCCGCAAGCACCAAAGCTGACAAGATCGCCGCCCTTCGTCCGCTTCGCGATGTGCTGACCATCGACCAGCGCAAGGAATGGGTGCGTCACTGCCTCATCATGATTCCGCAGTAAGCAGTGTTGAGCAAAGCTTGCTTACAGAGAGCTTGCTTGCAAACTGAGCAAGCAACTGTTCGTGAACGCACTCAGCACTCCGCACTTCTTCTCATCACACGTCTACCGCCGCGTTGCCCAGCAACGCGGTTTTTCATTTGGCTCGTGCTTCTGCCACAATTTCCCGGCACAGCGCATGCGTCAACGCATGCCCGCTCTTGCTCGCCATCACCCTTGCTTGCAATGGCGCGCCCAGCAGCGCAAGATCACCAATCAAATCCAGCAACTTGTGCCGCGCAGGTTCATCCGTAAATCGCAAAGGCACACTGACCCCCGCCTTCGCTGGCGTGTCATCAAACACAACCATCTCGCGCTCACTCAGCCACGCAAATTGCCCCGCGCGCCGCGCATACTCAACTTCGCTGCGAAATCCAAACGTCCGCGCCGCCGCAATCTCACCCACAAACACATCGCTCTCGCCGCGCCACGAATACGTCTGCGCCCCCACGCTGCCCCGCCCACCAAAATCGAGGTTGTACGTCATTATCGCATCGCGCATGCTCGCAACCGGCTCAGCCACAATGCTCGCGTCCTTCTCTCGCACTTCCACGCGCCGTGTCAGCACAATGGGCTGTGGCTCATCGCCTGCCTCGCCAACCACAACCGCCTCGCGCAGCCCCTCGACAAACTCCCTCGCACTCCCATCCAGAATCGGCACCTCCGCCGCATCAATCTCAATCACCGCATCCCACACATGCAGCCCAGCGAGAGCCGCCATCGCGTGCTCAATCGTCGCCGCAACTTTGCTCGCGTCTTTCGCACTCGCGCCCGCAGGCTCCGCCGAAACCATCAGCGTCGTGTTCCGCACCAGCGGTGCCGCAGGCCCAGCCCACGCACTATCACTCACAACATGCTTTACCAGCGCCCGCTGCGTCGCAACTTGATCAAACCCCAATCGCTGCACGCGAATGCCCGTATCCTTCGCCGCTGGCAAAAATCGCAAACTGCTGCGCACGCCCGTAAACAAACCCACACCCACAAACGGCCCAACCGCTCTGGTCAACATCGCCATGTGCATGCTCCCTTTGCCGTTTCGCAGCACGAATTCTCGCCGCACACAGTCTAGCTCTTGCGCCCCAGCTTGCGCATCTGCACCTGCATGCGTCGCCACTCGCCCGCTGGCATTGCCGGAGCACCGACGTACGTCGCGCCCGCCGGCACATCATTCATCACGCCCGCCATGCCAGCAATCTTCGCACCGCTGCCAATGTTCAAGTTGTCTGCGATGCACGCCCCGCCGCCGAAGATCACGCCGTCACCAACGGTGACACTGCCCGCCAGCCCGGTACTGCCGCACAAAATGCAGCAGCGGCCAATCACGCAGTTGTGACCAATCTGCACCAAGTTGTCAATCTTGGTGCCGCTGCCCACCGTCGTTGCGCCAAACTTCCCGCGGTCCACGCACGAGCATGCACCAATCTCGACATCGTCGCCAATCACCACATTGCCAATGTGCGGAATCTTGAGAAGCCCCTTGCCATCAGGCCGCGGGCGATAGCCAAACCCATCGGCTCCAATCACCACGTTGGCATGCAAGATGCACAGCCTGCCAATCTCGCAATGCTCCAGCACGCGCACGCCGCTGTGCAGGACCGTGCCATCACCAATCTTCGCGTGCGAGCCAATAGTCACCTGTGAAATCAAAACCGCGCGCTCACCCACCTGAGCATGCGCCTCAATCACGCAGCCTGGCCCGACATGCGCGCTCGCCGCAACTTTCGCCGTCGCATCAACAACCGCCGTCGCATGCACACCCGCCGGCCGAGCAGTCGCTGCCGGCGTAAAGGCCCTGAGCACCTCAATCATCGCCAAATCAACATCGCCAACAACCAGCAAAGCCTTGTTCGCAAACTGCACGCCAGCGGCCTCAACCAAATCTTTTGTAATCAGCGCGGCCGTCGCTCCGCACGCGTTCCATCGCTGCGCGAACGACGATGAACGCACAAACGTCAAGCATCCTTCGCCAGCCGCATCAAACGTGTCAACGCGTGAAATGACAAGCGTGCCATCACCAGCCACCGTCGCGCCCGTCAGCGACGCGAGATGGGCAACCGTCATGCTGGTAGTGGGGGAGTGTGACACGCAGGTCTTACTTCGGGTCGACTGTCGTGGGCCAATAAGCTGGGCCAATCAAACTGGACCAATCAAACTAGACCAGTCACTTCGTCTTCGCCGCGCCATACTCGTTGTTCATCACGGTCGCGATGCGTTCGGTCAGGTCCAGGCTGCCATCAGCAAACAAAATCCGCTTGCTCAAAATCACCTGGTTCACTTCGTTGCTCGTCATCTGCTGCGTCAGTTCAATGCCGCGATCATCCAGCAGCACCATCGAGTAACCCTCGCGCTTGGCAAACTCTTCAATCGTCTTGTTCACTTTCGCGTACAACTCGCGAATGATCTGCGAATTGATCACATCCAGCTGCGCATTGAACCCTTCGCTGCGAACCTTGAGTAGTTGCCGCTTCTCGGCCAGTTCACCCAGCTTCCGGACGCGTTCTTTCATGTCGTTCTTGGGCACAGACGTGCTCAGCTCTGTCTCCAGAGCCTTCACTTCTTCCGCCAGCACATCGCGCTTCGCAAGCCCTTCGTCTCGCACCACGCGCACTTCCGCGTTGCGATCCTTCAGTTCTGTCAGATTGTTCATCAGCACTTCAAGGTTCACCAGCCCAACCGTGACAGGCACCGGCGCAGGCGCAACCGCCGCAGGCACCGCGTTCACCAGCATCGCGCACCCGCCCACCGTGGCTGCACCAATGATCAAAGCCGAACTCATCCGACGCAACGATTGAAAACGCGCTTGCATGCGATTAGCCCTCAAAACGCGATTCCCATCGCGTTGTTAGTAACCAGTATACGTACCAGATCCGCTCGCGTTTCGCGAACAAAACTTGCTCCGCGCCGATCCCCACGCCTCTCAATTAAACGGCAATTCCAGCGTGAACGTAAACAGCCGATCGCGATCCGTCTCCTGCTTCATGATCGGAAATCCAAAATCAAACGCCAGCGGCACATTCGACAATTGCGGAATGACCAGCCGCGCACCAAAGCCCACCGACACGCGATACTCGCTGAAACCAAAATCGCGCTCGACCGTGCCCGAGTCCACAAATAACACGCCCGCCAGAAAATCCTGATACAAAGGCTTGGTCAGTTCCGCACCCGCAAAGAACAACCAGTTGCCGCCCACCGAGTCATCCGAAACCCCGCCCGTGTCGTTGCGAATACCCACCGGGCTCGCCCCACGCAACGCAAACCCGCGGAAGTTCTGCCCGCCCAAATACAGCCGCTCATAAAACGGCGCGACATCCTCCGCACCAGGAATGTAACTGGCCTGCGTCTTGAGCAGCAGTGTCGTGCTGCGACCCAGCACGTCTTCTTCCAGTTCAAAATACTGCGCAAGCTCGCTGTTGAGCACCGTAAATTGATCTTCACCCAGCAACCCAAACTGCTCGATGCCCGCCTGAATGCGATATCCCGCCGTTGGGAACGTATTGCGATCCAAACTCGTCCGCACCAGGTTCAGTCCGATCGAATTCAGGAACTTGCTCTCAGCCGCATCAAAATACTCCGTCGGCGCATCCGCATCAATGTTGCGAATCTCCACCTGCTCCAATCGCAGCGGTGCATTCACCGTCCACAAGCTGCCAAAGCGCCGACTCAGCGCAAACTGCCCGCCCGCGCGATTCTCGTCATACGCCCCGTACACACGCTGCCGGTAATACACGCGAGCCGAACCCGCATAGTCCGTGTCGAACATGCTCGGCTCAGTCAAACTGATCTGAAAATTCCGCACACGATCGCCCGGACTGAGCAAAATGTTGAATGTCTGCCCACCGCCGCGAAACGCATCACCTGTGAAGAACTCGCCCAGCGTGTCGGGCGTGTCCTGCACATCAAAGTTTCGCTGCGTAATGCTGAACAAGCCCGAGATGCCGCCGTCGCTGCCGGCAGTTGCACCGATGTTGAACGAACCCGTGTTGGTTTCCGCAACTTCGACGACCACGTCGCGGTAACCGGGATTGTCCGGACTCTCCGGCTGCACCGCAACGTTGACACTGCGCGGGTCAAACAAGTTCAGCTTCTCAATCCGCGTCTGCGTCTCTTTCGCAACCGTCGAATCCAATGGCCTGTCGGGCTTGAGCAGCACATGCCGACGCACCACATCATCGCGCGTCAGCCGATTGCCAATCACTTCAATCACGCCCGTGCGAAAGCGCCGACCTTCGTCAATCTGTAGCAGCAAATCAACTTGATTCGATCCATCCTGTGCCCGCAGTTCACGGCGATTCACCTTCACATCCGCATAGCCAAGCTTTCCATACGCCGCCTGCACCGCTTCAATGCTCTTCTTCAGCAAGTCATCGCGATACACCGATCCCGGCTTGAGCGGCATGAGCCCCACCAATTGCTCAGGTGTATACACCTCGTCATCGCCATCGGCGTACACCACCTTCACATCGCGCAGCACACTCACAGCACCTTCTTCAATCACAAAGTCCACAATCGCCTCGCGCCCATCCTGGCTGGGCGTCACAATCGTGCCCACACGAACATCAATAAAGCCGCGGTCCTTGTAGTACTTCACAATCTTCGCGACATCACTCTCAAGCTGATCGTTATCCAAAAGCCCGCGGAAAATCAGCAAACTCTTGACGTTGGTTTCAATCTGTCCATCCAGCTCATCCTCGCTGATGGAGTTGTTCCCCACAAATCGAATACCCGTCACCGCCGTGCGCACGCCCTCTCGTACGCGAAACACAAGCGCGCCCGTCTCGTCCAGTTCCTTTTCGTCAATCGTCACCAAGACATTGAAGTATCCCTCTTCGCGATACAACGCCTCAATGCGCCGCGCCGCCCGATCAAGCTGCGTGCGGTCAACTGCCGTCCCTTCCAGCAGCCCAATCTCCTTGCTCAATTCCGAGTCCGTCAGTTCGTTGTTCCCCACCGTCTGCACCGCCGTAATGATCGGCTGCGGCCGCACCGTGTACACCAGATTCACGCCGCCATCCGCAAGCGGCTGCACATCCGCTCGCACCGTGCGAAATCGCCCCAGCCGATTCAGCCGCGACAAATCATCCGTCACCGTGCTCGCATCAAACGCCAACCCCTCGCGCAGCCGCAACTGATTGCGCGAAAGCTCCTCAATCGCCGCTTCAATCGCAACCGGCTCACCCGCCGACCCATCAGCCTTCGCTGGCCCGGGCTTCTGAAAAATCACCTGCCGCACAGGCCGACCCGCAAACGGCTCCAGCGCTGGATCAACCGTCACCGGCTGCGGCGCCTGCTCCACCGTCTGCGCCACCAGCGCGCGCGGCAGCCCCGCACACGCCGCAAGCGCACACAGCAGCCGCCACGTCACGCTTCCCGCAAAAACCGTGCGAACCGAAAAACGATGTTGTGCCCAGCGGCGGATAGCCATGAGGAGAGAAGATACGGCCCCTTCCCCGCCCGTGCAACTGCCGTTTGCGGCCAACTGTCAGACCTGCGGGTTGCCCAATTAGTGAAAAAACCCCGATGCCAGGGGCATCGGGGTTTGTGTAGGTTTTTAGTTACCTGCTACGGAAGCAAGTTACTCGGTTACGGGCATTCGCCGCCAGCGAGGACGTTGAAGAAGTCGATAACGTCAGCATCTTCGGGGAAGACGCCGTTGTTGTTGAAGTCGATGTCGTTGCACGCGGGGCACTCTGCGCCAGCGAGGACGTTGAAGAAGTCGATAACGTCAGCATCTTCGGGGAAGACGTCGTTGTTGTTGAAGTCGATGTCATCGCAGCCGGTGGCGACGCAGGGATCAGTAGTTGTGCCGTAGGTGAGAGTGAAGGCAACGTTGCCTGTGCCAACAGTCGCGGTATCGATCACGGTGGCTTGGGTGCCAGCGGCGTTCTCGGCACCGACGGTCACGGTGTCGGTCGCGACGTTCTGAGGAGCAGTGATCGCATCGACCGCGCCGTAGCGGTATTCGATGACATCGCTGCCTTCGGTGAAGACGACCTGGAAGTTGTTGCTGCCGACGGGAGTGATGACCGTGGCGAAGGTGTACTGGCCGGCGTTTTCCCAGGAGATGGTGAAGGTGCGGTTGGGCGCGATACCTTGCTCGAGGGTGTAGACGTTGCCGCTGGTACCGTTCTGGAGGGCGAAGTCATCCCACAAGGGGTAAAGCGCGTTGTTCGGCGTAGCGGTGCTGGGAATCGCGGTATTGGTGAAGGTCGTGCTGGTGCCTGTGCCGAACTGCATAAAGCCGTTGGTCACCACGCGCGCTTCGGTGTAAGCCGAACCGTAGATGTTCACGGGGAAGGGAAGTGGCACGGCGGTGATGCCGTCGTCGAACGTGGCGGTCACGCCGCCGAAAGTCGTCGTGAAGGAAAGAGGCGTGCCCGTGGCGGCGATGGGAGCAAAGGCGTTGGGGCTGGAGGCGACGATGTAGGTGAGGGTGCCGCCGCAATCGGTGCCAGCGCCGGCGAAGGAGCCGCCGCCGCTGGTGCAGAGGAACTGACGGGTGATGGAGCAGCTCGTGCCGTTGCAGCATGCGCCGCTGAAGCTGGCGGAGATGGTGGCGGCGATCGAACCAGTGCTGGTGCGACCGACGCTGTCGGTGACAACGAAGGGCAGTTGCTGGACAGCTTGCTGCGCGACGTTGACGGTGATGGCGCGCGAGAAGATGCCGTCACCCGCGTTGACGTCGCCATTGGTGCCGTCGTCAACAAGCACAACGCCGGCGGTGCCGCCGATGAGGCTGGTGTCGACGACCACGCTGGTTGCGGACGAGACCGGGTTGGCACCGGGAGTAGTGGTGACGCGAAGCAGGCCGCTTTGACCTTCAACGATCGTGACGGCGGTGCCGGTACCGCCCGCGGGTGTGGGGAAGGGGACGTTGGTCAGGCGGAGATTGATGGTGCCCGAGGTGGTCGAGGTGGAGGTGTGGCCCCAGAGTTGGCCAGACGTGGCGGTGGTGCTGGGGGCGACGCCAGGACCAGCGACAGCGATGTAATACTCGCCGCCGCGGAAGATTGCGGCGTCGCGGCCGTTGTAGGCCAAGCCGTTGCCGAAGGCGGGACGCGCGGGCGCGTCATCGCCGAAGGTGAGTTGGCTGAGGGAGTTGCTGCCGTCGGTGGTGTCGGTGAAGCCCATGAACGCGCCGAGCTTGTTGTAGATCGAGAGGCGCGTGGTGTTGGCGGTCGAAAGCAGTGAACCTTCGGTGTCGATATCAAGGAAGGTGCCGTCGGTGCGGATGGCGTCGGGAACCACGACCTTGAACCACTTGACTTCGGCGGCGCCGAGCGTTTCGCCGGTGCGAGTGATGGTGTTGGCGGGGCCCAGGGTGCCAATATCCGTGAATGTAACGGTGGGCGCGGAGAGGGTGGCGATGCCCGCGCCGACGTTGAGGTTCCACGGACCGGTCAGGGTCTGCGTGGTGGCTTCATACGTCCAGCCAGCGGTCGGGTCGTTGAGATAGTGAGCGATGCCGATCCAGTAGATGCCTGCGGGCAGATCAAGATCGCGGCCGTTATTGATGACGGGGGTGCCGGTGCCGCCGTTGGGGAACTGGGCGTCGCCCGTCCCGAACGAGATAGCGCTTTGCACGCCCGGGCCGTCGTCGTCGTCTTCAGCGACGATGGTGCCCGAGTTGTTGAAGAGGGTGATGGCGGTGTCGCCCGTTCCGACGTTCCACGCGTTGAGGAAGCCCAGATTGGCGTAGGTGGTGGGGGCGGTGAGGGTGAACTTGAACCAGACCACGGCGGTGTCGCCCGTGGCAGTGGTCGACAGGCCCGAGCGGGTCACGGTCGTGCCGGCGGCGGGATCGATGTCACCAAGATCATCGAAGACTGCGGGCTGCGCGAGCGCACTGCCAGCGAAAATGGTACCGGCCGCGAGAGCGATCATCCAAGGCGTTCGAACGTTCTTCATAATAAGTTCCCTTCCCGACAATCTGACGTGCAAGCAGTCCACGAGCTGCGAGCAAGTCAATCCTTCGGATGTGATGCGCATCACGCTCGTCCGCGATGCGAGCGTGGCGTGGGGCGATGCGACACCGATGCCGGACAAACGACCGGCAATGTTGCATGATTGTACAAGATTGGGGAGAAAATGCATCACGATTTTTGACGGAAAAGCATGTACTACCAAAGAAATCTGAGCAAAGAAAAACCCCGACGCTTTCGCATCGGGGCTTTGAGGGACGCTATTCGGAGCTGGCATGCCTCATCGGCAAGTCAGCGACGAACGATTACTGAGGGCAGGTGCCGCCAGCGAGGACGTTGAAGAAGTCGATCACGTCTTGATCGCTGGGGAAGACGCCGTCGTTGTTGAAGTCGATGTCGTTGCAGCCGACAACGGGGTCGCAGGTGGCGGGGGTGCCGCCAGCGAGGACGTCAAAGAAGTCGATCACGTCTTGATCGCTGGGGAAGACTTCGTCGTTGTTGAAGTCGATGTCATCGCAAGCGACGGTGCAGGGGTTGCCGACGAGTGCGCCATCGAGGAGGAAGGCAACGTTACCACTGCCGACGTCAGCGGTGGCGATAGTGACCGCGACCGTGCCAGCAGCGTTTTCCACACCGACGGTGATCGTGTCAGTCCCGGAGGGCAATGGAGCGGTGAAGGCATCGACCGCACCGTAGCGGAATTCGATGTTGTTGCTGCCTTCGAACAAGACAGCTTGGAAGCTGTTGCTGCCGACTGGGGCCAGCAGGAAGGTGACGGGGTCGGTCGCGTACTGGCCGATGTTTTCCCAGCTGATGGTGAAGGTGCGGTTGGGGGCAACGCCGTCAGTTTGCACGAAGACGTTGGTGGTGCCGCTCAAGATGGCAGCCAGATCGTCCCAGAAGGGGTAGATGGCGTTGTTGGGAGTGCCAGCGCTGGGGATGGCGGCGTTGGTGAAGGCGGTGCTAGTTGTGCCGAAGTTAGCGAAGCCGTTGCTGACAATGTTGATGCTGCTGAAGCTGTTGCCGTAGAAAGCGATGGGGAAGGGGAGGGCAACGGTGGCGACGGTGTCATCAATCGAAACGCCCGTGAACACTGCGGTGCCGGTGGCGGCGATGGACGCGAAAGCGCCAGTGCCGGGGCCAGCGGGGTAGTTCTGCACGCCGCAGTTGGTGCCAGCGCCAGCGAAGGTGCCCGAGGCGAGTGAGCAGGCGTACTCGCTGATGATGGAGCACGCAGCAGTGGGAGCGCAGCAAGCGCCGGTGGGCGTGCTGGTGATGGTGATGTTGCAGCTGCCGCTGTTGGTCAGGCCGTTAGAGCCAGTGACAACGTAGGGCAGAGCGCGAGGAGTGATGCTGCCGAGCACCGTTGCGGTCGTGGTGCCGGTGAAGATGTTGTCGTTGTCCGGGTCCGTCAGGACAACGGCCGTTGCTGCGGGGTTGATGCTGCTGGCGTCCATGACGACGCTGCTGACGCTCACGCCGGCAACGGGGTTGACAGTCAACGACAGGTTGGCCGTCGTGCCTTCAACCGCGGTGTTGGTGCCGGCGGGGCAGGTGCCCGTGGGCGCGGTGAGATAGGTCACGCCGAAGCAGAGGTTCCAGTTGGCATCGACACCGGTGTCATCGAAGCTTTCGAAGGTTTCGATGGTCCAGGTGCCGGCTGCGTTCTCACCAGCCACCGAGATTTCGATGGGCGTGGTGATGTCTTCAAACGAGAACACGCCAGTGGCGGTGAAGGGCTGGATGTTGTAGACCGTGCCGCTGGGGCCAGTCACGCGAATTCGCGCTTCGCTGCGCCAGGAGGTGCCGACCACCGAGGTCAGACGACCCGTGAGGCGAAGCTTGTCAGCAACGCCTGTGCCGAAGCTCGTGGTCACCACCGAGTTGCCTGCACTGCCTTGAGTCGCCGTTGAGACCAGAGCCGGGAAGCTTTGGGTCGTGTCAGCAGGGGGGCAGCTGGGAACGGCGGGCTGGACCGTCACGTTGATCGTGCCGGTGCCAGTGCGGGGAATGCCGTCCGTGACAGTCACGGGCACTGCGTAGGCCGTGACGCTGGCGGGAACCGTGGGGCTCACGGTCGTCGACCAGATGTTGTCGCCAGCAAGGACATCGCCCAGAAGGCCGCTGTCGTTGAGGGCGATGCTGCTACCCAAGCCGAGGATGGTGCCGTTGGCGATCACCGAAGCGATGGGCGAGGTGGGGTTGGAACCACCAACGACCGTCGCGCGGATAACCGTGCTGCCGCCAGTGACGACGCTGGCTGCTTGGCCAGTGATCGTGGGGCTGACTGAAGGAGCGCCAGCTGCGACCTTCACCGTGACAGGACCAACGTTGGTGCTGGTGGAGGTGAAGCCGAAGGACTGGGCGATCGTGGAGCTGGACGTGGTCGGGGAGACGCCCGTGCCAGCGACTGCGATGAGGTAGGTACCAGCTTGCAGCGAGCCGTCACGACCGTTGTAAGCCAGGCCGGTGCCAACCGCAGGACGAGCCGGGGCGGTTGCGCCGAAGGTGAGCTGGCTGAGGCTGCCGCTGCCGTCGGTCAGATCGCTGAGGGTGCCGAACTCGGTGTTGCTCTGGAGAGCGCCGGTGGCGTTATAGATGACCATGCGGGTGGTGTTGCTGGTGGTCAGCAAGGTGCCTTCCGTGTCCATGTCCACGAACGTGCCAGCTGAGGCCAGGCCTTGGGGAACCGTCACGCGGTACCACTGGACGCGCTGACCGGTGCTGAGTGAGCCAGCGCTGTTGGTGACGCTGCCACCACTCGCAACCGTGCCCAGATCAATCGTGCCGGCCGGCACAGCCAAAGCAGGTGCCGTGCCGAAGCCGAGGTTCAGCACCAGGTTTGCGGCGGTGGTTGACGTGCCGGTGGTCGTCACGCTCCAGTTGGTGGCGTTGAACGTCACGTTGAACGAGCCAAGGGCGACGTAGTACGTGCCAGCGGGCAGGTTCTTGTCGCGACCGTTGTTGATGATGTTGGTGGAAAGAATCGCGCCGCCCGGGAAGGTGTTGTCACCTGAACCGAACGAGAGAGCTGACAGGCTGGAGGGGCCGTCGTCGTCATCGGATGCAATGAAGTTGCCGGCGTCGTTGTAGAGGCCGATTTCGGTATCGGCGATGGCTGAGCCAGCGGTGTTCAGGTTCAGGAAGCTCAGGTCGCTCATCTGCACGGCAGTGGGCAGCGTGAACTTGTACCAGCGGATCGTCGGACCGGTCGAAGCCGTGGTGCGCGTGATGGGCACGCCAGCCGACACCGTACCAAAATCCTCATCGACCACAGGCTGCGCGATCGCGCTGCCCGCGAAAATCGTACCGGCCGCGAGAGCGACCATCCAAGGCGTCAGAACGTTCTTCATATGAAACTTCCCTTCATCTCACTCACACGCACAGCAAGGTCACGTTGCCATGCTGAACACACAAGGCTTGAGGAGCCACGCCCGAACGCGTTGCGGGCGTAGAAATGTGACCGACAACGGCCTCAAGCAGGCGGCGCACGCCACCTGCAGGCGTAGTCTACTACAAGGTTGCAGAAAGCCCAGCAAAAAGCGCGAGATTACTGTGGAAAAGACAGATCGGACTACGGATTATGGGGCCGTGCGGTACGAACAATTGCCGCTATGCTTGCCCCGCCATGAAAACGAGCATGTCCTGGTTGAGAAGGTATTTGTCCGGTAGTGCGGTCGCGACCGATGCGGTGGAACGCGCGCTTATGGACCTGGGGTTGCCCAGTGAGAGCCGGGAGACCGTCAAGACCTGCTCGGGCGAGG
>VYLN01000001.1_pt1 | contig 121309 bp, 100 predicted proteins | sample 5109471 | NCBI WGS metagenome assembly VYLN01 (sample SAMN12291806, study PRJNA351875) | freshwater metagenome | isolation source: freshwater lake | place: USA: Michigan, Lee Lake | collected 2013-08-06 | reverse complement strand
GATACGCGTGCGAGCTTTACGCTTGACGGGCGCGAGACGCCGCAGGGGGCAGATGATTCGTTTTTGGGGCCGTGAAGTTCTGCGTGGGTGGGCGCAGTTGGTGGGCGATCCGGGCCTTCGCAAAGCCCTGGGTCCGGCGTCGGGAGTTAGCCTTCGACGGGGATGAGTTCAATGAGCAACTTGAAGAGTTGACGCGCGTCGTCGGTGATGAAGACGCGGTAGATGTTGCCTGCGCGGATGACGACGCCTGAGACGGTTTTGCCTTGGGCGTCGGTGGCGGCGGCGGGGACTTCGCCTATGCCGAGGACATCGAGAGGTGCGCCGGCGGGTGAGCGGAGTGTGAGCAGCGCGAGGCTGGTGGTGCCTTGCGGGGCTGAGGTGAAGACTTTGTCGGCGGGAGTATCGCAGAGCAAACGCAGCAGGTTGGTGGCGAGTGCGCCTTGCGGTGGGCTGGTGGGCTGGGGTGATGCTTCGCCTCGCGCGAGGGTCCAGGTTTGGTCGCGACGCGCGAGGAGTGCATCGCGGGCGGCGGGTTTGCTTTGGGGCTGGGGTGATGGGCCAGTGAGGCAGGCATCGCAGCGAGCGATGAGCAGTGAGCCGACGTCGGCGGCGGGGATTTGGGAGTTGCGAAGGGCGATGTAGCTCGCGCTGTCGGCGACGAGGCTGGACATGGCTTCGCGCGGGAGGGTCAGGACTTGTGGGCCCCAGAGGATGGTTCCGGTGGCGTCTTTAGTTTGTGATGACGCGAAGAAGCTGTTGCCGGATGCGTCGGATGCGCTGCCGAGGGTGAGTTCTTGTTCGATGATGCGCGGGGCGTCGCCTGGTTTGGTTGCGGGGACGGTGGTGGTGAGGCGGATCATGGCGACGGGGTTGGTGAGGCCCATGTTGGCGTCGGTTGTGTTGGAATTGGTTGCGGTTGAATCAAGCAGACGGAGGGCGGTCAGGCGAGCGATGCCTTGGGTGAGGGCGTCGACGCGAGCGCGTTCGGCGGGAGCTTTGACGGGGGTTTGCAGATTCCAGCGATCTTGGAGGCGGGCGAGTTCGAGGCGTTTGCCGGATGCGTCGACGACGATGCGCGAGGGTTGGCCCGCGAGATTGGTGAGGGGCTGGGTGCTGCGCCAGAGCGGGAGAGATTCAGGTGCGAAGAGTGTGGCGAGGCCGGCTTCGGCGAGGCGGGTGATTTTGGTGGATTCGTCGAAGACGGCGACGCGGCCGCCGACGACGGTGGCGGCGATGTGCAGGCGAATCGTCGTGCTGTCGTCGCGCGTGAGGACGATGATGGTGCCAGCAGCAGGCGGCGTAGTTGCGGGGTCGATGGGTTGGCGGGCGAGTTGTGAGATGAGGCGGAGGAAGCCGCGGAGCTGGGCGTCGCCTGCGGGCCAGGTGCGGGAGGCGTCGCGAATAAGCCAGAGATCAAGCGATGCGTCGCGAGAGAGGGTGGCGAGAGGTGCTGCCGAACCGATGGGGGTGATGGTGACTTCGCGGATACGGGTCGTATCGAGTGCGGCGAGGGCGTCGGTTTGTGTGGCGGTGGGCGCGGTGCGCTGGGGCGCGAGGGCGAAGAACGTGATGACCGCGAGCAGCAGGGTGAAGGTGAGTGAGGCGATGGCGATGCGAGGGGACATGGGGCAAAGGTACACAACAGCATCGGGCGGGGATTGGTCACATCAACGAGACGGGATCGACGTCGACGGCGGTGGTAGAGTCGCTTTTGAGGAGGCCTTCGCGGCGGACGCTGGTCAAGACGTCGCGCAGCAGGCTGGCGTTGGCGGCGTTGATCTCGATGGCGAAGCGGAAGTGCTTGGCGATGCGCGCGAGGGCGCAGGGGGCGGGGCCAGTGATGATGATTCCCGTGGGGGAGAGTTGTTGGGCGTGGGTGCGAAGGCTTTCTGCGACGATGCCCGCGTGTTGCTTGGCTTTGCTGGATTGTTCATCGCGGCAGACGATGCGGGCCATGCGGGTAAAGGGCGGGAGGCCGACGTTTTTGCGAGTGGCGAGTTCTTCGGTGGCGAAGCCGGTGTAGTCGTGGCTGGCGGCGAAGCGGATGGCACTGACGTGGGGGCAGTAGGACTGAATGATGACGCGGCCTGTGTCGCTGGCGCGGCCGGCGCGGCCTGCGGCTTGGCTGACGAGTTGGAAGGTGCGCTCGCTTGCGCGGAAGTCGGGGATGTTGAGGGCGGTGTCGGCGTCGACGATGCCGACGAGGGTGACGCCCGGGAAATCGAGGCCTTTTGCGATCATTTGTGTGCCGACGAGGACGCGGGCTTCGCCAGAGGCGAACTTGCCGAGGGTGTCGAAGTATTCGCGGGCGCTGTGCATGGTGTCGCTATCAACGCGGAGTAGGGTGGTGCCGGCGCGGATGCCCAGGGCGGCAAATTTGCGTTCGACTTCTTCGGTAAGGCGCTGGGTGCCGCCAGCGATGCTGGCGAGGGGCTTGCCGCAGGTTGGGCAGACTTTGGGGACGACTTGTTCGAGCTGGCAGTGGTGGCATTTGACGACGTTGCCGGCGGGGGAGAGAACGTCGCGGTGCATGACGAGGGCGCTGTCGCAATCTTCGCACATGACGACGAAGCCGCAGGCGGGAGTTGAGCAGGAGAGGTAGTAAGCGAAGCCACGGCGGTTGAGAAGGAGCATGGCTTGGTTGCCAGCTTGCAACGTTCGCTCAAGTTCGGCTTCGAGTGTGGGGCCTAGGAGGTGCTGCTCGCGCGGATTGAAGAGTGGTTGGCTTGCGCGGAGTTTGCGTTCTTCGCGCATGTCGACGATGCGGGTTGGTGGTAGCCTGCCGCCGCCAGCTCGCTGGGTGAGTTCCCAGAGGGTGTAGCGCGGGGGTTTGCCGTCGTGGGAGGTGGTGTGCGAGTAGCTTTCGAGGCTGGGGGTTGCGCTGCCCAGGACGATGCAGGCGTTGCAACTGTGGGCGAGTTTGATGGCGACGTCGCGGGCGTTGTAACGCGGGAGTTGGTCTTGTTTGTAGCTGCCGTCGTGTTCTTCGTCAACGACGATGAGCGAGAGATTGTGGACGGGTGCGAAGATGGCACTGCGAGCGCCGACGACGACGGTGGCTTCACCTTTGCGGACGCGTTCCCACTCGCGGTGGCGCTGCGAAGCGGTGAGGCCTGAGTGGAGCACAGCGACGCGGGTTGCGCCAAAGCGAGAGACGAATCGCTGGCTGGTTTGGGGAGTCAAGGCGATTTCGGGGACGAGGACGATTGCGCCTTTGTTTTGTTCGAGCACTTTGGCGATGAGGCGCAGGTAGACTTCGGTTTTACCGCTGCCGGTTATGCCGCGGAGGAGGTGGACGTGGAAGGTGGCGATGGTGGGGGCGATGGCGTCGATGATGCGTTGTTGGTCGGGGGTTGGGGTGGGCGCGGCGGCAGGTGAAGGAGTTGCGGCGAAGCCCGGCATGGCGGTTGCGCGGACGTGGGAGGTTTCTTCGAGGCGGAGAAGGTCGAGCGCGGCGAGGCGTTCGAGGGTTTTGATGTTGGCGATGCCGGTTTGCTCGAGCAGTTGCGGGGCGAGCATGGGGAGTGATTCGCGCGGGAGGGTTGCGAGGGCGGCCCAGGCTTTTGTGGTGGCGCGGGTGAGGGTTGCGGCGATGGCGGGTTCGTCGGCCGTCGATGCTTTGGTGCCCCAAGAGACGCGCAGAACAGTTCGCTCGCCTGTGCGTTTTTTGACGGCGGCGGGCAACATGCTGGCGATGACCATGCCCAGCGGGCAGACGTAGTAGCTGCTCATCCAGCGGGCGAGATCGAGCAGGCGCGGGTGCAGCGCGGGGCCGAGGTATGTGGTGATGGACTTGATTTGGCGCATGCCGGCGGCGAGGGAGCCGTCGCCGGTTGCGGTGACGGTTGCGCCGACGGTTTTGCCAGTTTTGCCCAGTGGCACTTCGACGCGGTCGCCTGGGTTTGCGCGGATGCCATCGGGCAGGCGATAGGTGAGGCCTTCGTCGCGCGAGTCGCCGAATTGGGCGATGCCGCGATCGACGATGACGCGGACGAACGCGCCGTCGGGAATGGGCATGGGCGTGAGAGGTTGTGACGCGAAGAGGGACACGCGGGACGGTACGTGGCATTGCGGCGGGTATGTGCTGTGGGCGTGCAGCGTGTTCTATGCTTGCGTCTTGCCTTCGCAACCACGCAAACCGGCATTACTCTTTACAGCGTTTGAGCCTAGCGGCGACGATCACGCGAGCGCGGTCATTGCGGAGTTGAAGCGGCGCGATCCGACGCATCCGATTTATGCGTGGGGCGGACCCAAGATGCATCGCGCGGGGGCGACGGTGATTGAGCGCACGGGCGATGACGCGGTGATGGGCATGCCTGGGGCGGCGAAGATCATTGAGCATTACCGCATCAACAAGCGGATTGAAGCGTGGCTGCGTGAGAATGCGCAGAGTGACACGCCGGTGGTTGCGCATATTCCGGTTGACTCGCCCGCGGCGAATGGGCCGATTTGTGATATCACGAAGGCAGCGGGGAAGAAGGTGATTCACTTGGTTGCGCCGCAGGTGTGGGCGTGGGGACGGTGGCGGATTCACAAGCTGCGGCGGCGGACGGACATGCTTTTGTGCATGCTGCCGTTTGAGATTGAGTTTTTCAAACAGAGGAATGTGCCGGCGCTATTTGTGGGGCACTTTTTGTTTGATCATCCGCTGGATACGCAGGCGATTGATATGCGGGTGGCGACGTTTGGCGATGGGCATCCGCGGATTGCGATGATGCCTGGGTCAAGGCCTGATGAACTGAACAGGCACTTTCCGATTTTGCTGGAAGCGTTTTTGCAGTTGCGGCAGAAGTTTCCGGGGGCGGTGGGCGTGGTTGCGGCGACGAATGATGAGGTCGCGAATAGATTGCGGCGGGCGGGGGATGCGAGTGTGCACGGATGGCCTGAGAGTTTGCGGATTGTGACGGCGGATACGGATGCGGTGATTCGCTGGTGTGATATTGCACTGGTGAAGAGCGGGACGGTGACACTGCAGGTTGCGAAGCAGCTCAAGCCCATGGTGATATTTTATAAGAAGAGCAATCCGCTGCTGTTTTTGATCGCGAGAACGGTGCTGACGACGCGGTATTTTGCGTTGCCCAACTTGCTGGCGAATCGGCGGATTATTCCGGAGCTCATTCCGCATTATGGCGGGCCTGGGCCGATTGTGGCGTTGGCAGAGCGATTGATTCGTGATCCGCTGGAGCGCGACGCGCAGATTGCGGGGATGCAGGAAGTCATCAATAGCTTTGGCGAAACCAGCGCGAGCAAGGCTGCGGCGGATGCGATTGAAGAACTCACGCGGTGATGCCTTACGCTTGGCGCATGAAGTTTGTCATCATCATTCCAGACGGCGGCGGTGACTTGGCGTTGGCGCAATTGCAGGGCAAGACTGCGATGCAGGCGGCGAGGCAGCCCAATACGTGCGAACTCGCGACAAGGGCGGTGGTGGGGACGGCGAAGACGACGCCTGATGGATTTGAGGCAGGTAGTGATGTGTGCAGCATGAGTCTGCTGGGGTATGACCCGCGGAAGTATCACACGGGGCGGGCACCGCTCGAGGCGGCGGCGCTGGGGTTGACGCTTACGTCGCGTGATTGGATTTTTCGGCTGAACTTTGTGACGACGGGGCTTGAGGGCGGTGATGGGGGCGATGCGGGCAAGATGCTGGACCATTCGGCGGGCGCGATTAGTGATGGCGAGGCGAGGGAATTGCTGCGGGATTTGCTGGTTTGTTTGCAGCAGCGTGAGCCGGCATTGCTCGCGGGGCTTGCGCTGCATCCGGGGGTGAGCTATCGCAACATCATGGTTGATTCTTCGGGGATGAGTTATGCGAAGGTTGCGACCACGCCGCCACATGCGGTGCCGGGTGAGCCTTGGCGCGAGCATTTGCCCAAGGGTGATGCGGCGGCGGAGAAGCTGAAGCGGATCATATTGTTGTCGAGCGAGTTCCTGCCGGGGCATCGGGTGAATATGACGAGGAAGGCGGCGGGCAAGCGGATGGCGACGATGGCGTGGATTTGGGGGCAGGGGACCCAGCCCACGGTGCCGAGTTTTGAGTCGCGGTTTGGGTTGCGCGGGTGCATGATTACGAGCGTTGATTTGCTGCGTGGCATTGCGGCGTATATCGGGTGGGATCGGCTCGAGGTGCCTGGGCTTACGAGCTATCACGATACGGATTATGCGGCGCAGGGGCGGGCAACGATTGCGGCGCTGGATTCGTATGACGTGGTGTGCTGCCATGTTGAGAGCCCGGACGAGGCGAGCCACCAGGGGGACTTTGCGACCAAGGTGGCGGCGCTGGAAGCGATTGATGAGAAGATTGTGGGGCCGCTTGTGCGAGAGTTGGAGAGGCGAGGGGAACATCGGCTGCTGATGATGCCGGATCACTACACGCTTTGCAGCACGCGAAAGCATGATGCGACGCCGGTGCCGTTTTTGCTTGCGGGGAGCGGCGTGAAGGCGACGACGCAGCGCGAGTTCACAGAGGCGGCTGCGCAGGCGAGTGGGGTTCGCGTGGCGGAAGGGCATGAACTGATGGACTGGTTTGTTCGGGGTGTGCGGTAGCGTGAGGCGGTGGGGCAGTATGGCTTGTAGCAGTTGTTTGGGCTTGAGCAGGCCGCGAAAGGCATGAGGCACTTGGCAAACTTCATGTTGTGGGACGTGCGAGTGCCGATGAAGGGTTGTGATGAATGAAGAGTTGAGCAATCCTGCGGATGGGACCAAGGTTGGTGGCGATGCGGATGCGAATCCGGGCGCGCCGGTGAAGTCGGACGCGGATGTTGCGTTTGAGCTTGAACCTGCGCCGGAGGTTGTGCATTCGCCGCCGCCAAAGAGTGAGGCGGTGAAGCGGGCGATTGAACTTGAGCGCGAGCAGATGACGCGGAAGTCGTCGCTACATGATGACGACGATGACGAAGAAGATGTGCAGCCTTTGACTGAGCCGCTTTTGCGTGCGAATTTGCAGAATAGCAATTTCTACTTTGGCTTGGCAGGCGTGTTACTGGTTGCGGCGGCGTATTTTGGCGCGGCGAATACGAAGCCGAATCAAGAGGCTCTGCCGATTGTCATTTCTACGGTGTACAACGCGGCGCTGCACTCGGGTACGGGGCTTGTTGCGGCGTGGTGTTGGAGCAAGATTGAGGCGAGGCCTTTGGGCTCGTGGCGTGATGTGCTGGCGCGGATGAGCGTTGGTGTGTGCGCGGCGTGGTTTTTCTTCAACATGCAACTGGGACTTGAGCTTAAGTTGGAAGAGCCGTTATTGGGCCTTGCGGCGTATCTGTGTGTGCTCATCGTGCTGATGAGATGGACGCCCAAGCGTGCGTTCCGCGTGGCGTGCGTGCATTTTGCGTTGATTCTGGTCTTCTTTCTGGCGATGGTGTTACACGTGTGGGCGAGCACGGGCAATTAGCCTGGCCCTGTCCGCAGCGGAGTTGAACATGGGTCCGGAAGCTCAGGCTCCAAATCGTGAAGCTGTGTCAGGATCATCGGCCGCGCCGGGTTCGCCCAGTGCGCCGCGGGTGCATGGACCTGCGCTGCGGCGTGGGGTCGCGATGTTTGTGCAGCAGTTCAATCGCAAGCCGCGATGGATCACGGCGGCACCGGGGCGCGTGAATTTGATTGGTGAACACACGGATTACACAGGCGGCTTTGTGTTGCCATTTACGATTGATCGCGACTGTTATGTGATTGCGGCTCCGGGTGAGATTGCGGGGATGAGTCGGATTTTCGCGGCTGATATGGGCACGGCTGAGGTTGGAGCGGCACATGGGGAACTGTGGCTGGCTGATATTCGCAAGGGGCTTTATCCGCTGGTTGGAGGCAAGCCGCCGAGCGGATTTGCGCGGGGGAGTTGGAAGAGTTACGTGGGCGGGGCGATTGATCGCACGCGTGAGCTGACGACCAAGGCTGGCGGCAAGGCGCTGGCGAACGTGGACATGGTGATTGCGAGTGATGTGCCTGCGGGCGGCGGGTTGGCGAGCAGTGCGGCTTTGGAACTTGCGCTGGCGATGTGGGTGCAGGAGACGAGCGGCGTTGAGCTCGCGCCGTGGGATGTGATCAAGGCTTGCAGGGAAGCGGAGCATAATTTTGCGGGCGTGCCTTGTGGGGTGATGGATCAGGCGGTGGTGACGCTAGCGCAGGAAAATCATGCGATCATGATGCGTTGCCGGGAGCCATACAAGCCTGTGCATGTGCCGATGCCTGCGAGTGACAAGCTGGCGATATTGGTGGTGAACAGCAATGTGCGACATGCGCTGGCGGCGGGTGAGTATGCAAGTCGCGTGGAGGCTTGCAAACAGCTTGAGACGCTGCTGGGGGCTTTGTATTTGAGCGATGTTGATCTGGCGAGTGTTGAGAATCGGCGCTCGGAGATCAGCGAGGACCAATTCAATATCGCGACGCACGTGATGGAAGAGAACACACGCGTGCATGCGGCTGTGGACTGTCTAAAGCGAGGTGATCTGTGCGGGCTTGGACAGTTGCTGACGCGCAGCCATGATTCGCTGCGGGATTTTTACCGGGTGAGTTGTCAGGAGCTAGACGCGATTGTCGCGACGGCGATTACACACTCGGGTGTGTTTGGTGCGAGAATGGTGGGGGGCGGGTTTGGTGGATGCGCGATTGTGTTGTGCATGCCTGAGGTGGTTGAGAGCGTGTCGCGGACGCTGCGGGATATGTACCGTGCGAAGTTCTCGCGAGACTGCTCGGTGACGCGGGTGAATCCGGCTGGTGGCGCGGCTGTGATTGTGAAGTGACGGGCGCTAGCAATCCGCGAAGAACAATCAGCGCGAAGTGATGTCAAGATCGCTGACGGCGACGACTTCCACCGGCATGCGGATGATGCGTGAGAGCAGGTCGGCTTTCTTCATGGTCGCTTTGAGTTCTTCGGTTGCGTCGATGCTTGCGTGTGATTCGATGCGAATAGCTTGACGCGAGAAGCGGACTTTGGCTGCGGAGATGATTTGGCCGTGCGTGCGATCGAGGCCGTCGGCGACTCGCAGAATCGCGGCGAGGCGTGAGACGAGCTGCTGGTCTTTGGCGGGCAATGCAGCGAATGCAGCGTGCGAATCTTTGGGCAGGGCTTTGCGGTGGTAGCGAGCGATTTGTGCGACGAGTTCGAGTTGGCGGGGCGTGAGTGAATCTATCGCCGCGTGGCGGATCATGGTTGCGCTGTGCTTGTGGTGCTTGTCGTAGGCGACGAGGATGCCCACATCGTGCAGAATCGCGGCGGCACCGAGCAGTTCGCGCTCGCCTGGTTCGCTGGCGAGGCGCGGGATCAAGTCGCTTTCTTCGCGGAATTGATCAAAGAGCGAGAGCGCAAGAGCGGCGACGTGTTCGCTGTGAGCCTTTTCGTAGCGGGCCTGGCCTGCGAAAGTGCGGACTTCTCGCAGGACGCTGGCGGCATTGAGAGATTGCGAGGTTTGTGTTGCACTCGTGCTGATCATGTCGCTGATCATGCGGAGCAGCAAACCTTCACGCACGCCGCCTGCGAAGCAGTGGATGCGGGTTGCGCCGGTTTGCTTCATGAGGCGTTCGACGGCGACCAGGCCTGCGATGATGATGTCGGCGCGGTCGCTGGGCAAGCCGGGCTTGCGGAGTCTTTCGGCGAGGGAGACGCTGCGGAGTTCGTCGATGAGGGCGGCGAGTTGTTCGTGCGAAATCGGGCCCATTTCTCGCAGGGCGGGGCTGTTGCGGTCGATCATTACGCCGCGAGAAGCGGCAGCGAGGGTGGCGAGCGTGTTGAAGGTGCCGCCGCAGCCAACGAGCATGGCGGGAGGGGTTGCATGGTCGCGCACGTTGTCGGCGATGGTGCGTTTGACGTGGCGGCGGAGATGTTTGAAGTTCTCGCCTGCCGCGAGTTCGGGGCCGCCGAAGGCTTCGGTAAGGCGAACAGCACCGAGGGGCATGGTTGTGCTTTCGGTGATGACGCCATCGATGCTGAAGACGACTTCCATGGAGCCGCCGCCGATATCAACGACGGCGCAGAGGCCGTGGGAGAGATCGAGGGAGCGAGCGACGGCGCGGTAAGTATGTTTACCTTCGTCAAGGCCTGAGATGACTTCGACACGGAGGCCCGTTCGGTCTTTGACGAGGCTGAGGAAGTCGCCTTGATTGCTGGCGTCACGCACGGCGGCGGTGGCAAAGGCGCGCGAGACGGCGTTGTGTTTCTGGGCGATTGCGGTAAAGCGCACGACGGCTTCGACGCTGCGGGCGAGGGAATCGGGAGCGATTGCGCCGGTTTCGGAAAGGCCATGCGCGAGGCGGGTCATGGCCCGTTCTTCGTGCAGCAGTTTCCAGTGCGAGCTATCGATGAGTTCGACGACGAGCAGGCGGATGGAGTTGCTGCCGATATCGATGACGGCGAGGCGCTTGCCGGCGAGGAAGAGTTCGGCCTGATTGGGCTGGGTGAAGGTCCCCAGCGAGGCGAGGACTTGTTTGGGTTCGACGAATTGCGTGGCGCTCTGCGTCATGATGAATGATCGTATACGCGGGACAAAATGACAAGAGGCCCCGCGTGTGCGAGGCCTCTTTTTCACAGTTATCTTGACTGGAATTGTCGCGAGTTGCCGACGCGTCAGCTTATTGGCTGATGCGGGGGCCGCCTTGGCGGTTGCCGAGGTTGATTTCGCCCGCGCGCTCTTCGTACTGGCGAACGACTTGGCCCAGGCTGATGGCGAGGCGCTTGGCGCCTTGCCAGTTCATGACGACGCGGCTGCCGACGCCGAAGACGAGGGCGGGCTGGTTGTCAGGACCGGGAACGGGGAGGTTCATGCCGAAGTCGAGGACGACTTCGTCTTGGGTGGTGGAGGTGCGGATGGTGTTGGCGTAGGTGGTCTGCATCTTGCTTTCGTCGATGCGGAGCTGAATCTGACGCTGTTCGCCTTGGGGTTGATCGCCCATGTCAATGTCCTTTCCCGACTAGTGCGGGTGTTGTCTCGTCGTGTTTGCTAGGCGGAACGGCCCGCAGCCCCCGGTACCGAAAGACTCCTGCGAGCCACGGCGAGTGCGATGCGATTCATCCGGGCGACGCGCCCGTGTCCGGTCCACAAACAGGACGTGAGTCTAGCCGACCATCCGCCAATAAAGGCGACACGGTTGCGGCAAGTGCCGGAGGAGGGACTTGAACCCACACTCCTTTAGGGGGAACTGGATTTTGAATCCAGCGCGTCTGCCAATTCCGCCACTCCGGCAATTCGGGGAGGGGAGCATAGCACCCTTGCGGGCAAGTTTCGATTGTTTGGACTTCGTTGCCTTGTGAACTCAGGCGGCTATCCTTGCCGCTTCCCGTCACGCCCCCCATTTCGTGCGCTGGATCTGTTCTGTTCCGGTGCATGAGGCGTGCGTTTGTGCAATGCACGGGTGTCTTTACCTGTTCTTGAACAAATGCGCGTCGGACTTGTCAAAGGTTGCACGAATCATGTCCACTACCAACAAAGTCAACGTCATTGATGCAGGCCCCAACCTCAAGAAACTCACGATCGAGGTTCCTGCGGCGGTCGTTGAAGAAAAACTCAAGACCAGCATTGACATGCTGACCAGCCAGGTCACGCTGCCGGGCTTCCGTCAGGGCCGGGCTCCTCGCCAGTACGTCGAGAAGAAGTTCGGCGCCAATGTCCGTCGCGATGCGAAGGCTGAGCTGGCGAGCAAGGCTTTCCAAGATGCCGTTGCAGACCTGAAGCTCAAGATCGTCGGCGATCCCTCAGGCGGCAATCTGGACAAGGTTGATCTGCAAGACGGCAAGCCCTTCAGCTTTGAAGTTGAAGTTGAAATTTTGCCCGAGTTTGAATTGCCCAGCCTCGAAGGCATCGAGATCAAGAAGCCGATGCTCGAAGTCACCGAAGATGTGGTGAACGAGGAAATCAAGAAGATTTGTATCAACGAAGGTGCGCTGGAAAGCCGCGATGCTGCGGAAGCTGGCGATTACCTGACTGGCCATGCGAAGATGGTCGGTCCCAAGGGCGAGACGTTCTATGACCTGCAAGGCGCTGTTGTGCAGAAGCCCAGCAAGGACAAAAACGGCAAGGGCATGATTCTTGGAATCATGGTGGAAGACTTTGACAAGCAGATGGCCAAGGCTGGCGTCGGCGATGAGTTCACGATCAAGGCCAAGGGTCCTGAGCAGCACGAAGTCGAAGGCATTCGCAATGCCGATCTGACGATGACGTTCAAGATTGACCGCATCGACCGCATCATCGCCGCGAAAATCGAAGATGTCGTCAAGGCGTTTGGCCTTGAGTCTGAGCAGCAGATGAAGGACGCCATCAAGCAGCGTCTGGGCGTGAATGTGCAGATTCAGCAGCAGTCGGCGATGCACAGCCAAGTTGCCAAGTATCTTGCGGATACGACCAAGGTAGACTTGCCCGCTCGCGTGACGGCTCAGCAAGCCGCTCGCACGCTTGAGCGTCGCCGGCTTGAGCTCATGTACCGCGGCATCGAGCCGCACAAGATTGAAGAGCACATGGCTGAGCTTCGCGCTGCCAGCAGCGTTGCGGCTCAGCGCGACCTCAAGATGTTCTTCGTGATGTTCCGCGTGGCCGAGCAACTGAACACGCAGGTGACGCAGCAGGAAGTGAACCAGCGCATCACGCAGATGGCGATGCAGCGCAACGTTCGCCCTGACCAGATGGCTCAGGAACTTCGCCGCACCAACCAGGTGAACGCGCTCGTGACGCAGATTCGCGACCACAAGAGCATGGACGCGATCATCGCGAAGGCGAAGATCAGCGAAATGAAGGCGGAAGAGTTCAACGAGTGGGCGAAGAAGCAGGGCTAAGGCTCAAGCTTCTGCTTTTCACGACGAGTGATGATCGGCGCCCGCGTGATTGCGGGCGTTTTTCTTTGGCCGTGGTGTCTGTTAGACATCGCAAACTCTTCGCGACCAGTGTTTTTCCCTCGGTTTGCCGCTATTATGATGCTCAACACCCAACTCGCAGGTCGGCCGGCTTGCGTGGTTTGGTGTTGATCTGAATAGTCGTAACGAACAATCGGCCGCAAGCATCCTACCCGTATGACACGTGATGACATTTTCAAGAAGGTGCAGACCATTCTCGTTGACGCTTTGGCGGTCGACGACGACGAGGTGACCATGAGCAGCGTGCTCACCAAGGACCTCGGGGCTGAGTCAATTGACTTCCTCGACATCGTCTTCAAGATCGAGCAGGCCTTTGGCATCAAGATCGCTCAGGGCGAGCTGTTTCCGGAGGGTGGTGCGCAGGACCCTAAGTTCGTGCAGAACGGCAAGATCACGGCGGACGGACTCGTGAGCCTCAAGGGCCGCATGCCGCACGTGGACTTTTCGGCGTTTGAGAAAGACCCGCAGATTGCGAAGGTCGGCGAGTTGTTCACGGTGGAGACGCTTGTGAAGTTTGTTGAGATGAAGTTGAAGAAGTAGGGACGAGGAACTAGGGACTAGGGACTAGGCATTGGTAAGCCGTGGGGTTCATGCATGCGTTGGATGTGGATTGATCGCATCATCGAACTCGTTCCCCGCCAGCGGCTGGTTGCAATCAAGCACGTCAGCTTGGCGGAAGAGCATCTGCAGGATCATTTTCAAGCAACCGCGAGCAAGCCCGCGCTGCCTGTGATGCCTATGAGTCTGATCGTTGAAGGCATGGCGCAGTCTGCAGGCATTCTGGTTGGGCATGCTGACAGCTTTCGGCACAAGGTCATTCTGGCCAAGGTGAGCAAAGCTGAGATGAACGCCGATGCCGGGCCCGGTTGCACGCTGCGATACATCGCGACGGTGCAGCAACTGGACGCACAAGGCGCGGCGACCACGGGCGTGGTTGAACTCATCGAGCCGTCTATGAACCCCACGCCGCGTGTGGTGGGGCAGATTGATCTGATGTTCAGCAACATCGACAACAACATGCAGGGCATCGCGTTCCCCGCGCACAACTTTGTGTTTGGCGAGGGCTTCAAGATATTGCTGCGAACAAGCGGCGTGGCATGGGGCGACAGCGATCAGGTGTGATCGTGCCGCGCATGCTTGATGCGATGTGATGCGAATTGATGCTTCTTGTGCAAGACGTAGCGAACTTCAAACTCGCAGTTCAGCGAATAGCAGCAGCTGGATCAACCGGGGCGAAGGACAAGTCCGTCGGCTCGGTCAAGGACGCGCCGCGCGTTTCCATCACGCGCTTGTACCAATACGCCGACAGCTTGGGCGTGCGCTTCTGCGTGGCGTAGTCAACATGCACCAGACCAAATCGCTGTTTGTAGCCTTCGGCCCACTCGAAGTTGTCCATGAAGCTCCAGTGGAAGTAGCCGCGGACGTTCGTGCCTTGGGCGATGGCTTCGTGCAAGGCGAGCAGGTAGCGACGCGTGTAATCAACGCGCTGGGGATCAAGCACACGGCCGTGCATGTCGGTCCAGTCGGTGCTGCACGTGCCGTTCTCGGTGATGACGATGGGCAGGCGGTAACGATCAAACAGGAAACGCGGGCCAAAGTGCAGGGCCTGCGGGGCCATGTTCCAATCCATGGTGTTGCGCGGGTTGCCGGGCTGGGGGTTGACAGCTTCCCATGAAGGACCACCAGCCGCTGCGGGCGTGGCCGCTTTGACGCACGCGCCTGAATAAATATTCACGCCGTAGAAGTCGAGCTTCTGGTGGATGAGGTCCATGTCGCTGACGGGATGCGAGGGGACGTTGTTGCCGTAGACGCGCAGACCATCTTCTGGATAGCAACCCAGGCAGACCGGATCAGCAAACCACGTGTTGTTCCACAGGTGGGGCTGCTGAATCGCGAAGGTTGCCGCGCGGGCAGCGTCGATGTTCGCGGGGTCATTGTCAACGGGATAACTGACGTGGCCCACTGGCGCCCAGCCCACGCGAGCGGGCTTCTTGGCAGCAGCGCGGATGGCTTGCACGCTACGGCCGTGAGCGCGCAGCGCATTGTGCGCGGCGAGCAGTGTTTCTCGCAAAGGCAATTGCACGCCGGGTGCGTGCTTGCCATCAGCGTGACCAAGTTGCAGGAAGACTTGCGGCTCGTTGATGGTCATCCAGTTGGTGACGCGATCAGAGAGGCGCTCGACAACCTTGGTCGTGTACTCGCCGAACCACTCTGCGCTATCGCGATTGAGCCAGCCACCGCGGTGGTAGAGGGCGAGGGGGAAGTCCCAATGAAAGAGCGTGACCCATGGCTCAACGCCGTGTGCGAGGAGTGAGTCGACGAGTTTGTCGTAGAAGTCAAGGCCAATGGCGTTGACAGCACCGACGCCTTCTTTCATCACGCGCGGCCACATGACCGAGAGGCGATAGGCCTTGGCGCCAAGGCTCGCCATGAGGGCAGCGTCAGCGTCGTAGCGGTTGTAGTGGTCGCACGCGAAGCCGCCTTGATGATTCTCAAAAACTGCACCGTTTTTGCGGCAAAATGCGTCCCAAACGCTTTCGCCACGAAGATCGGGCGAGGAGCCGCCTTCGATCTGATAGCTGGATGCGGCAACGCCCCACGTGAAGTTGGCGGGGAATTGAACAGGGGCGGGAGGCTGGGTTGAAGGTGAGGGCATCGTCGATCCTTTCACTTCGATAAGCATGCAGGCTATCCCTTGACCGCGCCGCTGGTGAGACCAGCGACAAAGTCACGTTGAAGAAGCATGAACAAGCCTGCAACCGGCAGGATAGAGAGCATTGTGCCCGCCATCATGAGGCCGTAGTCTTGCGAGTAGACATCTTTGAGTTGTGCGATCATAACGGCGAGCGGGAACTTTTCAGCAGACTGGAGCACAACCTGCGGATTAATAAAGTTGTTCCACACGCCCAGGAATGTGATGAGCATGAAGGCCGCGATCATGGGCTGCAAGAGCGGCAACGCCACGCGCCAGAAAATGCGAAACTCTGAGCAGCCATCCATGCGTGCTGCTTCGAGCAGTTCGGGAGGCACGCTTGAGACCGTGGCTTGCCTGAAAAGATACACGCCGAAAGCCGGGCCGATTGCAGGCAAGATCAGGCCCATGAATGTGTCGAGCAAACTGAGGTGATAAAGCACTTGGAAGCCCGGCGAAAGCAGCAGGGGGCCAGGGATGATGAGGCACGCGAGCACGAGCCACGTCACGCCGCGCTTGCCGCGGAAGTGCAGGCGAGCGAGTGCGTAGCCGGCCGCTGCGCAGATGAGTGTTGCGAGCGTTGCCGTGACGGAGGCGAGCAGTGAACTTGCGAGCAGCGAACGGGCGAAGCCAGTTTTGCTGAGCAAGTTGCGGAAGTTGTCGAGCGTCAGGCGGTCCCAAGCGATGCCCAAGAAGCCATCGCCGCGAGGCAGAAATGGAGAAGTGAAAAAGTCTTCACTGGTTTTGAGCGATGCGATAAGCAGCCAGATAAGCGGCAGCGCGATGACGATGCAAGCGGGCACGACGATGCAGTAGGTTGCAATTGCGCGAGGTTTCATTTGGCACCTCCGCCGCGAGCAACTTTGCCACCGCGAGAAACTTCGCTGCCTGCGGAGAGCAAACGCTGAAGACCTGCGCAGACTGCGAGGACGATTGCGATGGTCCAGCCGATCGCGCTGGCGTAACCCAGATCACCAGATTGGAAGCCGGTTTGATAGAGATAGCCGACGATGGTGAGACCTTTGTTGTCGACACCTGTGCTGCCTTGCAACAGCAGGAACGGAAGTTCAAAAACTTGGAACGAGCCGATGATGGAGAGCAACACGACGAAGCTACCGACAGGGGTGATGGCAGGCAGCGTCACGTGGCGAAACCGTTTCCACCAGTTTGCGCCGTCCATCTTCGCGGCTTCGTTGAGTTCTTTGGGCACGTTCTGCAATGCCGCGAGGAAGTAGACCATGTTGAAGCCCATGTACTGCCACAGGGTGGCGAGAATGAGCGCGAGCATGATGTATTGATCGAGCCATGCGAAGCCGACGTCCCATGATGGGAGGATTCCCGCGAGAAGTTGGTTGATGAGGCCTGTGCGTTTTTGGAAGAGCACGAAGAAGATCATCGCGACGTAGACAACACCAACGAGAACTGGCGAAAAGAGAATCAGGCGGAAGAAAGACTTGCCGCGGATGCCGGGTTGGTTGAGCAGCATCGCGAAGCACAGCGCGAGCGGCAACTGCACGCAGACGCTGCCGAGCGTGAAGACGAAGGTGTTCTTGAAGGCGGTCCAGAAGAGTGGATCACTCAATACGCCGCGAAAGTTGGAGAGGCCGACGAAGCGCGAGGTGCCGGGGCCGAAGGTTTGCTGCGTGGAGAGCACCGTTGCGCCAAAGAGCGGCACAATGGTGAAAACCAGTACGAGCAGCAGGAACGGCGCGAGCAGCAGCCACGGGAAGACCGAGCGTGATCGATCTGCCGAAGCCGATGTTGACGCTGGCGCTGGCGATGACGAGCCCGGCAACGTTGCGGGCGCGGCGAGGCTGCTCATGGCGTCACCTCGGCTGCTTTCTGAGAATCTGCGAAGAAAACGTTGCGATTGACGTGCCGCATCGCATCTTCCTGAGCGGCGGCGAGGAACTCGCGAGCTTTCGGCATGAGTTGATCGATGTTCGTCGCTTTGGTATCGCGAGCGACTTTGCAAAGTTGGCTCACGGCACTCTGCGTGCGGGCCAGCGCGATCGCACCAAAGGGCGAACTAAAGCGGTCGGGCACCTGCGGCGCGAGATTGATGTACATGCGGCCCTTGGGTTGGCCCATGAAAAACGGATCAGGCTTGTCGTAGATGTCGTCTTGCCAGAATTCGCTGACGGGTGTCACGATATCGCCGCGTTCGTAGAGTTTGTGTGCAAGATCGCGCGACAGGTACAAGTGCTTGGCGATCTGCCACAACTTTTCAGGGTCTTTCGCGGTGCGAGGAATGCCCAGCATCGTGCCGCCCCACACGCTGGTTCGCCGGCCGCCTTTATCCCACGCCGGAAGCGGCATGAGTTTCATGGTGCCAGAAAGCTGAGGCACTTCTTTGCGCCAGTAGTTGCACATCCAGTCAGGTGCGAACGTCGCGATCACAAAGCCATCACGCATCAGTTGGTGGCCCGTTGCATCCCAGAAACTCACTTCAGCGGCAATCGGTTCGGCTCCGCTCGTCCACAGGGCGATTTGCGAGATCACGCGAGCGTTGGCTTCGTTGTCGATGACCGGCACGCCTGACGCATCGATCACGCCGCCGCCACCTTGCAGCAACATTGCTTCGATGAGATCGATCTGGGTTTCCCAAATGTTCAGCAAGTAGCGATCAGTTCGGCGTTCGCCGTTTTCTTTGAAAAGCAGCGGCCGCATGACGCGAACGAAGTCATCCCACGTTTCGATCTTGCTAACATCGATGCCGGCTGCCTCGACGATGTCCGCCCGATACGCGAGCATCATCGGATGGACGTCATGCGGCAAGCCGAAGATGAGGCCATCTTTGGTCCAAGGTTTGAAGCTGGCGGCGTTCACGCGATTCATGATGCCATCGCGTTCGACGTAAGGCGTGAGATCGAGAAATCCAACGCTTTCAAGCGGACCCGCGAAGGCCCGCGCGGCATTTCGCCGCTCGGCTTCGATCAGGTCTGCACTGGGCAAGCCAGCGAGGAACGCAGACATCATGCGTTGTTCCATCGCTTGCACGCCGATAAGCGAAAGTTCGACGCGGCGCGACGAATCAGTTTGCTCATCATTCCAAGCCTCAATCTCGGGGCGATAGAGGTCTGCATGCATGCGAGCGAACGTCCACATCGTGACGCTTTCACGCTTTGGCGCGGGCATGACAAGGGCGATTGCTGCCGACAGCACTGCGATAGCAGCGATGAGCGCAGGGCCAAGCCATGCCAACCGCCGTCGGCTCTGCGTCGCTTTCGTCGAGCGAGCCGAGGTGGGAGATTGTGTCGTTGCGTCAGTCATTCACGAGAAGCCGACAATGTCTTACTGGAAGTTGGTGTACTCGGGGTCTTTGGGAGACCAAAGTGCCTTCAGCGTGCTGCGACTTTGTGCGCCTTGCACCTCGGCTACGTCTGCGGGCTTGAGTCCACTGACGTGGCCGTCAACGAACGCAAAGTTCGCACCGCCGTTCTTCGTCACAGGGTTGCTGTCCTTGGACCTGGGGTGACGGTACCACGGCACGTAGATATTGAGGTCAGAAGCGGTCGCGAGGCTCAAGAGTTCAGGTGCGCTGCCAGCCCAGTCGCCCGGGAAGACATCGGTTGTTGCAGTCATGCCGAGGCCGCCGACGAAACGCGAACCGGGGAAGCCGAAGCGGCCAACGTCAGCGATTGCAAACCAGTTGCGCCTACCTTCATTGACCTGGCCTGGACCACTTTGATCCGTAGAGAAGAGCCCCCACGCCTCGGAAAGCAGAATCATCTTGTCGCCGAAGTTGACAGTTGAGTCAAACGGCGTGCCCTGCAGTGCGAGATTTTGAGCGCCAGTGTTCGTCAATCCAGGTTTGAAGCCGCGTAGAGAGCCCGTGATAAATGACCACTGATCGGCAGAAGCTGCCCAGTGATTCATCGCGTAGGAGCGTCCGCCGCTCGCATGGTTCGGACAGACCATGCTACCGCCACCGACTGTTGGGCTGCGTGTGTTTGTTTCAAAGATGTTGCTAGGGTCAAAGTTGGGCAAGTACGAGCCGATGCGAGCGACGTCGTGCCACATGATGCTCAGCTTGCCGGGCGTAGCAGGGTCTGGCGCGTTGAACATAATGGGGGGGTATTTGCCGTTGTAGTCGTTGGTGTACATCGCCAGAGCCTGCGCGGTACCGCGAATGTTGGCCTTGCACTTCACGTCGCGTGCGGTCTCGCGTGCCCGGCCCAGGGCTGGCAGCAGAATGCCAATCAGCAGAGCGATGATGGCGATGACGACGAGCAGTTCAATCAGCGTGAAAGCTCGACGACATGCATGGGGAGCGAGATGGCTGCGAATGTTCATTGACTAGTTCCTCTCGAATGTGCTCTTGATGTGGGTCACTTTGATGTGCTTGCGAATGTCTGTGTCATGTCGCGGCGAACGCGCTTGCGACGGATGGTTCTGCGTTGCTCGTTTCGCTCCAGTTGCCGCACACGCGGAGACCGAAGGGGCCTTGTTGAAAAATGTGTGTGCCAATTGGGTCGCACGAAACTCGGATCGTGTCGCCCTCGCGAACATCAACGCGTGACGACACGCGAGCGACCACGGGTGTGTTGCCTGGTCCCAGCGTGTGCAGGTCCATTTGATCGCCCAGCAGTTCGGCTCCGCGGACACGCAGCGACATGCCCACGCCGCTTTGCGTCAGTCGCATTGCAGTGGGGCGAACTGCGAGTGTGAGTGGCGTGCCGATGTGCGAGCGAAGTGCTTCGCCCCAATTACGCGGCAGTGGCAGGAGATTTCCTTCGCACACGAAGTTCACGCCCGAGGCGTCAATGGCGACGCGACCTTCAAGGAAGTTCATCGCAGGAACACCCACAAAGCCCGCAACAAATCGATCTGCCGGGGCGTTGTAGACGTCCATTGGCGCACCGATCTGCCGCACCTCGCCCGCCGACATCACAACGATCTGATCAGCCAGCGCCATCGCTTCTTCTTGATCGTGTGTGACATAAATGCTCGTCACTCCCAGCCGCCTGTGAAGCATGCGAAGCTCGGCTCGCATCGATTGCCGCATCTTCGCGTCGAGGTTTGAAAGCGGCTCGTCAAACAAGAACGCTTTGGGTTCACGAATGATCGCGCGGGCCAGTGCAACGCGTTGCCGTTGTCCGCCGGATAGTTCGGCGGGCTTGCGTTCAAGCAATCCATCAAGCTGAACGCTCGAGCCAACCTTCGCCGCACGCTCGCGACGCTCCTTGCGACCAACGCCGCGTGCTTCGAGCGGGAAGGCGATGTTGTCGAGCACGCTCAGATGCGGATACAGGGCGTAATTCTGGAAAACCATCGCGATGTCGCGGTCTTTGGGGCTGCGATCATTCACGCGAGCATCGCCGACGAAAACATCGCCCTGCGTGATGGCTTCGAGACCAGCGAGCATGCGCAGCAGTGTGCTCTTGCCGCAGCCTGAAGGACCAAGCAACACGCAGAACGCGCCGTCTGCGACGTCAAACGACACGTCATCGACGGCGAGTGCGCCGTTTTCGTATCGCTTGATGATGTTCTTGAAGCGAATGCTTGCCACGCGTGACCTTTCCTTAGTCGCACGAACCGCCAGCCAGAACATTGAAGAAGTCAACAACATCTTGGTCTTCGGGGAAGACGCCGTTGTTGTTGAAATCCATATCGCCGCACGATGCGCACTGGGCGCCTGCCATGACGTTGAAGAAGGCTGTCACGTCTGCGTCATCAGGGAAGACGCCGTCGCGGTTGAAGTCGACGGTGTCGCACGCGCTTTGCGGCGTGAAAGCAACGTCGTCCCACCATGCTGCGCCGCTGGCCAACTGCGAGCCTTGCTGGAAGGTGAGGACAACGCGAGCGGTCGTCGTATTCGCCGGCGCGGTTGCCGTGAATGCGGTTTCGATCCACGTATCAGGCGCGGCTGTTGACGTGAGCACGGTTCGGACCGCGCTGCCAACGACTGCGCCGGCTTGATTGCGGAACTCGATGCTCATGCGAGCCTGATTGCCGGCTCCCATGCGATCCCACGACGGCGTTTGCGCCTTGCCTGAGGCATTGAAGACTTGTCCGGGCGAAGCTGGCATGTCTTGGAAGAAGCCCGAGGTGTTGTTGGGCGTGTTGAAGTTGCCGTACATCTTGCCTGCGCCAACGCCGGAGAGTTTCAAGGCTTCGCTGTACTCAGCGTTGCCCCAGTTCTGCCAGTACCACACGCGCTGACCCGAGTTCGCAGGGCCTGGCCATTCAAAGCCGGGGTTCATGAGCTTGGGACCGGGCAACTGCGAGACGCGAATCCATTCCATTTCAAAGCGCTGCGGGAACGCAGTCGTCGCGTTGGGGTAGCCGGGCCAGAATCCACCGACGGCGGTATTCACAATGATGTACATCGGCTCTTGCGGCACGCGCGAACGATGCGTGGCGTACAGATTTCCGTTCACGTAGAAGTCGATGCGATCAGGCATCCAGTCGCACGAGAACGTGTTGTACGTCGTCGCGAAATTGGGATTAGTGGTTGTGAGCTGATAAGGCGTTGTTTGATACGTTGACGTCGGTGGATTGCCCCAGTGGTTCGAGCCATACACGCGGTTGGGCTCGTGACCGAGCATCTCCATGATGTCGATTTCCGGCGGCCACTGATCTGCTGCGGGCAGCAACCAGAAGGCTGGCCACAGACCCTGCGTGCGCGGTAAGCGAGCTCGCAACTCAAACCGGCCGAACAGGAACTCGCGTTTGCCGTTGGTATCCATCCGGCCTGACGTATACAACCGGCCACCTTGCGGCACGTTGGTGCTGGTGATGGTACCACGGCCGTTTGCGACAGTGATTGCCGCTGCGCTGTAGTACTGCCGCTCGTCGTTGTAAGGCCAAGGTCCGACGATGGGCGTCCAACTGGTCGCGTCGAGCGAGGTGCCGTTGAACTCTTCCTGCCACACAAGATTCCACGATTGAGCCAGGCTGCTTGCCGCGAAGATGCTGGCAGCCGCTGAAGCCGAGAGCAAGCGAAGGACGTGGTGTTGTGCTGCGTGCGTCATGCGTTCGATCATCCTTGTGCATTATGCACCAATATCCCTACCGAAGCGCTGGGGCGGACTTTCGTCCGACCCGAGCGTGAAAACTCAAAACCTACTCAAAGGCTTAGCCGCCGCAAGTGGCGGGAGTGCCGCCAGCGAGGACGTCGAAGAAGTCAATCACGTCTTGATCTTCAGGGAATACACCGTTGTTGTTGAAGTCGATGTCTTGGCAGCCGAGGGTTGCGTCACAGGTGGCGGGAGTGCCGCCAGCGAGGACGTCGAAGAAGTCAATCACGTCTTGATCCTCGGGGAAGACGCCGTTCTGGTTGAAGTCGATCGAGTTGCAGCCTGCGGGAACGTTCTCGACGAAAGTGATGTCATCGAACCAGGTCGAGCCGCCACCAGCGGTGGGGCTGGCTTGGATGTGCAGCAGAACAACACGCACCTTGGCGGCGTTTAGAGGCATGACGGTGGTGTTGAAAACCTGCGTGTAAACACCCGGGGTCGCGGTTGTGGGCACAGCCTCAACGCTCGTGAAGTTAACCAGCGCGCCGCCTGGGTTGTTGGGATCTTGGAATGCATTGATTGGCGCACCTGCGGCATCAAACACTTCCATGTTCAATACAGCAAAGTCGCCGCCGCGAATAGCGTCTGCGACGGGCGTGCCAGCCCAAGCGCCGACGGTGTAGCTCTGCGTAGGCTGAACGCAGAACGTTTGGAACGCACCCGAAACGTTGAAGGGTGCGTTGAAGTTGCCGAAGAACTTGATCGCGCCGTTGCCCGTGTGCGTGAATTGGAATTCGCGGAATGCATTGCCGAACGTGACCCAGCCTGGGAGGTAGCCTTCGACTTCGAAGCCAGCGTTCTGCACCACTTGCACGTTGCTGCTGCCGTTGGGGGCGAGCGTTGCAGTGTCAACCAAGACCGAGCCCGACGCGAAGAACGCGCCTTGCACATAGAGAGGAACGATGCGAGCCGAAGCGGTGTCGCAGGGGGCAACCGCACTGTTGGTCACTTGACGCCACACGCCGATGGGCGAGTTGACGTCGGCTGCACGCATTTCCTTCACTGAGATCTGTTGATTCGCGGCGTTGTAGAACTCGATGTTCAGCACGGCGAAGTTGTCGGCGAGGATCGGGTCGCTGGCCGGGTTCTGGAAGAACGCGGTAGCTTCGATGATCTGGCCAACACTGGCGGGCACGCCTTGATAGATGCCTGAGACGTTGAACGGACCAGTGAAGTTGCCGCCGAGGCGAGCACTGCGCGTGCCAGACTGCGCGATCGAGGACTCGACGAGGACGTTGTTGAACGTCGTCCAGTTCGTCCAGCCCGTACCGCCACCGTTCAAGGTTTCAAAACTAGGGTCGAGCAGTTGTGCTTGCGCAACACTGCAACATGCCAAACCGGCCACCGCGACGAGAACTTGCTTGCGAATCATGATACCTCTCCTGTTTGTGTTTGAACTTAAAAACACTCTTCCTCGGGAATAAACACTGGCTCCATCAACTGCGACTGGGTGTGAGCGGTCGAACATTGGGCGCAATGTCGATTGCTTCACCTCCGGGCGCTGCTGTTGTGCCGTTGACTTCAAAAGTTGTTGGCAAGTGCAGACGCATGCTTGCTGTTGCATTCGCGCGATCGCTTGATTGCAGGCGGCGAGTGAGCCAGTTGGCCGCTTCGTAACCAAGCATGGTCGCGTCTTGGCAGACGGCCGTCATGCGAGGCCATGTGTGCAGACGGGTGTCGCTGTCGTCCATACCAAGCAGCGAAAGATCTCGCGGGATCGATACACCGCGTTCTTGTGCGCGACGCATAACGCCCAAGGCCGTCATCGGGTTTGTCGCAAAGACAGCGGTCGGGCGAGCCTTGCTGGGCATAGTGAGAATGCTGTCAAGCACTTGCTCACCGGCATTGAAACCTGCGGAAACTTCGAAAATCATCCGCGGATCAATCTTGATGCCAGCATTGACAATCGCGTCGTCGTACGCGCGGCGACGGTCCATATGGTCGCCGTCCGAAACGTGGTGAATCGCAAGCGCGATGCGACAATGGCCCACCGCGATCAGATGCTCCATCGCCCGGCGGCTGCTGGGGTACGAATCTGACCGAATGAAGTTGACTTCCGGATCATCAAACTGCTCGGCGACAACCACGCAAGGAAATCGCTCGCTCGCGATACGTGAGATCAACGCTCGGTTATGCCGGAATACACGCATGATGACGCCACGAACGCCCTTGCGCATGAAGAACTGCGTGTAGGTTTCATCAGGCGTTTTATCACGACGAATGCTCAGCAGTTTGAGATCGAACTGGTGCTCGTCAAGCCCACGCATGATGCCCGAGAGCAGCGCCGGTTCGAATGAACCGTACTCAGTTTTGACCGGATCATCGGGATACGCGAGCGCGAGCACGTTGGTCTGCAAACGGCCAGTGCTTGGGAAGTAGCCAGATTGATTGATTGCCGCCAGAACACGTTCGCGCGTGGTTTCATCGACGTCGGGGTGATTGTTGATCACCCGCGATACCGTTGCCGCAGAGAGTTTGAGTTGTTGCGCAATTGCGCGAACAGACGACATTCAGAACTCCAAGGCACATGAACCCTTGACAAACGGTCTGTGAAACAGTTTCAGTAATGTAGCAGAAACACCCATCCACGCAAGGGGCCTTGCTGTATTTTTGACGGTATTTTTGTGAAGTGGCGTAATTGCATCAAATCCAATGTTTTAGGATACACAAACTTTGAAAAACCGTGGCCTTCCCTTGCCCCGATCGAGGCGATTTTAACGCTGGAACAGTTGCATTCCAATACGCTCTCCTGTATATTGCCGCACCCATCCACCCTCAAAGGAGTGCAGTTCCATGCGTTGGTACACATTGCTCGCGGTTGCTCTCACACTTTGCACAGTTTTGCTTGGCTGTGCGCCTCATCGCCAGTCCGATACGCAGGCGGCTGCCGCCGGTTCTCGGCGTCCGTTCCCGGTGACGCTCAATAACGACCGGGCGGGCGCGGCGATCTGCTACGGGCCCCATCGTGACGGACAAGAGCCAAACAAAGGCCCGCAGCCGACGCGCGAGCAGGTCGCCGAGGACGCGCGGATCATGGCGAAGACGTGGCGGTACGTCCGCATGTATGGCGCGGGCGAACAGACCGAGTATCTGCTTGAGACCATCCGCGATGAAAAGCTGCCGCTTCGGCTGATGTTGGGCGTTTGGATCGCGCCCGAAACCCAGTTGGATCAAGGCGGCAATGTCATTGCGCGCAGCGAAGCCAACGCGGAGTTGAATCGCCAGCAAGTCGCCGAGGGCATTCGCCTGGCGAACAAGTATCGCAACGAAGTCGCGGCAATCGGCGTGGGCAACGAGACGCAGGTGTTTTGGAGCGCTTATCGATGCACCACGGATTCGCTGATTCAGCACATTCGCACGGTGCGCAACAACGTGAGCCAGCCCGTGACCACGTGCGATGGGTATGAGTTCTGGCTGTCAGCCGACAGCGACCGTGTTGCCAAAGAAGTTGATTTTGGTGCCGTGCACATTTATGCGATGTGGAACAAGCAGCAACTTGAGGATGCCCTTGCGTGGTCGCGCGATCGCTGGAATGAAGTGACCAAGAAGCACGCGGGCCTGCCGTTCGCGATCACTGAAATCGGCTGGGCAACGGACCGCGGCATGAACGGCTATCAAGCCGAGGGCGTGCTGGGCAAATGGGGCGAACTGCCGCAAGAGGTCTTCTTCCGCACCTTCCGCGACTGGGCAACCACGCACAAGGTTCCGTACTTCTGGTTCCAGGCCTTTGATGAAAAGTGGAAGGGCGGCACCGAGCCCAACGAGGTTGAGAAGCACTGGGGCGTCTACTTCTCAAATCGCAAGCCCAAGCTGGTCATGCAGAACGAAACTTCTGCAAATGCCAAGTAATCTGCGTCGAAATCGACAATTCACGAAGTGAAGACACAAATGAAAAACGCCGCCGAGCAAGCTCGACAGCGTTTTTCCTAGAGGGAAGGGAAACTTAGTTGCGACGACGACGGAGTGCAGCCGCGCCGACGAAACCAGCAAGAGCCAGAGCGCCGGGGGTCGGAATGTTGGAATACGTGATGCTGCCGAAGGGGGCCGTGTCGGTAGCCCACACGTTCACGCCCTTGAGCTGCATGCCCCATTGGACGTTGCGGCCTGCGCCGGGAAGCGTGACCAGCGAGAGGCTGAACGCGCCGCTGGCGGGAGCGGAAACGATCGTTTCGTTGAACGAAGAGAAGTCAGGAGCGAAGTCGCGAATGAACAGGCGTGCTTCGTGCGCGGCCGTGAGCGTGTTGGCCGTCACGAAACCGTTGAAGGTCACCGTGGTACCCGACAGCGAGCCATCGCTGAGCTGTTGATAGAGGTTGGCTTCCATGATCTTGTTGCCAGCCGCACCGGGGCCACCGCCACCGATGTACCAGTAGCCGTTGGGGTCGTTGATGGTGTTGGGCAACATCGTGACTTGTTGCGAAGGATCGTTGAAGGTCGTGCGCAGATCGGGCACGCCCCAGCCGGAAGCGAACTGGAACGCGCCACCCGCCGAGGGCAGGTTGAACACGTTCATGAATCCCTGCCAGGGGGCTGAGGAACCATCAACACCGACAACCACCGCCTGGGCGGACGCAGCGCTCATAAGAGCGACAACCGACGCAACTGCAGCAAACTTGATCGACATACATCTCTCCTTGTTAGCCCTTTCAGGCTGAAACAGTTTCATCCCGATCGCGTTAACATACCACACTATCCGAAGCGTGTCTAGAACACATGCGCGAAAATTGCAGAATTTCTTGCGTTGGCTGGCGATAACATTGCGTCAACCGGGGCGGGTTGCACCCGTGTAATCCTGGGTCTGTTCCAGAGGAGTAGGGCTGATTTCAAAGATGTTTGAACAGGTTTCAGTCCTCCGGCGTTCGGCTCAACGATTCGGAAACCTGTACGGTCCCAAAGCGACAACGCCGACACAGATGTGTCGGCGTCGCGTGGTAATCTATCAATTGCCGTCTGACTTACACCATCGCCTTGAGGGCTTTGAGGGGGCGGATCTTCAGGCGGGTGCTGGCGGGCTTGGCCTTGAACATCTTTTCCGTCTTGGTGAACGGATCGATGCCCTTGCGAGCCGGGACGGCGGCCTTGAACTCGGCCTTGATGCGCATCATGCCGGGGACGACGAACATCTTGGGCTTGCCGGCAGCGGGCTTGGCCAGATCGACGGCCATGACCTTGCCCATCGCATCGAAGACGCCAGCGACTTGCTTGCGGCTGATGCCTGCATGATCAGCGATGATCGTGAAGAGCTCGCTCTTCTTGCGGGGCTTGGCGGCGGCGGTGAGTTTGGTGGGCTTGGGTGCTGCTTTGGCGGCGGGTGCGGCTTTCTTTGCCATGTTTTCGTTCTCCATTCCTAACGCCGAAGATTCTCCGAATCTTCGAGGGCCCAACACGCTGGCCCAGGGCGACGCACCTCACACGGGTGCAACAGGACGTGTATGTGTATCACATTCACACGAACTCTGCAAGTCCTGATGGTACAAATCCACCGGGAATTACGCACTTTTTCGGCTGAGCGACGCGCAACGCTACACAGTTTTGCACATTTTCACAAGCTTGATTCGGGCGGTAACGGCGAGTTTTGGTGACTTATCCACATTCTGGGCGGTGCGATTTTGACGCTGAAAACCGCATGATCTGACAACCCTTGCGTGACGCAAGTCGTGTCGTACACGGGGTTTTCGGCACATTTGTGGAGCTGGTCGCTAACGAAAATACCATCGAGCCGATGCCGCTCGCCCATGGGGCCAGCCCAGCTCCAAGTGCCGGGCAGAGGATTTTCGGCGGAAATCCATACATCGCGGTACCCCAGGCTGCAAAGTGTGCCCATATGTCGCTCGCAGGTTTGGCCTTGGCGGGCCGGATCGATGCCGCGCCGACTGGTGTTGAAGTCGCCCGCAATGAGGGCGGGACGGTCGCGATGCTCGCGGGCGAGCGCGAGCAAGCCGTGCCAGAGATCGGCCCGGGCGCGGGGGTTTGACTCATCAGGAATATGCGCGGCGATGATGGTGAGTTCACCCACGCGAGCGGTGAGCAGTCTCGGCGAAGTTGATGCAACGCTGTGAAGCGGTTCGCGACTCACAATGGCGACACGATTTATTCTGTCACTCGAGGCGGGTGCAATCGCGTGATGCATGAGCCCTTGCTCGGCCAGCATCGTGAGAAGTTGGCTACCGCGCGATGCACGAAGTTCAGCGAGGATGATGATGTCAGGTTGATACTCAAGCAGATGTAACGCTTGCTCGGGCGTGCGTGTGTTGCTGCCGCCGTGGCGCAGGTTCCACAGCAGGACAGTTTGGGTTGCGGGAGCAACGGGCGGAGGCTTCGCGCTGGGTGAGAAGAGGTGCATCGTGCAATTCCGCGAAGCGAGCCGTGTTCATGAGCGAAGGATTACTCGGTGCAGGCTTCGTAATCCACGTACCAGCGAACTTCAGCGGCATCGATTGGCGGCAGCGGGCCGGCTTTGCGAACGCTGAATGAGCCGCGCCAATGGCCGATGCCCGCTGCGGCTGGCTTGCCGATCGCGACAATGGCGAGCAGCCGAGCACTGCGGACGGCGTTGCCCGTCATGCAGATACGAGCCGGCGCATCGTGCTGCACAGGCGTGGTGACGACTAAATCGTCGCTGCCGGGGGCATCGACCACCCCTGACCATGATCCATCGCTCATCTGTTCGACAAGAACGACGTCCAAACGATCCTGGCCCTTCTCGCGCCAACCCAAGTGTTCGCGAAGTTGAGCGGCATATGCACTCGCAGCATCGGGACGTGAGATGTCGATGCGATGCGCTTGCTCGATGGGCATGCCCGAGCCTTCAACAACAAGTCCATCGAGAATCGACGCGCGGTGTTGCGGATCGTCTTCGCTCACGATCGCTTCGTCGACAAGCCACACTCGCGTTCGCGACCACGGGAACTCGCGGTAGAGTGGATCAGTCATCATGCGGCGCAGAATCGGTACAACTGCGGGCGAAAAACTGATGGCCAGTTGGAAATCGCCAAAGGAGCGAATGCAATTGCCCGCGTGGATATTGATGTCCGCGAGCAACGCGTCGTGTACGGCGTCACGATCTTGGCGCATGACGACGCCCCCGGGCAGGCTGGGGAGTTTCGGCGGGTTTCCGCCGACGAGATCGAAAGTGGGGCGGTCTTCCACGGTGGTGAGCGTAGTGATGGACAAAGCGATGGATGTCGCCCGCGCGGACGGAAATGTTGCGCAAGTCGTGGCGAACAGGCTACGGTTTATTGTGGATGTCGTACTGCGGATACTGGATGCCAATCTCAACCGCGTCCGCGAAGGGCTGCGTGTGCTTGAGGACACGGCGCGGTTCGGTTGCAATGACGCTGCCATTTCGCGGGAGCTAAAGGGGCTCCGGCACGAGCTGAGCGAGGTCGTTGCGATGCTGAGCGTGACGCCCAGCGAGTTGCTCGACGCTCGCGACACCACAGGGGATGTCGGCACGGCGATCTCAACCACGGGCGAACAACGCCGGCAGGATTTGGACGCGATTGTGCACGCCGCGGCGGGAAGGCTGGCGGAGGCACTGCGGTCTATAGAGGAATGCTGCAAGGCGATGGGGAAGATCGACGCGGCCAAACGCGTCGAGGCGATGCGGTACGCGAGTTACACCCTGCATCAGCGACTCGCCGGTCGGCTGGAGCGAAACGCCACGCAATATGCGTTGTGCGTGTTGATCACGGAGCGATTATGTTCGCAGCCTTGGCAAGCGGTGGCAGAAGCGGCGGTTGCAGGCGGTGCGGACTGCTTGCAACTGCGAGAGAAGGAACTTGCGGACGCCGAACTGCTGCGCCGGGCACAATGGTTAGTTTCGCTGGCAGGCTCGCGCGCCGCGGTGTTTGTGAATGATCGTGTTGATATTGCGATGCTCGCCTGCGCGAGCGGCGTGCACCTGGGGCAGACGGATTTGCCAGTGCGCGACGCGCGCAAATTGGCCGGGTCGCGGTTGCTCGTGGGCGTATCGACTGAGAACATCGCGCAGGCTCGTCAGGCAGTTGCGGACGGTGCGGACCTGTGCGGCGTGGGACCCATGTTTGCGACCACGACCAAGGATAAGCCGCGTCTCGCTGGGCCTGCGTATTTGCGCGAGTATCTGCGAGATGAGATGACGGGGAACGTGCCATATCTTGCAATTGGCGGGATTTCGCCGATGAATGTGGTGGAATTGGTGGCCAGCGGATGCCGAGGGATTGCGGTATCAAGCGTGGTGTGCAACGCGAGCAACCCGCGAAAGATTTGTGAGGAATTGCGAACGTGCATGCAAGCGGGCGCGACGAAAGTACAGTGACGAAACTTGATTGGCAAAGAAAAATCGACGACGGCTAGTTGAAGAAAAGAGGCTGAGGAATCCATGGCGTACACATTTCATCAAGCAACGCTCGCCAACGGTTTGACGATAGTCGCCGAAGTTGATCCACTGGCACATTCGGCGGCGGCTGGGTTCTTCGTCAAGACTGGAGCACGCGACGAAGCGACTCCCGTCATGGGCGTGAGTCACTTTCTTGAACACATGATGTTCAAGGGTACGGGCGACATAACCGCTGAAGAATTGAACCAGCGGTTTGATGCGATGGGCGCGAAGAACAACGCGTACACGAGCAACGAAATCACGTGCTTTTACGCACATCTGCTGCCGGAACTGGCGGGCGAGGGGCTTGATTTGCTCTCTCGCATGATGCGGCCCGCGCTGCGGCAGAGCGATTTTGATACGGAAAAGGGCGTCATTCTCGAAGAAATCGCGATGTATGACGACAACCCGTTTTTCATTTTGTATGAGGCGGTGTTGGAGAAGCACTTTGGTGCCCACACGCTGAGCCACAGAGTGTTGGGCACCAATCAGTCGATCACCAATCTCACGCGCGACCAGATGCAGTCGTATTTCGACAACCGCTACAGCGCGGACAACACGGTGGTTGCACTTGCGGGCAAGGTTGATTTTCAATCGGCGGTCTCCCAGATTGACGCACTGTGCGGGTCGTGGCGCAAGACCAGCGCGTCACGCAACAACGCATCGCCCAAACTCGCGGGAGAAGAGTTCACGATGCGCAGCGAGAAAGTCAATCGCGGCTACTTGCTTGCTATGTGTCCCGCGCCGGCGTTCGATGATGATCGTCGCTATGCGGCTGGGCTGGTTTCGCAGGTGCTGGGCATGCCTGACAACAGTTTGCTGCACTGGGCACTGATTGAGCCGGGTCTAGCCGAAGATGCGCAGGCGGTCTACGACGGCAACGACGGCAGCGGGCAATGCTTTGTATTTGCGGCGTGCGACCCCGAGCGCATTGATGAAGTGTGGGAAGTCACGCAGCAAGCGATGCAGAGCGTGCGAGATTCACTGAAGCAAGAAGATCTGGATCGACTGCTGGCGAAGACCGTGACGGGCGCGACGATTTCGGGCGAACGTCCGCATGATCGCATGCATCGCTTGGGACGCGTGTTTACTTACTTGCGGAAATACTGGCCTTTGGAAGAAGAACTCGATCGCCTCTCGCGCGTTTCGCTTGCGGACATGCGGGCGTATTGCGATGCATTCCCGCTCAAGCCCGTGACGGTGGGCCGGCTGCTACCCAAAGCGTGATGCGGCTCGTCATTCGTGAGTGCTTCACTCGTCTTTCAGCAAGTACCGAATACGAAACGAGATCGTCTCCTTCGAATTCGCCGGCAATCTATTGAGTTGCTCGCCCACGGCAGTCCAGCGATACACAGCGTCCAGCAGCGGCTCATCAATGCCGCTGTACCCGGTGCCTTCGAGGCCTTCAAACTCAGCTTTCACCACGCGGCCCGCGCGATTGAATCGAATCACGATCACCGGGTTGCGAGGCATCGCAGTCAGTTGCGTGGTGGTACTAAATCGCGGCACAACCGTGCGAATGCGAATGCCCTTGCCCGTGAGCGGCATGCCCGGTTTGAAGTCAATGAGTGGTTGCGTGGAGACTGCGGTGCTTTCAGCATCACTGGTGGTGCCTGGCAGTCGCGAGTCGCCGCCTGCGGTTGCCGGACTGCCCGCTGCGCCCGGAGCGGCGGAGGTTGCGGCAGGTGATGTACTCGCTGGTTCGACCGGCACGGGCGATAGCGCGAGGCGAGCTTGGTCTTTGGCGGGCGGCTCGCTCTTGGGTTTCGCAGGAAGCTCGACAGCCGCGGGCTTCACTTCAGCGGGCGCAGCTTCGGGCGGCACAACGACCGGCACTTCCTTGCCCGCGACCGCCGGAGCAGCTTGCTGACCAAACTCATCCACAGCCGTGATTTTTTGAGGCTGCGGAATCGCGAACACGTTTTCTTGTGAATCAGTTTCGACGCCGTTGGCTTGCTCGAAAATCGAAGGCTCGTCCGTGGCCCGAACTTCGACCTCGGGCGAAACTTCGTTCTTGACTGGTTCTGATTGCTGCGCGGGTGTGGGCTGCTGACTAGCAACTGACACATCAGTTTTCAGGGACGCATCAACCTGCTCGGCCAGATCAATCTTGGTTTCGGGCGCTGGCTCGGCGGCAGGAGTTTGTGGTTGTTCCGGCTGCGCAGGTTGAGGATTCGCATCGACAGATGCTTGCGGCGAGGCCGGCTGCACCTGCGAACTGCCGCCGGTTTGTCCATTCGCGCCGCCTTCGCCGGCATCGCTCGCATCACTGCTGCGCTCCGGAGCACCCACACCCGACGGACCTGGCAATCCCGGCGCCAGCGTAAGAGCAGGTTGGTCCACGCTTCCAATGATCGCGCTGTGCGGCGTGGCTTGTGCTGCACCCAGCATGTTGTCGGTGCGGCCCACGCCGTCGTCGGTGCCGATTCGTACGAGGTCTTCTTCGGGCCCAGGCTCGGGTGGTGGTTGTGGCTCAATTCGCAAAAGTTCCAGCGGCGCGACAGGCATCACGGGCACGACTTGCGATGGATCTACTTTCGCCGCAGTCTCAGTTGAAGACAACTGCGAACTTTGTGGCGACTGCTGCGCCGCGAGTCCCGTCCCGTCGGCTGGGAGGAGTATCTCCACGCCCAGGTCCATGTCGCCTTGCCCTGCAGAGGTCGGCACGCCGTAGTTTGCGAGTCCGAGTCCTAAACCAGCGTGAATCAGCACGCTCACAACACCCGCCGCAAGGATGGCTGGATTTGTCGTTCGTGATGGGACCGGGAACTGTGTCATTGCGATTGCGAATTGTAAGAGGCTTGTGCTTTTCTGTCTTATTGACGATGCAGCGATGCAGAATGTTCGATCCTTCAGCAACCACCCGGCAGTTTGTTCGTCCTAAGGGCAGGCTCGATACTGTAATTCTGCAATCGGCATCGGCAGTGCGACTGCAACGCCGACTTCATTGGAGCTTTTATGCGTCACGCGATTCAATTGTGGTCTGTATCTTTGTTGTTCGCCGCGGGGGTATACGCGCAGTATTCGAATAAGGACGTGACGCCTGCGGTCGCCAAGCCCGCGGCCCAACCGGCACAGACGCAGCCTCAAACGCAGCCCGCAGAGCAGCCCCAAGTTGTTGAGGCTCCGCCTCAAACAGACCCAAGCCCAGATGCCTTCCGGCCCATCACCGTGGGCGATGCTGCGCCAACGCTCACAGGAGCGAAGTGGATTCAAGGCGAGCCGATCACCAAATTTGAGGAAGGCACGATCTACGTCGTCGATTTCTGGGCGACCTGGTGCGGACCCTGCATCGCGTTCATTCCTGAACTCAACGCGATCCACAATGACTACCAAAGCAAGAACGTGCGCGTCATCGGCATGTCGATTTGGGAGAACGCGCGTAACAGCGATGCGGGCGTGGACTTCGTCAAGCGGGTGACCGACTTTGCCAAGAGCCGGCGCGACATGAATTACACGATCGCGTATGGCGGCGATGATGGCGTCATCTCGCAGCGATGGATGAACGCCGCCGGACGCGTCAGCATTCCAACTGTCTTCCTGATTGACGGCAAAGGCCGAGTCGCGTGGTTTGGACACCCACGCATGGGCCTCAAAGACAAACTCGATGAACTGCTTGCGGGAAAACTCGACGGTGCAACCGCGCAGGCAGAATCGCAGGCCCGCGAAGACCTTCGTCGGCGTGCCTTCAAGCTCGCAACGCCTTTGCAGAAAGCCATCGAGTCCAAGAAATGGGACGAGGCCATTGGCTACCTCGATGAAATCATCGAACTCGACAGCCAGATGTTTGCGCCCAGTGCAGTCGCAAAGATGCGGCTGCTCGTGACGGGCAAGCAAGACATGCAAGCCGCAAGTGAGTTTGCCTTCAACTCTCTGGAAGGTGCGTTCAAGGACGATCATCGCACGCTAGCGAACATGGCTCTGGTGATGCTGACGCAAGGCGATGCTGCGACACGCAATGTCGAAGCAGCGGACAAACTTGCATCACGCGCGTTCGAGCTCGCGCCCGAGCAGCCTCGCGTCATGCTCGCGATGGCGGAAGCTCGCTGGGCAGGGGGTCGGCAGGACGAAGCGCGAGCGATCATCACCAAAGCAGTGGGCGCGGCGACGACCGATGATCGAGCCGAGATTGCCGCCGCGGCCGAACGCATGAAGTAAAACTCGTCGAGACGAATTTGCAACCCGGAACGCAAACACCATGAACTTCCCCGCACTTCACCGAATTGATCCGGGTTCCAATTTCGTTATCGCTAAGGCCGACACGGCCGCGACGACCGGCTTGGTACCGAACAAAGGCGAAAAGAACGGTGACTTGAAAGCGAGAGCTGAGCAAGAACTCGCAGCCGATGTCAAGCAGATCGCAAAGTTGCAAGAAGTGCTGTACGCCGAGAATCAAACGTCGGTGTTGGTCGTGCTGCAAGGCATGGACACCAGCGGCAAAGACGGCGTCATCCGCCATGTTTTTTCAGGCGTGAATCCCCAGGGTTGCCACGTGACGAGCTTCAAGAAGCCCAGCGAGGCCGAGGCTGATCGCGATTATCTCTGGCGCATCCACGCGGCGGTGCCCGCAAAGGGCGAGATCGGAGTCTTCAATCGCGCTCATTACGAAGATGTGCTGATAGTGCGCGTGCATGACTTTGTGCCCGAATCGATGTGGAAGCAACGGTACGAGCAGATCAACAACTGCGAGCATTACCTCACGAGCAATCACATGGTGATTCTCAAATTCATGCTGCACATTAGCAAAGATGAACAGCGCGAGCGCTTGCAAGCCCGGCTTGATGACCCCGAAAAGCGTTGGAAGTTCCAGCCGGGCGATCTTGCCGAGCGGAAGTTCTGGGACAAATACCAAGAGGCCTACGAAGTTGCGATCAATCGTTGCAGCACGGCGTGGGCCCCGTGGTACGTGATCCCCGCCGACCGCAAGTGGTACGCGCGCTGGGCGATTGCTCGCGTGGTGCGCGAGACGCTGGAAGCGATTGATCCGAAGTATCCGAAAGCGGCTGGCGATCTTGCGGGCGTGCGCGTGGAGTAGTTGATTGCTCCAAAAATGAAGCCGCCATGGAATGGCGGCCCACCCAACATCATCACACCAAAAACCGCTTCGTCAAATCCCCATACGCATCAATCCGGCGATCTCGCAGAAATGGCCAATGCGTGCGAGCAAACTCGACTTTGTCGAGTTCGCAATCGACGATGCAGACTTCCTCTTTGTCAATGCTTGCACGATGAACAACGTGGCCATTGGGTTGCGAGACAAAACCCTGCCCCCAGAATTGCAGGCCATCTTCGCTCACTCGCTTGCCATTCGCATCGGTGATGTATTCATGGCCCACGCGATTCGGCGCGCACACGTAGCAGCCGTTGGCGACAGCATGTGCCCGCATCGAAAGCTCCCAACTGTCGTGCTGTGCGACGCCGTACTCCTTCTTCTCACTGGGATGCCAACCAATTGCAGTCGGATAGAAGAGAATCTCGGCACCTTGCATCGCCGTGAGCCGAGCACCTTCAGGATACCACTGATCCCAGCAAATCAACACGCCGATAGTCGCGTGCTTGGTCTTCCACGCCTTGAAACCCAGATCGCCGGGCGTGAAGTAGAACTTCTCATAGAACAGCGGATCATCGGGAATGTGCATCTTGCGATAGATGCCCATGAGCGAGCCATCAGCGTCGATGACCGCCGCGGTGTTGTGATACAGCCCCGCAGCACGCCGCTCAAACAACGCCGCGACGATCACCATGTTGTACTTTTTCGCGATCTTCGCGAAGGCATCCGTACTCGGGCCGGGAATCGACTCAGCCAGCTTGAAAAAACGGTGGTCTTCGCTCTGACAGAAATACTGCGTGGTACACATTTCTTGCGTGCAGAAGATTTTCGCACCCTGTTTGCCAGACTGCTCCGCCAGCGCAATCTGCTTGGCGCGGTTTCCGGCCACATCCTCGACGCTGGCAAATTGCGAATATCCCACCGGAACGGCGGAGCTTGAAACACGCTTGGATAGTTGCTTCTTGGCCATGTTCCGCTAGCGTATGCGAAACCTTGGCCTTGTCAGCCCTACATATTCTGTACACGCCCGCCAACTCGCCCGCGTGACATGCCGTCCTATCCTCTCTATCCGCATCCGCAGACCCTCTCTCAGGAGCTCGCCTTGGCGTTTTTCTTCGGCAAAAAGAAGGATGAGTCTAACCCGCAGCCCGGTGCCAACGGTGCCACGCCCAGCGACGCGCCCAAGCCAGGCGAGAAGCCCAATAGCAATTCGATTGTTTTCGACGAAGGCAAAGCGTCCAAGTTCTTCCAGCACGCCAAGACCGTGCAAGAAACCGGCAATTACGAATACGCCATGCAGCTTTGGCTCTCAGGCGTCCGGCTGCATCCCAACGGCGTCGCAGGCCTCGAAAGTTTCTTCGCCGCAACCGCGCAGTACCTCAACGATCCTGCGAGTAAAAAAGGCCCCGGCAAGGACATCGTCAAAAGCGTCTCAGGCGGAAACGATGTCGACAAGTATCTTCGCAGTCTGCTCGAATGGGGCATGAAGCCCGCCGAAGCGTTCCTCTCGCTCAAAGCACTCGAGAGCGCAGCAAGCTTGGGTCTACGCGAAGCAGGATTGTGGATCGGTGAACGCAGCTTCGCGCTCTGCCTGCGTGAGAAAAACGACAAACGCCGCAAAGAACTGCTGATGAAAGTCGCGCAAGCGTTCGTCAAGATCGAAGCGGCTGACCGCGCCGTGCAAGCCGCCGAAGCCGCGCTCAAGGCCGACCCCAGCGATGGCGAAGTGAGTGCGTGGGTGCGTGACCTTGCGGCGACTGCGACCATGACTCGCGGCGGTTACGGCAACAGCGGCAAAGAAGGCGGTTTCCGCGACAACATTCGCGATGCCACCAAACAGCGCCAGCTCGAAGAAGGCGACCGCATCGTCAAGACCGAAGAAACAGTTGATCGCCTCGTAAGCCAAGCCGAAGACGAGTTCATCAAGCGGCCCAACGACATGCCGACGATCGAGGTGCTCGCGAAGCGCCTGCTCGAACGCAGCAAGCCCGGCGATGAACAAAAAGCGCACGACCTGTACATGCAGATGTACACGCAGTTCAGTACGTTCCGCTTCCGCGAACTTGCTGGTGATATTCGCATTCGCCAGCAAGCCCGAAAAGTGCGCGAACTTGAGCGCATGGTCGAGAAAGCAAGCGAAGGCGAGAAGGGCCTGGTGCAGAGCATGCTCCAGAACGAAGTTGACGCCCTGCTCAAACTCGAAACCGCAGAGTTCAAAGCCCGTGTCGCCGCGTATCCCACCGATCTTGGCAAAAAGTACGAACTCGGCAAGCGGTACTACCAAGCCGGCAACTACGACGAAGCGATCGCCCTCTTCCAGCAAAGCCAGATCGACGCGAAGATGCGCGTGATGAGCCTCACGTTCCTCGGTCGTAGCTTCCTCAAGATCAATTACTTTGACGAAGCCGTGCACACGCTGCGCGGAGCGCTCACTGCTGGCGACATGCCCGCCGAGATGAACCTTGAATTGCAGTACGACCTGATGATCTCGCTGGTTGAGCAAGGCAAAGCTGCCAAGAACGCCGAAGCGATCCGCGAAGCCGACAAGATCGCCAGCAGCATCGCCATGAAGCAATTCAACTACCGCGATGTTCGCCAGAAGCGCGACGAGATCAAGAAGGTTCTCGCCGAGATGGTGTAAGGCATCGCCGCAATAGATGCACACGCGTCGCGAAGTTGCTCAACGAAACTCAACGGGTACACACATGTTCACCGGCCTCATCGAGCAACTCGGCGTCATTCGTTCACGAGTAGCAACCCCATCGGGCGAGCGCCTGCTCGTTGATGCTTCCGGCTGGTATCACAAGCCAGCAGTGGGGGAGTCGATCACCATCAACGGCTGCTGCGTCACGCTCGCCGCAGACACGCAATCAACCGGCGGCCTTCTCGCCTTCGATACCGTTCCCGAAACACTCGCGAAAACAACGCTGGGCCAGTTGCAGCCAGGCGACCGCGTGCATCTCGAACAATCCGCCACGCTCGCCACTCTCCTGGGCGGCCATCTGGTCCAAGGCCACGTCGATGGCGTGGGCGTTGTGCAACACATCATCACCGACGGCGAATGGCGAGTTCGCATTGCGCCGCCGCGAGAGCTCATGGAGTTCTTCGCTCCCAAAGGCAGCATCTGCGTGCAAGGCGTCAGCCTCACTGTCGCAGCGCTGCACCCCCAAGACTGCTGGTTCGAAATCGCACTGATTCCCACAACGCTCGCAAAGACCACGTTGGGTGAACTGCGCGCGGGCAGCCGCGTCAATCTCGAATGCGATCTGATCGGCAAGCAAGTGGTGCATTGGATCAAGCACTTTGGTACCACTACTCGGGCATAGGCCACAGGACGTCGTCTGAATTACGCGGCGCTTCAAATCCCGATTGTGCTGACCACTTCGGGACAACGCTGCTTGCCGCACCGTCGTCGATAAGGTCCGGGCCCACGGAGTAAATGACGATGCCCGTGGGAGCAACTCGCCACCGAAGCGGATCGCCGGACATTCGATCAAGCGGAACCGGGATAGAAGTTCCAGCTAAAGCATCTTCGAGTGACTGAGGGTATGAACCCGTTGTCCGTTTGAATCTCTCAGCTTTTGCCGCAGTAATGGCTGCGATCTGCATTGAACTTGCACGGTCGCTTGCCGTGACGAAAGTTGTGTACGACTCCCACACCGCGCACGTCGCCGCGAATACTTGCATTTCCTGTGGGAGCTGATTTGCTGTGGCGCGGATCGCCGTCGGCAATCCGCGATCCCAAGCCGGCGTTCTCGCCCACTCGTCTAATGCCGCGATCATCCGCTCGTTGGTCCTTTCAGCCGAAGCACGATCAATCTTGGTTCTGAGCAACGGCATGGCCCAGCGAGAACGCTTCCACTGAGACCCGTCGTCCGACATGGCTTGAAGAAAGCTGATTCCATCTGCACAAATATCGCCGGTTCCATCGCCCTTGTCACTAAATATTCGTTGCGTCACATCACGCGCGTCGTCTCGAAGGAGATTCGCTGCCAGCGTCGGATCCGCACTGATGTTGACACTAAGTGCATTTTCAACTGATTCGAGGGAGTGATCGGGCAACTGAGTGACGTTGCTGGAAGCGACTTGTACTGCAACAGAATAAATCGCTTGTCCAACCAGAATACCAAAGGTGTCGTGATTCTTCGAGACGAGTGCACTCAATCTGCAAAGCGCAACAACGTTATCTGCAACACGCGCGAAGTCCCCTTCCTCTGCCGCTAGAAGCGAATCGGCTCGAAGGAGTCGAGCCGCCTGTCGACATACGTTCAAATACGCATGAGGTGCGAACATCCGAGGCGGATTTTGATCTTGACTCGGAAAGTCATACCCCATGACTGAACGTTTTGCAGCTTCACGAATACTTGCGAACACGTCATGACGTTCCGCCAACCACGCTTTGCAAGCCATCCATTCCGGGTCTCGTGGGCCCTTCGCTAAAGCGCTATGCAACGGCGAAGCATCGTCCAGAGCCCATCGTTCTCTATTAGAAGCTAGTTGTTCGAGGATAATCCAAGCTCGCTCGGATTCAGCGTGTGTGCGATATTCCACCCGCCACTCTTCGACAGGGTTGTACTTCAATACAACACGCTCGTCTCGGTACGGGCGAAAATGTCCCCACAAAGTAATTGCAAAGTAGACAAAGTGACTCAACGTCGCAAACATGAGCCCACCGCCGACGATGATCAAGACCTTTCTTGTTTTGTTCGACAGTTTCATCACACGTCCTTTTCTGCTAGCGTACGGATCAAGCAATACCCTAGCTCATGCGTGTCCTCGGCATCGATCCCGGCTTGCGACTCACCGGTTACGGCTGCGTCGAACTCGCACGCATCGGCAACCACGCCCTCATCGAAGCTGGCGTCTTCCGTCTTCGTCGCACCGATAGCGAGACTGGCGATGCCGCAAGTGTCAGCCAGCGTCTCAAAGAACTCGATCACGACTTTCGCGAACTGCTCGATCGCGTCAAGCCCCACGCCGTCGCCGTCGAAGGCCTCTTCGCGCACCCCGCTCACCCCAACACGGCCACCATCATGGCCCACGCTCGCGGCGTGCTGCTTCTCGCCATCGCGCAGCGAGATTACACCCTGCTCGAACTCAAACCCGCACTCGTCAAAAAGTTCCTCACCGGCAGCGGCCGAGCCGAAAAACATCAAATGCAACGCGGCGTGCAGGATTACTTCCGCTTGCCAGAGCCGCCCAGTCCGCCCGACGTTGCCGACGCACTCGCGATAGCCATCTGCGGCGCCGAACGCCTGCGATTTGCAGAAACAGCAGAACTCGCGCCAGCTCTCACGGGCAAAACATCTCGCAAACGCACGCTGCCGCGAGATGTACTCGAACGCTAATCTCGCCCGCTGATCTCACCCGCGAATCGTCGCGAGCAGTTCACGCGTGCTGCGTCTCGTCAGTCGAATAACCGCAGGCGTCGCCGCACCCACACACATCACGATGACGACCATATAGCCCCACAGCATGGGCACCACAGGCGGCTTGACGCGAAGATCAATGCCCCAGATAAGCGCATTAAGCCGCATGCCACCAAACGCGCCTTGCAAACCCATCAGCGATCCCAGAATAATCGCAGCCAATGCGATGAGCAACGACTCGGCCAGCACGATGCGAGCGAGCTGCCCGCGCGTGCCGCCAACCGCACGGAACACGCCAAACTCAAACTGCCGCGCATGAATGCCCGCGATAATCAGATTCGCCACGCCCAAGCACGCCACCAGCATCGCAAAAACCGCGACCAGCGATGCTGTGACAAGCGTGGTTTGCACAAACTGATTGATGACTTGCTTCATTCCCTGCGAACTTGCAGCGTTGAGAATGCCATACGGCAGCAACGCCGCTCGCACCGCCTCGGAAACCGCAAAGCCGTCCGCCCCTTCACGAATGTTGTATTGCAGCAGCCCGATGGAATCGCTGTTGAACTTCTCCCGCAGGTCCTTGCGACTCCCAAAAACCGCGTGAATGCGCTGCTCGCTGAAATCCTGTCCGCCGATGTCAAAGTAGTTGTTTGCAACCTCAAGTCCAGGACTCGTCACCACGCCTGCGATTTCAAAGCGATGCTCCTGGCCTGAATCATCCCAGCAAACAAAATCATCGCCCACTTTCAAATCGCGCGCAGTCTTGAACTCACGCGTCACGATGACCGCGCCACCCGCTTCCAGCTTCGCGCGAGCCGTCTTCTCATCACCCTCAACCCATTCAATCGTGCTCATGCGAAAGAACGGCTCAGGCTCAAACGCGAAGAAGTACGTCTTCACCCGCGTCATGCCCTTGATGCCAAACGCCGTCGTCTCGACCGGATGCATCGAAATCGCGCACGTATCCGTCACGTTCGGCACCGCCCGCAGGGCCTCCTGAGCTTCCGCCGGCATGTTTAGCCCCACAACCACGCCATCGGGAAAGTTGATGCGATTGATCCAGTCGCGCATCGCTGCTCCGCCTTGCGTCCAGATCGCAACCAGCAACGCGAGCCCCGCCATCATCGCGCCAGCAGTAAACCCAAACCGATACGGCGTTGCCGCAATGCTCCGCCGCACAATGTTCGTCGGCAGGTTGAGGAGTTTCTCCAGCGGGTTCGCAAACAGCTTTGCAACTAGCTGCATCGCTGGCACACCAAGCAGAAAGTACCCGAGCATCAACGCTGGCAACCCCAGCGCAACATACGTAAAGAACACCGTCGTCCCATCGCGAATCAGCGTGAAGTTCGCAAGATGAATCAAGACACCCGCCACACCCGCGATAGTGATGATGACCAGCGTCCGCCGTTTCGCCGGCTGCGCCCGACTCGCAAGAGCTTGCAAGGGCGACACCCGCATCGCTTGAATCGCAGGCAGCGTCGCGCCGACAAGTCCCGCGAAAATCGCTCCAACAAACGACCACACCACACGATCTGCCAAAATGATGGGCGGTGCCTGCAATCGCTCCTGAAAATGGTCAAGCATGAACCACGCGGCAAACACGCCAATAGGCACGCCCACCGCCGCGCCCGCCAACCCAACCAACGCACCATGAAACAACTGCGCCATCGCAAGCTGCCAAGGCGTCGCGCCAATGCATCGCAAAATCGCCAATTCCCGCCGTCTTTCGACGATCCCCACACTCATGCCGGTGGTGATGATGAAGCCCGCCGCGATAAACGCCATGAGCGTGCCCACCGTGAACGCAAGCTGGTTCGCCTTCGCGTTGCGATCAATGCCGCTGGTGATCTTCGCCGTGGTTTGCAACGCCGCATTCGCCGGCAGCACCGCCCCGCGCGACTCCGCAAACGCTTCCGCATCAACGCCTTCACGCAGTGTGATGTCAATGCGCGACACCTTACCCGCCTGATCCGTTGCATTCGCCAGCGCCTGCATCGTCATGTACGCTTGCGGCGTGTCACCCAGCGAAGGCTGCTTCGCGACGCCGACGATCGTCAGTTTCGTCGCGGGCTTCCCGAATCGCACAAACTCAACCCAGTCGCCAATCACAGGCTTCGCCGCTGCATTCAGTGCATCAGCCTCGACTTGCGTTGCAGCTTGCGCGGGCCCAATATCTTGCTTCGTAATGCCGCCACTGCCGCGTGCAAAGAGCGAGATACCGATGTTGCTAAGCAAGCCTTTGCTGTTCGACGTCGACAGCAGCGTGACCACACCCTCATCGATCACGACTTCATTGTCACTGGTTGGCAGTCGCCCACTCGCAAGCGCAACCCGTTCGACCGCGTCGCCCGTAATGCTCGCATCCGCAAGCCCAACCACGCGTGCACTGGTTTGAAATAGCTTAGTTTCTCTGCGAAAAACGCCACCACTCGCCGAAGTTGCTTCAGTTCCGCCACCACTCGCCTCGCCCAATGCATCCGGTTTCACCCACTGCGGCGCACCAAACCGCAGCGCCAGCGTCCCCGTCAGCCTTGCCGACGCTCTCTCAACTTCAGGCCACTGCTTGACCGTGCTCAGCAGCGTCAAATCGAGCGACGCACCCGTTCCACGCGGTTGCACGCGTGCGTCTGCATCTCCCACCAGCGTGAGGATGCGCTGCCCAATTGCTTCACGAATCGATCCCATCGCTACGCCCACCGCAGAGATGAGAATCGCGCTGAGTGCTACCACTGCTACCAGCAAGACCGTGCGACTACGCCGCTCGGACAGATTGCTGATAGCGAGCCGCCACGCCGCTCGCATCAAGTCCCTCCGTGTCGATGGTGTCGTTCACGATGCCATCGCGAATGACGAAAATGCGTTTGCAGTAGACCGCCGCAGCGGGCTCGTGCGTGACCATGACCACCAGCATTCGCTGCGCTTTGGCAATGTCAGCTAGAAGCGTCCACAATTTCGCGCTGCTGGCGCTATCCAGATTACCCGTCGGCTCATCCGCTAGCAAAATTGGCGGGCTGTATAACAACGCCCGCGCGATAGCCACGCGTTGCTGCTCCCCGCCAGACAATGCATCAGGCCGATGCTCCGCCCTCGCGGAAATACCCAGCTTCTCCAAAAGTTCACTGCTGCGTTTGTGCAACTTCTCAGCACGATCACCCGCAAGCAAGCCTGGCAACTCAATATTCTCGCGCGCAGTCAGCGTCGGTATCAAATTGAACTGTTGAAACACAATCCCCAGCCCCGTTCGCCGAAACGCCGTCGCGGCTTTGTCATCCATCGCATGAATCGTCTTGCCAGCAATCACGATCTCGCCGCTATCAGGCTTATCAAGCGCGCCTAATAAGTGCAACAGCGTGCTCTTCCCGCTACCGCTTTGCCCCATGATCGCATAAAAACCCGGCTCAGCAATACTCAGCGAAGCCCCACGCAGAGCCTGCACAACGCGATCGCCGGTGGTGTATGACTTGTGAACGTTTGAGACGGTGAGCATGGGAAGTGAGGAAACCAGCAAACTCCATAAACATCAACGCAGCATGTTTGAAGGCTCGAGCCTGCTACGCAGCACCAACGCCAACTGTTCGTCGCAAACCCCGCACTAGATGAGCACGAGATAAACAACAAAGCAATCGCTCACGCGCAATCGATCGCAAATGTGAACACCTGCCGCCGTGATCCGTGATCCACAACCGCGTCAGACGCTTCCGCTGCCTTGCTGCCCTCTCTTAGCCGTGCTGCTTCGCATACGTCGCCGCATCCACGCACTCGCCCAACTTGCCCTTGCCCGACATCTTCACCTTGATCAGCCAGCCCTTGCCATAGGGATCGCTGTTCAGCAAACTCGGGTCATCAGCAACCGCCTTATTCGTTTCCACAATCGCGCCATCCACAAAGCAGTAAATGTCGCTCGTTGTCTTCACGCTCTCCACTTCGCCCACGATGTCCCCCGCCTTGAACGCGAAGCCCGGCTTCTTCATCTCGGCGTACGTCACGTCTGTCAGTTGGTCTACCGCAAACTGCGTGAGTCCCAACGTCACCATGTCGTCTTCGATCTTGTGCCATTCGTGCGACTGTGAATAAACGCGATCGGCAGGAGGGGTAGCCATGTGCAAACTCCAAGCGGCAAAGGGTGCGTGCGGGGGGTGCGTAAGTCGTGCGTCGATTGAAACTCAATCAGTACCATTCGCAGCGACACCGCCGCCGCGAGGCAGACGGTAGCGGCCCAACTCGGCTTGCTCAACTCGCAGCTTCGCCAACTCAAGTCCACGCCCCGCGCTGACCGAAAACCATCCTGCAGGGGAAAGCACAATTCTCGCCCACGCGTAAGCGCGAACGGGTGTACAGTCGGACGAACCATGATTCTCACGCTATCGGCTCGATGCTTGCGTTCAATGCTCGCGCCTGTGGGTAAGGGTAAAAAACCCTCACTCGACATGCTCGATTTGCCACGTCACACCCGCGAAGTGCTGGGCCTCTCAGGCCTCACGCTCTCGACGGACCTTCTCGCTGGCGCCGATCGCGCCCGGCTTGAAGCCATTCGCGAACGCGCAGACCGCGCTGGCGCCGCGTGCCTGCTGCTCATCGAATACGACCCGCAAAACTTCGGCAGTAACAAGGAAGCCGACGTGCTCGCAGCTACCACGCGCGCCCGCAAGGTTGTGGAAGCCGCGCAAATACTCGGTTGCTCCGCAGCCGCCATCAAAGTCATGGCACCAAATGACGACGCAGTCCTCGCCCGCGTCGCTCTCGCCCTCAAGCCCGTGGTCGATCGCGCCGAAAAGCTCGACATAAACCTGCTCATCTCGCCCCATGACGGCCTGACCGGCACCAGCGAACGCGTCACCGAACTGCTCAAGAAAGTCGGCGGATTCCGCATCGGAACCTACCCCGACTTCCAAACCGCTGCAGGCACCGCCAAACCCGTCGATTACCTCCACCGCCTGACGCCCTACGCCACCGGCGTCTGCGCTGCAACCGTCAAGCTAACCGACCCGCTCACCGACGAGCCGCCCAAGTCCAGCAAAAAGGTCGCCGAACCCGCCGCTGCAGGTAAGCCAGCCAAAGGCAAAGCCGCCAAGATCGAAGAAGAAGAAGCCGCAACACCAGGCGGCGCCGCCCCCAAGAAGGGCAAGAAGGGTGCCGTCGCCGTTCCACCGCCAGTCGAACTCATCGCAGACGAAGACGAAATCGACGAAATCGACGACGCCGAGCTTGATGCCGAGATCGCCGCACTGATGGGCGAAGCCATCGACGACGACCTGCCCCCCAAACTCGTCGCACTCCGCCATGAACCCTACGACCTGTACCCACTCGTCGAGGCCATCGCCGCCGTAGGTTACGACGGGCCCCTCTCCGTCGACTACCGCGGTACGGGCGACATCACCGAAGGCATTCTCAAGAGCCGCGACACGCTGCTGGCTCTCATCGCCCGGGCCAAGGACAAAACCGCCGGCTGATGTCCGAGTGCGCTTTTGACTGCGTCAAGCTATCTGCAATCGAGTGGTAGCTGCGGGTGTAGCTGGCTGCCAAACTTCGCACACACCGTGCGAAACGTCGAATCAAGATCGACGTAAAAACAGTGCTATGACTTTCCCTCGACGCATGCTGCCCTGGCTCATACCAGTTCTCGCGCTGCCCGCGCTCGTAGTCTTCACTGTCCTTGCATTTCAATCTCGCTCGTGGCTCCCGTTCGTGCCGCTGGGGCTTTGCGTGGTGGCCGTGCCACTCGTCATCGTGCACCCGCTCATTGGCTTCGCAGGCTGGGACAAACTCGCCCGCGCCTTCCCCGCCACACCTCAGCAACTCGCCGATGCCAACTGGCACGAAAACCTCACCACCATCGCGCTCAAGCGGCCGTGGATGAGCCTCAACAACTGCATCATCTGGTCAAGCAACGACGACCGCCTGCTGCTTGCTATCGCCCCGCCCTTCAACTACTTCTTCCCGGCCCGAGCCATCTGCATTCCGTGGAATCAACTCGACTCGCTCAAGCCCCTCTCACGGACCGGCGATTCCTTCGAAATAGTCACTACCGCATCAAGACCGTTGCCAGTTTCGCTGTTCGTCATGCGAGACATTGTCATTCCCTGCGACATGCTTTCGCAAACCAGCACCGCGTCGGCGTAACGACTCTAATGGACTTCACAACGCCCGCCGCTGAAAGAACGGCGGCGCAATCGTCGCCATCGTGTGCAGCCCGGGCTTGGCCTCCATAATCCGCGGAATGCTATTGATCACGATGCTGCTGGTTGCAACATCACCATGCACGCCGCCAGGAATAATCACATCCATGGGCGGCTCGCCTTCAACGACAATCCGATCAAACGACTCTTGGTGCCCAACCGCCGCGATGAACTCAAGGTGAACCACCACGCGCTCGTCGTGATACCCGCGAGCAACCTGCCGCACGCCAGCAATCTTGCCGCGAGCAATCGGCCCAAGCCCGCTCACGACATCTCTATCCGCACGCACCGGCGCAAGGTCTTCATCCCACCGTTCAATCGTCAATCCCAAGTAGTGCGACAAGAAGTGCAGACTTTCGCCCAGCCCCACATGCCGCAGCGACCCATCGCGAACTTTCGCGTTGAACGCGGCGTCATCCAGCCCCGCACCAATCTTCTGCTGGAACGGAATGCGTCGCACGCTCGCATCTTGAATGCGCTGCACCTTCACGCTGCGCACGCTCTTGCTGACACACGTAATAAACGCTGGCAACGCATCCATGAGAAACCCAGGGTTCACGCCCGTACCTAGCAAACGTCCGCCGTGCGCAACGGCAAGATCATCAAGCTCCTCGGCCAGTGCCACATGCCGCAACCACGGATACACAAGTTCCTCGCACGTGCTCACCACCGGTTTGCCCTTCTTGAGCAAGAACCGCAGCGTGTCCGCACAACTCACAAGGTCGCTCGCCGTCGTCACAATCACGCAGTCAATCTGCGACCAGTTGTCAACATGCTCCAGCGAACCGGCAATCTTCATCTCCGGGTTCACGCCTGGAATCAGCTTCGCCAGGCTCGTGCCCGCCAGCGCTGGGCTGCTATCAACCGCCGCCACGACATGGCCCACCTCGCGCTCATGCAAATCCTGAACGATGCGAACACCCAAAGGACCCATGCCGACGTGAAGAATGCGTTTCATGCGGCGGAATGTAGCACGCCCAAACCCAAAATCGAGCAAGAACTTGCGCGACGTACTTCGCTCACGCCGCCACCACGCAACCATCGAGCCAACAGCCAAGCATCCACCGTGGTAAACTACATAATGATAACGCGCACGGCAATCTCCCTGGCACTCCTCGCAGCCGCAAGCATCTCCCTCCAAGCCTGCGAGAAAAAATCCGAAGCTCCCAAGCCCGCAGTTTCGCCAACACCCGCTCCCGCCGCCAAGCCCGCCGCGCCGAAACCCGAACCCACCAAGCCTGCCGCCCCCGACACCGCCAAGCCCGCCACCACCGAACTCCGCGCAGGCGGCCTCACTTTCACGCTCCCCGCCGGCTGGGAAACCCGCGAGCCATCCAGCAAGATGCGCCTCGCCGAAGCTCGCCTGCCAGGCACCACAGCCGACGGCTCGCAAGACTGCATCGCCGCATGGTTCCAACTCGGAGGTGACGTCGACAGCAACATGACCCGCTGGAAAGGCATGGTCACCAAGGCCGAGGGCACCCCCGCCGACGCCACGGTCGAAGTCACCGAAGTCTCCGGTGTCAAAGTCCACACCATCGAGATGACCGGTGCCTACGTCGATGGCGGCATGAGCGGTGCCGGCACAAAACGCGACAACTGGACCTTCCGCGGCGCGATCATCGAAACACCAGGCCAACTTACATTCATCCGCATGACCGGCCCGGCGGATATCATGGAAGGTCAGAATACGGCATGGAACGAGATCGTTAAAAGCATGCGATAAGCTTGTGCTTGCCCAATGCACATCGCGATTGGGAAAACCGACAGTTGCAAAAAAAGACAAACGGGGTACCCCCTCTGCACGTGGTAACCCCGCTGTCCTGAAGAAGTCTGGTTGCGCCCTGACAATTATGACACTGGGGACTCACGAATCTATTCACCTGTACAGGGTAATACCGACATATCGAACTAATCTCTTAGTGCGAGGTTCAACGGTCGCCAATGCGCGGTTGTTTCTGCTCCGCACGCGTAAAATCTTTCATCGCTCGTTTTGCGCTATTTCCATGTCGAAGTGGCTTCACGTTACCCGACAAACTCTCGACGCTCTCGGGTGTGATTCGAGCCGATTGGCAAGCGGAGAGCAGCTCGCCACGCGAGGCGACTTGGAACAGCTTGTGCAGTCGCTTGATGTGTTCGTGTACCGTGTGAATACTGATGCTCAACTCAGCCGCGACGGTCTTCTCGCTGCCTCCGCGAAGCAAACCTGCAAGGGTTTGTCGCAAGCGGGGCGGAGCGTCAGCGAGAAGATCAAGTCCCTTTCGTTCGCGAAGTTTCGTTTCGAAAACGTCACCGATATTCTCGATGATGATGCGTGCGACAGCCACATCACGGTCGGAGAAGAGTGGTTTGTCGATGGCACGGTGTAGTGTGATTCCCGCCCATATGTCGGGTTTGCACATTCGACGGGCAAGGAAGAACTCCCCGTCAAGACCGCACGGGTGACGCACGGTTCGCGCGTGATGCTGCCAAGCGGGCCCATCGTGGGCCACAATGTCTTGGTGCCGAAGGACGAGAATGTTCTCGTGACTGTTCGCGAATGCACTGACCACCGCAACGTGTGCAGGGTCAGGGTTCGACAGCATGTCCGCAAAATAAGCGTACATGGCAGCCTGTTCTTGCGGCGTGAGTTTTCCGGCGTGGCATCCATCGTGGATGTGAACGGTGTTGGGTTTGTCCTGAGCGATGATTGGACTAAACATGCCCGCCGTTACAAGCTTGGCATCAAACAACTCCAAGAGCCCAGCGAGTAAAACTTCCATTCGTATTGCATAAAGATGCGACACGAGCATCGTGCGAGTGAGCAACGACGCAACGCGTGATGCGTCTTCAACAGAAAGATCTAGACCTAATCGCACTTTATACCCCCTTCATTGCGACCGACTATAGCCGCTCATTTATCTTTGCACTTTGACTTTACGATTTCTACTTCAAGCGGCTTGCATTTTGGCCATAGCTCTTTGCCAACACCCGGATGAACCACGCGTGCCGAAGTTTGAATTTCGATTGGCATACGTAACTTGAAATGACGAGCGGGTTCCCCTCTCTTGTGGCAACCCCGCCGTCATGAAAAATATGGGCGACTTAAAACCTACGTAACACATATTTGTGTTTTTCTGACATACGGAAACACGCTTTTGAACTTCTCCGCGAACCCCTGCGTCAACGACACCGCGAGGTCAGCTTTCGCCGAAGCGCCTGAAGGATTTTTCAACACGGCTGATGGATAATCTACAACCACGTAGTCCGACTCCGACAATGTCTGACGTTCTTTTGACATGACTGTGATTTCTTCACAATCGCCGCAATCGAGGGGAATATGTCGAGTTCTGATCCATCTCATTCGCCGGATGAACTGATAGATCTCACGACCTCGCCGCTGTCGCGCCCCAAGCCGCCGCCGGTGCCTTTTCTCCAGAGACAACCTGAGCCATCCGTCGCACCGCCCATCACGCCCCAGCCCGTTCCGCCAGACGTCGATCTCTCGTCGCTTCCGCCCGAACTCGCCGAGCGAGCCGAGATTGAACTGCGAGCCCTGCGCGAAGCTTCCGCGCAAACTTCCGCACCCGCCGCGTGGCAAGCCAAAACCATCGTCACCGGCTCCGGTCTTGGTCGCCGGGTCACGCATCACGTCACCGATCCCAGCGGCGTCGAACGCACCTACGAAGACATTCACGACGTGCCCGAGCCTGCTCGCACTATGTTGCTCAGCGACGATGCCAAAACGCTCTGGCTGCGCGAACCGCCACCATCCGCAGATGGCGAGCCGCACCACTGGTGGCTGCCCAAGTTGATGACCCTGAAAAACCTGCTCATCGGCTTTGGGGTCATTCTTCTGGTGATGTATTCACTCGCCCGGCTCATGCTCGGCAGGTCCTTCTAGCCGGCTTTCCGCGCCAGCAGCCCTTGTAGCCCAAGGAAAACAGGCCAACCATGACTACCCTTGGTTCGTTCGCGACACGTTCGCGATTGTGTTGCAACCAAGGAGTCATCATGCCTCAAGCCGTTATTCTCGCCGCCAAGCGCACGCCAGTTGGAAAGTTCTTCGGATCGCTCAAGGGCGTGCATTCGCCACTGCTGGGCAGCTACGCAGCTCAGGGCATCTTCGCCGAGAACGCGGCACTCGGCGCGGCGGCCAAAAGCGGCGGCTTCGACGAAGCAATCTTCGGCAACGTGCTCCAAGCGGGCCTTGGCCAAAACCCCGCGCGCCAAGCCGCCCTCAAGGCCGGCCTGCCCGACACCACAAACTGCCAAACCATTAACAAAGTTTGCGGCAGCGGGTTGCAAGCCGTCATGCTCGCGGCCCAAAGCATCAAAGCTGGCGACAACAACCTCGTCCTCGCCGGCGGCTTCGAGAACATGACCGCCGCTCCGTACTTCGCCCGCGTTCGCGACGGCGCAGGCGGCCCCAAGTACGGCCCAACCCCATTCGAAGATCACATGCAGTACGACGGCCTGCGCTGCGCGTTTGAAAATTGCCTCATGGGCAACAGCGCCGACTTCATCGCCAAGAAGTACGACATCACGCGCGAAGCCCAAGACCGCTGGGCCGTCCGCAGCCACGTGAAGGCTGCCGAAGCCGCCAAGAACGGCTGGTTCAAGAACGAAATCGTCGCACTCACGGGCGAACAACTCTTCGACAAGAAGAGCCCCGGCTGCGGTGCCGACGAAGGCGTACGCGCCGACTCATCCATGGAGAGCCTCGCAAAACTCCGCCCCGCCTTTGAGAAAGACGGAAGCGTGACGGCCGGTAACGCCAGCCAAATCAGCGACGGCGGCGCAGCAGTTGTCGTCGCGAGTGATGCCGCCGCAAGCAAACTGGGTGTCAAGCCCATCGCCAAGATCATCGCCTATCACACCAGCGGCGTTGCTCCCAAAGAAATCTTCCGCGCCCCCAGCTTGGTCGTCCCCGCCGTCATCGCCAAAGCCGGCCTCAAGATGAGCGACATCGACCTCTTCGAACTCAACGAAGCCTTCGCCGCTCAAACGCTGCAAAACATCAAAGAAGGCGGCGTGCCCGAAGAGAAGGTCAACATCTGCGGCGGCGCCATCGCCATCGGCCACCCTATCGGCGGCAGCGGCACCCGCTGCTTGGTCACGCTGCTGCACCAACTGCTCCGCACCGGCGGCAAACGCGGCGTTGTCGCGTTGTGCCTGGGCGGCGGCAACGCCGTGGGCATGGTTGTTGAAATTGCCTAACCGAGTCGCAACAACTCGCTGACGTGTTGACATTCGCTGGAAACACAAACCGAGGACAAACCGCAAAACTCGCGCGGTTTGTCCTCGGCTTTCCTTTGTCGCCAACGCGTAGTGCATCGCCGCCCGCTTACTTCTTGATCGCCGCACTCTTCACCCGCCCAGCCTCCAACTCCATCACCAACATCGCATTCTCCCGATCCGCCAACTGCACCGCAGGTTTCGGAGGCGATCCATCAATCGAAATAATCTCGCCCTCCAGCAGAGGCTGCGCTTCTTCCAGACTCAACCCAATCAACCGCTTGCTGCGAACCAGAAAGTCCGCCTCGCGAAACGTGAGCTTGTCATCCCGCACCGCTGGTTTGTTCACTATCACAACGCCATACCACGCAAGCACCAAAACCGCAACGAACCCCACGCCCGCAAGCGGAAGCAAAAAACGCGACTCCACCGACCGCAGTTTCTCGGGAAGAGGTACTGCGACCGGTGGGGTCGTTGAATCGTCCTGTTGCGTCGGTGCTGGGGGCATCCGACAAGAGTTTAGCGTCCGCCGGTCGGGGCTTTCGGAGCTTCGTCCGCCGGTGCGTCCGTCTCGGGCGGCACCGGCGCATCAGCCGGGTTCGTTGGCGCGAGTGGCGTCAGCGGCAAGTCCGTCACCTTGCGAAGCTGTGGGAACTGCGGATTTGGATTTTGGTCCTGGAGCAGAGCCGCACCAATGTCTATGTCGTCGCTCGTCCCCGCCGTCTTGTCAGGCCCAGCCGACTCAATGGTGAACGTGCCGTCACCACGCGGCGTGTAGATAAAGGGCGTTCCCCAATTGTCGTTCAGGAAGAAAGGCGGCAGCCCGGTAACGCTCAAATCGGCCGGCAACGTACCGCCATTGGCCTTCGCAGTTTCAGTCACCTGGCCAACGACCGCGCCGCTCTTCACCATGTCAAAGAGCTGCAGTCCGCCAATAGCCTTGGGAACGGCCATGATGATGAAAAGATAAATCAACGCCAGGATCGCCGTGATCGCAGCAATGATCGTCCCCGCAATCGCCAATCCCTTCTTCGGATGAAACAGCCCGATGATGCTCAGAATGAGCGCAGGGATCGACAGCAAGCCAACATACGGGAAGCAGCACAACACGAGGCTCAGAATGCTCAGCGAAAACCCAATGATCCCGGCAATATTGCTGCCGCGCTTTTGCGGAGGCTGCTCAGGAACGCCAAATGTACCGCCGGGGGCTTGAAACGTGCTCATGGTTGATCCTCTTCAAAATACCGCTGGGCATGGGCCCGCCGACCACTGACAGAAACGATGTCCACATCCTATCGGCTTGGCGGCTGTTTGTGTTACAAAGGTTGGGAGGCGAGGGGTGATAGTTTCACGATCTGAAGTCCAGCGACTTGCCGCGGATGGCCCGTGCAGACACCATTCCTCTCACATCGCTCCTCCATCGAAACGCACGCGCTGCTTCTTCTTCGTCGGATCAGCAATCGGCACAGCACTCAGCAGGCTTTGTGTGTACTTGTGCTGGGGTTCAAACAGAATCTGGTCGCGCGAGCCCATTTCGACGATTTTGCCCTTGTACATCACCGCGATGCGCTTGCACACGTGCTGGATGACGCTCATGTCGTGGCTGATGAACAGGTACGACAGGCCGAACTCTTTCTGCAAATCCATGAGCAGGTTGATGATTTGGGCCTGGATGCTCACGTCGAGCGCGCTGGTCGGCTCGTCGCACACGATGAACTTGGGTTCGAGCGAAAGGGCGCGGGCGATGCCGATGCGTTGGCGCTGGCCGCCTGAGAATTCGTGCGGGTAGCGGTCAGCCGCAGCTTTGGGCATGCCGCAGCGGACGAGCAGCGTCTCGACGCGTTCGCGAAGTTCGCTCTTGTCTGTCACCAAGTTGTGCACCAGCAGCGGCTCTTGCAGAATCGTCCCGATGCGCATGCGCGGGTTCAGGCTGCTCGCGGGGTCTTGAAAAATGATCTGCATGTCGCGCCGCAGCCGTTTGAGCGTGTCGCCTCTGGCTGTCACCATGTCGCGGCCTTCAAACATGACGCGACCGCCTGTGGGTGGAATGAGCCGCAGCAGCGTTCGACCCACGGTGGTCTTGCCGCAGCCAGATTCGCCCACCAGCCCGAGCGTTTCGCCTTTGGCGATATCAAACGAAACGCCGTCGACGGCTTTGACGTGACCGGTCACTCGCTGCAGCAGGCCCGAACGAATGGGAAAGTATGTCTGCAAGTTTTCGACCTGCAAGATCGGTGCGGCAGCAGCGGCGGGGGAGGCAGGAGCGGGCTGAGTCATCGTGGTCATGTCTGCGATGGTACGACCCTGCAAGCAACGTCCGGTTTTGATTGGGGATACGAAGGTCTTTCACAGAGGTCCTTCAACTGTCGGGACCGGCAACCCTTTGCCATCGGGGGGGTGCCCGCCTAAAGTCTCCTCCCACGTCGGCTGCCGCTGGTGTGGTCGTTCTCGGCTGGGTAGCTCAGTTGGTAGAGCACCGCATTGAAAATGCGGGTGTCGCCGGTTCAAGTCCGGCTCCAGCCATTGTCGCGAAGCGTCGGTCGATTGCGGAGCGCTGCCCGCTTTCAGACCCCAAGACTGCTTCTTGACCAGTTCTACACTCCATCTGTTTGTGTCGGCCGGGCCGCGTGGGCGAACGGGTTTTCTCATGGTTATTTGCCTTGACGAGGGGCTTATCCTGTTTATGCGTGTCTGATTCGTCCACCAACTTTGACGCACTGCTCGAAGCGGCAGCCGCTGGCGATCCGGAAGTTGCATCGCAGCTTTTGCCATTGGTGTATGACCACCTGCGTGAGCTCGCCCGCCGCAAACTTGCGACGGAAAGTCCTGGCCAAACGCTGCAACCCACGGCACTTGTGCATGAGGCGTACATGCGGCTGGTCAGCAGCCCGCAAACCAGCTGGAATGGTCGCAAGCACTTTTTCGCGGCAGCCGCTCTGGCCATGCGGCGAATTCTGGTTGAGCGAGCCCGCGCAAAGCGTGGACCAAAACGTGGCGGCGATCGCGTGCGATTCTCGCTTGAAACAGTAGAGCCTGCCGGCGATGTGCCGGTGGACGAACTGGATTGGGTTGCCCTGGATGGTGCACTTGACGCTCTGCAAGCCCACGACGCGGATCTCGCGGATGTGGTACACCTGCGTTACTTCGCGGGGTTGGGCGTTGAAGAGATTGGCCAGGCATTAGGTCGCAGTGAGCGAAGCATTCAGCGCGATTGGAACATCGCTCGGGCGTGGTTGCTGCGACGCATGGAAGAAACCTCGGCTGAGTGATTTTCGTTCGGCTCACGCATCGCAGACACGCAGGAGACAAAGTCCTTGGACGCCGCCAGATGGGCCAAAGTGAAGCACGTGACGGCAGACGCGATGGAATTGCCATCGGCGGATCAAGCCGCGTTTGTCACTCGCGCGTGCGAAGGCGATGCGGAGATTGAGCGTGAAGTTCGCAGTTTGATGAACATGCATACGCGCGTGCCTGATGCTGTGCTCTCCGCGAGCGGGCCGCGGGGTCACACGCTGGTTGATGCGATCGTGGGCAGCAGCAGCGGCGATGCCGTCGAGGGTGTACAGACCATTGGTCGCTATCAGGTTGTTCGCCGACTGGGTACTGGCGGCATGGGGAGCGTCTTTGAAGCAACAGATCCGGCATTGGGCCGGGCTGTTGCGATCAAGGTTCTGCACGCGGGATTAAGCGCGGCAGTGGGCGTGAGTGGAGGCCTCAAACGCAGGTTTGACGCCGAAGCTCAGGTGCTTGCACGTTTGCAGCATCCATCGATTGCACAGGTGTATGAAACAGGCATCGCGAAAGGGCCTGGTGGAATTGACCTGCCGTTTATCGCGATGGAACTCGTGCGCGGCGGCCGGACGATTGATCGATTCGTGATCGACAAGCAACTGGCGACCAATGCAACGCTTACACTTTTTGCGAGTGTGTGTGATGCTGTGCATCATGGTCACGTCAAGGGCGTCATTCATCGCGATATCAAGCCCGCCAATGTGCTGATTGACGAGGATGGCAAGCCCAGGGTGATTGACTTTGGCGTTGCGAGAATCCTTGAAGGAGCCGATGGCTCGACTACTCGCTCACGCAGCACTCGCACGCTCGATATGGTGGGCACGCCCAACTACATGGCGCCCGAGGCGCTCGAGCATGGCACGAGCACGGTCGATGCTCGCGGCGATGTGTATTCGCTAGGCGTCATGCTCTTTGAATTGCTTGCACGCGATGTGCCGTATCGGCTCAACGAAGTCACGCCTGCGAAGATTGTTGCCGCGTTCAAACAGATGCACGCGCCCAAACTGGGCACGCTGCGAAGCGATTGCGAAGGCGATGTAGAAACTGTCGTCGAAAAGGCGATGGCTCGGCATGCCGACGATCGGTATCAGTCCGTGAGCGAATTCGCCGCAGACATCCGTCGGTACTTGGCAAGTGAACCAATTGTCGCTCGCCCGCCAACCACGTGGCGACAGTTTGCATTGTTTGCGAAGCGGCGGCGTGATCTGGTCGCTACGGCGGCTGTGGTCTGTGTCGCGGCTGTTGTTGCTATCGCTGGGCTTGGCGTGGGCATTGCCAAGGCCCGCGAAGGTGAACGAATGGCTCGTGAGCAGGCCCAGCGTGCCGAGCGCACGAGTGACTTCTTGAAGGCTCTCATTACATCAACCGTGCCGGATGCCGCGGCAGTTGGCGCGAAAGATACGTTGACCGGCCCGCGATGGCGAGCACGCCAGGAAGGCGGAAACGTCACGCTGAACGACGTTTTGTACAGCGCGAGCGAGCAGATTCCGGTTTGGTTCGAGCACGACAAACCGATGGCGGCGGAAATGGCCCAGCTCCTTGCAAGCAGCGGCTCATATGTCGAAACCAACTCGCGAGCTGGTGACATGTACGAACGTGCGGTCACGGCGTACCGCGATGCGTACGGGAGCGAGTCTCCAGAAACTCTGGAGATCATGCTGCGCCAGTCAGCATCGCTCACGCTTACGAACTCAAAACCGGATCACGCTCAAAGTTTGGCGAAAGAGGCGTATGAGACATCGAAGCGGATAGTGGGGCCTGCCGATCCGCTGACCTTGCGAGCTGCGGCCGCCGTCGTCAACGCCGTGTCGCGCGATCAGCAGCATGCGTTTTTAGAGGGAGTTCGCAAGACGATACCGGCGGACAATGAACGGGCTCAGCTCGTGCTCGAGTTGATTGATCGCGTGCAAGTTCGACCTGGGCTTTCGGATGCAGATCGGGACACTGCCGAAATGGAGCGACTGGTTGCGCGTGCACGCGAGGTGCTAGGGTCATCAGACGGGAGTTATCACGGAGCGATGCTCGACCTTTGCATCGTCTACAACTCGCGTGAAGACCATGCGAATGCCGTACGAACTGCGATGCAGTTGTTGGCAGACGTCGGCGAACCGCAAGATTCTCGTTCGTTTCAGACCGTCTACGAAGCATTGTCCGCACTTTACTTATCGTACAACACGAGCGGGAACGTTGTCAAAGCCGCTGAGGTCGCACAGCGACAGGCATCGCTTGCCGACCAGTACATGCCCGCTGCCAACCTGAACAACGCTCGCGCCCACGCTCGCGCGGCTCGCATGATGCTTGAAGCGGGGCTAAACATCGACGACGCGATGCAACACGCCGTGAAGGCCGCAACCAGCACGCCCACACTGCTTGCTGAAAACGACGGTTGGGCGACTTTTCACGAATCGATCTACGCGTGGGCGATGCGAGTGAAGGGTCAGCCACGAGTGGCGCTCGAACTGCTCGAAGCCCGCATTCGCCGCGAACAAGCGATGAATTCGCCCGTCATGCCTTGGGTGGTCATGCAGCGCAACGTCGTGCTGGCCGATGCCAAGATGGACCTTGGCGACCTGACCGGCGTTGAGGAGTTGCTCGCGGGTGCGTGGAAGGCTCTTGAAGAGTGGCAGCAACCAAACTGGCCGACAGTGCGCGTGATTCGCAAAGCACAGGCACGCTACGACGCGCTCCGCACGAAGCAGTAGTGCAGCCCGCAAGCAGCGGTGTCAGCGCTTCGGTCAGCCCTTCAGCACGTCCATCGCCTTGAACTTGCCATCAAGTACCTTGTTCGCATCAGCCTTGAGCCATTGACCCAGCACTCCCGCGTACACGTTGCGGAAATCCATCGTGAACTTCAAGTCGCCCTCATCAAGGTCGCGCATACTCGGGTGCTCGTTCATCACGCCCGCACGCACCATGGGGCCAAACAACATCATCGGAGCGGCGGTGCCGTGATCGGTGCCTTGGCTGGCGTTCTGGCCCACGCGGCGACCAAACTCGCTGAAATTCATCGTCATCACGCGACTGTCATTGCCCTGTGCTTTGAGTTCGGTGTAAAACGCCTTCATTGCATCGCCGAACTGCTTCAGCAACTGCGCATGTCTGCCATTCGTACCGCCTTGACCCGCGTGCGTATCGAATGAGCCAAAGCTGGTGTAATACACGCGCGTCTTGAGGCCTGCCTTGATCATGCTGGCGACCATGGACAACTGCCGACCAAGGTCGGTTTGCGGAAAAGTCGTTACTGGCTTCTTGGCAACTGCTTTGCGAATCAGATCGCTGGAAACTTGAGCATCAAGCGAAGTTCGCACCAGGAACTCGGCGTTGGTCTGCTTCTTCTTCGAGGGAACAGCACCGCCAGCGATCATGTCATCGCGACGATTGAGTTCGTCGTACGCCGATGCGAGATTCTTGTCCATCTCGCCCGCGCTCCACTTGAACAACGACGGATCTTCAAACGCGACGGGCTTGATCACACCGCCTTCCATCGCCAGCGGTGCCGTGCGACCAATCGCAATTCCCGGCGGGCCAGCCTGCGAGTTGCTCTCTGGCGTTCCGCTCTCGCCTTTGCCTTCGCCGCAGCATTCAGCGTCAAAGTATCTTCCCAGCCATCCGTTGCCCGTCGCTGTCACGTCGGCAGTGTGCCACACATCCATGCTCTTAAAGTGCGAGCGATTGGGGTTGGGATATCCCACGCCTTGAATCAACGAGACGAGCCCTGCATCAAACAAATCTTTCACGCCTGTGAGTGCCGGATGCAAGCCAATGCCCTGCTTCTTATCGAGCGACAACGCTTCCTTATCCGCGATCGCGATTCCTTGCCGCAATCGGTAGTACTCCGGACTGAACGCCGGCACCACCGTATTGAGTCCGTCGTTTCCGCCCGACATCTGCACGACAACCAAAACGTGCTCATCAGGCACGCCCGGCACGCTGGACAAATCGCCGAGCATCTCGCCCATCGCAAGGGCCGAGCGATCTAGAAACGCCGGGATCGCCACGCTTGCTGACGCCATGAGCAGGCCGTGTTTGATAAGTGATCGGCGTGTGAAGGCAGCGTTGGTCATGGCGTGATCTCCGGACAGGGCGGGCAATCCTTGAGCGTGTGGAATAGGAACACTTCACTCAGCACAACTTCATCATACAGCTTGCATCAGCACAGTTGATACTCGGGCATCGCGGTAATCAGCAGCAAACAACCAGTAAGCGTGTCTTGATCGATCTTGTTCTCGCGAGACTTCATGAACGCTTGCAACGCCGCAACGCCGTGGTCGGGCGCGGACCCCAGCGACAGTTTGAGCAAGTGCATCGCGACAGCGGCTGGATCGCGTTTGGCAACGAGGCTGTCCTCGGGCACGCCCGCGAACAACGCGTCCGTGTCGAAGCGGTCGGTATTCGCACTCGCATCAAAGCCTTGCGGCTTCTTGCCCGCAATCAGGAACGCCAGAATGTTCTGCCGCACAAACAGCGTGCTGGTATTCATCCACGTGCGCCCGCCGTCCCAACCCTTGACGCTGGGCGGAAAGAAAATCCGCTGACCCATCAGATCCAACGCATCGTTGAGAATCGTCAAATCACGCACGGGTGTATTCAAACTGCGAACCGCGCCCACCACAAGCTGCACCGGACTCTTGATCTGCTGCCCCATGATCGTTTCGTCATAAAAGTGCTTGCTCAGCAGCAGCCGACGCAGGACAGGCTGCAAGTTGTACTTTCGGCTGTACAGCATGTCACCTAGTTCGCGCAGCACTTTCTGCTGTGCACCGTCCAGGTTCTTGTCGCCGCCGCGTTCATCAGGAGGCACATCTGCAACCAGAAAGTGATACATCCGCCGCATGATGTACCGGGCGCAAGCCTTCTTGCTCAAGATGATCTTGACGAAATCGTCGCCGTCCCACGTGCCGGTTTGACCCAGAATGTTTTTCGCGCTGTTGTCGTGATTGGTCTTGCGAAAAACAAAAGTGTCATCTTCGAACGTGTATCCCGTCAGGGCCTTTGCACCTTCCTTGATGTCATCTTCGCTGTAGTTTCCCAGCCCCAGCGCGAACAGTTCCATGATCTCGCGGGCGAGATTCTCATTCGCCTGACCTTTGCGACTGTCGTTGTTGTCTAGATACGCGATCATTGCCGGATCACGAATGATGCCAGCCAGCATGACGCCAAAGTTGCCCGCGGCTTCGTTGCGGAGCAACTGGTTCTGCATGAACATGTGGTAGCTGTTTTCGATAGTGCGGTAGTTGGTCGCAAAGTGCCCGTGCCAGAAGAGCGTGAGCTTCTCTTGCATCGGGTGTCGCGTTTCGATCATCCGCGTGAGCCACCACTTTTGCATTTCGCCCACTTGTGTGCGATCAAGCCGCTCGCGACTTTGTCGCTCCTCGCGAAACTTTGCGAGCGTGTCTTCATCTTGCGCCTGCTGCGCCCGCCGCTGCTCGCGCCGCTCGTCTTCAGTCAAAGGCCGCATGATGTCTTTATCAAACTGATCGGGCTTGATGGGGTCAAACTCACCCGTCCCGCCTCGCTTGGCGGCGTCAACAAAGCCCAGCAGCGTGTCAACGGATTTTTCAGGCCCCCAGCTCACGAGCTTGTTGATCTGCGCGTCCGTACCGCCGAAGCCCGCTCGCCACAGTAAGTGACGAGCCTGCGTGTATCCGAAGTCTTCACGCCGAATCGGAAGCAGCGAGGGCGTGATCTCGTCTTCGCGAGGGGCAGCATCGTCCGTCGATTTATTCTTAACGACTTGCATGTGCTCTCCAACGGCTGAAGAAAACGACAACCACTCGGCGGCGAACCAACAGAGGCGAGGCAGTCACGTGATTGTCTGTACGCAGGGATAACTAGCGAATTGCCACCTTATTGCAATCTATCGGTTGTTCGTGATCCGGTCAATTCAATTCCGCCAACTGGTTCTCGCACCAGGGTTCTGGCCCCCCCCCCACGCCAGGTCTGAGGCTCTGCGAAGACCCGGATTTCTCCCGCGACCAACGTCGGAAATAACGAATTCCTTACTATCCCAATTGGAATCACGTCGCAATTACAGTGCGACAGGTTGTACGTTCGACGTTTGGACCCGCCTTCGCGGATTCAACCTCATCGCGATTGTGTACACAACGGTGACCAATCCCAGCATCGCCGCACCGTTCGCCTGGTGAGCGGTACGCGTGAGTGCCTGCGCCACGGTCGCAGCTTCCGCTCCGCCGCCCACCAGGAACGCAACCCAGCCAAGCGTGAACTGCAACGCGACAACTAGCGAGAGTGCCCAGCCCAGTGGCCCGATCAGCGCGGGCAACGAGCCTTTTGCGTCCTCGTGCTTCTTGCCAAACGCCATGGCCTTGAAGCCCACAAACGCGACCAAGATCGCAACGATAAACGAGAAACCGATGTGCACATACAACGCGTGCGGACTGCGAGTGTGCCGGTACAACGCGCCGAAGATCAGTTGCAGCAAAGTTGTGTGCAACGCCGCGGTGGCCATCGCACGTATGACGCGCGAGCCGTCAAGCTGCGACAATGGGTTCCACGCTCGAAATCTGGGTGACAAATACACCGTGCACGCACAAATCGTCGCGAATGTCGCTTGTCCCAGAATGCCGTGCGCCATGCTGAACCAGCGGTTGTCAGACGCGACATCAGCCGAGCCTTGCAGTACACGCACACCGCCGAGAATGCCTTGGGCCAGCACCGTGCCGAAGACGACTGTCGTAAAAATGCGCACGCCGCGAGACTGAGGCGTGAGCAGTGACCACAACCACAATGTGAGCGTGACCAGACCCACGAGCGTGCCGAAAAGCCGGTGCGTGTGCTCGTAGTAAATCTTCGTCTGCGCAGCTTGCGCGATGAACTTCGCTTTCTCCGCGCCGCTCAACTTCTCAGCTTCCGCGATCTGGCCCTTGTTGAGCAGTTTGTTCCACATCTCCGGCTGGTCGGTCACGCTGGCGTCCATCGCCATGCGATTGCCCAGCGGATAGAAAAACATATTCGTGCCGTAGCTGTTGGGCCAGTCAGGCACCGCCATGCCCGACTGCGTACTCGTCACGAGCCCGCCAATAAACAGCAGTGGGGCGGTACAGACAATTGCTACAATCGCGAACCGTGGCATCCATGACGAAGCAACTGGCAAGGTCTGACCTCGCACCGCACCGGCAATACCGCCAGCAACCGCGCCCAAAGCCGCACCAAGCGCGACAAACCCGACCAGGATCAGCATCGCGTTGGGCTTGAGCGTTGCCGCCTGCATCGCATCATGAGCCGCGACCGACTTTTCCGACAACTTACTCCCAAGCACCAACAACCCCGCGAGTGCCGAGACCACGCCGCTGCCCAGGCCCACCCGCCAGCCATCGCGCTTGCCCACCAAGAAACCGGCAAACGCCAGCGCGATTGCCCAAACCGCGAGCAGGATCGGCAGTGCGACCTGCTGATCGAGGTTGATAATCGGCAAATGCGTGACGAACCACGCCGTCCAAAGACAGAACGCAGCGAAGAATCCGCCGACGAGCACAGGTCCGAAAAGTCGGCGAAGTGAGTTGGGGTCGGTGACAGCGGTCGATACGGCAGGCATGCGGGGGCCTCCGAGGCAGTGGTGGCGTTCTTGCGAATGAGTCTCAATTACGGTCAGACAAGAATTATCTGCCTTTATGCTATGTCAGATGCCACAATTTTGCTGTCAGACAGCAAACGTTCCAAAATTGTGCTATGCTAACGGCTCCCGTCAGGTGCATTCCCACCCTGATGGGCTGTTGAAGTGATGTCTTTCACCGGGTTCGTGAGTGTGGCCGCACGTGCGAACCTTGATTGTGATAGGACCAGAGGAGCCGACACGTGTCCGTTCTTTTTCCGAAGTGGTCCAACGCGTTTCCAACCATCTTTGCTATCGCTGCCTTGGGCGGCGTAACCACTGCCGTGGGCGGCTTTTGGTATTACGCCACGCCCAAGTTCTGGCGCGTGGGCTACATGCCAACGCAGCCCGGCGGCGGCTTTAACCACCAGATTCACGCGGGCAAACTGGGCATGGACTGCCGGTATTGCCACACGAAGGTGGAAAAGAGCTACGAAGCAAACATTCCCAACGTCGCGACGTGTTTTGGTTGCCACGCAGATGGCAAGCTGAACAAACTGGCGGAAGGGACCGAGACTTACAGCCCCTCGCACAAGACCAAGACGCAATTCGTGCGTGATGCATACGCACAAGACGCGAGCATTCCGTGGCGCCGCGTACACAAAGTGCCTGACTACGTACATAACTTTCCGCACCACGTTCACGTTGCTGCTGGCGTTTCCTGCTATTCGTGCCACGGCCGGATTGACACGATGCCCATCGTGCACCATGCTGAACCGATGAGCATGAGCTGGTGTCTTGATTGCCACCGCGCTCCTGAAAAGGTGCTCGTGCCCGTTGACAAGGTTACAGACCTGCGCTGGGTGCAGGACGATCTGACTGAGCGTGCGAACGCTGGCGTGATTACTCCGGCTGCACAAAAAGTTCTTGATGCGATTCAGAAAGCACCGCCTGAAAACTGCGGCGCGTGTCACTACTAAGGCAGGCGCTGGGGACTGGGCACTAGGCACTAGTGCTGGCAGTCTTCATGCGTGTGATGGAATGTTTGCTTATCGCCTAGTGCCTAGTTTCTAGTCCCTAGTGCCTTCGAGACGATCCCATGGCCCACGATCAATGCCCCAGCACGGTTCACGGTGAGAAGGCCAAGCCTTCCGCTGCCGCTCTTGCCGCAACGCCTCGCGCGTTGCAGCGCATCAACGGTAAAGCGGCGTGGCGCAGCTTCGACGAAGTTGTGGACACGCCCGAGTTTCGCGACCATCTCGAGCGAGAGTTCCCACGCGGCATGGCGGAACTGGTCACGCGTGAACGCATGGACCTGAGCGATCCGACTGTCGCCACGGGCAAGAGTGGCGAAAGCCGTCGCGACTTCATGAAGCTGATGGGCGCAAGCATGGCCTTGGCGGGTGTCGCCGCGACGGTGCCTGGTTGCCGGCGGCCCGATCACAAGATTTATACGTACAGCCAGAAGGTCCCCGAGGACATGATTCCCGGCAAGCCTCTGTACTACGTCACGAGCATGCCGCGGTTTGATGGCGGGGCTGAAGGTTTGCTGGTAGAGTGCCACGAAGGTCGGCCCACCAAGATTGAAGGCAACCCGTTGCATTCGTACAACCAAGGCAAGGTCAGTAGCTGGGCGCAGAGCAGCATCATGGCGCTCTATGACCCGGACCGCCTGTGGAGTCCGTCGCTTTTGCAGGGCGAGGTGCGGGCTGATCGAACTTGGGATGATTTCCGACTGTGGGCCAGCACGCACTTTGCGGCGTATGACGCGAAGGAAGGCGCGGGTCTGGCGTTCCTTGTTGAAAAGAACAGCAGCCCATCGCGTGCGTTCGTGCGTGATCGTCTGATGAAGAAGTGGCCCAAGGCTCGCTGGGTGGCGTACGCCGCTGGCGATACGGCGGGCAATGAACTTGCGGGTACGGCCCTTGCGTTTGGCGCACCCAAGCGTGCGATGCTGAACATTACGAAGCAGACGCGCATCGTCGTTTCGCTTGATCGCGATTTCTTGTCGCACGAAGCGGGCGAACTGGCGCATGCTCGCCAATTGGCTGCGGCTCGTATCGTCAACACCGTTGATGATGACATGACCCGGCTGTACGTTGTTGAGAGCAACTTGACGGCGACGGGCGGACAGGCCGATCACCGGTTGCCGTTGAGCAGTGGTCGCGTGGCGGCGTTTGCGGTTGCGCTTGCGAAGGCTGTGCTGCCCAAACTCGCGGAGCCTGATGCGAAGGTGCTTGAAGCCGCGGTTGCGAGCGCCAGTGTGTCGGGCGAAGACCTCGCTGCGAACAACGGCGTGGCATTCCTCGAAGAACTCGCGAAGGACTTGCTTGACAGCGCGAACCGAGATAAGTCGCTGATCGTTGCGGGCCATGCGCAGACGCCCGCGGTGCACGCCATCGTTGCGGCTCTCAACCAAGCTCTCGGCAATGTTGGTCGCGCGGTGTCGTATGTGCCGGTTGATGCGGAGACGGCGAGCGACAGCCTTGCGAACATCGCGTCACTCGCGAAGGCGATGAACGAAGGCGCAATCTCGACGCTGGTGTGCGTGGGGGTGAACCCTGCGTACGACGCGCCTGGTGATGTGAACTTTATTGAAGGCTGGAAGAAGGTCGCTGCGACCATCACGCTGAGCGTGGGCAAGAGCGAGACGACTGCTGCCAGCACGTGGGCACTCAACGAGTCGCACTATCTTGAATCATGGGGCGACACAAAGGCTCTCGATGGCACGATTGCGCCGATGCAGCCGATGATTGCGCCGCTGTATGAACCTTCGATGAGTGAGATCGAGTTCCTGGCGTTGCTCGCGGGCAAGGACATGAACGCGAAGGTTGACGGCTACGAGATCGTGCGTGAATCGTGGCGCGGCAGTGCGGCGGCATTGTTTGGCGCAGCGACGGACTTCGATACCAACTGGCGGCGCACGCTGCACGACGGCGTGGTGAAGAACAGTGCAGTGAAAGCTGAAACGTCCAAGGTGAAGTTTGATGCAGTTGCAACGGCTCTTGGCGCGATGAAGATTCCGGCGGCACCTACCAAGGACGCGCTCGATGTGACGTTCATGCTGGGCAATCTGGCTGATGGTCGCTTCGCGAACGTGGGCTGGCTGCAAGAACTGCCCGCGTACGGCACGCGCGTGGTGTGGGACAACCCGCTGATCATGAGCCCCAAGACGGCGGCGGCTCTTGATGTGCTGCCTGATGGCTGGACGGACAAAGACCCCAACACAATTTACACCAAGCCCAAGTATCCGCATGGCCGAGTGGCGGAACTGACGCTTAATGGTAAGACGGTGAAGGCGGCTGTGTGGATTTGCCCGGGCATTGCTGACAACACGGTGATTGCGATGCTGGGTTACGGCCGGACGAACGTCGGTTTGGTGGGCGATGGCGTGGGCTTCAATCTGTATCCGCTTCGCAGCAGCGCGAATGCGTTTTCTGGCAGCGGTGCGAAGATCGTGAAGACCGGCGATGAGCACATGGTGGTCAGCACGCAGATTCACTGGAGCATGGAAGGACGCACGGGCATAGTGCGTGCGGTTGATCTGCCAGCATGGAAAAAGCACGGCAAGGACACGCAGAAGATTGTCGATGAGTTCTACAGCACGCAGTGGGAACTAAACTTTGCAGAGCGTTTGGGTGAGCTTGATCACACGCCGCCGAACATCGGCGCGTATGAGAACCCGTACAACCGCAGCCTTGCGGAACCTGATCCGAACAACATCAAGAAGGGCGATCCGAACAAGGGCAAGTATCAGCAGGACCAGCCGCCCAAGTTCACGGAAGGTCCGCAGTGGGGCATGACAATCGATCAGACCACGTGCACGGGCTGCGGCGCATGCACGATTGCCTGTCAAGCAGAAAATAACATCGCCGTTGTGGGCAAGAAGGAAACCGCGAAGGGCCGCGAAATGGCCTGGATTCGCGTGGACCGTTACTTCACGGGCGATGACTTCAACAACCCTGCGGCGATTCACCATCAGCCGGTTGCGTGCGTGCACTGCGAAAACGCGCCGTGCGAAGTGGTGTGCCCCGTCAACGCCACGGTGCACGGCCCGGAAGGTCTCAACTACATGACGTACAACCGCTGCATCGGCACGCGGTATTGCGCCAACAACTGCCCGTACAAGGTTCGCCGGTACAACTGGTTTGATTATGGCGTGACCAAGTTCAATGGCGGCTACTTCGGCAAGGAAATCATCGACCCCATCGGCGAGAAGATTCCGGGCCAGGAAGGCGTGAACGGTTCGATGACGCACAACAGCATCAATCCGAATCTCATTCCGCCGCGTCTGCGCGACAAGTTGGATGAGATCACGCGGATGCAGAAGAATCCTGACGTCACGGTGCGCAGCCGCGGCGTGATGGAAAAGTGCACGTACTGCGTACAGCGCATCAACGCGGCGAAGATTGATTGCAAGCTCTCGGACGTGCGAGATTCCAAGGGCAATTACGTTGTACCCGATGGGTTCTTCCAAGCGGCTTGCCAACAAGCGTGCCCGAGCAACGCGATCATCTTCGGCGACATTCTTGATACCAAGAGCAAGGTTCACGCAAGTCGAGCGAACGCTCGCAGCTATGCCTTGCTTGGGTATCTGAACACGCGTCCGCGCACCAGCCACATGGTGCGGGTGATGAACCCCAATGAAGCGCTCTTGGCTCGCATCGATCCCGAGCGGCTCAAGCACATCGATTCGCCCTTCCACGGCGTGCCCCACGCGCCGCACAGCGAGGGTGATGGCCATGATCACTCTCATGGCGAAGATGGCAAGCATTCGTTCTTTGACAAGTCCAAGCGTTACGAAGACTCCGGCTACGCGCTCAGCTTGCGCGTGCTTGGTGGAGGCAGGGCATGACTTCTATTCACCCCGATCAAGCAACGGCACAGCGTCTGGCGGGCTTGGCCCGTCAAGCGACCCCGCCGCCCGTTTTGGATCCCAAGACCGGCGACGGCACGCTTATTGACGATCCGGCGGTGCGTCCGCCACTGGTGCTGAACAATCGCAGCTTCGGTGAGATCACCGACATCGTGTGCGGTTATGCCGAGAACAAGCCGCCGCGTTGGTGGCTGCCGGTCTTCTTGCATGCGTTCGGCCTTGCACAGCTTGGCGGTCTGTTCATTCTGTATCTGGTCATCACGGGCATCGGCACGTGGGGCCTGAACAACCAGGTCGACTGGGCGTGGGACATCACCAACTTCGTTTTCTGGATCGGCATCGGCCACGCTGGCACGCTGATCAGCGCGATTCTTTGCTTGCTCAAGCAGAAGTGGCGCACGGCCGTCAACCGCGCTGCCGAAGCGATGACGATCTTCGCCGTTATCTGTGCGGCAACGTTCCCGGGCATTCACATCGGTCGGCAATGGATGGCGTGGTTCTTGCCGCCCATTCCCAATGCGAATGCGATCTGGCCCAACTTCAAGAGCCCGCTGCTGTGGGACGTGTTCGCGGTTTCAACCTACGGCACTGTCTCGGCATTGTTCTGGTTCATGGGCATGATTCCCGATTTCGCAACGCTGCGCGATCGTGCGGATCGTCGTCTGCGGCTCAATCCTGAAGGCAGTCCGTACATTCTGCCGTTCGTCAAGATTCGGGCGGACCAAGCCCGCGCTTACATCTACGGCGTCTTCGCCATGGGCTGGCGCATGAGCAGCCGCCACTGGCACCGCTATGAAGCGGCGTATCTGATTCTGGCTGGTATCTCAACGCCCCTTGTGCTCAGCGTGCACAGCATCGTGTCGTTTGACTTTGCAACATCGATTCTTCCCGGCTGGCACACGACCATCTTCCCGCCTTACTTCGTTGCAGGTGCCATCTTCGGCGGCTTCGCCATGGTGTTGCTGCTGCTCATTCCCGCTCGCGAGTTGTATCCGAACATGAAGGATCTGCTCACGCTGCGGCACATCGAGAACATGGCCAAGATTCTGCTCACCACGGGCATGATGGTCGGCTTTGCGTACTCGATGGAGTTCTTCATCGCCTGGTATGGCGGCAACAAGTACGAAGTTGCGGCGTTCGTCAACCGTGCAACTGGGCCTTACTGGTGGGCCTATTGGACCATGATTACCTGCAACGTCATCAGTCCGCAATTCTTCTGGAGCAAGAAACTGCGCACCAACGTGGTTGCAGTGTGGTTGGTTGCACTCGCGGTCACCATCGGCATGTGGTTTGAACGCTTTGTGATCATCGTCACGAGCTTGCACCGCGCGTTCCTGCCCGGTGAATATCACATGTTCCACCCAACCCTGGTGGACATCATGGTCTTTGCTGGCTCGTTTGGTGTCTTCCTCACGCTCTTCCTGCTCTTCCTTCGGTTCTTGCCAATCTTCCCGATCGCGGAAATCAAGGCCGTCTTGCCGCAAGCCAGCCCGCACGCGCATGGTCACGGTGGACACGGCGAGCATGATTCGCATGGGTCAGCCGGTGCGCATGGTCATGGCGACGCAGGTCAAGCAACTCACGCTAAGGGAGGCCACTAATGGCAGTCTCAGTTGCCGCTCAGAAAACGGTCTACATGACCGAGAACAACGAGCAGGTTCACGGTATTCTCGCGGAGTTTGCCAGCCCTGCTGATCTGTACCACGCCGCCGAGAAAGTCCGCGATGCGGGCTACGACAAGTGGGACACCTACACACCCTTTCCTATCCACGGCATGGAAGAAGCGATGGGCATCAAACGCACCATCCTTCCTGTGTTCGTGTTCTTCGGCGGCATGACGGGCGCGGGCCTTGGCTTCCTGATGCAGTGGTGGATCAGCACGCAGGAATATCAGATGATGGTGCAAGGCAAGCCCTTTGGCGATTTTGCCTCAGGCGGCTGGCAGAACTTCGTGCCCATCACGTTTGAACTTGGCATTCTGCTCAGTGCGTTCACGGCCATCATCGGCATGTTCGCGCTGAATGGTCTGCCGCGTCACAACCACCCGCTGATGAAGAAAGAACGCTTCCTTGCGAGCAGCGACGACAAGTTCTTCATCTGCATCGAGGCGGGTGATGCGAAGTTCAACCCCGAGAAGACGCGCGACTTGCTCGAGCGTGCGGGGGCGACGAGCATTGAACTGGTGGAAGAGTGAAAAAGGCACTGGGGACTGGGCACTAGGCACTAGGGTCAGGACAGAGGTCAAGACAGTAAACCAAGTTGGTGAATCGATGAACACCATGAACACGCAACATTCCGCCTTCTCTCTCGTCAGCGCCCTCGTGCTGGCGGCGAGCGTGGGCACACTTTCGGGCTGCCGGGGCGAGCGTGAAGACAAGCCGCCTCACCAGTTCTTCCCTGACCTTGACGACGCGCCCAAGTGGGAGCCGCAAGGCCAGAGCGATTTCTACACCGATGGTCGGCAGATGCGTTTGCCTCCCAGCAACACGGTTGCGTTCGGTCGCCAGGGCTTTGTCACGCAAGATGACTGGGCCGATGGCTTCATGCAGCAGCGCGAAGACTTGCTGAAGGAAGACAACGGCTATTACGAAGGCAAGGCCAAAGACGGAACGTACCTCGCGGTCGCGCCGGTGCGTTTCAATAAGGAAGATTTGCTTCGCGGCCAGGAGCGATTCAATATCTATTGCTCAGCGTGCCACAACTACAACGGCGATGGCCTTGGCATGGTGGGTGTGCAGTGGTCTTACACGTTGCCCAACTTCCACGATGCCAAGTACAAGGACCCCAAGGCTGACCAAGGTCGCGATGGATATCTCTTCCACATTGCTCGTTACGGCGTGCCCGGCGGCAGCGCGGAAACTCCCGATTACGTGAATCACAAGATGCCAGGCTACAAGCACGCGCTGACAGTTGATGATTCGTGGCGCATCGTGGCGTACATCCGCGCGTTGCAAGCCAGCAAGTCAGGCACGATTGACGATGTGCCTGAGAACCTGCGTGAGAAGGTCCGCGAGCAGATGCGCGAACTGCCCAAGCCCACCGCCGACGCGAACACGCCCGGCAGTGTTGTCTCCAGCACTGGAGGTGCGAAGTGACTGCTCTTCCGACTTCTCTTCCTCATGATGCACATCAACATGGCCACGAACATCGTCATGCTCCGGTTGAAGGCGGCTTGCCCCAGCGCCTGCGCGGCGACAACATCAACTTCCCCCAAGGCGCGGGCGGCGGCATCTCGATGGCGCTGATGGTGCTGGGTGTGTTACTGGTTGCTGGCGGGCTTGCGGCTGCGTTCAGCGGCGCAGGTGGCGTCAGCCTCAAGCACGGCATCGCGGCCTACTTGGTGGGCGCGTTCACGGTGCTGGCGATTTGCATCGGCGCCACGTTCTTCGTCATGGTCAATTACCTCGTGAACTCGGGGTGGACATCAACGATTCGTCGGCAGGTTGAAAACATCATGGCGTTCTTGCCTTATGCGTGGCTGCTCCTGCTGCCCGCACTGGCGATTGAAATTGCCAAAGGCGGCGTGCTCTTCACGTGGATGAACAAGGAAAACGCGACCGACTACCTGCTGAACAAGAAGGCCACGTACTTCTTCTTCCCGCTGCATGTCGGTGAGTTTCCGGCGTTCTTTGTGGTTCGCACGCTTTTTTACGGCTTGTTCTGGTGGTTCATTACCAGTTCGCTTATTCGCCTCAGCAAAGAGCAGGATCGCACGGGCGATCGCTGGCTGACCGCGAAAGCTGTTCGGCTGTGCTCATGGGGCTTGCCGGTCTTCGCACTCACCATCGCGTTCTCAGGCTTTGACTACCTGATGAGCCCGGACTTCAAGTTCTTCAGCACGATGTGGGGCGTGTACTTCTTCGCGGGTGCGGTCTTCAGTGCCATCGCGACGATCACGCTGGTCATCAACGTGCTTCTCCGCAAGGGCAAGCTCAAGGGGTGCGTGAGCGAAGAACACTTCCACGACCTTGGCAAGTTCCAGTTTGCGTTCACGGTTTTCTGGGCGTACATCGGCTTCAGCCAGTACTTCCTGATTTACTATGCCAACATCCCCGAAGAAACCGCGTTCTACAACCACCGCAATGCATTCGGCTGGGACAAGCTGGGCATCTTGCTGATGGTGGGGCACTTCATCGCGCCGTTCTTCATTCTGCTTTCGCGCCACGTCAAGAAGCACTTCAATCTGATGATCCCGATTTCGCTGTGGTGCATCGCGATGCAAGTTGCGGACATGTTCTGGATTCTCCGGCCCATGGCATACACGCCCACGCCGCTCAAGGATGCGAATGGCGTGCTCATCGCGGTGCAAGAAGCAACATCGGTGGGTCCGGGCTTGGCGGGTGGCTATCTCGATGCGTTGCTCATCTTCGGCATGTTCGCGACTTTCGCCGGGTACCTCATCCGCAAGGTTGCAAGCGGCCCGTTGGTGGCAGTGAATGACCCGAGGATTCACGAGGCTGTTGGGCACAAGAACTACGTGTGATTACTCAGTGATCGAAGTTGCAAGCCCTTGGAAACACGGGCTTGTGGACAAAAGTCAGGTTTATTCTCAGGTTTCAGGACAGGTTTGGGCGAATACGGTTTGGCAGTAATCTATCCGGTCTGGCAGGACGAACTCACTAGCGGTTTGTCTCATCAGAACGGAGTTTGTGAGGCGGCAATGGCCAGCGACGACAAGAACATCCTGCTTTCGCACACCGCTCACGCGGATACCAGCGACGCTGAGGGCACGCCTCAGGCGGAGCACACCCATTCCATCAACACGTGGATGTTGGTGAAGTGGCTTTTTGGCATCATTTTGGTGCTTATCGTGGCGGTGGGCGGCATTATTCAGTTGTTCCAGGTCGTCAAGCTGCACCAACTCAAAACGACGGTCGAAGTCGACACGCTGAGCCACGCCGAGTACTTGAAGCACCGCCAGAACATGCGAAACGAGCTGAGCTGGGGTACGGAGAAGGCTGAGTATCGCGCAATCTCGCCAGAAAATGTGCAACTGCCCATCGGCACTGCGATGGATGAAATCGTCAACAACTACAACAGGCAAAGTGGCAACCTTGATGGCACACTCAAGCACTGGGCAAACCCAGTTGGTGGGCGCGGCAGTCAGAGCGAGCCGGCCGCTCCGAAGAAGCCCTGAGTTACGTGTTTGAATCGTGTTTCGAGTCGGTTGATTGATCCATGAACTGCATCTTCCGCACAACTTCGCTTCTCGCTCGCTCGCTGGCTGTTGCCGGCGCGTGTGCTGCGTTGTCAAGCGGAGTTGCGATGGCACAGTCGCTCGATAAGGGCTACACGCCCAACCCCGCACCGGCGAAGGTTCCGTTCGAGGAACGCGGCATTGGCGTGGAAGAGCGCGTTGGTTTGTCGCTGCCGCTTGATTTGGAGTTGACGAGTCAAGATGGCAAGAAGGTGCAACTGAGCAAGTACTTTCCGGGTGATGGCAAGCCGGTAATGTTGATGCTGGTGTACTACCGCTGCCCGGTGGTGTGCGATGTTTTCCGCGAGAAGACCTTCCAAACGCTCTCCGAAGTTGACGCCAAGGGCGACTATCAGATGGGCAAGGATTACCGCGTTGTCGTGGTGAGCTTTGATCCGACGGAAACCGTTGAAACCGCTCACGGCGTGCGCGAGGCGGACCTGCGTGATGCGTATGTTCGCGAGATGCCCGCGGGCGATATCGACGGCGTTGCCTTCCATGTTGCAACTGACAACGCCGCGAAGATGCTGGCGGATGGCGTTGGCTTCCAATACAAGCGTCTCGAAAACGGCGAGTACAGCCACCCGGTTGTCGCGTTTGTCGCAACTCCTGACGGTAAGGTCAGTCGATATCTCTACGGCTATCCCTCTGCGCGCGACAACGACACGGTGCGCAACTATCGGCTTGCCTTGCTCGAAGCGAGCGAAGGCAAAATGGTCAAGACCGTGGGCGAACGCATCTTGATGTTCTGCTACATGTTTGATCCCACCCGGGGCACGTACACGATTCAAGCTTTCCGCGTCATGCAGATCGGCGGCGGCATCACGATTGTGCTGCTGGGCGGATTGATCGGCGGCTTGCTGCTGACTGAACGCATCCGCAAACGACGACGGGCAAACCAATCGGCACCGCCACCGACCACAGAGTCAGTTTCGGTACAAGCCAGCGGATGAGAGCCTTCAAACAACCAGCCACGACCGATCACGACGAATCACGACGAATCAAAACGAATCACGACCACGCGAACCCATCAGAAGTTGAGTAGCACATGCTGACGAGTTTTCTTGCACAAGCCATGGTGACGACGCACGCGACGCTCGCGACTGCTTCGGCATCCACTTCGGGATCGGGCTTCTTCCAATTCTGGGATCGTCTGTGGCTGCGCGAGCCGGCGATGACGGAAGCGGCGAAGGACACCGACTACATGTTCATGTGGTTGTGGTGGTTCTGCGTCATTTGGTTTGTGGGCCTCATGGGCATCATGGCGTACTTCTGCATCAAGTATCGCCGCAAGCCGGGCAAGATTGCAGAGCGCAGCCCCAGCCACCATTTGGGCATTGAGCTCGCGTGGACGATCATTCCCACGCTTTTCCTTGTGTGGATTTTCTTCAAGGGATTTTGGGGCTACATGGAGAAGATGGTGCCCACCGGCACGGCGATGGAACTCAAGCTGACGGGTTATAAGTGGTCTTGGAACATGGAGTATCCCAACGGCCTCGTCGTTGACCGCAGCTTCATGAACACCAGCTTTGGTGCGGAGTTGGTGCCGGTTTTTTATGTACCCGCTGACATGCCCATCACGCTGCGTATGAACTCCACAGATGTGATGCACTCGTTCTGGGTGCCCGATTTCCGCATCAAGCAAGACTTGATGCCCAATCGCTACACGGGCATGACGTTTACGGCGATCGGCCCCAAGGACGGTGAGCCCGGCATTCACACGCATCCGATGAACGAAGACGAAGCCAAGCGCAATCGCAGTCCGGGCGCGACGCCTGGCGCGCCAAGTGCGAGCCGCATCGCACCAGAGTTCATCCCCGAGCTTGCGGGTGTGAAGTACACCGACCACTGGGTCTTCTGCGCCGAGTATTGCGGCACGTATCACAGCGAGATGGCGGCGGTCATTCGCGTGGTGAGCAAGGAAGATTTCAACAAATGGCTGGTGTGGGCCGCAAAGAAGAGCACGCCCACTGATCCGGTGGAGTGGGGAAAGCTGCTCTACAAGGGCAAGTGTGCAAGCTGCCACACCGTAGACGGCGGCAAGAACACTGGCCCAACGTGGCAAAACCTGTATGGCTACCAGCACGACTACACCGATGGCTCCAAGATTGTGGCAGATGACAACCACATCGTGGAGTCGATTCGCAATCCGGGCAAGCGCGTCCGAGTGGGCTATGCAAACAACATGAATGCGTTTAGCGAAGCGCAGCTGAACCCCAAGCAAACAGAAGCGGTTATTAGCTACATGAAGAGTTTGTCGGACAAAGCTCCCAAGACTACCCCCAGCGAAGGCGATGAGTCCGCTGGAGAGAAGTCGAAGGAACAGGCCAGCGCGAACTGAGACCAAAGACGTTTGAGTGACGAATCAATTGAGTACAAATTCAGCTCCGGCACATCTCGCGAGCTGACAACTGATGCAGGAGTAGAAGCACATGGCATCCGCACACGCACAAGGTCACTTGCATGATCACGCACATGGGAGTTACCTGACTCCCAAGGGCGGCTTCTGGACGACAGTCCTTGATTGGGCGACCACAGTCGATCACAAAAAGATCGGCATGATGTATCTGGTCGCGATTTTGTTCATGTTCTTCCTGGGCGGCCTTGCAGCGTTGGCTGTCCGCACGGAACTGCTGCACCCGGTGCGGGTGGATGGCGCGGGCGCGGTCACTGGCCAATTGCTCGCCAACTGGTTCTATGCCGAACCGACGATGGCGCAAGGCAACGACGTCTACAACATCGCCTTCACGCTGCACGGCGCGATCATGGTGTTCATGGTCATTGTTCCGAGCATTCCCGCTAGCTTGGGCAACTTCCTGCTGCCCATCATGCTCGGCACGAAGGACGTCGCTTTCCCGCGGCTGAACCTGCTGAGTTGGTACATCTACGTCATTGGCTCGATGTTCGCCGTCGGAGCGATCTTGCTGGGAGGCGTGGATACGGGGTGGACGTTCTACACGCCATATTCAACGAGTACCGGCAATGAATTCGGCAAGTTGACGCTGATGGTCATGGCCGCGTTTATCCTGGGCTTCTCGTCGATTCTCACGGGTCTGAACTTCATTGTGACGGTGCACAAGCTGCGTGCACCGGGCATGGGCTGGTTTGATATGCCGCTGTTTGTGTGGGCTGTGTATAGCAGTGCCATCATTCAGGTGCTCGCAACGCCGGTCATCGGCATTACGCTGCTGCTGCTGGTGTTCGAACGCACGTTCAACGTTGGCATCTTCGATCCGTCATTGGGCGGCGATCCGGTTCTTTATCAACACTTCTTCTGGTTCTATAGCCACCCCGTGGTGTACGTGATGATCTTGCCTGGCATGGGCATTATCAGCGATGTGCTTGCAGTGCACAGCCACAAGAAGATCTTCGGCTACCGCGCAATTGCTTACTCATCCCTGGGCATCGCCGCCGTGAGCTTCATCGTGTGGGGCCATCATATGTTCACGAGCATGAGTGAACTGGCCAGCGCGGTCTTTAGCGGCCTGACGTTCCTCGTGGCCATTCCTACCGCCGTCAAGGTTTTTAACTGGATTTCGACGCTCTACAAGGGTTCCATCGCGTTCACGACGCCCATGGTGTACGCCCTGATCTTCCTGTTTCTATTCTCCATCGGTGGTCTGACAGGTCTGCCTCTGGGCACGCTCAGCACCGACTTGCACTTGCACGACAGCTACTTCGTCGTCGCGCACTTCCACTACGTCATGATGGGCGGCACGATCATGGCGCTCATGGCTGGACTACACCACTGGTGGCCCAAGTTCTTTGGCCGGATGTACAACGAGAACGCTGCGTTGTTTTGTGCCCTGATCGTGTTCGTGGGTTTCAACCTTACCTTCTTCACGCAGTTCTACCTCGGCAGCCAGGGCATGCCTCGCCGATACGCCAGCTACATCGACGAGTTCACCTCGCTGCACCAGATCAGCACCTACGGCAGCTACTTGCTGGGTCTGGGCTTCCTTGGTCACTTGTTCGTTTTCCTGCACAGTCTCGCTGCTGGCCGAGTTGCGCCGCAGAACCCTTGGGGCGGTCTGACGCTTGAGTGGGTTGCTGCCAGCCCGCCGGTTGAGCACAACTTCGATCACGATCCGGTCGTCAAGCACGGGCCGTATGACTTCGAAACCACGGTCCCGCCTGGCTGGACTCCTGATGAATACCCAATCCCTGCGGAGAATCTCCGTACGGCAGGTAGCCACTAACTGATTCGAATGACACAGGCCAATCGCCTGTGTCATTCTTTGACTTTGCGACTCGAAGGTTGAAGCGACTGTTTACGCGACTGATTTGGCAACTAGGGAATGGAAAGGGTGAGCTGGTTGGCTAGCGCCGATAAGCTCAAGCACGAAATATGACCACTATCGATCACAAAACCGGACAGCTCGAAGACGCGAGCAAGCCCCTATGGGCTCGCTATCGTCCGGGCCACCACTGGAAGAACGCCGCCGAGGAGTTCGACGGCTGCAAGCTGGGCTTTTGGCTATTTCTTGCGACGGAAGTGCTGCTGTTCGCGGGCATTTTCGTTGCGTACGCGATCTTCCGCGCCAAGTACCCCGCCGCATGGGTCGAAGGAAGCAGCCAGCTTGACTGGAAGATCGGTGGGCTCAATACCGTCGTTCTGCTGGTCAGCAGCTTCACGATGGCCTATTCCATCTACTGCTTCCAGACTGACAAGATCAAAAAGGGGCAGCAAATGCTCCTCGCGACTTTCGTCATGGGCGGCATGTTTCTCGTGCTCAAGCTGTGCCTTGAGTACATGCCGAAGATGACCGGTTACTTCCTCGCGTTTGACCCTGCCCTTTCGCACTACACCGACTTGATCGTCCATGATCATGCGAAGTTGGGCGGCCTGCTCCAGTATGTTGAGGGTTACGGCGGCAAAGCACCCGGCAAGTACTTCACGCATGGCTTTGCGTCTGACGTCAACATTCCGCTCTGGTGGAGCGTCTATTACTCGGGTACAGCCATTCACGCGTTGCACGTCGTCATCGGCATGACGATGATCGCCCGCACCTACTTCCGTAGCTTCAAGGGCCACTATGGCTCGGGTCATTACACGTTTGTCGAAATGACCGGCCTCTACTGGCACTTGGTTGACTTGGTGTGGATCTTCCTGTTCCCGCTGTTGTACTTGATCCACTGATCGGGCCCAGTCGCTGGACTGACTCGCAGTTGAACAAACACGGCACTTCACATCCGTAGATTTCACGACCTTCCACACAACTCCCGATTCCGCAAGGACTCTGACTCATGGCACACGCCGCTCACGCAAAAGATTCTCACGCCTCCGGTCATGACGGCCACGATGGCCACGGCGAACACCACGCGCACGTCATCGTGCCGCCCATCACGCTCAAGCTTGTGCTGGGCATTTTGCTCGCGCTGACTGTGCTGACGGTCGCGACGGCTCAGGCTGAAGTGTGGGCAATGAACTACTTTGGCATTGTGCTGCCCCACTGGATTAATGTGGTTGGCGCGATGGTCATCGCAACTATCAAGGCCGTGCTGGTCATGGCGTACTTCATGCAGCTTCGGTATGACAATCCGATGAACACGATTGTCATGTTGTTCACGTTCTTCGCGGTGGGGCTCTTTCTCTTCTTTACCAGCCTCGATCTTTTCACGCGAGATCGCGTGTATGACTTCAAGTCAACGATCGTCGTCGCAGGCGGCACGGGCGAACGCATTGGCGGCGTGGGCCCGCTTGTTCTTTCCAACCGCGAACGCGTGATGAAGGAACTGGGCGGCCCGGAAGAATTCAATCGCGTCGAAGGCTTGCTTCACCACGCCAAGCACGGCCACGGCGGCGAAGACACGAGCGTGAGCAGCGCGAATCGCAGTCGCCCTCGCGTGGGGCTGACCATGCCCGCAAAGGCTCACGATGAGCACGGCTCGCACGGCGAATCACACGACTCGAAGAAGCCCGAAACTGGCGACAAGTCTGGCCACTAAGTTTCCGCTTCGCTCTATCTGCCTCGGTGGAGTTTCAATCATGTTCATGACACTTATTGCGTCGCAAGTTACTGCCGGTTCAGCGACGTTTACGCCCACATTCACGCTGGCCTTTTTCAACTTCAGCGGCTGGGAGATGCTGCTGATTGCCGGTATCGGCTTGCTCGTGTTCGGCAGCCGATTGCCGACGGTGGGTCGCAACTTGGGCAAGGGCATCACCGAGTTCAAGAAAGGCCTGAAAGACGCGGGCGATGAGGTCAATCGCGACGAAGACTCACGGCCCGCGGTTACTGAACGCGGCTATCGCGCTCCACTCACTGCCGCTGGCGAGGACCGCCGGGTGGTGCAGGGGGAGCAGATGAAGAGTGAACAGTGAAAGGACGAGCGAGCATGCAAAGGCATCACAGTTACCGGGTTGCCTGCTAGCCGCTTCCTGAAAAGCCTCGGAAGAGCTTAGAAGAACTCCAACGCCGATTCGCCCTAACGTGGCTTGTCGGCGTTGTGTCGTTTTGCGGCACATGTGGCGATGACTTCACCAAAGTGCGAGAAATTGCTCCGGAGGTCGAAACGAAAGTTTTCACCATCCGAACAACGAACGCAGTCTCGCAAAATCGGTAACGAAACTGCGATTGAGAACACTTATGACCACACTGCCCTGGGCCATTGATCTCACAAACGTCGAAAAGGTCTACAAAGGGAAAGTGCATGCGCTTCGCGGCATTGAGATGAAAGTCGCTCGCGGGGAGATTTTTGGTTTGCTCGGCCCCAACGGCGCGGGCAAGAGCACACTGGTGAAGATTCTCATGACGGTGATTAGTCCGACGCAGGCGAATGGATCGGTGCTTGGCCAGCCCGTGGGGCACAAACCAACGCTTGCGAAAGTTGGATACTTGCCCGAGCACCATCGCTTTCCGGAATACTTGACGGGCGCGCAGGTGGTTGATTTTTATGCGGCGCTCGCTGGTGTGCCGCGGGCAGAACGCAAACGACGCACGCCGGAACTGCTTGAACTTGTTGGCATGAAGGATTGGGGTTCAACCAAGGTTCGCGGCTATAGCAAAGGCATGCGGCAGCGCGTGGGCATTGCGCAGGCACTCGCTTGCGATCCGGATTTAGTGGTGCTCGATGAGCCCACGGACGGCGTTGATCCCGTGGGACGCCGAGAAATTCGCGAGATGCTTATGCGAATCAAGGAGCAGGGAAAAACCGTCTTCTTGAACAGCCATCTGCTCAGCGAACTCGAGATGGTGTGCGATCGCGTGGCGATTTTGGTGCAAGGCAAGGTCAAGAGTCAGGGGACGATCAACGAGTTGACGATTGATCGGCAGGTGTATGAAGTTGAAGTGGCGTCGCTCGCCGGCGAAGAGAATGCAGATGCGCTGGCGGGCGTGTTGACGTCGCGAACCGGCGCGAGATTGCTTGCGGGTCGTGCGGAAGAGACTTCTGTCGTGACGCGGGCGCGGCGAGTGGGCGTGACCGGCGAACTCGCGAGCGGCGAGGCGTTTGAGATCGATCACAACATGATTCGTGTGAAGTCAACCGATGCGAATGTGATGCAGCCGATTATCGACGCGCTACGCGAGCGGGCATATGTGATTCGCGGCGTGCGGATGGTGCGGCCCAGCTTGGAGGATTTGTTCATGGAAGCCGTCACGGATCCGAGCACGGGTGCTGCGCTGGGGCCTGGAGCGAGTCGCAACTGAATAGCTGGCAGCAAACGTCCGTGAACAAGGCAATCTCAACCGAGCAACTCGATGCAACAAACAATCGCCCTTTTCCTCGATGCGTATCGCGAACTCAACAGCAAGAAGTTGTTTTGGATCACGATGGTTCTTTCGGTCATGATCGTCGCGGGCTTCGCGACGGTCGGGCTGAACGAGAAGGGACTGACGCTGCTGTGGTGGGAGTTTGAGTTTCCGGTGCTCAATACCACGTTTATTCCCACGGAACTGTTCTACAAGTTTATGTTCGCGCAGCTTGGTGTGCCGATTTGGTTGACGTGGGTCGCCACGATTTTGGCGCTGGTTTCGACGGCAAGTATTTTTCCCGACTTTCTCGCGAGTGGCAGTATTGAACTCACGCTTAGCAAGCCGATTTCGCGAACGCGATTATTTCTGACGAAGTTTGCGACGGGGCTGTTGTTCGTCGCGATGCAAGTGTTCGTGTTTACGTTTGCGTGTTTCCTGCTGATCGGCTTTCGCGGCGGTGCCTGGGAATGGCGATTGTTCTTTGCCGTGCCGATCGTGTTGTTGTTCTTTTCGTATCTCTTCAGCATTCAATCGCTGCTCGGACTGTTGACGCGCAGCACGATCGCGAGTCTGCTGCTGACGATGCTCATCTGGTTCGCATTGTTTCTGCTCAACACGACCGAAGGGATTTGTCTCGGGCAGCGCGAGGCAGCCGTGTTGACGCTTGAACGAACGAACGCGAGATTAGAAGTCGAGGAGAAGAAGGCGGCGGAAGTGCTCGCGAAACGCAAAGCCGCTGGCGAAGATTTGCTGGTTGACGGCAAACTGCCGGATGGTGCCGCGGACGAGCTTGAGGCTGCGAGCTATCCGCTGCGAATTGTGCGGCAGAGCCAGAAAGATGCAGTGAAAGCTGCGGCGGACTGGAAAAGGTATTACAGCTTTGCGTTCGCAGCCAAGACGGTTTTCCCCAAGACATCCGAGACTATCGGGTTGCTCGATCGGCATGTGATCAACGACGAGGATCGTGCAATACTCCGGCGATTCTCGGAGGAGGTTGACGGCAGGCCACGAGGCGAGCGAGAAGATGGAAAAGCTCGCAGAGGTGACATCGACGTGGAAACTCGCGTTGAAGATGTTTTGCTGACGCGTTCTACAGGATGGATATTGGGAACGTCAATCGCATTTACAGGCATCGTGCTGCTGGCATGCTGTGTTATCTTCTCGCGCCGCGACTTCTGAGTTTCTAGTTGGACTCGGCGGGTTGATGTACGCGGGGCTTCTACGCTCCCATCATGCTCGCTTCACATCGCTCATCAGCGGCTCGCAAAGCCATCAGCAAACCACCGGCATGGTGGGACAAGTTCTTGATGTATGAGATATCAGTAACCAACGCGCAGAGTCTCGCAACCTTCTTTGGGAGCTTGGCTCCAACTGCCCGCGTCATGCGCGAGGATTTTTCGGGTACTGCCGCATTGGCGCGGGCTTGGGTCGCGCAGAGTGTTGATCCGGCGACTGATGTGATGACAGCAGCGTGGAAGAAGACTCAGTCGACCAGAACATCGCGCCTTCGCGAGGCGGTCGCGATTGACTTCGATGCAGCGGTAACCAAACGCATCGCAAAGACGCCCGGGCTGAGCGTTGTAACTCGAGATGTCATGGCGTGCAAGTTGACGTGCGACATACTCGCGGCGACGAATTTCGCGGTTGGGTACTTTCATACAAGGTGCGAGCTTGTTGCGTACTTGAAGCATGCACGGGCTTGCCTGCGCAGCAAGGGGACCTTCGTGTGTGACATGTATGTCGGCTCGTCGGTGTTTGTTGCCGATGAGCAGCGTGTGGTGGTGCGAGTGCCCAAGGAGATGGGCTCCGGAACGTTTGTGTATGTGTGGGAGCAGCGCAGCGCGGACGTGACGACGGGAATCGTGCGTAATGCGATTCACTTTGAATTGCCGCGTGCGAAGCGCACGCCGCTGGTGATGCGCGATGCGTTTACGTATCACTGGCGGCTGTGGTCGCCCCCGGAACTGCGAGAGGCGATGCTTGAAGCGGGCTTCAAGCGTGTCGAGATGTATGACCGCGTGGGTGATGCGGTGGATCAACACGGCAACGTTTACACGAGGCCCTTGGGTGAGGGCGATGAGATTGACGATCCTGCGGTGCTGTACTTTGCCGCACGCAAGTAAGCAAAGTGCTTACCAGAGCAATCGCACCTTGATGGTCTCAGGAATATCGCGCAGCTTGGCGAGAACTTTCTCACCATCGGTGGGTTCAACGTCGAGCACGACGTACCCGATTTCTTCGTGCGTGCGGAGGTATTCGCCACTGATGTTTGCGCCAAGTCCTGCGATGATTGCATGCATTTTGCTCAGCACACCGGGTACGTTTTTGTGAAAGTGCAGGATGCGATGCCGGCGACCGGTCGCCTTGCGCGAGCCGCGAGTTTCTTCATCGCTGTCGTCACTGCCTTGGTCAGGCAGTTCCACTTGCGGCACGTTGACGGCACCGGCGGTTGAGCCCACGTTGACAAATTTGAGCAGCTTTTCAGCCACATCGATGGAGATGGTTTCCTGCGCCTCTTCCGTGCTGCCGCCGATGTGAGGCGTGAGGATGACGTTGGGCAAGCCGCAGAGCGGGCTCAGGAACGACTCACCTTTGCCCGCTGGTTCGACGGGGAAGACATCGACAGCAGCGCCGGCGATGTGTCCATCCTTCAGCGAGGCAGCGAGAGCATCAACGTTCACGACGCCGCCGCGAGCGTTGTTGATGAGGAACGCGCCGGGCTTCATGAGTTTGAGCTGCTTGGCGCCGATCATATTGAGCGTGGTGGGGTCGCTGGGCACGTGCAACGTGACGATGTCGGACTCTTTCAGTAACTCGGCGAGCGTTCGCACCGCGCGGGCGTTGCCAAGGGGCAGTTTGGATTGCACGTCAAAGTAAATGACGCGCATGCCCAGCGCTTCGGCGAGAATGCTGACCTGGCTACCAATGTGGCCATATCCCACAATACCCAGCGTGCGACCACGGACTTCGTGCGCGCCAGCGGCGGACTTGTCCCATTCCCCCTTGTGCATCTGCTGGCTCTTGACGGTGAGTTGGCGATACAGCGCGACAACTTCGCACAGCGTTAGTTCCGCGACACTGCGCGTGTTGCTGAATGGCGCGTTGAACACCGCGATGCCCTTGGCGCGAGCGGCCGCGAGATCAACTTGATCGGTCCCGATGCAAAAGCAGCCGACGGTGAGCAGGCGCGGAGCGGCGTCGAGCAGTTGCCGAGTGAGCTGGGTTTTGCTGCGCAGACCCAGCACGTGGGCGTTGGCGAGCATCTTGCGAAGCGTGGGCTCGTCGGGACTTTTCGGACTGGTCTCGACGCTGAAACCTTCGCCCTTGAACATGGCGACGCCGCGAGGGTGTACGCCCTCGAGCAGGACCACGCGAATTTTGTCTTTCGGGAAGGAAGTGGGGGAGGCGGATGGGGGCATATGCGAATCCTACAGGGCTGGAGAGAGTTGTATCGGCTGAATCGGTGTCCGCCGCGAAGCAATCGGGCCAGACTTGATGTCCGGCATACCCCAAGAATCGCTCAGCCGATCATCAACCAACCGGTACAACGTGGCATGGTCCAAACCTCTACGATGTCGGCAATGCCTACTTGGAAGCTGCAACCACTCCGCGGAAACAGCAAGCCTCTGGTTCTCTCCGACGCCAAAATCACCATCGGCCGGGGAACTGAGAATGTTGTGCCATTACTTGACGACCAGGCCAGCCGGAAACACGCGCTGGTGGAATCCGACGGCCGCGGCGGATTCCGCGTCCGCGATTTAGGAAGCCGCAACGGCACCAAACTGAACGAAATTCGTATCGAGGAAAGCCCGCTAAAGAGTGGTGATGTGTTGCGGGTTGGGCAGCATGAGTTCATGATTCATGTGGAACACTCGCCGGGCGAGAAGCCGGTGCGCAGCGTGAACGAAGTGCTGCAAGATGCACCACCTGAAGTAACGGCACAGGCCCCGCTGACCGCATCACGTGAAGTGGGGTGGATGTTTGAGATCGCGCAGGCGATTCGTGATTTGCCTCCCAAGGAGATGATGGAGGCGGTGAGTTTGATAGATGCCAGCGGCGCGCCGACGGACGTGCTGACGGGAACCAGTGACGGCCCCAACGCTGTGCGCATGTTGCTGCAGTTGTCGAGCAAGAGCCGGGCAACGGATATTCACTTTGAACCCAAGGGCGATTTCTACAACATCCGCATGCGCGTGGACGGCGAGATGGTGCCGATCATCGAGTTGCCCAAGCGCGTGGGCGAACTGTCGTACGGCGTGATCAAGAGCGCGTCGCAGATGCACGTGCAGGGGCGCGACGCGGTGCAGGACGGCCACTTTTCGAGTGTTTTTCCAGATCGCCGGGTGGAGTATCGCGTGAGCTTTACGCCCAGCATGCACGGCCAAAAGCTCGTGCTGCGCATCCTCGACCAGCGAGGTTCTCCCGGCAGCATCAAAGACCTGGGCCTGGCAGGATACATGGAAGATCGCTGCCGGCAGGTGCTGAATCAAGACAGCGGATTGATTTTGACCTGCGGCCCCACGGGTAGCGGCAAGACAACGTCGCTGTATAACTTCATTCGCGAAATTGACAGGCAAAGCCACAACGTCATCACGATTGAAGACCCGGTTGAATATCAGCTTTCGGGCGTCACGCAGATTCCGGTAGATGACATGAAGGGCAACAGCTTCGGCGCTCTGCTGCGAAGCGTGCTGCGGCAGGACCCCGACGTGATCTTGGTGGGCGAAATTCGCGATGAAGAAACCGCACGCACGGGCATGCAAGCTGCTCTCACCGGGCACTTGGTCTTCAGCAGCGTGCACAGCAAGGACAGCATCACGGCGGTTTTCCGACTGCTTGATTTGAAGATCGAGCCGTACTTGGTCGCCAACTCGCTCAACCTGGTCCTCGCCCAGCGACTGGTGCGGGCACTGTGCCACTCCTGCCGGCGCGAGGTTGCCGTCACGCCCGGCCAAGCCACGCGCATGGGCCGATGGCTGCAAGGCAAGAGCAAAGTCTTCACGGCTACCGGCTGCGGACGCTGCCTGCGCACCGGCTACAGCGGCCGCAAGGCACTCTTTGAAATGCTCGACTTCAACGATGAGTTGCGCGACATCGTGCTCAACAAACCCAGCATCACGGCGATGAAGAAAATCATCGATCAAGGCCTCTTCACCACGCTGCAACAAAGCGGCTGGCGCATGGTGGGCGAGGGGCTGACGAGCATGGAAGAAGTTGAGCGCGTGGCGGGTATGACCTGATTCACCCTCAACGAAACGTTCGAACCGACGGGTTATCAAGACTGGTAACAGGCCTGGTGAAACGACTGGTTATCGTGTGCGGTCTTCGCAATTCCTTTGCATCACTCGCGTTGGGAAGCCGATATACTTCCATCCGGAGGTAGTTGGTCATGCAGAAGCGACCACGCCATACCGGCTCGAAGGCGCAGCCTTCGGGCAGGACGGCTAGCGGGATGAGTCCTGCCGAGCCCGACGTAGACCACGAGTTAGACTCGGGGGAGTGGTCAATCTCGCCGCAAGGCGTGTTGAGCGCAACCGGCAGCGTCGAAAGCCACGAAGGACTCAATGCAAAAGTGTTAGTGCTCAACAAGGCGTTTGCCGCCACGCGCATCGTGTCGGCCAAGCGTGCCTTTTGTTTGCTTGCGCGAAACATCGCGGAAGTCATACACGTCGAGCAGGAAGAATCACAAGGTGGCATCGTCGGTGGTCGCTACGTGAACTATGACTTTGAGAGCTGGTTGGAACTCAGTCATTTGCAGCACGAACTCGAACGCGAGCGGCACGACTGGGTGAAGACGGTGCGCATGGATATCGCCGTGCCGCGGATCATCCGGCTGCTGGGCTATGACAAGCTGCCCGAGCAGGGCGTCAAGCTGAATCGCCGCAACTTGTTTGCGCGCGATCGCAACCGCTGCCAGTATTGCGGGCGGATTTATCCCACCAGCGATCTCTCCATCGATCACGTGACGCCTCGCGCGCATGGTGGGGGCGATTCATGGGAGAACTTGGTGTGCGCGTGCATTCGTTGCAATGCCAAGAAGGGTGGCCGCACGCCTGATCAAGCTGGCATGAAGCTGATTACCAAGCCTGTCAAGCCCAAGCGCAATCCGCTGATCTCGCTGAGGCTTGGCAATGAAAAGTACAGCAGTTGGAAGGCGTTCTTGGATAACGCGTACTGGAGCGTGGAGCTGGGTTGATTGAACACCGATCAGAGAATGAAAAACGCCGCGAGTGACGCGGCGTTCTTTTTTGTCAGAGTGTTCTTTGTCGGAGGGTGCTCAGCGTTTGGCGAGCTTCTTCTTCTTCGCAGGTTTCGCAGCTTTTGCCGATGACTTCGCTGCGACCTTCTTCGTCACCTTCTTCGTCAACTTCTTCGTGGGCTTCGCCTCTGCTTTTGTTGCAGGCTTTAACTTTGTTGAAGGCTTTGCTTTGCGAGCGGCGGGCTTGGCAGCGGGGGCGGCCTTGTCTTCGACCTGATGGTCCGCCTTGCCGGTCATCGCGACAAGCACTTCTGCGGCGTGATCTTCTGGCTTGACTTTTTCCCACACGCATTCGATGCGACCTTCAGGATCGATGAGATATGTATTTCGCTGCACGCCCATGTACGTCTTGCCGTACATGCTCTTTTGCACCCACGACTGATACGCGTCGATCATGCGAGGCGTGCCCGATTTGGGTTCGTCAGCCAGCAAGGTGAAGTTGAGCTTGTGTTTGGTCACGAATTTGGCGTGGCTCTTAACGTCGTCTGCGCTCACGCCCAGCACCACCGCGTCAATGCCTTCAATTCTGGGCAGATTGTCGCGGAAGCTGCACGCTTGTGCTGTGCAGCCCGGGGTGTCGTCTTTGGGGTAAAAGTACAGCACGACGCGCTTGCCGCGATATTGCTTGAGCGTGTGCGTGTTGCCGGCTTGATCGGCGAGTGAGAACTCTGGGGCAATCGTTCCGACTTCGAGCATGCGAGAACTCCTTGGTTGCATGGCTTTCGTCGGAAATGCGACTTGCGATTTACGGGCGATCTGGTGGCAAATTGCGCCTGCGCGATGAGGCTTTGCGATTGGACTTCTTCGCGATCCGTTTTGCAGAAGGTGCCTTCTTGGCCGCTTTCTTGGCCTGCTTCGCAGTCGCGGTCTTCTTCTTCGTGGGTTTTCCGCTCGCCTTCTTACCTGCCTTTTTGCTCACTTTGCGGCCAACGGGTATGGGCTCGTCTGCCTCGATTATGAACATTGGCGGGGTCTTGGCTTCGATCTCTTGCACGGGCAAACCGCGGATGACGTTCAGCACTTCAACGGAGTTGTAGACTGGATTGACCTTCTGCCACACGCGTTCGATTCGGCCCTGGGCATCAATGAGGTATGTCGTGCGGCTCACACTTTTCTTGATCCACGCACCATAAGCCGCGATCATGCTGGGCGTGCCGCCCACGCATTCGTCGGTCAGTAGCGGAAAGTTGAGCTTCAACTTGCGGGCAAACTTCTGGTGGCTGCGCTGGGTGTCGGCACTTACGCCCAGCACGACTGCATCAAGCCCGGAGAAGTGGGGGAGCTGGTCGCGAAACCTGCACGCTTGGGCCGTGCAGCTTGGCGTGTCGTCCTTGGGGTAGAAATAAAGTACTACGCGCTTGCCGCGATATTGCGAGAGCGTGTGCGTGACACCCGCGTGGTCAGAAAGCGTGAAGTCCGGCGCGAGTGAACCGACCGTGAGCATGGACTACTCCTTCGTGCCGATAAAGAGTGATCGGCCAACTCGAGGCCAAAACTCAACCAAACGTGCCATCGGCGATAGCTTCGGCTACCAGCGTGATATCGGGTCCGGGTGGGCGGTCGCCCGTGAGTGGGGCGATGACGTTGCGGACGGCAGCATGGATCTTCTCAACGCCATCGCCGCTTCGCAGCGGGCGGTGATATTCAAGAGCCTCAGCAGCACAAAGCAACTCAGTGGCGACAACGTACATCGCAAGTTCAACCGCTCGGCGGGCCTTCATCGCAGATCGCGGGCCAAAACTGTTGTAGTCCTCGATGCCCGCGCTCGTCACGACATTGATCGGGCTCGCAGCCATGCACAGCGTGATGATCTCGTTGCAGCACGCCGCGGCCGTGTACTGAGCGATCATCAGTCCGCTGTGAACGCCAGGTTTTTTCGCTAGGTACGGGGGCAGGTGCGTTTCAGCATCGAAGGCACTGAGCATCCAGAACGTCCGACGCTCGCTGATGCCGGCGATGTGGCTGATCGCGATGGCGGCACAATCAAGTGGCACTGCGAGAGGCATGCCGTGGAAGTTGCCGGCGGAGATCAAGGCTTTTTCGAGCGGACCGTCGGCGAAAACAAGCGGGTTGTCGGTGACGGCGCCAAGCTCTTGCTCGATCTGACGTTTTACATAACTCAGGCAACCCCAGGAACCACCCAGCACTTGCGGAATGCACCGCAGGCAATAGGGGTCCTGCACACGCGGGTCGTTGACCTTGTGGCTCTCAACGATCTGACTGCCCTTGAGCATGCTGGCTACGCGGCCAGCAACCTCGATCTGAGACGGTTGATTGCGAGCAACGTGTACGCGTGGATCAAGGAACGAATGACTGGCCCTACTCGCATCAATCGCCATCGCCGCAGCACCAATAGCCGCCGCGAACAAACGGTCGCAGTCATTGACGAGCAACGCGCCGATGCCGGCCATGAGGTGCGTGCCATTGATGAGCGCGAGGCCTTCTTTGGCCTCAAGCGTGATAGGAGCAAGACCCATGGAGCGAAGAATGTTGCCGCTTGGAAGCGTGCTGCCGGCGTACGTCGCTTCGCCCTCGCCTATCAGAGCCATGGCAATTGACGCCAAGGGGGCAAGATCGCCCGAGGCCCCAACCGAGCCGACCGAAGGCACGAAAGGCGTAACCCCCCTATTCAACATTTCGATCAGCAGCGTCACCACATCCGGTCGCACGCCTGACTTGCCCCTCGACAAACTCGCGGCAAGCAGGAACATCGTCGCGCGCACAATCTCGGCGGGTAGGGGGGCTCCGACACCCGCATCATGCGAGCGAATCAGGTTGCGTTGCAGGTCGCGCAGTTCGTCGGCGTTGACGCGGGTCCGCGACAAACTGCCGAAACCGGTGTTGATGCCGTAATGAGCCAAGCCGTCTGTTAGGCACGTCTCCACGACCTTCCGGCTGGCGATCATCGTTTGGCGGGCATCGTCGGCGAGAGCAATGGGGTGGTCGTGGCGGGCGACGTCGACAACGTTTTGGATCGTGACGGGGCCGCCTGTCAGTAGAACGGTTGGCATAGGCAGCGAGTGTACCGCAACGGCTGGGAGTTGCGTTGGGGCGTGGTTGTTGGTAGACTGCGAGTGCGGAACTTTGGAGTTGTGCGATGGATAACGGACGATTTGGGGTTGATGGAAATCGCGATTCGGCGGCAAATCCAACGTCCTATAAGATATGTTATGTAAAACGGAGTGGTTGTCTGAGAGGTTTTAGCGTCTCGTTGCGTGCGTGGGCGTTGGTTGGTGCGTTGTGCACCGGGATTGGCGCGGCCGATCCGTCGATTGCTCGTGCTCAGAAGCAGCGTGAATCAATCTCCAACGAGGTGCGTGGGCAGGACCAATTTGAGAGCATTGGAACGGGTGGGCTATAAACGCTACGAAGATAATTGTGCGAGCATCACACTTCGATGACTTGTCCTTCGGCGATTGCAAAAACGCGTGTGCTTGGTGTCCGCTCGAATCGGCCGCCGGAGGTGAAGTCGCAGAACGCGGGCAGAATTGCGACGCGTGCGGCTTCGTCCATGACGAAGCACCAGAGTTTGAGCGTGTCGGATGATGAACGAAGTTTGACGACAGGATGCACGTGGCCAGCCCAAGTGAACTTGCCGGCGATTTCGCGCGGGATGTGCGTGAAGGCGAACGGGCCTTCGTGGTGCACATCTGGAAGCACCTGCATGTTCCACCAGTTCGCGACTTTTTCGATGTGCCGGTCGTGATTGCCCGGCACGATGGCGAACGAGGACCCCTGCTGCTCGCGCCAGCGGGCAACTTCGTCGATCATCAGCGGCGTGAGGCCCGCCGGTGCGTGCAGCACATCGCCCAGCATCAGCACGCGTTCGCACTGGGTCGCAGAGATGAGAGCCGACAGAGTGGCGAGTTGCGTGTGCATCATCGCGGGCAGAGGCACGCCGACGGACGCGAAGGTTTCGACCTTGCCCAGATGCAGATCGCTGATGAGCAGCGTCTTGCAACGCCCCCACCACACGGCACGCTGGGGGAGCAGTGTCACGGTTTCGTTGGCGATGGTCAGCGTGATAGTTGGAGCGGCGTGTTTGAACAAGACGGCGTCCTGAGTCGTGAGCGTAGCAATGCTGTGACTTGCTCTATGATTAGCGGATTCGGCAACAAGATGAACACAACCGTCACAAATCCAGTGCCGAGGGTCCCCTACCACGTAGGTGGAAAGAAGCTTTTGTCACCGCTTTGGGGCGGCACACTTTTCGTGGTTGCGTGCGGTTTCGCAGTGCTGACCTTCGCAAGCACGATCCAGATTTATTTGAATGAGTCGCCGAGGTGGCCCATTTGGTTCTCGCCGATGATTGTGGGCAGCCAGCTCCTCGTCCTCGCGACTCACTTTCGGATGCTTCGCGGGTATGACGGTGTGCTTGGGAAATTCCGTCGGTGGAATCGATTGTCGCTTTTCGGTACAGCCAACTCGGTTGGCTTTGGAGTTATGTCGGTGTTCGTGACACTTATCGAGGACGAGAGACTGTTCAATGTGTTCGGTGTTCTCTTCCTCGTCGTGTACTTTGGCATGTATACAGGCCACATGCAATTCCTCGCTGGGCAGCAAAAGAAACTCGCCACGCGTAGAAATCGTCTGCTTGCGAAGCGTGTCGTCGAGTAGAAGCTCGAAACACGAAGCACGAATAAGTCTCGCGCGATTCGGTGGTAGTGCAATCGACTGACGAAAAGCACGGACGAATGTTTACGAATTCAGCGTCGCCACGCACTTGGCGACAACATCCGCAACCGCGACGATTTCGCCCTTGCCAGTCTTGTCCCGCCGAAGCTTGAACTCCACACCCCCAGCCGCGAGGGCTTTGTCGGCGAGGGTGACGCGAATCGGGATGCCGGTGAGATCGGCGTCTTTGAACTTGGGACCCGGGCGGTCGTCGCGGTCGTCGATGAGGACGTCAACGCCCGCCGCCGAAAGTTCGCTCGCGAGCTGCTTGCAGAGTTGCTGTTGAGCCGCGTCGGCGGGTTGCAACATGCAGAGGATGACGTGATAGGGCGCGATGGCGTTGGGCCACACGGGGCCGTTCTCGTCATGGCTCATTTCAACGCACGCCGCCATGGTGCGGCTGACGCCGATGCCGTAGCAGCCCATGATGACGGTTTGTTTCTGCTGCTTTTCATCGAGGATTTGCAGGCCCATCGCTTCGCTGTACTTGGTGCCAAGTTTGAAGATGTGACCAACTTCGATGCCTCGGCTGGCGGTGAGTTTTTCGCCCGCGAGTTTGGGAGACGGATCGCCCACCATGGCGTTGCGAATATCCGCGACGACCATGTCCTTGTCGCCGCCGCGCAGGCCGCCAACGGGAAAGCCTTTGTCAGTCGCGAAGCCTTGTGCGTCGAGCGGGTCTTTGCCAAGATCACGCTGCCAGTTGAAGTGCTTGACGTGATAGTCTTTCTTGTCGCCGCCAGTCACCCAGAACATGGACTTGGCTTTCGCATCGTCGAAACCAACTGCGGCATCGCGATCGACGATCATCAGCACGCCCTTCTGGCCCACGCAAGCGCGCGGCGAAACGAAGCCGATGGCAAAGCCCTTTGCTTCCGCTTCCTTGACGTCGGCGAGTGCGATCTTGCAGCCGCTCACGTCGCGGACTTTGCCTTCATTGACATCGTGATCGCCGCGAACCACCGCAACCACCCACTCTTCGCCATACTTCGCGAGGTCTTCGGCGCTGCTTTGCACTTTGAAGACGATCGTCTTGAGCATGTTCTCCGGCTTGACCTTCATGAACTTTGCGACATCGTCGATACCTGGCAAGTTGGGCGTGTGGTGTTCTTCGAGCGTGCCCGTGGGGTCGCCCGCGAAGTAGCCTTTGCTGGGCGCGGGACGCGGGCCGACGTCGCACTTCTCAACGTTCGCGGCGTAACCACTCTTGAGGCACTTGAGAATCGTGTCTTCGCCGCTCGCACAGTTGACCATGAACTCGTGACTTGCAGAGCCGCCAATGGGTCCGCTTTCGGCTTCAACCGCACTGAAGTCGAGCTGGCAGCGCGTGAAGATGTTGGTGTACGCGCGGTACATCGCGTCGTAGGTGTCGTTGAGGCCGCCCGGACCTTCGAGGGTCGCGTGGAAGGAGTAAGCGTCCTTCATGATGAACTCGCGGCAGCGCAAGAGCCCAGCGCGCGGGCGGGCTTCATCGCGGAACTTGGTTTGCACCTGGTAGAGATTGAGCGGCAACTGCTTGTAGCTGTTAACGCAGCCGATCATGAGATCGGTGATGACTTCTTCGTGCGTCGGCGCAAGAGCGTTCATGCGGCCTTTGCGGTCCTTCACGCGGAAGAGGTTGTCGCCGTAGGCCTCGTCACGCTTGGTGTCTTTGAAGAGTTCGAAGGGCTCGAGCGCGGGCATAAGCAGTTCGCTGGCGCCAGCGGCGTTCATTTCCTCGCGCACGATGTCCGCGACCTTGTTGATGACGCGCAGGGCCAGGGGCAGGTAGTCGTAAATGCCCGCACCTACGGGGCGGATGAAGCCGCCGCGGTGCAGCAGAACGTGGCTAGGCACTTCCGCGTCTTTGGGAGCCTCGCGCGTGGTGGGAATGAGCGAGCTCGACCAGCGGGCGACTGCGCCGCGGCGGACGTTGGAAATGACGATCTGCGAGCCGGTTGCCATAGGTCGCGAGGGTAGGAAGAGAGATTGAGGTTGGCGTTGCGGGTGGCTGCTTTCAGCGTCATTGGTCATTGTGGCGCCTGAGTTGTAACGCGAGGCGTCAGCCGCGCCAATCATCGTGTATGCGAACTGCATCTCTTGTCGCTGCCACGCTTCTCACTATGACCACGCTTGCCACTACCGGTGTTTCGTCCGCCTTCGGGCAGGACAGTGCTTCAACGTACAAGCGGCCACCCGCGGCGATTGCCGATATCGTCGAAGCCAAGCCAGCGCCGATGGTGTCGATGGATCCATCGCGCACATGGATGATGCTGCTGCATCGCGAGGCGTTGCCGCCCGTGAGTGATTTGGCCGCTCCGATGCTGCGATTGGCGGGCGGACGGTACAACCCGCTGACGAATGGGCCGCACGGTCCTCGGCAGTTTGTCTCGCTGAGTTTGCGGAAGATGGACGCGGCGGCGAGCGAAGTTGGCGTCACGCTCAAGTTGCCGGCGGGTGCTTCGCTGGGCAGGCCCGCTTGGAACAACGACGGTTCGCGATTCATGGTCATGGTGACGTTTGCGGATCGCACCGAGCTGTGGATGGGCGAGACTTCGCAAGCGGCCAAGGACGGGAGCGTTCGCGAACTGCTTGATGGCAAGAAACTCAACGCGGCTTCGGGCAGTGCGGCGCGATGGCTGGCGGATGGAACCAGTTTGCTGGTGCGATTGATTCCTGATGCGCGAGGCGCGATGCCAGTGGAGCCTGCTGTGCCGACAGGCCCCGTGGTGCAGGAAACGCTGGGCAAGAAAGCGCAGGTGCGGACCTATCAGGATTTGCTCAAGAATGCGTATGACGAGCAAGTGTTTGACTGGCTGATGTCAACGCAGCTTGCGGTCATTGACAGCGCGAGCGGCAAGGTTCGCACGCTTGCACAAGCGGATACGTGGACAGGCATGGACGTTTCGCCCGACGGCAAATACTTGCTCGCATCGCGCGTGGCTCGGCCTTATTCATACCTCGTGCCCGCGTCGCAGTTTGGCAGCGTGACGGTCGTCCTCGACATGCAAACCGGCGCGGTTGTCAAGCAACTGCGGCAAGTGGGCCTGCGCGATCAGATTCCCATCGAAGGCGTCGAGACCGGTCCGCGCGGGTTCATGTGGAACGATCTCGCGCCGTCGCAGATCATGTACGCCGAGGCACTGGACGGCGGCGACCCGAAGAACAAGGCGGACTTCCGCGATGCGATTTTCGCGTGGGATGCTCCGTTTACCAGCGAGCCGCGGGAGATGTTCAAGTTGCAGTATCGTTTCAGCGGCTTGCAATTGATCGAGCCCAACCCCGCTGGAAACATGATGGCGATGGTCAGCGAGTATGACCGCGACCGCAAGTGGGAAAAGACGTGGCTCTACGAACTCGACAAGCCTTCGGCAGCACCGAAGCTGATGCGAGACTTGTCGATCAACGAGCGATACAACGATCCCGGCTCGCCCGTCTCGCGACTGATGAAGAACGGTCGCAGTGCGGCTCGCGTTGATGACGGCAAGTTGTGGCTCAGCGGCGACGGCGCGACGCCGACGGGCGACCGACCGTTCCTTGATCGCGAATCGCTCGCGGACTTCACAAAGACGCGCGTGTGGCAGTGTGATGCAGACGTGTACGAGAGTGTGATTGATGTGACGGATGACAACGCTCGCTTCATGACGAGCTATCAGAGCCCGACGGATTTTCCAAACTTCTTTGCCCGCGACCTTCAGTTGACGATTTTGCTGGGTGGTCAGCATGGTGGCAGTCCGGCGCCTTCGAATGAAGCAAAGTTGAGTGCGGGCCATCGCAAACCGCTCACAAACTTCCAAGACCCAACCCCGCAAGTGCGCGAAGTAAAGAAAGAACTCATCAAGTACACGCGTGACGACGGCGTGGAGCTTTCGTCGACGCTGTATTTGCCGCCTGGATATGACAAGGATCGGGATGGGCCGCTGCCGCTGTTTATCTGGGCATATCCGCTGGAATACACCGACAAGTCAACCGCTGGCCAGGTGAGCGCAACCCCCACCACCTTTACCCGCATGGGCGGCATCAGCCATTTGTGCCTGGTGTTTGCGGGCTACGCGGTCATGGACGCGGCCACGATGCCGGTTGTTGGTGATCCTGAAACCGTAAACGACACTTTCGTCACGCAGATAGTCGCGAGCGCCAAAGCGGCAATCGACAAAGCTGCCGAGCTTGGCGTTGGCGATCCGAAACGCGTCGCCGTCGGCGGCCACAGCTACGGCGCGTTCATGACGGCGAACTTGCTCGCGCACTGCGATCTTTTCAAAGCCGGCGTTGCCCGCAGCGGAGCCTACAACCGCACACTCACGCCCTTCGGTTTTCAAGGTGAACGCCGCACCTACTGGGAAGCCACCGACACCTACACCAAGATGAGTCCCTTCACCTACGCGGGCAATATCAAGACGCCGCTGCTCATGATTCACGGCCAGATTGATAACAACCCCGGCACTTTCCCGGTGCAAAGTGAACGCATGTTCGCGGCCATTAAGGGCCTGGGCGGCACTGCGAAGCTTGTGATGCTGCCTTACGAAAGCCACGGATATGCGAGCATGGAAAGTGCACTGCATGTGCAAGCTGAGACGGTGGAATGGCTGGATAAGTATGTGAAAAAGACGGCGGATTGACTGGCGTTCGACTCCAGACAACTACTCATCCAAACATTGCCCTGAGTTCTTGGGTATTGAATGCAACCAAACTACGTTCACCCCGCGTACGCTGCCCGATGCGAAGTGCATTCGTGATGATTGCGTTGTGTGCGTGCGTGTTGCTTTCGTCTGGCTGCCAGCTTGCGGGCGGCATGGCCGAGGCGTATCGGCGTAACTCCACGCGCCCCATTGATGCGGAGTACGAAGGGCTTGCTGGCAAGACCTTCGCGGTCGTCGCATCGGCAGATCGAGCGATTCAGTCGGAGCATCCCCAACTTGTCGAAGAGACCATGCGGCGGGCCAGCAAGGTATTGTCGAATTCGGCGAATGTGCCCAAGGCGTCGGGGTTTGTCGATGCCGATGAGGTCATTCGGTACACCTACCGCGTGCCCAGTTGGCCCGCGCGGGATGCGCTCACGATCGCCGAGGATCTGGGCGGCGTGCAGCGGCTGATTCATATCGAAATTCTGGAGTATCGCCTCAACGAGCCGGGTAATACCTATGAATGGGCTGGCATCGCGGCGGGCACGGTGTCGGTTTATGAAATTGACGGCAACGATCCCAACACGCCCGCGTTCACCACGACGTTCAACGTTGATTTTCCGGATGCCAAGGGGTTCGGCCCTGACCAGTTGCCGCGCTCGGGCGTGACCACCGCGCTGTTGCTGCGGATGATTGATCGTTCAACGTGGCCCATGTTCCGCCATGAAGAGCCGTATTACCCGGAGTACTAAGCTGCTGGCGCGACGCCGCGTGGCGAAGTGATTGGCTCAATCGTGACAGTGCAGACGCGCGGATGTGGGGAGTGATGCAGCGTGCAACCAGCAGACGAGTTTGATCCTTCGCAGCAGCCGCCGCCAATTCCGCCCACGTGGCCAACGCCACCGCCATTGCCGCCGGATGTCATGCCGCAGGCAACGACAGTGCAGCCTCCCCCACTGCCCGCGCCAGCGATCGTGGCCGACACGCCCTGCATCGGCTGCGGATACAACGTGCGGTCGATGGAACTCACGGCGATGTGCCCCGAGTGCGGCACGCCAGTTGCGGCCACGCTTGATGGTGGATTGCGACACGCGCCCGAGGATTATCTTCGTCGCATGGTTCTGGCCACGCGGCTGATTCATTGGGGCATGATTGCGTACTGCGGGGGTGCGGTGTTCTTTGGCTTGCTTGGCGTGCTCTTTGGAGATTGGTTGAGTGCCGTGGGACTTCCAGCGGGGCCGATGCGAGGCTCGGGCGGGGGCATCATGTTGTGGACGCTCATCATCGTGGTGCCCGTCATCACAATGCTCCTGGGCTTTTGGATGTTCTTGACGCCGCATCCGGGTATGGCGGAGAATCGTCAGCCCAAAACCGCGAGGTTGCTCACGCGTGTCGCTGTGGGTATTGCCGCGGTCGCAGCGTTGTCTACGGCGGGCACAACTATTGTCGCGGCGACGAACACGGGTGCAACGGCGAATGCGATGGCGGGGATGGGCGCGGTGACCGGTTGTATGGGCTGCGCTGGTGTGCCGTTGCTGCTTGGGTTGTTGCTGCCGCCCTTGGGCATCGTGACGTGGCTGACGAAGTTGGATATTGATGAATCAAGTGCGATCCTCGCCAAACGAGCCAAGCGGCTGTATTGGCTGTTGCCGGTGCTGGTGGTGGCTTCGCCAGTGCTTGGCTACGGCATGCTGCTGATGGGAATCTTCGGCGCCATGGCAGCGACGGCGGGCGGTGGAACTGGCACGGGACCCGATACGGACAGCGTTGCCTTTATCATGGCGGTTGCGATGGGCTGCGGCACGCCTGTGATCTGCATGATCGCCGCGATGGTTTTGATCTGGCATGTCTTCTTTCACACCTACAAACTGTTGTCGAGAAGTCTGCAAGCTCGGCTTCTGAGCGTTGCAGCAACTGGCGTTGCGGCAACGGGCACGCCAACGCCACAGGAACATCGCAATGAGCGACTGGGCAACTCGTGATGCACTGGGGCTGCGTGGTCGCGGCATAAAGCGTGCAGTTGCGGCGGTGTGCGGCAACTGCGGCTATAGCATGCAAGGCGTGGATCACGCCGCGGTCTGCCCAGAATGCGGCACCATTCGCACCGAAGCCGTGGCAGGTGGACCGCTCGAAGATGCATCCAAAGACTATCTGATCCGGCTCAAACGCGGGGCTCGGCTGGTGTTCTGGGGATTGGTCGCTGAGATTGCGCTGCCGCTGATTTGGTTTGCTGGGGCGGTTGCATTCTTCGCGCGAGCGGATGACCCAAACGTGACTACCACGCCTGCAACGCAGCTCGCCTCGGACGCACTCTTTGGCGGCTTGCGAACCATGCTGCAGATGATTCCACTCGCCGTGCAGCTGCTGGGCGCATGGTGGTACACATTGAGGGAAGTCGAAACAGCCGAAGTCAAAACACCCGGTGAACCCAAACAACAACGCTGGCGCATCGCAACGTTGGCGGGTTACGGATTTGCAATCGCCTGCACGCTCACGGCGGCGATTCTGGTTTGGGCTGGGTTTCCGGAGGATATCTTCGCAGACGGCTTAGACGGTACGCAGATGTTTCAGGCGGCAGCGGTCATGGCCGCAAACCTGCTCGCCGCCGTCGGCGCGCTGGTTGCACTCATGGGACTACTGGGATTCACCCAGCGCTTGGCAGACCGGGCCGACGACACACACCTGCAATCGCACTCGCGCGGATTGAAGTGGGCGCTGGTGTTTCTCCTGCCTTTGGGCAGCTTTCTCGCGTTTTTCACGTGGGTGGCTCTCGTGCTGTGCTGCGTCGTCATGCACACGATGCTGCGTCACGTGAAGTACGCGCTGGCTCGCAAACCCGAGTACGAGGTCGAGGAATTCGTCCACTCGCGACCGCTCCCGTGAAATGCCAACGCAGAGAAATACAAAACTTCGCACGCTTGTGGGATGATTCTACTTGCTTCCGCGCACGAATGCGTTATCTTTTTGTGGCGGTGGCGTTTGCGTCCGGTTGCAGCTTGCTGCAACCGGCTCCGCAAGGGCGCCCATCGCTCCGTGCAAGTCGCACCCGCGTTGAAGAGCGGCTTCTACGGCAACCAGTCTCGCAAATGTCCGCGGCACGTTCCCTCGACGGGAAAAGACAAACATCGATGGCGACCATCACTTCGCGCAGCGCCTTTATGCATGGTCAGTGGACAGCGAGCGACTCCGCACAGCTCTACGGCATTCCTGACTGGGGCAAGGGCTACGTCACCGTCACCGCCGCTGGCACCGTTGCCGTGATGCCCACTAAAAAAGCTGGCGCCCAGATCGACTTGCACGAAGTCATCATGGGCCTGCGCGAGCGCGGCATTCACACGCCGGTGCTTCTGCGTTTCAACGACCTGCTGACCGACCGCCTGCGCGAAATCCGCAAAGCCTTCGACGACGCCATCACCGACACGCAGTATCAAGGCCAATATGCCTGCGTCTATCCCATCAAGGTCAACCAGCAGCGCCACGTCTGCGAGCAAATCGGCCAACTGGCCGTCGAACTGGGCTTTGGACTTGAAGCCGGCAGCAAGCCGGAACTACTGGCAGTGCTGGGCTTGTCAGCAACCGCAGGCGGCCCGGGCGTGAACGGCATGCCGATCATTTGCAATGGCTTCAAAGACGAAGAGTTCATCGAGACCGTCACGCTCGCGACCAAACTCGGACGCAACATCATTCCGGTAGTCGAGAAGTGGACCGAGCTTGAGCTGATCGTCAAACACGCCAAGCAGTACAACATTCGTCCCAAGATCGGCCTGCGTGTCAAGCTCAGCAGCCGCGGTGCAGGCCGATGGGAAGGCAGCGCGGGCATGCGCAGCAAGTTCGGCCTCTTCGTGAGCGAACTGCTGAAGGCCGTCGAGTATCTCAAGAAGCATGACATGCTCGACTGCTTGAACCTCCTCCACTGCCACGTCGGTAGCCAGCTTTACGACATTCGCGTTTTCAAAGACGCCGTGAACGAACTCACTCACGTCTACTGCGAGCTCGTTCGCCTTGGCGCGGGTCTGCAGTATCTCGACATCGGCGGCGGCATGGGTGTTGATTACGACGGCAGCCAGTCGGCCTGGTCCAGCAGCATCAACTACACCATCAGCGAATACGCGGCGGACGTTGTCTATCGCATCAAGAGCGTGTGCGACAGCGCGAAGGTCAAGCACCCCACCATAATCAGCGAAAGCGGCCGGGCAATGGTCGCATATTCCTCGATTCTCGTCATGGACGCGGTTGGCTCAAGCACGTTTGAGGCCAACCCGGACATCGCGAAGATCGAACGCATGATGAAGGAAGAGGAAACCGACGGCGACGACCACGGCGTACCACAGCCGGTGATTGATCTGCTCGATGCCTACAAGGGTCTGACCGACCGCAATCTGAAAGAGTCCTATCACGACGCAACGCAGGCTCGCGATGAAGTCATGAGCTTGTTCGGGCTTGGCTACATGAGCCTCGAGATGCGTAGTGTCGCCGAGGAACTGTTCTGGGGCATCGGCCACAAGATTCTGGAGAAGGCAAGCAAGAAGGGCGAACTGGCCGACGAGTTTGAGGCACTGCCCGAACTGCTCAGCGATATTTACTTCTGCAATTTCAGCCTTTTTCAAAGCATGCCCGACAGTTGGGCCATCGACCAGCTCTTTCCTATCTGCCCCATCCACCGCCTGAACGAAGAACCGACCCGCCGAGGCATTCTCGCAGACATCACCTGCGACAGCGACGGCAAGATCGACAACTTCGTTGACAAGCGCACCGAGAAGAAGACGCTCGAACTGCACCAACTCCGCGATTTGCCTGGAGAAGGCGAAGGTTGCGAGCCGTATTACCTGGGCGTCTTCCTGCTCGGTGCGTATCAGGAAATCCTGGGCGACTTGCACAACCTTTTGGGCGATACCCACGCCGTTCACATCTCGATTGACGAAAACGGCGAGTGGGAGATTGACGAAGTCATCGAAGGCGACACGGTCGAAGAAGTGCTTCGATACGTGCAGTACGACGTCGAAGACCTCAAGCGCGCGATGCGACTCGACATCGAAGCGGCGTGCAAACAAGGCCGGCTGACAGTCAGCGAAGGCAAGAGCCTGCTGAAGTTTTATGACGACGGGCTTGAGGGGTATACGTACCTCGAAGGCTAATCGCAGAGAACCAAACCATCACTTTCCACGAATCACCCCGCGCACAAGCATGGTGCTGTCGCTATATCGGTCGGCCACTTCCGTCGTGAGTCGCAGCAGTTGCAGGAAGTAGTATGTGCCCATGAGCAGAATCACGTTCGCGAAGAGCATCGCTCGCTGATCGAAGATCGAAACAAGGCTCAGAACAAGTGCGACGAGAAAGACGACGGGCGCGTCCGCGAGTTTGGACTCAATCTGCAAGCGTGAAGGCTGAGGGCCTGTCGGCAGTGCGATGGCGACGAGCCAGTGCTGCACCGGAGCGAAGAAGATCATGAATGAACAGGACATACAGATCGAAAGGAAAGCACGTAGGTTTACGCCGAGGAAGATGAAGTTCGGTAGCGATCTCCATAGTGACAGTGGAGCGAGTAAAGGAGTAAGCAAGCAAACCGCTCCGCACGACCACGTTGCGACAACCAGCGTGCGCGACCAGAAAGGCTTGCTTACTCGTCCTGCCTCCATCGCTCGTAGCGACATCCCAAGCCCGACGGCCATCATCGCAAAGCCAATCGACAAGGCTATCGGCAAGATCATGAACGCCAGTAACACGCTCTTGAGAAGTCGCAAGTCCACAAGCAGCAGAATAATGAGAATGACGAACGCTGCAACAGCGGTGACAGCCGAATGAAACAAGACTCGCAACCCATGCCGAAACAGCTCGATACCTCGGCCAACTCGAACCGCATGCCCCATCGGCAACCGGCCCAAAAACTCGGCTCGCGAAGTCCAGACCGGCGTTGCACACTCCGGGCACACTGCCTGCAAATCAAGCCCGGCGACGTCGTAGCCGCAGGAAGAGCAGGGAGAGGTAACAGGAACGGACATGGAGCATCGTACAAAGTGGAATCGCTCAGCCCATCATGTCAGGCAGTACCGCGGGTTCTCCAGTAGCAGTAATCGCTTTGAGGTGTTTGCGAACTCGATCCAGTAGATTCCAATACAGGATCAGCGCAATCAGTGGGCCAACAAGAACAATCACGCCCACAGTTCCCAAAACAGGCAGCAGCCAGCGATAGGTTTTGGCGCGACGATATATCCACATATCAGGAAAGCGACCCGCCATCCACATCATGTAGTTCATCGTTGCGAAGAACTGAACGGCAAATGCGATGAGACTCGCAAATCCCAGCACCGAGCCCAAAATACCTAGCAAACCGCCGGGAACGCTGCCTGCACTGATCGAGATTCCACCCACTAAAAGTTGCAGGGCACTGATGACGATGCTCGCGATAGCAGCAACTCGAACCACCTGACGCGCAGAATCCGGTCGCTCAGTACCCGTGAACTGAGGATCGGGTGTCGTCAGCTTGAGGTATCCCAAAAAGATCCAAATACCTACTGCGAGACTGACGAAACTTGACAACAAAATCGTACCAGAAGCGAGGTTGGGTGCCACGAAAGCCGCTCCTAAACCGAGCAAGCCACCCAGAATCGCCAACACGATGGAAACGAGAATGCCGTTGAGCACCCAGGAAGTTCCGGTCAGAATTTCCTTGATGTAAGTTGGATCCGCAAATTGCAGCAAAATACCTCGAAGCGACTGAATGACCGGCGTGCCACACTCCGGGCAGTTCGCCTTGAACGGCAACCCGCGCACGTTGTACCCACATTTCACGCACCCGCGATCAGAATCAACGGTGCCCGTACCCTCTGCTGACCCGACTGTTTGTGGCGAACCGCTCGATGCTGCAGGCAATTGCTGTTCCATGCCATGAGCATAACACAGATGCGATTGATTCGCAAGGGCTGGTCGACCAACCCTGGGGTACAACCAACAAGTCATTCGCCCAGTTGCGAATCCGCCGCTATCCTGTGCCCTTCCGACAGTCCATTTGTTCCCCAGCTTTGAAGGATCGCCCATGCCTTTGACGTATCGCAAGACCGGTTTTGGCCTTTCGCTGGTTGCCTGCGCGTGCGGCCTTGCCACGCTGGCTGGCTGCGGTGGCGGTATTCGCCAGAACAATCGCCCGCAGGGCAAGTTGCCCCAGGTTGTGACCTTCGATTCTCAAGCAATAAGCGGGGAGAACTGGAAAACCGCCGGCTATCGCCTTGATTGGGTCGGCTTTCCGTTCCCGTCAACGCAGGGCGTGAACATGGTGCGCGATGTCATCGCCGCTGACGATGTCATCGTCGCTCAAGACCGCCAATCGCGCCTAGCCGTTCTCGAAGCCAACAACGGCCAGGTGCGTTGGAGCACCAGCATCGCCAACCCGCTCACCAAGTTCGTTGGTCTGACGCGCGACGCCGCCGACGCATCACGCCTGATCGTCAGCAGCGAGAGCGAAGCCTTTGTGCTTGGACTCAACAACGGCAGCTTGCTTGCCCGCGAAAGCTTTGAGCGCGTCGTCAATACTGCGCCTGTCGCCATGCCGGGGCAATTGATCTACGGCACTGGCGTTGGCGAAGTGCTCTCGCATCGCCTGGGTACCGGTCTCAAAGCTTGGGGCTTTCAAGGCAATGGCACCATCGAAGCTGATCCTGTCAAAGTCGGCGATCTTGTGGGCGTCGTCAGTCAACGCGGTGATGTCATGTTCTTCTCTCCTGATGGCGGGTCCCTTGTCGGTCGTGGGATGACCTTCGGGGGTTTGGGTAGCAACCCTGTCGCGAGCAGCGACACGCTATACGTCGCCAGCCGTGACCAATCCGTATGGGCGTTTGCCAGCAACGGCACCACCCGCTGGCGGTATCGCACGCCATCTGTGCTCACTAGCCAACCCATGCTTCACGCCAACGCCTTGTACGTGAACGTCCCCGGCGACGGTCTCACTTCGCTCAACTCACGCACAGGCGAAGTCAACTGGAAGAGCAAGGATATTGCGGGCGATGCAATCGCCGCTCGCGGCAAGAACGTGCTGGTGTTTGACGGCACAGCGCTCACAGTCGTTGATGCAGCCCGCGGCCGGGTGGTCATGCAGTTCGCAACCCCAGGCATCGTTCGTTTCATCAGCGATAAGAAAGTCGACGGCAACTTGTACGCAATCACACAGAGCAATCAGGTTGTCAAGTACATTCCGCAGTGATGCTGAATGGAGCGTGTCGCACCGAACGCTCCATTCGCACAACACGCACCGCAAACCCACCAATCACGCTCTCGCGAGCGTGATTTTTATCACCTCGGCAGGTGCATTGATGCGAAGCGGAAACCAGTTGCCCGTGCCGTTTCCAACGATGCATGCCGATCTGTCGCCGTTGGCATCGGTGCGATCATAAAGCCCCGTAATGTACTTGTAGCTGCCAGTTGCCGCGCCCACACCCTCGACAAGATTGATCTGCCCACCGTGCGTGTGTCCCGCAAGTGTCAGCGGCACGCCGTTCGCGAGAGCATTATCAAACGCATGCGGATGGTGCGAGAGCAAAACCTGAAAGGCCTGCGGATCGCGGAACTTCTCAATGCTGGCCATGTGCTCGTCGAGCATCGCGCCGCGCCCACGTGATGTGCGAATGTCCTCAACATCCGAGGGCCCCCACTGCAGCCCCAGCAACTGCAATTTGTCATTCCCCACTTGCAGCGTCACCGCATCATTCGCGATCAATCGCACGCCGCGAGCTTCCAGCCCCTTCGCAAAGCCGCTGCGACTCTCAAAGAGATCGTGATTGCCTTCCACGATGTACGTTCCCAACCTGCCACGAAAACGCGACATCATGTCGGCTGCCAGCGGCAAATCACCCAAACTGTCGTTGATCAGGTCGCCCGTGTGCAGCACGAGATCCGCATGAAGAGCATTGACGCGAGCCACGATTGTCTCAATCGTCGCCCCATGCGTGAATCGCCCCACATGCGTGTCTGTCACGTGTGCAATCGTCAAGCCTTCAAGCCCCGCCGGCAGTTGCGGCAACCTCACCGTAATCTCACGAATCCGAAACTCATCAAGCTGCGTCATCGCCTTCGCAACCGCGCCCGCCTGCAGCGCAACCGGCACACCCATAATTCCCGCCGCTAGCACCTTTCGGCGCGAGAGCGTCATCGCTTCGACGCTGGTATGACGCTGGGGCGCAGACCCAGGTTCGGCAGCATCTTCAACAACCACCAGCCGCGATTGCAACTTCTTCCTGACCCACACCACCGCCTCGCCCGTCAGCAGCGTCATCGTCAGTAAAAGCATGACAGGCACAACCACCAAGTGCCACACAAAAGCTGACACCAAAAACAGGAGCGGCACTTGCGTGTGCCATCCGTACATCCGCCCGAGCAACACCCACGCAAAGCCCAACACATTCGCCGCAACCATGCCCGCGAGCACTGCCCGCTTCCAACCCGCCGATTGCAATTTGCGCAGCCGACGATCTGCCCACCACGCCCAGAGCATGCCAGTCAGCGGAATCGAAGTGACAATGGCGAGAAACACGAACATGCGTACTGCATTCGATGCCACCAAGTTCATGGAGGCACGTTGCATCCATCAAATCCCGCGTTTCCACTGACGGATCGACAGCTTCATCGAACCCACCTTATCCTCCGTTATGTCAACACCCATCGATGTCCGCTACAACTGGTGATTGCTGCGTGCAGGCGAGTTTCGCCTCGACGGCGGCAGCATGTTTGGACTCATTCCCCGCAGCGTTTGGAGCCGCTCTGTCCCAACCGACGACAAAGGCCGCATCACCGTGCAGCATAACTGCCTGTTGCTCGAGCGCGTCGGCGATGCCCCGCTCGACCCCGCCGGCAAGCCACTCGACAGCCCCAAACTCATCGTCATCGAAGTCGGCACAGGCGACAAACTCGACGCGAAAAGCCGAGAGCTTTTCGCCATGGACGAAACCTCGATCCACGCCCAGCTCCGCAAGATTGGCTGCGATCCCAGAGACATCGGCGCGATTATTGTTAGTCACCTGCACTTCGATCACGCTGGAGGTTTGACGCGTTTACCTCTCGCAGGCGAAAAGCCCGACTGGACCGGCCCAGCAAGCGGCATGGCAGGCTCAAGACCCGATCACAGCGTGAAGCTGACATTTCCAAATGCCCACGTGGTTGTGCAACGCCGCGAATGGGATGATGCAATTGCCAATCGCAGCGTGATGACGCGCACCTACTTTCGCGATCACCTTGACCCAATCGCTGATCGGCTCATGCTGATCGACGCCCCCGCGCCGTTTGCGAGTTACATCACGCCCGACAAAGCCGACGAACCGATGCTTCGGTTTGATCAGCGAGCCATCGAAGTCTTTCCGGGGCTTCGAGTTTTCCGCACGCCCGGCCATACGTGGGGCCAGCAAGCCATGCACTTCAAAGACTCCGCAGGCAACACGATTGTCTTCACGCCCGACGTGCTGCCCACCGCCGCTCATCTGGGACAGGCTTACAGCCTCGCGTATGACGTCGAGCCGTACACGAGCATGATTACCAAGACATGGTTCTTGCGACAGGCCGCCGCTGAGAACTGGCTGCTAGTCCTCGACCACGAGCCAGGCGACCCACTACGCCGCGTCCGCGCAAACGAAAAGGGCTGGTTCGACTTGGTGCCCGCTGGCTAATCCCAAGCGAGCCGTTCCTCCCCCCCGGCGCCGGGCCTGAGGCTCCGCGAAGGCTCGGATCGATAAACCCCCAGCGCACAACCGATCCAGAACCGAGTTGGCAGCTCGAAGGGTGCACACCGGCCATGCCAAAAGAGAACCCGGCCGCACTCGCGACCGGTGTTCCAATATATTGCACTTTCTACCTGCCGCAAATCACTTCAGCATCAACATCTCGCGATACGTCGGCAAAGGCCACAGGTCCTTGGGCACGCGAATTTCCAGCGCATCCGCCGCGTTGCGAAGCTCAACCATCGCAGGCCGCACCTTATCGCGCATGTGCTCAGCGTGATGATTCACATCGCCGCCTTCATGCTCAAGCGTTGCCTCCAGCAGCTTGATCGAGTTACGCAGCTTGACCACCAAGTCCGCGTACTCCTCAAGTTGCTGACGCACTTCGCTCGCATCAACATCCGCCGCTTCGGTCGCTGCAACAACTTCAGCAAGCTCAGTTTGATACCGCAGCGAAGCCGGCAAGATCGCCGTGCGTGCCATGATCGCCGCCGTATCGGCTTCGATCTGAACCTGCTTGATGTACTTCTCAAGATAGATGTGTTCGCGGCTTTCAACTTCAACCTTCGTCAGCACGCGGTACTTCTTGAAGAGCTCAATGTTCTTCTTAAGGCCCAATTGCTGAATCGCTGCAACGCTCTCGCGGAAGTTGGGCAAGCCGCGCTTCGCCGCGTCTTCGTGCCATTCCTTGGTGTAGCCGTCGCCATCAAAGATGACTCGCTTGTGTTGCTTGACGATCTGCTGCAGAACTTTCTTCACGCCAGCGATCATCTTGGCTTCGGTTGGGTTCTTGCCAAGTTCCTTCTCAAGCTGCGTCGCAACGTAATCAATGCTCTCCGACACAATCGTGTTCAGTACCGTCGCGGGCCACGCCACCGCGCCGCTGCTGCCCACCGCGCGGAACTCAAACTTATTGCCCGTGAACGCAAACGGACTCGTGCGGTTGCGGTCACCCGTGTGCCGCGGAATCTGCGGCAAAGTGCGTGCACCCAAGTCAAGCTTGCCACCCTTGATCGTGCTCTTGGGGTTGCCAGTCTCAAGCTGACCGATGATGTCGCTGAGCATGTCGCCCAAGAAGACGCTCATGATTGCCGGCGGAGCTTCGTTGGCGCCCAATCGGAAATCGTTCGCCGCGCTCGCCACGCTCATGCGCAGCACTTCGGGATAGGTATCCACTGCGCGAATGACAGCAACTAGGAACACCAGGAACTGCATGTTCGTGTGCGTGTCGTCGCGCGGATCCAGCAGGTTCACGCCCGTGTTGGTCGTCATGCTCCAGTTCAGGTGCTTGCCGCTGCCATTGATGCCCGCAAAAGGCTTCTCGTGAACGATGCAGTGCATGCCATGCCGACCCGCAACGCGCTTGAGCGTCTCCATCGTCAGCATCTGGTGATCACATGCGATGTTCGCGGTCTCGTAAATCGGCGCGAGCTCGAACTGCCCCGGCGCAACTTCGTTGTGCCGCGTCTTGACAGGCACGCCCAAGCGATACAACTCGCGCTCAACTTCACTCATGAAGCCCAGCACGCGAGTCGGAATGCTGCCGAAATAGTGATCTTCAAGCTGCTGACCCTTGGGCGGCTTCGCACCAAACAGCGTGCGGTCAGATGCCACCAAGTCCTCACGCTCAACATAGTGCGAACGGTCGATCAGGAAATACTCCTGCTCAGGTCCAGCCGTCGCAATCACGCGCGTCACGCCGCTGTCGGTGCCGAAGATTCTCAAAATCCGCACCGCTTGCTCGCTCAGGGCTTCCATCGAACGCAGCAATGGCGTCTTGTGGTCAAGAGCCTCGCCCGTCCAACTCACGAATGCCGTAGGGATGCAAAGCGTCGCCGTACCCGCATCGCGGTTGATGAAGACCGGACTCGTGCAGTCCCAAGCGGTGTAACCACGCGCTTCAAACGTCGCACGAATGCCGCCGCTAGGAAAGCTGCTGGCATCCGGCTCGCCCTGCACCAACGCGCTGCCCGTGAATTCACTCATGCCGCCGCCAGAAGCATCGGGCGTAAAGAACGCGTCGTGCTTCTCCGCCGTCAAACCCGTGAGGGGCTGGAACCAGTGCGTGTAGTGCGTCGCGCCGCGCTCAAGCGCCCACTCCTTCATCGCCGCCGACACCACATCCGCAAGGCCGGCTTCAAGCGGCTCGCCGTGCATGATGGTGCGCTGGAGCCGCTTGAAGACTTCCTTGGGCAAGCGCTGTTGCATGACGCGCTCCGTGAAGACATCGCTCGCGAAAGACTGGTCGACGCGAAGATCCGCGTGCGAGTTGTCGCGATGATGCGTTCCGTTCGTTGATGCTGTGGCTTTGCCGTTGGAAGCGATCGTGCTGGACATAGCGGCCTTTCGTGCAAGTGACCCGACAATGAGTGAACGCTGAACCGATGCTCTGGAGTACGCACGCTCCACACGTGCGGACGGAAAACGATTCGTGAGTTGTGCTGTTGCGAATGAGCGATGTAGCGAACGCAGCGGGGCATCGTTCGTGATGGTGAATTGTTTCACGCAAACTCAATAAAGCAACTCGGATTTATTCATTGTGTCGATTTGACACATCGCGATGTGTTGTCGATGGTTTTCACCGTCACATACGCGTCACACACGCGACACATTCGCGCCGCATCACTGCTTGCGTTCGGCGCTCTCAACTACATTCAGCAGCAACATCGCAACAGTCACCGGCCCCACGCCGCCAGGCACCGGACTGATATGCCCCGCAACCTTGCTCACTTGCTCAAACGCCACATCGCCCACAGTCTTCGACTTGCCTTCCGCAGTCACCACGCGATTCACGCCCACGTCAATCACCGTCGCGCCGTGCTTCACCATCTCTTGCGTAATCAGCCCCGGCACACCTGCCGCCGCTACCAGCACATCTGCGCTGCGCGCATACGCCGGCATCTCAGGCGTCCACTTGTTGCAACTTATCACCGTCGCATCATGCCGCATCAGCATTACGGCAATGGGCTTGCCAACAACATCGCTCGCACCAATCACCACCGCCACTTTGCCGCGCAGCAAAGGTCCCGCCGTCGGCTCACCAAAAATATGATTCGTCGGCCCGTGCACGCTCTCGACCATCTTCACCACAGCAAGTGCCGTACACGGTGCAAGGCTGCTGCGTCCATACACAATGTTGCCAATGTTCGCGGGATTGACGCCTTCGACGTCCTTGTCGACATGAATCAGCCGCTGCACGCGATACGGATCAATTCCATCCGGCAGCGGCACATGCACCATGATCGCATGGCAAGCCTGGTTCTCGCTCAGCGAAGTCACCATCGCTGCGATTTCTTCAAAGCTCGATCCCGCAGGCATGCGATGCAAGCGATACGCGATGCCAACCTTCTCGCACGTCTTCGCCTGGTTCTCGGCGTACACCCGCGCGCCGTTGTCGCCGCTCTCAACCAGCACCGCATCAAGCTGCACCATCCGGCCGCGCTGCTTCAACACTGCCGCGCGGGAAGCAATCTGCTCGCGCAAGTTGGCAGCAAGAGCGTTACCGTCGATGATGCGGGCGGCATTGGTCATATCGGAAGTGTCTGCACCCAATCACTAAAAACGTGATCGCGAGTTGCGATCAATATCGCAATCATGCAATTCGATCACTCAACCAGCAACGTCAACTTGCCATCCACCACACGAATGATCATGTCCTTCCCCAAAGACCCCAGTTCTCCCTGGTAGCTGTCCGTATCAGCAACCACGCCCTTGGGCGTTATGCCGTCGGTCCGAATGTTCACGCTCCGCCCCTTGGCATCAAGCTTCCCCGCCGTCCCCTTGCCAAACGTCAGCGACACATCACCATTGCGCACCCGAATCAACGCGCCGTCCTTCATCGCCTTATCCGTCCGCACATGCACGCGCCCGCCGCGCCCATCCGCCAAGCCATTACTGAGCTGCAAGTTCCCGCCAATGCCCGTGATCTCGATATTGCCACCACTGTTATTCACATTCACAAACGCCGTCGCGGGCACCACCACGCGCAGGTCCACGCTGCGATTCTCACCATTCGGGTCCGCCGCCAACACCTGCAACGTGTTCACGTTGTCATACTTCTCAATGCTCGCCGCCACCCACGCCGGCACCGTGCCCGACCGCCGCGACTCGCGATCATCAAGCCCATACACCTTCGCCCGCACCTCAGGCACATTCACCGACGGATCCGCAATCACAATCACACTGCCGTTGGCGTTCTCAACAATCACCCCAAACAGCGGCACGACCTTGCTGACCGGTGCGTTCACCGGCCCGCGCTCCGACACCACCGACTCAACGTTCGCGATCGCCACCGTGCGACCCAGCACTCGCCGTTTGGTAGCTGTACAGCCCGATAGCGCAGGCACCAGCAACCCAATCAGGGCCAAAGCCGCCACCGGCAACAGAGCGACGCGAGGCAAAGTCATCATGCTCACAGGATACCCACGCCGCACCGGTCTCGGTTGGTGATTGTGTTTGTAAACCTGCACACTCAGGTCGGGACCACACCCTACCATCCAATGAAGATTTGATTCGTTTCCTGTCCGGGCTTCCGGCGAGGCACGTATCGGTCGTCGACAATTCGTGTGACAGCAATTCCTTCCTGACGCCGCGCTCATTCCCTTATTCGATTCATCGCGCAGTCGCCAGCAAGGTTCTCGGCGTATCTCCCCACGCGCCTCGCGATGGCTGCGCGAAGCGTGGACTCCTGCATGCAGCCACGTTCACTCTTTTTCTCCGCTCGCAACCAGTGACGTCGAGCGTCTTCCATCCAGGCACCGTTTCCGCCGATTCACATCGCGTGGATACTGACATGCTTGGATACTTGTGAACGTCGGGGCCGCGCTCGCGCCCCCACTGCCCACGCCCCTGTCGCACCCGTCGATCATCGATTCGCACCGCGCCCAAGCCCCTCACCACCCGCGTCGCCATGACGGCACGCGCTTTCAAGGGAGGCTCTTGTGCATACGTCGTTCATCCATGCAACCCCGCTCACGCTCGCCGCGTTCGAGACTGTCGAAGTCATCCTGATCTTCGTCGCCGCCGCCGTGGGCTTCCTCATCGGCTTCTTCGTCCTCCAGATGCTGACCAAACAAACGCTTTCCACGGCGAAGTCTGAGGCAAAGCGACTGGTCGACGACGCCCGCAACCAGGCACAAGTCGAAGCAGAGAAGGCCCGCGTCGAAGCCGAAAAAACGCTGCTCGAAAAGAAATCCCGAATCGAATCCGAAATCGAGAAAGACCGCGACGAAATTCGCGAGCAGGAAAAACGCCTCAGCAAGCGCGAAGACCTCGTTGATCGCAAGGAAGAGACCCTCTCCCAGCGCGATTCACAGATGAACAAGCAAACCGAGAACATGCGCCTGCGCGAGGAACTGCTCGGTAAGCGCGAAACTGAAACCCAGCGCATCTTCGAACAGCAAAAAGACCTGCTCACCAGCATCGCCGGCATGAGCCGCCACGATGCCAAGGAACTCTTGCTCAAGCGCGTCGAAGAAGATGCCCGCCACGATGTCGCCAAAGTCACCCGCAAGCTCATCGAAGACGCCGAGCACGAAGCCAAGTCCAAAGCCCGCGAAATCACCCTGATGGCCATTCAGCGCTACGCCGCCGAGCACAGCAGCGAGAGCACTGTCCGCAGCGTCGCCATTCCCAGCGACGACATGAAGGGTCGCATCATCGGCCGCGAAGGTCGCAACATTCGCGCAATCGAAAAAGCCACCGGCGTTGATATCATCGTGGACGACACGCCCGGTGTCATCGTCGTTTCATGCTTCGACAAAGTCCGCCAGGCTATCGCTGTCGAAAGCCTCGAACGCCTCATCGCCGACGGCCGCATGCACCCCACTCGAATCGAAGAAGTCGTCGAAAAGGTCAAGAGCGAAATCGGCGAGAAGATCATCAAGTTTGGCAAAGAAGCCGCCCTCGAAGTCAACCTCCGCGGCTTGCACCCCAAGGTCGTCGAGGCTATGGGCAAGTTGCACTACCGCACCAGCTACGGCCAAAACGTATTGCGTCACTCCATCGAAGTCGGATTCCTCTGCCAAATCATCGCCGAACAACTGGGCCTCGACGGTGCAATCGCCCGCCGCTGCGGCTTCCTCCACGACATCGGCAAAGCCATGGACCACGAAATGGAAGGTGGCCACCCCAAGATCGGCATGGACTTCGCCCGCCAATTCGGCGAGAAAGACCCCGTCCTCAACGCCATCGGCGGCCACCACGCCGACATTCCGTCAACCAGTTTCTACACACCCATCGTCATGGCTGCGGACGCCGTCAGCAGCGCCCGCCCCGGTGCCCGCCGCGAAAGCCTCGAAAAGTATGTGCAGCGCCTCAACGAACTGCAAGATATCGCCATGAGCTTCAAAGGCGTCAACGAAGCCCACGCGATTCAAGCTGGCCGCGAAGTCCGCGTCATGATCGACGCCGACAAAGTGGACGACGACGAGGCATACCTCATTGCCCACCAAATCGCCAAACGCGTCAGCGAAGAAATGACCTTCCCAGGCGAAATTCGCGTGACGGTGCTGCGTGAAACACGAGCCATTGAATACGCACGCTGAGTAAGCCTCAGCAGACTCGACCGACAATCAATCTCATGCAATAAGGCAGGCCCCCGCCTGCCTTGTTCGTTTTCCCTAATCCCTAGTTCCTAGTCCCTACTGCCTGTTCCTCCCCACAAACTCCGCATACTGCTCCGGCGTGTCAATCCCCGCCCCGCCCACATCCTTCATCGTCACAACCGCGATGCGGTACCCATGCTCGAGCACGCGAAGCTGCTCCAAACTCTCAATCCGCTCAAGCGGCGTCGCAGGCAGCGTCACATACTTGCGCAAAAATCCCACGCGGTATGCGTACAGCCCCACATGCCGCAGCACGCCCACCTCACTCGCCAGCGCCCCATCGCGCGGATATGGAATGCGTGACCTGCTGAAATACATCGCCATCCCATCACGCCGCGCAATCACTTTGACAATCGCCGGATTGCTCGGATCATCACTCACCGCGAAGGGACAAGCAATTGTCGCAACTTCCGCACCCGTCCGTTCAACGGCATGCGCCGCCGCGTCAATCACCGCGGGCTCAATCTCCGGCTCATCGCCCTGAATATTCACGACAATGTCGCTATCCGTCAGCCCCAGCACATCACTCGCTTCCGCGAGACGACTGCTGCCATTAGGATGATCCTCACGCGTCATCAGCACCTGCGCACCAAACTTCTCGCACGCCGCGAACACCCGCGCGTGATCCGTCGCGATCACAACGCGCGCGAGCGATGTTGCGAGCTTCGCCCGTTCCCACACATGCTGCACCAAGGGCTTGCCCGTCGCCGCAGCCAGAACTTTCTCAGGAAATCGCGTCGAACCAAGCCGTGCTGGAATCATGCCGATGATCATGGTCTGCCACGGTAGTAGGCTTCACGCCTCGCGCATGCCCTGCGTCGCAATGCCCTCAATCAATGCACGCTGCGCGATCAAGAACATAATCACCACCGGCAGAATCACAATCGTCGTCGCCGCCATCAGCAAATTCCAGGGCGTGTTGCCAGTCTGACTCTGGTACAACTGCAGTCCCAGCGCAAGCGTGTACTGATTCCGATCCGTCAAGAAAATCAGTGGCCCCAGAAAATCATTCCATGCAAACACAAACTGCAGCAACGCAACCACCGTCAGCGCAGGCTTGCTGATAGGCAAGATCACCCGCGTAAACGTCTGCCAGTGATTGCACCCGTCAATCTTCGCCGCATCATTCAGTTCGCGCGGAATCCCCAGGAAAAACTGCCGCAAGAGAAACACGCTAAACGCATGCCCAAACCACGCTGGCACCCAAAGCGGCTTGAACGTCCCGATCCAGCCCAGTTCCTTGAACAAAACATACAGCGGCCCCATGATCACCGGAAACGGAATCATCATCGTTGCCAGCATCATACCAAACGCCACGTTCCGCCCGCGCCACTGCACACGCGCAAACCCATACGCCACAATCGCGCTCGAAACAACCGTGCCAAGCACCGTCAAAATCGTCACCACTAGCGTGTTGCGAAGATAAAGCGGAAAATCCACCACCGGGTCTCGCAGCACTTTCCCAAAATTCTCCGCCGCATACGCAGGCGTTTTCGAAATCGGCGAAGGCAGCACACTCAGCACGCCATCCCCCGCCAAAACCGTCTGTTCGCCCGGCTTCACGCTCGTCAGAAACATCCAAATAAGCGGCAGTGCAAACGCAAACGCGAACGCAACCAGCAACAACCACGAAAGTGTGCGCCGCGCATTCATCACGCACCTCCCCGGTAGTGAACATTGCGACGCGACATGCGAAACAGCAGCCACGTCAACGCCCCCACCATCATCATCTGCACCCACGCCATCGCACACGCATACCCCATCTGCGGCCCAAACAAAAAAGCGTTGTCGTACAGATACATCGAGTAGAAATATGTTGCCGTCCCCGGTCCGCCATTGGTCATGATGAACGGAAACACAAATACCTGCATCGCACCAATCACGCCAATCACCACGTTGAACAACACCACGGGCGAAATCATCGGCAGCGTCACATGCCAGAATCGCCGCAGCCCAACCAGCCCATCCAGTTCCGCCGCTTCGTGCAGACTCTCAGGCACTTCTCGCAGCGCCGCTTGATAAATCAGCACACTCTGCCCCACCTGCCACAAACTCACGATCATCATCGCCGGCATCGCCCACGTTTTGTTCTGCAGCCACGCCGGCGCCGCGAGATTGAACACGCCCAGCACAGGCCCGATCATCCGGTTCAGCAACCCAACATCAGTATTCAAAATCCACAGCCACGCCATCGCCGCCGCCGCCGCTGGCACAAGCGTGGGCAACACGATAATCGCCCGCGCAAACTTCCAACCAGGCAGTTCCTTATTCAGCAGCGCAGCCAGCCCCAGAGCCAGCACCGTGCTCGCCGGCACCACAACCACACTAAAAATCAGTGTGTTCTTCAGCACAATCCAAAACGTCGGATCATTCCATAGCCGCTTGTAGTTCGCCAGCCCAATGAACACCGGCTTCTCCAACACCGGGTAATCACTCAGCGAGTAATACACGCTCATCGCCAGCGGCGTCAGCAAAAATAAAACAAAACCAAGTATCCACGGACTGATCCACAACATCCCCATCCGCACCGAATCTTCATGACGTCGCACATTCATGCCCGCAGCCTCCGCCGCTCGCGAGCCAAGTCAATCGCCGCCTGCGCCGTAGTCTGCACCTGCGTCAACGCATCACGCGCCTTCATCGAAAGCTGCCAGATATCCCGCTCAAACGTCCGCCGAAACACATTCTCATACTCGTTCCACACGCGCGTCTCCGGATACCCAAACCCGCGCGGACTCCTCGCAATCTCCTCATGCACGCGAATGTACGGATTCGGATGCCTCGCGTAATACCCCGCACTACACGCCGCCAGCGGACTGGGCTTGGCATGCTCGATGCACAACTCTTCCATGTTCTCCGCTTGTTGCACAAACGCAATGAACTCAAACGCCTCTTCCGGATGCTTGCAATTGCTCGGTATCACCAGCACATCCGTCTCCACCAATCCCGTAGGCGGCGTCGCAGCGTCAGAACCCCACTGACACGGAAACGGCGCAACCCCAAACGGAAAATCTGGCTTGAACTGCTTGATCACATTTACCAAAAACGGCCCATGCAAACACATCGCCACCCGCCCCGACAGCAGCGGCTGCTCCGCACTGCTGTAACTCCCCAGCCCGCTCTGAAACCCCATCACATCCTGCACGCCCAACTTGTCCGGATACGTCTGCACCCATTCATACGCCCGCACACAAGCATCACTCGCCGCCGTCGCCTTGTCATTCTCGCGGTCATATAGCGACCCACCAAAATGCGGAGCCCACACGTGGGGCCACCAACCCGGCTCACTGGGAGTAAACCCCAGCCGCACAAATCGCCCCGCCCCAGGCTTGCTCGCATCAATGATCGTCAACTCTTCCGCGATCAAATCAAGCTGCGCAATGCTCGTCGGCGCAACCGTCGCGTCATACCCCGCTTCCACCATCAATTGCTTGTTGTAATACAACGCCATCGTCGAGCATGTATTCGGCATGCCATACAACGTCGGCGGCCCCATCACGCTATCCCGATCACGCACGCTCACATTGCACTGCCGCCAAATCGCATCCGCATACGTCTGCTTCGTCAGCCCGCGCTTGCTCGCCATCTCCCCCAGCGGTAAAATCGCCTTGCTCTCCGCAAACAGCGGCAGATTCTTGTTATACAACCCAATAATGTCCGGCGGCGACCCACCCGCCACCGCCACCATCGCCTTCTGCTCAATCATGGTCATCGACAGATATCGAACATAAATCCGATCCTGCGACTGATTGAACTTGTCGACCAGCCTCTGCATCGACAGCGCCTCGTGCCCCGTCCACTTTTCCCAGTACGTCAATTGCACGCGCCCGCGCGCAAGCGGATCACGCGAACCACGAGGCCCAAACGCCGCGTACCCCACGCCCGCCGCCGCCAGAACCCCCAACGCCGCCCGTCTGGAAATGGAAGTTAAATCGTGCAAGCCATCATCCTAGAAACCCTCAGCCCCCGGCGTGCAACCGCCCCGCCACCCGCCGGTACAAACCTACGGAGGCCCTATGCATCGTTTTCAGACCATGCCCATCATCCCCGTCATCGCCGTTTCGCTGCTTGCGACTATCGCACTCGCCCAAAGTGCCACCCCGACCACAAAGAACGTCGGTGCAGACGACGCCGCGCTCGCAAATCCTCGCCACCCCACCTCCCGCCTTGAAGCCGCAACTCGCCTGCAGCGCGTTGTCAACGTCGCGTGGGAAAACGCGCCTCTCGAGCAAGTCTTTGACCAATTCGAGGAAGCCGCAGGCCTCACCATCACTCCCATGTGGATCGCCGAACCCGGTACCGCACCCGCACGAGTCATCACCAAGCCGCGCCCCGGCACTACCGAAGCTCCAGCCGCCCAAACTCCCGTACCCACCCCTCCTCCCCCCGACGAAGAACTCTTCGGCCTGCACAAAGACACAACCATCACCTTCAAAGCCAATAGCATCACCCTGCAACACGCCCTCGAAATCGTCCTCTCGCAAGCCGACGCATCCGTCGCAGGCCTCGGCAGCACCTGGCAAATCTCTTCCGCCAACACCATCCAAGTCGGCCCGCGCGAACGCCTCAACCGCTACGTCCGCATCGAAACCTACGACGTCACCAACCTGCTCCAAGTCATCCTCGACAATCGCATCGCTAACGACGATTGGGTCAGGGCCGCTCCCAAGTCCATGTTCCCCCGCAACGCCGGCTTCGCCGACAATCGCCCCACCGCCGACCGCGCCGAAGACCTGCGCCAACTCATCATCGCCAGTTGCGAGCCCGACGCCTGGCGCGAAAACGGCGGCGACTCCACCATCACCTGGAGCCTCGCCTCACGCTGCATGGTCGTCCGCGCCCCCGACTACGTCCACCGCACCATCGACGGCTACCGCGACGACCCAGCAGCGCCCACCGACATCCTCCAACCACCCAAACCTCAACGCACAACCAAGCCCGCTCCAACAACCAAACCCGCCACCCCAGCCGGCTCCTAATCATCCCCACTACGCTCCACCACCCCACGGCCCCGTGGCGAAATGGCAGACGCAGCGGACTTAAAATCCGCAGCCCTTCACCGGGCGTGTGGGTTCAAATCCCACCGGGGCCACTTGAGTTTCGCTGTTTTTCACGTGTTTCGTTGGTTTTTTGGAGTTGGTCAAAGGGGAGTTTTTCAGTCACTCAGAGTCTACCGAAGTATCACGAAATCGTCCCTTTTCCAGCAAGCAATCCGCCGAGACAAATGGGGGCACTTGTTGATCCAATTCCGCTGCGGGAGATTCACCGTTGTCGCTCGACTGCGAGAGGTTCGGTAAAGCCGAGAGAGCACGGAACTCGTCATCCCGGCCGGTGTGCGAATACCGGTACATTGTCAGCGTGATGGTCGAATGGCGGGCGAGCGGTTGGGCTGTTTTGGGGTGAACACTGACCTCTCCCGAGACGAGTTCCTTATGGTTGTTGGCTTTTTCGGTAGATGCTGAGTAGCAACTCACCTCGCGCTACCCTGTGTGCACGGAGCGAGTGCGCTGCACGCCAGTATCGGGAAACTGAGCCAAAGAGGCCGCAATGCACCAACATGGAGCGACGTTCATGAATGCAGATGATCACAGCGTGGAAAGAGAGAGCCATGACGATCAGAGCCGAGACGATGCCGATCAGCTAAACCACGGAGAGACAAATGGATCGGACGATGACTCGGATGGAGAGTATGAAGGGTCAGAAGAATCCGGTGTTCCCGCCTGCCCATTTTGTGGATCCAGGAGCGGCTGCAACCACAAAATCGCCTTCTGGTCTGGCTGCAATGCGGACTGGGACGGATCGCTCGTGGATGCATCAAAATCAGTCCATCGCGAACTAGTATGGATTCTCTGGAGGGGTTACGTTCTGAGGGGTACGCGGCGACAGGCGTCAGACAGTTTTAGTTGGAGCCTTACCCAACTCGTCAAGAAGACGAGCGACATTGGTCAGCATGACAATGTTGATGACAGTAACTGTGATTGGTGGGGACCGCTTCGCAAGTACTGGATGTCCGTCAGCGAAGAGTGCGGCTGCGTTGTGCTTGATCACATCTTCGACGATGGAGCGTGCGGAACCTGCGATCACTTCAAGCATGTAGTTGCGGAACATCCGGAAGCCAGCATTGACGAGATCTTGCAACAGGCCGAGAAGGACCTTCTCGATCTGAGGGCGTGGTTTGAACTCACGACAGACGACGTACCGCCAACTCGCAGCGGTCTGGCGTGATACGACGGATGATGACATGGCGATTTCCCATCGCAGGCCGATTCGCGACAACGAGTCCGACGAGGGTGCGCAACTGGAAGGCAACGAACTCCCGAAGCATTAGTGTGGAGCGTGCATATGAACAGAACAGAACTGAAAGAAAATTGCCAAGACTGCTGGGTTGTTTACGACGCAGATGGTCAGAACGTCGTTTCATCGTCTGGAAACTGGCTCAGGCCAAAGCTGCCAGAAGTGCGTGATCGTGAGAACTTCAAGTGTTTCAGCGTTGGAACGGGCGACGATTCCAACTACGCTGGATTCAACTTCCGCTACATAGTGCATATTCGCCATCACAAGGAGTCCCGTTACTGGCGATTGGAGGTACTCACTATCCACCTAGACACTCTTCAGGACGGCGAAGAACCGGATGAGGATGGGCGCATCTATCCAGATCAGTGCGTCATGGAGACTGCAATCTTGGCAGAGTTGGTAACGCCTGAAACCGATACGCGAGGTGCGGTGCGGCGCTTGGTCGAGGTGTATCTAGATACTCGCAACCGCAAGACGATGGATTGGTCGTGTCTTGAACAGAAGTACAAGAGCAAGGATCTGCAAGAGATCCAAGTCTGTGAAGTGTTTTACGAACTTCAGGCGCAGTGGTACGAGAAGAAGTCCAACGACTGATCTGGCGATGCATGGTAACAAGCGAATGAAGCCAGAAGACGATCCATCTTGGCGGAACTACACGCTCGCAGTCATTGAGTTCGGGACCGGGAAAGTTCCCGTCGCAGAGAGAGTCTCAATCACTGGAGAAGCGTTCAAGATTCTTGAACAGCACAACCTCCTACCGAGGTTTGGAGTCATAACGGCGTGCAATCCACTCGGTCAAACTGTTGATGCCCGCATAAACGAAGCACTGTCGTCACAACTCCGTGAGCG
>VYLN01000007.1_pt1 | contig 124172 bp, 100 predicted proteins | sample 5109471 | NCBI WGS metagenome assembly VYLN01 (sample SAMN12291806, study PRJNA351875) | freshwater metagenome | isolation source: freshwater lake | place: USA: Michigan, Lee Lake | collected 2013-08-06 | reverse complement strand
AGCCGCAGAATGGGAGAAGGTCGCACGCGACCCCCCATCGATCATCCCTCGCACGCGGAAAGAAAGCAAATCCCCCGCAACCAACCCACTCGCAACTCGCGAGCGTTGTGTCATGCCTCTTATCTATCGCTTTATCGCATTTCACTTTATCGCTTTCTCAAATCCCACCAACCGCTCCCACGCAGCGAACAATGCATCATGAACACGCCCGTCCTGACATTGTCGCTTCTCGCCTTCAGCATGCTCCTGTGCGGAGGCTGCGCCTCGCAAAGTGCATGGGAACAAAATGTGCGGCGCTCCGCCAGCGATAGCACTGTTGCGCTCGCACCCCTCGACAAAGTAGCGCCCGTGCTCGTGCGTGATGTCTCTTGGGACAGGCTCCAAAACACGCTCGCAGAAATCGAAGCCGGGCGAGCAGCCAGCGATGTACACGTCAGCGAGTGGTCCGTCAATCAAAAAAACGCCGAGAAAGCAAATCTCCTCCGCGGCTTGCAAATCTCGCAAAATCCAGCAGCAGTTACCATGGTTGCGCACAGCCAGTTCAAGACGACGGACAATCTGGGCGACCCTCAAGCGACGCTGCCGGAAGTTGCTCGCAAGTTGGGCGCGAACATGGTCGTCTATTCCACGCGCGTGCTAGGCAAAGCCGACAAAATCGTGCAAGAGCCCGTCAACAGCAACAAGTTCGGCACCGTGTGGTACCGCGACCGCGACGATCGCTACCGCAACGACAGCTACAACGAGCAGCAGACCACCTGGGTGCCGATGCGGGTCAGTGCCGACGAGGTCGGAGCGATGGCTTTTTTTCTGCGGGTTGAGTAGAGGTGTAATCGCCGCGCCCCCATGTACTTGGCGAACATCCGCGCAAGTCACGCCGCGAAAGTTGATGCAAATGTGAAGAATTCGCATTCGACCGCCCGATGAGGGGGCGTCGACGAATGTGCGTTGATACTGCAAGGGGCAAACCTCGGCGGGCTATCGCTTGCCACTTGGAAAGGATTCGTGCTATGGGTCTCATCAGTGAATTCAAAGAATTCGCACTCAAGGGTAACTTCCTCGATCTCGCGATCGGCGTCATCATCGGCGGCGCGTTCGGCGGCATCGTCACGTCGATGATCAACGACATCATCATGCCGGTCGTGGGCATGGCGGGTAACGTGAATTTCAAGGACAGCTACTTCCCGCTTAGCAAAAGCGCGAAGAGTGCGGTTGACGCGTTCAAGGCTGCGAATCCTGACGGCGCACTGCCGTTGGCAGAAGCGCAGAAGGCCGGCGCGGTCATGGCGTACGGCAACTTCATCACGATCATCGTCAACTTCATCATTCTTGCGTTCATCCTGTTCATGGTCATCAAGGCGTACAACACCGCGAAGACCCGGTTTGAAGCCGCGAAGCCCGCCGCCGCGCCGGCTGGCCCGACCAAGGATCAGCAACTGCTGGCCGACATTCTCGCCGAGATGAAGAAGCGATAATCGGCTCAGTTGCTGCTCATTCTGCTCGCTTTCCGCTTGGGTGGCGAAGGCGTGCGAGCAGATTGATCCCAAACAAATGCCCCGAAACCGAAAGGTATCGGGGCTTTTTTTCATGCTGCATCCTGCCGATAATGCTTTTGTGTCCAACCGTGCTTACGCCCTCATCGCTCCCTGCCGCGACGAAGCCCGCTACATGCGGGTGACGCTTGACACCATTCTTGCTCAGAGCGTGCTGCCGGCGCTCGTTGTGGTTGTTGATGACGGCAGCACTGACGACACGCCCAAGATTCTCGCGGAGTATGCGAGTAAGCATCCGCAGAAGTTTCTGATCGTCACACGCGCCAATCGCGGCAAGCGCAAGGTGGGGCCTGGTGTTATCGAGGCGTTCTATGAAGGATATCGCGCGATCAAGGATCGGCTTGATGCGGGCGAGTTTGCGTATGTCTGTAAGATTGATCTTGATCTCTCGCTTCCGCCGCGCTACTTCGAGACGCTGATGCAGCGGATGGAAGCTGAGCCGCGCATCGCGACGTGCAGCGGCAAGGCGTACATGCCCACGAATCCTGAAGATCCCAACTCGCCGCTGGTGAGTGAATTTTTGGGCGATGAAACCAGCGCGGGCATGACCAAGTTCTATCGCGTGAGCGCGTTCAAGCAGGTTGGCGGCTTTGTGCGGCAAGTCATGTGGGACGGCATCGATTGCCATCGCTGTCGGCAACTGGGCTGGATCGCGTGCAGTTGGGACGAGCCCGACCTGCGCTTCACGCATTTGCGACCCATGGGCAGCAGTCACAAAGGCATCTTCACTGGGCGCATGCGGCACGGTTTCGGGCAGTATTTCATGGGCACCACGCTCGCATACATGACGGCGAGTGCGATTTTTCGCATGACCAAGCGGCCGTTTCTCATCGGCGGCGCAGCGATGTGGTGGGGGTTTGTGCGCAGCATGATGAAAGGCGAAGAACGCCTGAATGACCCGGCGCTGCGCGAGTTCATCAACAAATGGCAATGGGCCGCGTTGTTCAAAGGCAAGGCGCGCGCGACGGCGGAAGTTGTTGAACGGCAGCGCAGCGAATGGAATCCGCAGCGGCCTGCAGTGGCAATGCCGCTGGATGCGTGAGCTTCAGCGATTCAGAACATGCCGTTCGAGATCTTCGTCAGCTGCCGAACGCTCGCGGCAGGTGCGTTCACCTGTCGGCTTCACTTCTAGCACACGGCTGAGTTGCGTGTCCCAATATGTAATGGTCGGCGATCGCCACACCTCTAGCTCGTCGCGTTCGTCCCACGGAACAAGTACGACCATATCGCCTCTCGACAGGCTGACGATAGATGGCGACAACTTCTCTCGCCGTGCAATCGCGTCGATGCGCTGAGCCTGACCTTGTGTCCCGCAACCGACCATCAAGACGCAACAACAGGCCAAGCCGGACGCCGCGAGACCGTTGCAGATTCGCAGATTGGCGCGCATGATTCACCCAATCAACTTCTTCAAGTCCGCATTACCCAGCAGCTTCGTCACCATATCGCCGCCGCCTTTGCCGTCGATGTAATCCATGAAGAGTTTCACGAACCCACCAGCTTTGTCCGCATCGATGCCCGCACTGCTCAACTGACTGACGAGCCCGGCGATTTGGCCCAGACCGCCGGCGTCTTTGCCGAACAGGCCTGAGGCTGCGCTGGCGAGAGCACTGAGCCCACCGTCTGAGCCGCCGCTTGATCCACCTTTGTTCCCGCCGAGCAGTCCGTCCAGAGCGCCCGCGATGCCGCCGCCCGCGCTCGCATCTGCGCCGGTCGCAGTGCTGCCGCCACTCATCAGTTGCTGCGCGCCGGGCAACATGCTGGTGAGTTTGCTGAAATCACCACCGCCGAGTTGTTGCTGCACCATGCCCAGGAGCGCACCGGTGCCTTGCTTGGCCGCGCCTTCAGAGATGCCGAGTTGCTTGGTCGCCATGTTGATGAAGTCTTGCATGTCAACAGCATACCACAACTGGGCGAATCGACAAATCCGATTGTTGCAACAGTTGCTGTCGGCACAAATCACGACTGCTCACAACACACGGCGGAGCGCTGTCTTTCGCAACATCCACGTGACGACGGCGCTGGACACGACGGCGAAGACCGTCATGCTGGCAGCGAATGCGTGCGAGTTGGCGAGCACCTTTTCCCAATGCAATCGTGCGACAAGGAAATACCAGACATCAAAGGCCATGAGGTGCAGGAGAAAGATGCCGAAGGTGAGTGAGGAGGCGGCGAGGAGCGCGGAGCTGGCAGGCGTGCGGATGCGTAAGCCGAGCATGCACAGTGAGATTGCGAGCATGTAAGGGCCAGCGAGATTGCTCCAGCCGAGTGCAAACGCTACGCCAGCGGCGGCCATCGTTGCGACCCACAGTACGAGTAACGAAACGTTGTCGTACGCACCTGCAACTCGCGAGCGCACGATACCCAGCCCCATCATGACGGCGGGCAGTACGGCGAGCCATTGCTGCAAGGGCTGATACGACCGGCCTTGGTTTAGCTCGGCGATGAGCACTTGCATGCCGTAACTCGAGGCAAGCAATGTCGCCGCTGAAAGCACGCTCCAGACGGCCACGCTTCGGCGCGCGGCGGGAATATTCGCGGGTTCTGGGCGTGAACCAAACCAGAGACCTGCGACCGCAGTTGCGACAAACGCAAAGGGCAAGAACCATAAATGCGTGCCTGGTCCTGCGAGCAACCGCCACCAATCAAACCAGGCGTGCCACGCTTGATCGTTGCGGACGCACAGAATTGTTTTCCACGCGGCGTAGGCGACCCACCAGAAAACCCAGGGCAGCAGCAATGTGAATGCGCGAGCGCGAATGAAGTCACCGGGGCCGCGCCTTCCGGCACTCTGCACTGCGAGCGCGATGGTGAACACAGTGAAGACTTGCAGCCCAAAGATGCTTAGGGGCCACTGCGTGGTATTGGCGTGAAAAGCGACAATTGCGACGCACGCAATGACGCGCAACCACTCAATACCCGCCTCGCGCGGCGTTTTTGCCGCGGCGACGACAGGCGAAATTGGCTGAGCAGACGTAGTCACGCAAGGTTTGTCGGCAAAAACACGCCGAATGGTGTTCACGGTATGCGGAGTTTTTGGTACCATGTTCGACATCGACGGCTCGCGCGGGGCCGATATCGCTTGTCCGTGATGGTCAACCTCGGAGGCTCAGGCATGGCTGCTTCACCTGCTCCAAAATCTCATAAACCTGAAATTCGCCTGTATGACGACGATGCGGACCACCTTATCAACCCTTCGGTGTCAGCAGAGCGCATCAGCCTGCTGCCTGGCGATGGTCAGAAGACGCCGGGCGAGCGCGTGCGCATCATGTGGGGGCAGGATTTGCTGCGAGACTTGCTCGATGGGCGGTACCGCACCGTTATTTGTGGCGTGAACGACTACGACAACAGCCACGGCATCATCGCGCAGCTTGTTGAACTGATTCCGACGAGCCAGTGGACGAGCAAAAGCGTGACGAGTTACGCGAAGATGTTTCAAGAAAGTGCGGCGATTCACGCGGGCGGCGATCGTGAGCCGTTTGTGCTGAAGTTTGATCTTGACAGCTTGCTGATTCTCGCGCTGCTGCGGCCCAAGGGGCGCAATCACTTCACGGTTGATGATCTCGCTCGCGGGTTCCGCACGATCAACAAGATGCTGCATGATCGCAAGGAACGCACGCCCGCGGCGACGGTGAGTTTCCTAAACGCGAAGGCCAATCGGCTGATTGACGCGGGCAACGAAGAGCCGACGTTTGAAAATGTGCTGCGGGTGATGTACAACAGCGGCTTCCGCGGCGATGTGTACACCAGCCAAACTATGTGGCGCATGGGACACGTGGGCGTGTTCCCAAGCTACCCGTTCCCCGAAGGACTCGAGCGCATGCGCGGCGGCAGCTCGTAAGAACACGAGGGCGCAAGCCCTCGAAGAAGAAGAAGAAAGTGACGAAGTGACGAAGAAAACGCTCGCAATGGCGGGTATTCGTTTTTGAGTTGCACATTGCGTCACGTCCGCTTTGCGTCGTGCTTGACCGATACACGCGCGGTCTTCGCAGCCTTCTTCTTCGTTACTGCATTCGTCGCGGAAGCACTGTTGCTCTTGCTCACTGGACCTTTCGTCCACGCCGTCTTGCCCGAGACTCGTGCAAGTGCAATGGAGGCTTCGATGACGCTGCGGACGTCCTCGCGCCGGGCATCGCCCAGCGTTCGACATTTGACATGCCGCATCAGTGTTCCGTTGCCTTCAAGCACTCGTGTAAACGGCCCTAGCAACGCAGCGCCATTGCCGACGTAGAGCGACGCGTACGCCTTGTTGCCTGCGATGCTAAACAAGTCCGTGCCGCCCACCACGTAACAAGCGTTGCCCCACTTAACTTGCGAAACCAGATCGCGTTTGCCCGCGCAATGCCGGATGAGCCGATCGAGTTTCCACGCAATCTCGCGCACGGGCGCAGTCATCGTGTTCATCGCAACTTCAACAGGCGCGTTGAGGTCTGAGCGCGGAGCGTTGGGCTTGGCAGCCGGATTCGTTGTAGGTTTCGCAAGCGAACCTTTTTTGTGCGGAGCCTTCTTGCTTGCCACACGTACTTGCGCAACCACACGCTTTGCCATCCATCACCTCTTACAGCAAGAAAACGCTGATCAAGATATCGCCGATCCCGATGAGTGCGGCACCTGCGATCAGTCCGGCACAAATAGGCTCGTGTGTCTGCACCCAAAGCTGGTTGCCCAAGCTTTCTTTCCGTGCCTTGTACATGCTGCCCATGACCCAGAAAAAGAGCGAGCCCAAGAACATCCAGAATGTCGAGTCTGCCGGCAGCACGAGACCCAAGCCGATGGCAACCGGTGAAATTGGACTTTTGTTCTTGGTGAAAACGCGCACGAGTTCAAAGGCGATGCCCAACACGGCGAAGATGCCCATGGCCCACAACGCGCTGGGGTGGATGATGCTCGTCAGCCCGCCGCCGCCGGTGAGTCCTTGAATGAACTCGCTGATACCTTTCCACTGCACAGCACCGATGAAGCTGAATTCGTCAGGCTTGGCGAGCAGCACCTTCTCAACGCTTGCGTTTGCGAGTTCGGGATTGGGCGTCGTGAACGGATTGTCTTTGTGTCCGTTGAGGAACAGAATGAAAAACAGCGGCGTACTGGCGATGGCGCCTGCGATGATGCCGATGCAGTGGCCCCATGCTTGGTGCCGGGGCTTGCCGCCCAGCATGTAACCGGGCTTGATATCCATGAGCAGGTTCGCGGAGTTGCTTGCAACCTCGGTCGTCATGAGAGCGGTCATGAGGTTGGTCTGCGGATGCTTGGGATCAAGCGCGCCGAACGTGAACTGCGTGATTTTGCTGAGCGAACCGGTGGGCGTGATGCTGGTCATCGCAGTAGCGTTGACAGCGATCAGCGTGAGTAGCAGAATGAGCGGAATCGAAAGTGCACCCAGGAACCAGTTGACGCCAAACCAGTCGTGGGCCATCCACACGGCAATTGCCCCCACGATCGGCACGCCCACCCACGAGACCCACAGCGGCACTTCGATGTGACCCAGCGTGTCTTGGCCTTCCTTTTTCTTGCCGAAAACACCGCTGAATGCGGAGATGATGACTTGGGGTTTGGCGAAAAACGCGGCCATGCTGGCGCACACGAGCATCGCGACGCCGGGCCACAAGAGCCACCCGTTTAGCACGTCAGTTCGACCAAACGCGGCATCGGCCGTCAGCACGACACTTTTCTTTTGTACCCAGCCATTGACAATTGCAACCGGTCCCATGATGCACCAGCCGATGAAGAGCCCGACCATCATGTTGATTGCGTACTTGATATTGAGCAGGCCGCCTGCGCCGAACATGGCCAGATCAAGCGTGGGAGAAAGCCCCAACTTGCGAATATCGATGCCTGCAATCGCTGGCAGCGGCGCTTTGCCTGCCTCGACGAGTTTGTAGTACCAAGCATCCAAGTGCTCGCTCATCCACGTGACGTTCGTGAGTCTCAGCCACTTGTCTTGAATGAGTGTCTGGTAGCTTTCGCCTGTCAGGAACTTCAAGAAGCCAGCGATTACGCCGGCGAGCACGAGTGCTTTTGCCTTGAAAATGCCGACCTTCGCGCTCGATGTGTACAGCGTGTCCAGCACGACGCCACACGCTTGGCCTTCGGGAAATGGTGCTTGCTCATCGTTGATGAATCGCCGTTTCATCGGGAATGCGACCAGCACGCCGAGAATGCTGAGCACCACGTTAAACAGCATCATCTGCCACCACGGCATGATCTGGTTCTTCACCATCATGTACGCCGCGATGCCGCTGATGAGTGGTCCGGTCATATAGCCAGCAGCCGTGGCGATGGACTGGCTGGCGTTGTTCTCGAGGATCGTCATGTCGCGCGAGCCGAGCGCCGACATGAGGCGGAAGGCGGCGAAGGCGAGAATGACGCTGGTGAGACCCACGCCCAGCGTCCATCCGGTTTTGGCGCCGATGTAAAGATTGGTTGCGCTCAGCACGCCACCGAGCAGAAAGCCGGTGATTGCCGAGCGAATCGTCAATTGCGCCATGTCGCCGCGGTACACGTTTTCCAACCACCAGCGGTCCTTTTGCTCGCGGGACCACGTTTGGACTTGTTCGTCGGTGAGTGTCTTGATGGCCATAGGGATACGAGAGTAGGGAATCTGCAATCGCGGCGTCACTACGCTTGGGCGTGCAAAGTGACGCTCGCAATCAGACGCTCCCGGTCCACGCCGCTATCGCGATGGGGAGCAATCTTGGCGATCGCGAGCAGACGCTTCGCAGCGCGGTCGCGGCGATTGCAGCCTTGCCCATGACGGCAGTTGTCGCGACTTCGCGATTGCATGAGACTGCGCCGGTGGGGCCTGGCGTGCAAGGCATGTATCTGAACGCGTGCGTGCGCGTCGCGACATGCCTCACGCCGCGTGGCTTGCTCGCGGCGTTGCTTCGCATCGAGATGGCGCATGGTCGAGATCGTTCGTCCCAGCAGCGATGGGGGCCGCGCACGCTTGATCTTGACTTGTTGCTCTTTGGTGACGTCGTGATGCATGACGAGAGCGCCGCGCCGTATCTGACGTTGCCGCATCCGCGGATGTGTGAGCGATTGTTTGTGTTGCAGCCGCTGGCCGAGGTGTGGCCGGACGCGGTGGTTGCGGGCAAACCTATACACGATCAAATTGCCGCATTGAGAACGGTATAGCCCAATTCAATATCCTCACCCACTCACTCTCCCTGTTCTCCGTTCTCCGTTCCCCGCTCCCTCTACCATCCCCCATGGCCCGCGAATACGCACCCGGCGTTGTTGTCTTCGATCATCCGCTGATCCAACACAAGCTCTCTTACCTGCGCGACAAGTCGGTCAGCCACCGGCCGTTTCGCGCGTTGCTGTATCAAATCGCCGGGCTGATGGTGTATGAAGTGACCGAAGGTTTGCCCACGCACGGCGTGCGGATCGAGACACCTATCGAGACGATGACGTGTCAGCGGCTGAGTGCCGCCGTGACGGTGGTGCCAGTGCTGCGCAGCGGGCTGGGCATGGCCGAGGGCATCATGGAAATGATGCCCGAGGCACGCATCGGACACTTGGGGCTTGCTCGTGATGAGCACACGCTTGAGCCGCGCGTTTACCTGCAACGCTTGCCCAAAGACATCGCGGCTGGGCCTGTGATTTTGGTTGATCCGATGCTCGCAACAGGCGGTAGCGCGAGTGCCGCGGCGAGAATTCTCAAGGACGAAGGCGCCAGCGACATGCGGATGATCTGCCTAGTCGCAAGCCCCGAAGGCATCACGCGTTTGCGGCGAGATCATCCTGACATGACGATTTACACGGCGGCGGTGGATCGACAACTCAACGAAAAGGGATTTATTTGCCCAGGCTTAGGCGATGCGGGTGACAGAATGTACGGGACGGAGTAAGAGCGCGCCACCCGACGCCGGACCTGAGGCTCTGCGAAGGTCCGGATGGAAGACAAGATGCGTCACTTCGCCAACTTGCGAAGCGCCTGCATATCCAGATCAAGCTTCTGCCCCACTTTGAGCTCGATGCCACCCGGGTTGCTGTTGTTGATGTTGAGCGTGCCGCCTTTGAGTTCGATGGCGATGAGCGCGTCGAATCGGCTGGAGTATTTCTTCAGGCGATCTTCGTAGGCTTTGTTGACGCGGGTGATCGCGCTGATGTCTTTCTCGGCTTGCGTGCGCGGCGCTTCGGGTTGCATGTTGTACATCGCCGTGACCCGGCCGCCTGAGTCGACATAGATGATGTCGATGGGGATGGGGCAATCACGCATCACGAATTGCATGAGCACTGGCTGGCTGAAGATGAAAATCATGCCGCCGGTTGCAGCGATTTCGCGGCGACCGGAAAGACCGCCAAAGCGCGAGTCGTTGGTGATGGCTTTTTCGAGGCTGAAGGTGCGATCGGCGAGTTTGACGTCCATGGTTTCAAGCGAGCCGAGTGGGTTGGCGGGAGCGGGCCAGGCGGCTTCGTCAATTGCTGGCGCGGCGGGTTTTGTTTCGGCTGGCTTGGTTTCAGCGGGCTTGGTTTCTGCTGGTTTTGTGTCCGCAGGTTTTGTTTCGGGCGGCTTGGTCTCCACGGGTTTGGTCGCTGGCGTGGTCGGAGCGTTCTGGCCGCAGCTTGCGGTGGTGAGTGACGCGGCGAGCAGCAGCACGCCCGCGGTGCGTGTGGCGAGTGAAGCATTCAAGATCGTGCAAGCAGCCATGCGTCATCCTCTGCGGTGAAAGTAATAGGACCCTTTGGTATGGTAGAGAGTTGGAGAGCCGAGCGAAAGTCGGCGGCGGACATCGCAATTCGCGAAGCGGTGACGCCTGACCAGTGGGCGATGAGCCCGATCACACGCTCAGCGGAGACGCCGCGGTCGCGGTAGGTGTCCAGTCGCGTGTCGCCGTGACGCTTGGCGAGGCGCCGGCCGTCAGAGCCGCGAACGAGCGGCAGATGGAGGTACGTTGGCTGCGTGGTATGGCCCGACGCGCGGGCGAGGAGGAGTTGCCGGCCAGTGCTTTCGATGAGGTCGTCGCCGCGAATGACGTGGGTGATGGCTTGGCGGAAGTCATCGACGACGACGGCGAGTTGATAGGCGGGTTGGCCCGGCGTGGCAGCGTCTCGGCGCGTCCAGATGATGAAGTCGCCGATGGTTTGGGCGGGATGCGTGGTTTGAGGGCCAGCGAACTGGTCGTGGAACGGGACCGGCTCGGCAGGCGTCATGAACCGCCAGGCAGGAGCATTGTCGGTGAAGGTGGTGGGAAGCGTGGTAGGTCGCAGCAAGGCAGGAAAAACGAGTTCGTGCGAGCCTTCGTTGGGCGCGCTTTGGGGCGAGGCGAGTGCTTCGAGTTCACGGCGGGTGCGCGTGTCAGGAAAGGCGTGTCGATTCGCGACCAGATGCTGCATCGCGGCGTGGTGATGGTGCAGATCGTGCGATTGGATGATGGGGCCCGTGTCCCAGTCGATGCCCAGCCATGTGAGCAGATCAATGGTGAGATCGAGCACGCCCGGCTTGACGCGCGGGGTGTCGAGGTCCTCGATGCGGAGGACGATGCGCATGTTTTGCTGACGGGCCAAGGCCCAAGTGACCAGAAATGTGCGAGCGTTGCCGAGGTGGAGCGCGCCGGTGGGGCTGGGGGCCAGACGGGTGGTAGGAGTTGGTGAGGGAGTGGTGGGCAAGGGACGCAATGCTACAGTGTGTGGTTGCCCGCGATCCATACCGGTCGCGCGCCGTGGGAAAGAGAAAAGCCTCATGGAGAAGATGACTGTTGCGCAGGTTGAAGCGCAGCTCAAGAAGGCCAAGGAGTGGTCGCTGGCGGGGGAGGCGATTCAGCGGACGTATTTGTTTCCGGACTTTATGACCGCCATGAAGTTCGTGGATCAGGTCGCGACGACGGCGGAGGCTGCCGCCCACCATCCCGACATTTTGATTCGCTATAGCAAGGTGACGCTGACGCTGGCGACGCATGACGCGAACGGCATAACGGCGAAGGACTTTGATTTGGCGAGCAAGTGTGACGAGTTGGCGAAGAAGTTGGTGAAGAAGCCGGCGAAGGCATGAGGTTTGAGGTTCCAGAACGTGGGGTGGGGCCGCTGATCTTCTTCAGCGTTGTTCTGGCAGTATTGATTTCATTCATCACCATGACGAATCACGTCAGTTCGACGTTTCGTTCGCTTGAATTTGGACGAATTCGCGTGCAGGGCACGCTTGTGCAGCCTGCGATCAAGACCGAGACTGTTGAAAGAAGTCGACGCCGTGGAGGTTCCAACTTTTTGGCGAAGGTGCAGGCAACGGTCGCGTACACCGCTGGCGGTGCTGCGTATCAGTGCGGTGAAGTGGGTACGGGTGGGAATCTGATACCGCTTTCAGACTGGAAAAAGTGGGATGCGCAGATGGCGCGTGGCGTGATGACCGTTGAGGTCTCGGTTGATCCAAGTCGCCCCGACGATGCATTTATCACGCCGGTTGGTTTTGAGGATGGTCAGTTGTGGCGTATCGCGGGGTTGTTGATCATCGGCGCACTTGTGACGGCTGCGGCTGGTGGCGTAGTCGTCAACGCGGTGTGGCTGGTGAGGAACCGGCGATAATCGTCATCGCCCGAGAACAAGCCGATGCTCTTGCCGAGGTGGAATAGGCGCACTGGGCGAGAGCGGATTAGTTTGTCGCAATTGAGAGCGAGTGAATGCGAGAGGGCGTTGGCCGATGGGTGTTTGGTGTCGCATGGCTGCGACGCTCGCACCTTTGGCTGAGGAACGTATGGGACAACACAACCTTCTTGTTGCGACATCGGGATCGGCGTGCGAGCGAGAGGCGGATCTGCTGCGCGGCGTGCTCGCGGCGTGGCCTGATGAGCATGGGCCGAGTTTGCAGCGCATGACGTTCGAGCAGTTGCTGGCGAGGCTGTGCGCGGGTGATGAAACGCTGCGTACGCGGTCCGCAGCGGCACTACTGGTGGTGGGCAAGTGGCACTCGGCGGAGGCGGTTGATCGATGCGTGGATGAACTGTACACGGCGAACTTGCCAGCGGTGATTGTTGCGGAAGAGCATGCGCGATGGAAGCATCTGCAGCAGCAGGGGATCATCGTGCAGCCTTCGGATACATCGGCAAGCGTGATTGGCGCGATGCTGTTTGCGTTGGCAGCGCGGCAGGACCTGGTGGATCAGGTTTCGCGCGAGCTTTCGATAACGATGCGGGTGCAAGCGGGCGCAGGTGCGGAAGTGGAGCGGATGCACGAGGAGTTGCACTTGGCGGCGGGCGTGCAGCACGAGTTTACAGCGTCATCGTTGCCGGTTGTTGAGCAACTTGAGATGGGCGTGGTGTATCGGCCAGTCAATGCAGTTTCGGGAGATATCTATCACGTCCGGCAGTTGGTTGATGGACGCGTGGCGTTCTTTGTGGCTGATGCGGTGGGGCATGGCGTCCCAGCGGCACTGTTGACGATGGTGCTGACGAACAGCTTGCTGAGTGCTGATCGCGATGAGAACGAGCTTTCGCCTTCGCAGGTGCTGGAGCGATTGAACAAGCGTTTGCTGGATAGCAGTTTGCACACGGGGCGATTCGCTACGGCGGTGTATGGCATGTTGAATCCGCTAACGGGCGAGCTGCAGATTGCGGGGGCGGGACATCCGGCACCGGTGCTGATGGGTACCAAGGGTGCGCGAGAAATTGAGACAGACGGGCCCTTGCTGGGCGTGTTTAGTGATGCCGAGTTTCCGTGCGTGACTTGCAAACTGTCGCCCGCGGAGACGCTCGTGCTGTACACCGATGGGCTTGAAGCGGCGTTTCCGGTTGAGAAGACTCTGCGGGCGGTGCGGCTGCAGCAAGGCAAGCACACGCATGCGCATGTTGAACACTTAGAGTCGCTGTTCACGCGGCTCGCGGATCATGATCCTTCGGCGGTGCTCACGCAGCTTGAATACATGCTCGATGAGCAATGCGGCAGTTTGCATCAGGCTGATGACATCACGACACTGGCTATTCGCATGCGATGCGCGACGGATCAGCGGCGGGCGATCAAGTTGCTGGCGGCGTGAGGGCGAGTGGCGAGCAACGCTGGTCATGCGAGCAGGAAGCAAGGAAAAACCCGCGCGAGTGCACGGGTTTGTTGTTGACGCTGCGTATTTCTGCGAGTTTTACTTCGGCTGCGTTGCGGGCTGCGAGGGAGGTTGGGGAGCAGTCGCGGGTTGCGTGGCAGCGGGAGCAGTTTGTGGCGCGGCGGGGGCAGCGGGCGCGGCGCCGGCGGCAGGTGCCTCGATATCGACGTTGGCGACGCCGAATTGGTCGATGAGGGCCGGCGTGAGATCATCAGCCGTGGGGCTGGAGATGACATTGCGAGCGAGGATCTCTTGGATCGTGCCAGCCACGCCTCGGCTGCGGAAGCTGACTTCGCCACCGCGGGTTTGGACCACGTGCGAGTAGCCGCGTTCGGTGCCGAGTTTGGTCGCGGCGTCTGTGACGAGGCGGTAGGCTTCGGCGATTTGCTGGGCGTTGAAAACGTCTTGCTCGGCGATGGCCTTTTGTTCTTCGCTTTGGAGGCTTTGGGTGAGCTGGTTGTATTGTTGGGCGAGACCTTGCAGCTCGGGGCTGTCCTGGGCGAGGCCCTTGGCGCGCTCTTCGAGATTGGCGATGCTGTCGCGGATGACCTTGAGACCAGCGTTCTTTTCTTCGGTGAGTTTGTCGCGGGCAGGCTTGTAGCGGTCGGAGAGGACCATGCGCTCGACGATGGCGAGGGTGTCGACGGTGGCGATGCGCTGAGTAGCGGCGGGTGACGACTGCGCAACGGCTTGCGTGGGGTGCGCGAGCGAGGCGACGAGGGCACCGGCGACGCCTGCACCAATAACGACGGCGAGGACCAAACCGACACGCGAAACACAGCAAGCCATGGGAGACCTCCGATGCGGCCCGGCTCATGTCGCGCGTGCGACGGGGAGCGGGCGGATTGATAGCGAATCAGAGTCTATGCGTGTGTGGTGAAGGGCTGATATCTGCACTTGAACGGGGTGGACGCCCCACGATTGCGAAGCTGCATTGCTGCGAATTTTACGTATTTTTGTGCCGGAATAAACGGACGTTCATGTTGGTTGACTGAGTTCCCGATGTTTGGTAAGCCGTTTGCAATGTGGGATGTGGCGGCGATCCTTTGTCAGGCAACAGGACTTGTCAGGCTTCAGAGAGGAAGTGTGTGGACATGCGTTTTACGATCGCACGGAAACTGGCGTTGGGCTTTGGCGGATCCGTAGCCTTGATGGCGACTGTCGCGGGGTTGGGGCTGTACATGGGGCAGCAGGCGGGCAAGAGCAATGCTGAGTTGGTGCAACTGGCGGACATGATCCGCGTCGCCGGCGAACTGGATGGAAGCATGCGTCAGTTGCGACTGGCGACCAACCGGTATGCGGTTGAACCTTCGCCTGAGCGCGCGAAGCAGTTTGAGGATGCGACCAAAGACGTGCGCACGTACCGAGACAACTTGACGAAGATGTCGGAGAATGCAGAAGTTGCGAAGGTGGTGGAGACCATTGCAACCACGAGCGACGCATATGAATCTGCCGCACGTGCACTGATCGCAGCGACGGACAAGCGATTTGAGACCTTCTACAAGCAGTGCGGACCTACGGGTGAAAAACTGGAAGCCACGGTGCGCGAGCTTGCAAAGCATGTGCAAGATTCTGGCGACTCGAAGCATGTGCAAGATTCTGGCGACTCGAAGCATGCGGAACTGGCGTATGAAGCCTTGGCAAGTGTCAACCTGACGCGGCTGGGCGTGACGCGATTCCTGGTGACAAACGACAAGAAGGAATTCGAAAAGGCGACCGTTGGCAGCAAGAGTGTCAGCGACAATTTGCAAATTCTTGCGAAGTACGCGAATGCAGTTATTCACCGGGAACTGGCGGCAGAAGGCCTTGAGGCCTTCTACAAGCAGTGCGGACCTACGGGTGAAAAACTGGAAGCCACGGTGCACGAGCTTGCAAAGCATGTGCACGATTCTGGCGACTCGAAGCATGTGCAAGATTCTGACGACTCGAAGCACGCGGAACTGGCGTATGAAGCCTTGGCAAGTGTCAACCTGACGCGGCTGGGCGTGGCGCGATTCCTGGTGACAAACGACAAGAAGGAATTCGAAAAGGTGACCATTGGCAGCAAGAGTGTCAGCGACAATTTGCAAATTCTTGCGAAGGACGCGAAGGCAGTTGCTCACCGGGAACTGGCGGCAGAAGGCCTTGAAACGCTGAACAAGTACATTGCGATTGGAACTGAGGTTTTTGAGCTTCAGCAGACGATGGTTGAGGATCGCAAAGAAAAACTGGATCCGATGGGAGTGAAGCTGGGGCAGTTGAGCATGGGACTGAACCAAGCGCTGACGAATGAGAAGCGCGAGGTGCAGGCTGCGGCCGAGGCAACGCTCGCCAAAGAAATGATGATGGTGAAGGTTGTGGGTGGCATTGCGCTGCTCACTGGCGTGTTCACTGCCTTGTTCACGGCGCGCAGCATCACCAAGCCAATCAACTTGTTGATCGAACGGCTCAAGGACATTGCACAAGGTGAAGCGGACCTGACGCGACGCGTGGACGAGCAGCGGCCCGATGAACTGGGCGAACTGGGCAAGTGGTTCAACGCGTTTGTGGTTCGCATTCAAGACATCATGCTGCAAGTGCGTGGCAGTGCGCAGGATGTTGCTGCAGCAGCGACTGAAATTGCAGCCAGCAGTGAAGAGATGGCCCGCGGCATGGATCAGCAAGCCGAGCAGGTGACACAAATCAGTAGCGCGGTGCAGGAAATGGCCGCGAGTGTTGTCGAAGTTGGTGCCAAGTCGGCCACTGCGCGGGATCGCGCGGAGGCCAGCGGGCGGAGCGCAACGCAAGGCGGGCAGGTGGTCGCCGAGACGGTTGCGGGTATGCAGTCAATCAATGAAGCTGTGAGCGCGAGCAGCGCGAGCGTGACGGAACTGGGCAAGCGCGGCGAGCAGATTGGCGAGATCATCAAGGTCATTAATGACATTGCTGATCAGACCAACTTGCTGGCTCTCAACGCTGCGATTGAAGCGGCGCGTGCCGGTGAGCATGGCCGCGGCTTTGCGGTGGTTGCTGATGAAGTTCGCAAGCTTGCAGAGCGGACGCAGAAAGCGACGGAAGAAGTCGGCGAGAGCATCCGCGCAATTCAGGATGAGACGCGAACGGCGGTGGAACGCATGGATGGCGGCACCAAGCAGGTTGAAGTGGGCGTGCAGAAGGCCCAAGCTGCTGGCGAGAGCCTGAACATGATTGTGAACAACGCCAAGGATGTGGCGGTGATGATTCAGACCATCGCGGCGGCTGCGGAGCAGCAAGGCAGCGCGAGCGAACAGATCAGCCGAAGCTTGGAGAACATCAACAGTGTGACGCGTGAAGCCACCAGCGGTGCGGCGCAGGCGGCGCAGGCTAGCAGCGAATTGAGCAGCAAGGCTGAGCAACTTCGCGAGCTGGTTTCAAGGTTCAAACTCGCAGACGCGAACTCTTCGTCCACGACGACGGAGGGCAAGCCTGCGGCGATGAAGAAGGCTGCGTATTCGATGAAGCAGAAGGTCGCAGCGTGATGTGAGAAGTCGCGAGAAATCGCGAGAAGTGTGAGTGAAGGCTCACTACGAACGAACGAAACAAGCCCGCGAGGCGACTCGCGGGCTTGTCTGATTTGACGGTTACGACGTGGAAGCGAAGCGTAGAAGTTGCTGAATTACTGCGCGGATTGTGAGGCGGTCGTGGGCGTCGTCTGCGCGCTGGGAGCTTCGTACTGGGGCGGATTGGGTTGTGGTTCTGCCCAGCCGCCGCCCAAGGCGCGGTAGAGGCTGATGACTGCGTCGGTCACCTGCGCTTCGCTCAGAACGACTTCATCGGCGGCGTCATAGAGCTGGCGCTGGCTTTCGAGGACGTTGAGGAAATCGCCCACGCCGCTGCGGTAGCGTTCGTCGGCGAGAGCGACGGCGCGATTGTTGGCGTCAACGGCATCGATCAACGCACGGTTGCGCATTTGTTCGTTTGACAGGCGCACAAGCGCGTTTTCGACATCTTCGAGGCTCGTCAAGATGGTTTGTTCGTAGGTGATGAGCGACTGCTTTTCACGTTCGCTCGCGGCGTCGATCAATCGGCGGATGCGGCCTGCATCGAAGATATTCCAGCGGACGCTGGGACCGAAGCCCCAGGTGCGGCTGCTGGCGTCGAAGAGGTCTTCAACTTTGTCGCTTTGGAAACCAAAGTCGCCCGTAAGGCTGAATCGCGGGAAGAGATCGGCGGTTGCGACGCCGATGCGAGCACTGGAGGCAGCGATGCGGCGCTCAGCACGGCGGATGTCAGGCCGGCGACGCAGCAGGTCGCTTGGAATGCCGACGGCGATGTCGCCCGTGAGTTTGGGGATCGTTGATTTCGGCGCGAGTTCTTGCACGAGTGCAGATGGATTTTGCCCCAGCAGCACGCCCAAGCGATACATCGCTGCACGCTCGCTCGTCATGAGTGGCGGACGCTGGCTTCGCCGCGTGGCGAGGAGTGCCTGCGCTTGCGCGACTTCGAGTTCGGCGGCGAGGCCTGCGTCGAGTCGCGAGCGTGTGAGGTCAACAGTTTCGCTTTGCGTGGTGATGGCGTTGTCGCTGACAAGTTGGCGCTGCTGTGCGGCGCGAAGCTGGACGTAGTTGCTCGCGACTTCAGCGACGAGTGAGACGAGGATGGCTTGCTTGTCTTCGGCACTCGCGTCAAGGTCGGCGCGAGAGGCTTCGACATCACGGCGAATGCCGCCGAAGATGTCGAGTTCCCAGCTCGCGTCGACGCCTGCACGAAAGCTGTTGCGCGTGCCGGAGAAGCCGGGTTGGCCGTTGTTTTCGCTGTTGCGGCGGCGCTCGGCACTGCCTGTGGTATCGACGCTGGGGTAGAGGGCGCTTTCGGACACGCCTCGCAAGGCGCGGGCTTCGCGCAGGCGAGCTTCGGCGAGTTTGAGGTCGAGGTTGTTGGCAACGGCGCGATCGATGAGGCTTGCGAGTTGCTCGTCTCCCAGTGAGCGCCACCAGTAGGAAAGTGCGCCGGGCGCGACGCTGGTAGCGGAGCTGGTGACGCCGGTGCCGGCCATGTTGTCGAGCGAGGCGAATGCGTCAGGGGTTTTGATTTCAGGCTTGGTGTAGTTTGGGCCCACGGTGCAGCCAGCGAGAGCGGTGAGCAAAGCGGCAGCGGTGAGCGGTAGTGCGAGGCGAGAGACGCGAGGCATGCGATGCTCCGGGGTTGAAGAGCCAGATGTGCTGGATCGTGCGGCGGGCGGAACAGATTGATTGATGTCGTGCAACAAGTGGGCAGAAGCAAAGGCTAGGCGATGATGGGTCGTGAAGTCACTCGTTGGGAAGTGCGTTGGATGCCGGGGATGTAGAAGCGGTGCTGCGTGTCATGGGATCAGACTTGATGTAGACGTCAACTTGCTGGCCGACGTAGAGGGGAAGGTTCTTGGGGTCGAAGCTGAAGATCGCTTGGAGGACGCGGGTGTCGACACGCTCGGTGCTCGCGCCGGTCAGGCTGCGCTTGGGCACGATGTAGGGTTCGAAGCGAACGAAGGTCAGGTCAGTGCGAATGTCCTTGTTGCCGCGAGCGAAGGCGACGGCGGGCATGTTTTCACGCACGCGCCAGGCTTCGAACTCGTCGATATCAACGCGAACGTGCAGCGGGCTGACTTGGCCGACGAGCATGAGCGGCGTGGCGAGTGCGCCAGCTTGTGCGAATTCGCCTTCGCGCACGTTTTTCTGGAGAACCTTGCCATCGACGGGACTCTTGACGGTTCGGCGGTCGATCTCGATTTGCAGCGCATCGATTGCAGCCTGGGCTTCGGCGACTTGGCTCTTGGCAACGTCGATCTCGACGCTCCAGGTGCCAGCTTCGAGCAGAGCGAGCGAAGCGCGGGCTTCGGCTTCGCGGGCTTGTGCGGTTGCAATGCGCGACTGGGCGGCGACGACGCGAGCCTGCGCACCTTGCAGCGAGAACTTGCGGCGGGAGCGTTCTTCAGCGCTGAGAGCGTTCTCGCCCAGCGTCTCTGCGCGCGTGTTCTGCATCTTGGCGTCGTCGAGGCTGGCTTGTGCGTCGAGGAGTTGGGCTTGCGCGTCCGCAACTTCAGCCTCGCCAGCGGCTACGCGAGCGCGCTGGGGCGGGATGATTTCGGGACGCGTGCCAGCTTCAAGGCGAGCGAGTTGCGCTTTGGCAACGTCGAAGGCGGCGCGGCGGCTTTTCATTTGCGCTTCGAGCTCGCGCGTGTCGAGCGAGAAGAGCGGGTCCGCCTTTTTGATGGCATCGCTGACGTCGACGTAGACACGTGTGACGAGGGCGCTGATGGGCGCGCCGACGGCGATGTTCTCGCTCGCGGCTTCAACGAGACCCGAGCCTGCAACGAAGTGGTCGTAGGGAGGGCGTGGGGGCTCGATGACTGGCGGCAAGGACGGCGGCGGGACCGAGCCTTTGACGACGGTGATGGCAGCGAACACGATGCCGACGATGGCGAGAAGGGGGATAAGAATGGTGCGGATCATGGAAACCTCCGGACGGAAGTGACGAAGTGACGGAGTAAAGGACTATTTGCCGAGTGGGTTCTCGGCGATGTGTGATGCTCTGCGCAGGCCTTGGCCTTCGATGGTGCGGACGATGTGGCCGTCGTCCATTTCGGCGATGCGATCGGCGAATTCGAAGATGCGGGAGTCGTGCGTGACGACCAGCAGCGTGAGGTCTTCGCCTGCTGCAACGCCTCGCAGCAGTTCGATGACTTTTTGTCCGGTTGCGTGGTCGAGTGCGCTGGTGGGTTCGTCGCAGACGAGCAGTTTGGGCTTGTGCACGATTGCCCGGCTGATGGCGACGCGTTGTTGTTGACCGCCCGAGAGCTTGCGCGGTTCGTCTTTGGTGCGATCGCCAAGGCCCACGAGTGTCAGGACTTCTTTGGCGCGAGCGAGTGCCTGGCTGCGTGAGACGCCGTTGATGAGCAGCGGGACTGCGACGTTCTCTGCGATGGTGAGCGTGGGAATGAGGTTGAAGGCTTGGAAGACGAAGCCAATGTTGACGGCACGAAACGCGGCTTTTTGAGCTTGATTCATCTGGGCGTAGTCTTTGCCCAGCACGCTGCACTCGCCGCCATCACGATCAAGCACGCCGGCGACGACGCTGATGAGTGTGGTTTTGCCGCAGCCGCTGGGGCCGACGAGCATGAGCATTTCGCCTTTGTTGACGGTGAGGTCAACGCCGCGAAGGGCGCGGACGGCGCTGTCGCCTTTGCCGTAGGTTTTGGTGACGGCTTTGCAGCGCACGACAACGTCGGCGGAGGGCGCGAGCGAGGCTGCGGGGGTTGCGAAGGTTGCGGTTGACATGGTGAATCTCGTTAGGACTTGAAGACGGTTGCGGGTTCGAGACGGAGAATGTTGATGGCGGAGATGGCGGCTGACGCGAGGCAGATGAAGAGCATGCCGACCCCACTGCCGACGAGAAGTTGCCAAGGCATGTAGAAGCCAACGCCGACGGGCTTGAGAAACATGCCGGTGAGGGCGGCGCAGCCAGCACCAAGGCCATAACCCATGGTGCCGACAACGATGACTTGTGCGAAGATCATGGCGAGCAGGCGACGGTTGGTAAGGCCGAGTGCTTTGAGCGCGCCGAAGTACTTGGCGTTGTCGACGACATAGTTGAAGAACGTTTGGCCGCAGACGAGCAAGCCGATGACGAAGCCGAGCGCGACAGTGATGCCGAAGTTGACGAGAATGCCCGTGTTGATGAGCGTGTACCACATCGTGAGGGCAGAGAAGTCGTCGGCAGTGCGGGCTTTGTGGCCTGTAAAGTCGCTGATGCGTGTCGCAAGCGCGTTGATGTCTTCGCCAGGCTTTGCGCCGACGAGTACGAAGCTCATGAGTTTGCGTTGCTGCGGCGCGAATTGAAGCGCACGCGAGTATGTTGTGTAGAGCGAAGGCTGCCAGTAGAAGGGCTCGCGCGTTTCGCAGATGCCCACGACGCGGGCGGCGTTATCGTTGATACTGATCGCGTCGCCCACGCGCAGCGGACGCTTTGTGCCATCGGGATTGGTGATCATGAGATCACCCTCGGCGGCGCGCTTCTCGACAATGACGCTGTCAGCTTGCCGCAGATCTTCGAGTGATCCGGCGAGCATGTTGATCGGGCCGCCCAGCAGCGTGGAATCGTCAACGCCGATGATGTTGGTCATTTCGAGCGTGCCGTCGGCGAGGCGAACGGGTAACTGCGCGCGGTACATGGGCATTGCCCAGTCAACGCCCGGAACGCTGCGCGTGCGGTAGAGCACGACGTCTTGCAGCGGTTTGGAATCTTCGGTGAAGCGCATTTGCTCGTCCATCACCCAGATGTCGGCGTGGGGCGTGTCTTTGATGAATGCCCATGTGCGCTGCGTGTAGCCCATGAAAATCGACGCTTGCTGCGTGATGAGCGTTGCGGCGAAAGCCAGACCTATGAGCAGGCCCAGGTACTTGAGCCGATCGCCCATGATCATTTTGATAGCGAGGCGAATCATGCTTTTTCTCCTGCGGAAACGCCGATTTTGGTGGCTGTCAAGCCGCTCATGTGAACGTCGATTGCGGTGAAGGCAGATCGCAGCGGATCAGTAAAGCGTGCCCAAGGCAGCTTGCCGTGGGTGATATAGAGACTGACAACGCCGTGCACGCAGCCCCAGCACGCTTGCGAGATCGTTTCGACTTCGTTGTAAACAGGAAGGAATCGCTTCTGTGCGATGCAGTCAGCGACCGTCATGCGGCACATGTTGTAGCCTTCGCGATCAGCATCGGCGAACTCGCAGTTGTTCTTCTTGTCGTGCGAACTGCCGAAGTTGGGAGCTTCGGTCATGAACATGAGTTTGTAGTGGTGGGGGTGGGCCAGTGCGAAGCGAACGTAGCCGCGGGCGATTTCGCGAAGACGTATGACCGGGTCGGTGATATTGGCCGCATCGTGCATGCTGGCGTCGAAGGCACGGAAGTCTTCCTGCATCATCACATAGATGAGTTGCAGCTTGTCTTGAAAGTGGACGTAGATCGCGCCGGGGGTGTAGTGAGCGGCTTTAGCGATGTCGCGCATCGAGACGTCTTCGAAGCCGCGTTTGATGAAAAGCTTGCGAGCGGCGGCGATGATCTTTGCGCGAGCCTTGGCGTTCTCGTGCTCGCGACGCTGGGCGGCTGGGGAAGCAGCCGCAGCCGGCGTGTGCATGCTCTGATCAACTGAGGGGCTGATGGCGCGGATGGGCGGAAATGGTTTGGCGGAGCGGGTCATTGGTGAACACTGTTCAGTGAATATACGATGTTTAGTGAACGGTGTTTAGTGAATTGTGGTTATTTTCTGCAATATTGTTGCTAGGTATCTGCGATCGTTTGCTTTATGAGACTTGTGAACTCTCGTTTTGCGAGCTCTGGCCGAGTAGAAGTGCAGCGAGTAGGTCGAGTGCATCGGTCGAGCAGTCGTTAGCCTTTGAAGACGATCGCTGGTTCGAGGCGGATGACTTTGATGAGGCTGAGCATGGCGCTGAGGGCACTGATGACGGCGACCGCGCAGCCTGCGAGGAAGAGAGTTTGCCAGAGCAACCGAAACGCGAGCGGGCTGTTGCGCGCATTGAAGCCCATGTAGGCGGCGAGGCCCGAGCCCAAGCCAAAGCCGATGAGGGCGATGACGACGGCTTGAACCAGAATCATGACCATGAGTTTGCCGTTGCTGGTGCCCATGGCTTTGAGCGTGCCGAAGTAGCGGAGGTTGTCGACGGTGAACGAGTAGAACATGAAGCCGGTGATGATCGTGCCGATGATGAAGCCCAGTGCGACGGCAATACCGAAGTTGATGGGGATGCCGGTGTTCTGTACAAAGTACATCACGGTCTTCCAACTGAATTCACGGCCGCTGTAGACTGCAAGACCTGAGCGATCTTCAATAGTCTCGGCGAGTTTGGGAACATCAACGCCTTCAGCAGCTTTCGCGATGATGTACGTGAGCATCTTGCGTTCGCGAGGAACAAACTGCACGGCACGCGAATAGGTTGTGTAGATCGTTGGTTGGCTCTGGAAGCTGCGTGTGGTTTCCGTGATGCCCACGACAACGGCTCGGCGATCGTTGAGTTCGAGCGTGTCGCCGACTTTGAGAGGAATTGATGTTTTGGTTTCGGGATCGAATCTTGCGAGCCGTGATTCGGCACCGACACGATCCACGATCACGCCGTCGGCCCGCCAGAGATCTTCCAGCCGACCATCGACCATCCGCGAGGGGCCCCCGATGAGTGTGGCGTCGTCGATGCCGAAGAGATTGCAGTTGACGATCGTGCCGTCTTCCTGACGGGCGCGAGTGTTGCCCTTGTAAAGCGGCATGGCCCACGCAACGCCTTCGACGCCCCGAACGCGAGAAAGTGCCGTATCTTGCAGTGGTTTTGCGTCGTCGATGAATTGCACTTTGGAGTCCATCACCCAGATATCAGGCTGCGCGATGTCGGTGATAACTGCGAACGTTCGCGACATGAGGCCCACGAAGATCGAGCCTTGCCAAACGATGACCATGCTTGCCAGCGCGACACCGAGGATGATGCCGAAGTACTTGCCGGTATCGCGAAAGAGCATTTTGAGGGCAATGGAGATCAAGAGAATGCTCCTGAATCGTGTGTGGGCGTTGATCGCTGATCGATAGCAGCGCGTAGTGCGTGCAGGCCTGCAACAGAAAAGTCTGCGACGTGACGAGCCCAATAATCAATTTGCTCGCTCGAGTAGGCTTGGCCGTGTTGCATGCGAACGATGATGGGCCTGGCGTGCTTGTAATGCAGAATCTGACCCACGATGCTATTTCCAGCAGCAGTGATCTCAGCTTCGCTGGCATGTGGTCCTAAAAAGGCGTGGACTATGTCTGTCATGCGCTTCCACATCGGTGCGATGGATTGTGTGACGACGTGATCAAGAGCGGAGGTTGGTTCGACCATCTCGCGAGCCATCAGCACGCCGTGCCAACTGGGGCGGCCTTGATCAACGATTCGGGTGAACATCATTTCAACCATGGCCCGTAGCTTTTGTTCGGGCGTGTTCGCATGAGCAAAGAACGCTTCGATCGGTGCTCGCTGGCTTGCAATGGCGTACGCATATTCGAGTACCGCCGCGTACAGGCCGGCTTTGTCGCCAAAGTGATAGCTGACTGCGGCGATATTGGCATCGGCGCGTTCGCAGATTTCTCGTATTGTGGCGTCCTTGAACCCGCGATGCGCGAAGACTTCGCCCGCGGCAAGCAGCACGTTCTCGCGCGTGTCAGTTGCGACTGGCGGCGCGACTGGGTGCAGGTGGGCGAAGGGTTGGAAGGGTCCGGCGGGCATTGGTGGTGGGAGGGGGTGTAATTCGGAGTAAAACGTGTGTTTCAAACGAGTGTTTGAATAGTCTACGCACGAGCCAGTCAACTCGATTGACGGGCACCTCCAGTTTTGTTCTAAATCACACCTTGGCATAGCCTTGCGGATGCGACCATCGGATAGCCAAGGCGAGAAGACGCGTTCGCAGCAACCCGCGGTCACGTTGTCGTGGGCTGCGAAGCAGCGGCCGGATATTGCGGTCTCGCCAGATGTTGCAGCCGCGCTCGCGCCGCTTTCGCAAGCGGGCAACGCGTTGGTGCAAGCCGACAACTTGGACGTGCTGCGATTCATGGCACACGCGCGAATTGAGCCTCGGCTGATCTACATCGATCCGCCGTATGCGACGCAGGTTGATCACGGGGTGCAGTCAAGCAGTGGGGCCGCGTTGGCGTATTCGGACACGTGGGAAGACGCGACATATTGCCAAGCGATGTACGAGCGGCTTGTATTGATGCAGCGAGTGTTGCGGCGGGATGGATTCATCTTCGTGCAGTGTGATTGGCGAGCGAGTGCTTGGCTGCGCGTGATGCTCGATGAAGTCTTTGGGCGCGCGTGTTTTCGCAACGAAATTGTCTGGCGACGTGCGCCGAATCTTGGACGCCAAGCCGCGAGCGCGCAGCTTGGTCGAACGGCTGACAGCATATTTGTATACAGCGCAGCCGCGCGTACGTTGTTTCCTGGCAAACTGCCGCAGTTGCTTGAGCCTTGCGAGTGCACGCGTGAGGGATCGCCCATCGGTGCCAAGTGGGATGAACAGGCGCAGACGTTTTTCACCACTGCACCGCGAGGCGATTACAGCGATGCGAGCATCGAGCGGCTTCGCAGTGAAGGCCGGGTGTATGACAGCGGGACGGGGAAGGTCTACATCAAGTATCCGCTGGTGCGAGATGATGCGGGCCGATGGTGCAAAGCAATAACGATCGACACGATCTGGACTGATGATGGCGTGAAGCCACTGCGCCATGCGACCAAGCGCGAGTTGGCGATTGATTACGTCACGCAGAAACCCGAGGCGTTGCTTGAGCGGATCGTGAAATGGGCGAGTGAGCCGGGTGATCTGGTCGCAGACTTTTTCGCAGGCTCAGGCACGACGCTTGCGGTGGCTCATTCTCTGGGGCGGCGATTTCTGGGCGTCGATCGCGGGGAAATTGCCATACAAACGACGACGAATCGGCTGGCAGACACAGCGTTTGTGCGATTTTCATGTGATGTTGGTCAGCAGCCATCGGTGCAAAGGCGTCGACCGCGCGTGACGCGTCGCAAGGATGCAAGCGCGCGATAGGCAAGCCGCTCTCGCATCGAGCGCTGATGTGTCAGTGTCACATAGCGACTCAGAACTTGAACGTGGCGCCAAAGCCCACCATCGCCGCTGCATCTGCATCAACTTTGGCGACGCTGTTCTCGTCGGTATCAATGAGTTCGTACTCCTGCGCGAAGAGGTAGCCGCCCCACGCGTTGAGTTCGATCTGTGATGACGCAGTCCAGGCGATGTTGAGTACGACTGGAATGCCGCTATGCCGGCCGACGCCATCGGGCAGAATCCCTTCGTCATCAAGCCGGTAACTATTGCGTTCGTATCCGCCCATGAGTGAGAGCGTGATCGTATCGCAAACTGCGTAGTTCACTGCGAGTCCGCCCAAGTTGCCAACTCGCTTGGTGGTGATGCTCCACTGATCATTGATGCGCCACTGAATGATCGGTACGGGCACGAAGAGGGCGTCGTCCTCAAGTTGCGTCTGCACACCGACGCCAAAGCCCACAGCGAAGTCTTGGTTGATGGCGTAGGTCGCGCCGATAAAGCCGCCGTAGGTGAGCGTGTCTGAGAAATCCGCTCCGGTTTCGCCGCTGCTCGTGATCTCGAAGCCGACGCGGTAACCCCATTTGTCATGAATTTTATTACTCCAAGACATACCGACAGTGCCAACGTAGATGTCTTCCCAAGGTCCATCCAGAGTCGCATCTGCGAGCGGGAAGAACGCGTTGCCATTGCTGAAGTCGTAGTTCCAGTACTCGGCACTCGCCGAGATCGTGAGCGTGCCGCGTTCAGTGACTGGAATCGAAAAATCGAGACCAGCACCGCCGCCCGTGACGGAAACGTCACTGGGACTGTTGTCAAAGTCGGCTGAAAACAGGTGCATTCCATACAACGACACCTCCGCTTGCGGCGATGCATCTTCGCGACGGCGTGACGCTGGCTGCGCGGCTGCTTGCAAATCGACCTGCGCTTCGTCAGTCGCATTGGTTGGAGGAATCGCGACACTGTCCTGAGTGGCCCCCGCCGCGAACCCCATGCACGAGACGACCGATCCCACCAATAAACGACCAAGCAACTCAGAACGCATGGAAATCCTTTCAGAACCGCGACGGATTGCAGGCAACGCTCAGACGTCAATCCCGCTACCAAGCATACTCCCCATGGAGCAGAAACGTGCTACCATTGTGACCCTTCGGGGCGATAGCTCAATTGGTAGAGCACTAGCTTTGCAAGCTAGGGGTTGAGAGTTCGAGTCTCTTTCGCTCCATTTGAAGATGCTGGTAGAGGATGCTTGTTGAGTATGCTGGCTGTGCGCAGTGGCTCGGGTCGATCTGTCCGTGCGGTCAGTGCAAGTGTTTATCTTCTACCCGTGATGCTCCGCAAATGCGATTAGACGCTGCGATCGATTTTGCGGGCATGACTGGACTGTCGCGAAACGAAACGGAAGTTCGTTCTAGTTGAGCGAAGCCTTTTGCAGCTGCATAGTCGCACGGTGCAAGGATTTGCAGGCGTCACGCGGTGAAATGTGGGCGAGTTCAGCTTGCGCCGGCAAGTGTCCAAGGAGGGAGTACGCACATCGATGGGTGTGCGGCCAGTTGCATCGCGGTTGCGTCGAGCATTGGGCCTGGCGAAAGCGATCCGATCAGCAGCGTGTCGGCGTTTGCGATTTCCGGCGTGATGGTCATGCCAACATCGCGAGCGGCTTGTTCGATTACTTCCACGTTCTTGCCATGATTGACGATTGCGAGGATGCCGCATGAAGTCGCGGCGCGTCGGAGTGTCGCGGCGACGGCGGCGTAGCCGGTGAATCGTTGCCATTTGTCTGTATTGAGCGGTCGGCGTGGCTGGTGCGAGAGCGTAGCTTGCAGTTGGGCGAGGCCACGTTGGTATCCAGCCGTCGCATTTTCTTTGTGAGCGATGATCGCGTAACGATCAATCTGATGTTGAATCAGCGCGCCGCGCTGATCGTCTGGTGCGTAGCGAGCCATGACCCATGCATTGTTTCGCACAAGATTGCAGAGAATGCGGTTCATGTCGCGACCCTGGCTCACTTTTCGATGACGCACCTGGAACCGCCGGTCGTAGCGAACGCGCATGCCAGCGAGCAGCATGCGAGCGGCAAAGTCATATTCCTCGGCGTAGTAGTCGAAGGTTGGGTCGTAGCCGCCAATCTCGGTCCAGACGTCCGCGCGAATTGCTGCACCGCAGCCGATGGGAACTTCGGGCAAGCCGCCAGATTCGTGCCGCTGGGTTCCGTCGGGGCTGTCCTCGAGCAGAACTTCGGCGGCGATGACAGCTTCGTCTGGTTGTGCTGAAGCAAGCAGTGGTAAGAAGTCGAGTGAGAGGGGAGCGCTGTCATCATCGAGCATGATGATCCAGTGATTGCTTGCTGCTGAACCGAGCGATGCTGAACCGCATGATGCAAGGGCACGAACGACGCCGGCGTTGCGACCGCCTGTACCTTGGTTCTCGCGCAGTCGCTCGATGTGAACCTGAACGCCGTTTGAAAGCGAGCGTGGTGCGACGCAAGGCTGCGTTGATGCGTTGTCAACGATAACGAGTTGAGCATCGTGTGCTGGGAGCGACGCGAGATCTCGCAATGTTGCATTGAGCGTGGCTGTGCGATCTCGTGTTGGCAAGACGTACGAGATCACGGCGATGCCGACCCAGTTGAAGCGAGCGTATCGGAATCCGCCGGGGCGAACACGAGTTTGGCGGCGTGTGCGCGAGCAATGCCTTGTCGCATATCTGCTGCAGAAATTGCCACGTTTCCCATTCGCTGCGCCTGTGCGGCAGCCGCGATGCTGCCCAAGAAGGCACCAGCGAGTGGCGATGCGCCTGTGGTGAGACTGAGTGTTGCGGCGGCGAGGAGGGCATCGCCGCAGCCTAGCGGATCAAGCGCGTGTGCAATGAGCGACGGAACATACTCGCTCGTCACGCGAGAGAGATTCTCGCGTTCCTGAGCAAGCTCAGCGCCGGGCTTGCGAGAGCACGCAATAAGACCTTCGGCGCCCAGCGTGATAAACGCGTTGCGTGCACCTGTCTGCTGAAACAGGCGCCACGCGACAACGGGCAGGCTCTCATCAAAGCATTGCATTGCAGCACGAGCTTCGGCTTCGGACGGTGCCAGCAAATCAAAGTTGAGAAAGTGCCGCAATGCAGCCCGGCGCCCTGACACATCGCCCGCAAGCACACCCACGCGCGATCTGAGCGCGGCTCCGAGTCGTTCGATCGTCACGGGAGACAACATGCCATTGCCAAAGTCAACGACGATTGCGGCATCAAACCCTCTCGCGGTGCTTGCTGCGATGTCAACCATCCGATCACGACGCTCTGCATCAAGCGAGAGTGGATGAAAGTTGTTTACCTTCATGATTTTCTGCGACCCCACCAAAAATCGCTGCTTTTCTGGCTGCGGTTCATCACTCGCTATCGCCTCGATTTGAATCCCTTCGGCTTCAAGCCGCCGGCGAAGCAACGCGGATTCGGGGCGAGGCGAAAGGCACGTGAGCAGGGTCGGTCTCGCACCCATTGCTGCGAGATGTCGCGCGATGACTGCTGCGCCACCATCGTACTGGCGTTTTTCAATCGGCCGCAACGTCATGACGGGCGATTCACTTGCGATTTCTGGTTGGTCGCAGAGCCAGTACGTGTCGAGAATTGTCTCGCCGACAACGAGCACGCGCTTACCGGCACACGCTGACAAACGCTGATGCAGTGCCGGCGCGCTGAGTTCGGGTCGCGCGAGCAAGCTCGTGAGTTTTGCGTGATACGGATCGGCCATTGACTCAAGCGAGCGAATAAGTGCCGTTGATGAAAAAACGATGTCGCCGCTTGAGAAAACGACGCGTCCGCCGTGTGATTCGACGACTCGGCGCTCTTCGAGAAAACGCGGATCATCGCTGCGTTCGTACTCCTTGCCCTTGACGTAAACATCGGGCTTGACTTCCGCGAGCAATTCCGCAGCGGTCGGTCTTGGTTCAATTGCGACCCAGTCCACGCAGTCGAGTTCGGCGAGATTTTCAGCACGAAGCTCCTGCGGAATCAGCGGCGCGCCATCACGCTTGGTCCACGCAACATCGCCCGTAATTGTCACGAGCAGAACGTCCCCGTGCGAGCGAGCTTGCCGCAGGTGACGAATGTGACCGGGATGGACGATGTCGAAGCACCCGTGGCACTGCACGACCACTTTGCCGGCGATGCGTGCTTGTTCGCGCAGCTCAAGCAACCGCGACTGCGTGAGAACCTTCGCACGAGCACCTGGGATCTCGCGACTATCGACGTGATGCGTGAGGTCCGAGGAGATCGCCATTTTGTGAATATCGGTCGATCGTGACGGGTGTATTCAGCCGGTCTGGAGTGATTATGCCGACTAGACAATCGCTGCGCAGTTTTTTCGTGTTTTTGTGCTCAGAATACCGATCCTTCGAACATGCCCATCGACCCGCAGTTCACCCCAATCGAGGCGGATATCTGCCGATCTGGCGTGGGCAAGCAAGCACTGACTGCAGATGCGTGGGCGGTCGTGCCGGCGATTGCAGCCAAACTGCGAGAGCAGTTGCCGGATCAAATCCGCAATGAGCTGCGTGTCGCGCAAGCGGTTGCATATGCGCGGATGGGATTGCGAACGCTGGCCAGCGAGGCATTGAGAGAGACGGAGCATCCTGCCAAGGCGGGGCTGGCGAAGCTGCTCGCGAGTTTGCCAGATGATGCTGTGTTGCACGCTGAAATGTTGAAGAATTTAGAAGCGAACTTGCACGCGTTGCCAGTTACAACGCGCGACATACTCGCACCCCATGTCGAATCGTGGACGACTGCACTGCGTCAACATCGCGCTTTCCGCACCACGACCGGCGTGGTCACGTTGCGAGCGCCGGATCAATCGTGGGTGTTGTTTTCCAACACACTCGGTGCCGGTGAGCTTCTTGCCCAAAGCAACGTGCGTGATGGACCGTTCTATCTCGATGGCATGCACGCGCCGGAAGTGATTACGACACTCTTCGCACAAACAGCAAAATCCCGTGGAGAATTGCAAGCTCGCGTTGTGCTTCTCGCAGCAAGCCCCGCCGAAGCATTGTGCGCATTGTGCTTGCGAGCCATGCCGGATGTTCTTGCTGCACTACGCGTGCAAGTGTGGATCGGTGCCGACTGCCCTCAGCGCGTGAGCGACGAGGCCCGTGCTCGCATCGGGTGCACGCTGGGATGGGTGGTGTCTTTGCCCATGCCACCATTTGAATCGGCACGCTGGCCGCGAGGGGAGCCTGGCCGATTGCTTGCCGAGGTGGGCGAGTTGCAATCGCAAGAAACGACCGCAACGCGCGCACGTGTGTTGGCGTGGGACATCCAGACCGCATCGCAACGCGACAACCGGCTGTCCGCCGGACAAGGCGTGCGGGTGCTGCTACCAACGACGCGATACTCGACATACGTGCAGCATGCCGCATCGGACATTGCTGCAACGCTGCGCACGCTGGGGTGCGAGGCGAGCGTACTGGTTGAGCCTGACGAGCACTCGCTTCTCACGCCACTCGCGTTGCTTCAGGCATTCGAACGATTTCAGCCGGATATCGTGCTTTTCATCAACACGCTGCGGTCCCAGTTACCCGACGTTGCACCGCCCATGACAACTGTTGTCACGTGGGTTCAAGATGCGATGCGGCATCTGTTTCAATCCGGCTCAGCAAGCAAAGTCACCGAGCGAGATTTCATCATGGGACACTTGCATCCTGAGATGATTCAGACGTTGGCAATCGCCACCAATCGCACACTTGAAACACCGGTACTGGCAAGCCAGATCAAGTTTCATGAAAAGCCCGTGGAAGAAGATTTGCGGCGCAAGTTCGCGTGTGAAGTTGCTTACGTGTCGCACCAAAGCGAGACGCCGCAAGCTTTCGCCGCGAGAGCCGTCGCGTCTGCGGGTGATGGAACTGCGCGGCATCTTATCAGCGAGTTGACACCGATTGTCACCGATATGGCCTGTGCCGCTGATGTTCATGGCGAGCAGTTGCTGCCTGCACTCCGCCAGCTTGTGGAACAAAAGCTACGAAAAATCGGCGGACAAGCTAGCGTTGAGCGCATAGGCGCAGATGTGCTACATCAAGTCGTCCACCCGATCGCCGAACGTGCATTACGGCAACAGATGATCGGCTGGGCTGCTGATCTCTGCGACTCGCGCGGCTGGCGACTGCACTTGTACGGTCGCGGATGGGAACGCCACGAGCGATTTGCGAAGTATGCCAAGGGCGAGCTGTCACATGATGAATCACTTCGCGCGGCGTATCAGTGTGCGCGAGTGCACCTGCACGCCGGGCTGGGCGGCATGTATCACCAACGGGTGCTGGAGTGCGCCCTATCCGGCGGCTGCACGCTTGTGCGTGTAAAGGCGGATGATGTGCGACTGCTGGAATTCTGGGCTCAGAACTCGATCGGGACGCGCGTCGATGCGGCGGAGTGTGAGCGAGTCATCATCGATGGAAAGCAGTATCTCGCGACGCAGATCGCTGGGCATTGGGAATCCATGCTCGTCTATTCGTTGTATGGCGACCTGGGCATGCACCCGCAGCATCCGTTAGACGGCAAGCAGGTGATGGATGTGTCGCAGATCAAGCCGGGCTCGCACGCTTTACCTGTCGAGGCAGCATGGCTGACCGGAGACATCGCGTCCAGCTGCTTCTGGTCGCGAGAGTCATTTATCGCATCGGCTACGGCTGCCGTGACTCGTCGCGTGCGACGCGACTCTCTGGCATCGTGGCAGCAATCGGCGGCGCTTCGTCATTACAGCCTGCGTTCGCAGTTGGGTCGCATGTTCGAAATGATCGACGAACATGCAGATGTCACTCAGGCTGCGTGTAGATCGGCATGATCAGCTTCGATGAGCCGAACCGCCGCTTCGCCGATTGCAGCAGCGTGCTCTCGTGACCGTCAGAGGAAATGATGACAGCATCAAACCGCGTACGAACCGCGTCGGGCCGCATCACCCGCACACCGTGAAGTGTGTCAACAGCAGGGCTGTCATCTAGCAAAGCCACCACGCGCAACCCTGCGCGCGTGAAGCACGCCAGACCCAGATCGTGCGTGTGTCGGCCCGCGCCATACACCGCCGCCGTCTTCGCGCCTGCAGCGCGGCACCGAAGTGCAGCACGTTCCGCGAGCACAAGCCTGGCGGTTCGCAGGTCACCAAGTCCGCAAGGCAGGCTGTGCCGCGTCGGCGGGGCGATACATGCGAGTGCTTGCGCCACCGCAAGGTCATGACCGTGCATATCAAGCCAGCCCTTCTGTCGCAGCTCCTGCACAACCACAGGCAAACATCGCGGATCAGCATGCACGCCGTCGGCGAAGTACGCACCGAGCGGGCGCCCCTGTTCATCGCCCAGGCTCGCGATCGCCTCAAAGACTTGCATACCGCACGACTTCGCAGCGGCGCGAAGCCCCGCGTTAAATGCCGCGACCGCGACAGTCCGCTGCGCGTGCGTGCCGACACTTGGCTGCTGCTCGTTGCCGTGCTGCGCTTCAGTTGCGGGTGGAAGCGCGACGACGGCGAGTTTGACTGGCTTTCGCGGCCGGGAAAGTTCGTCAACCGCACGCACGTATCGAGTAGCAACCTTTTTGGCGTTCTGGACGATGGTCCGACGCGATGAGCCGTGCTTGAGAATGTGATTTCTGCAGTCAATCTCACCCATGAAGAACGCGATCTGCGACTTCATCGGAACATGTTTCAAGCATTGCAGCGCGAGCCTGCACACCCTGTGAGTGGGTTTGTCTACCGAATACGCCAAGAACGGGCCGAGATGCCACACGCGAAACGAGTCTAGCGCATGCGGCGTCGAGTCAGGGAACGCCGGGCACACGCCATGTAAGCCCGTGAATACCGACACGTGGCTGTCGCCTATCACATGAATCATAATGACGCTCACAGCGTAACGAGACGAGTCCGAGCAAGATCAGCGTCGTTGGCGGGCGTGTTCGCATACAGACGCCTCACAGTGATGCCGCGCTCACGAAATGGCGTTGCATTGCTCCACAGTCGGTCTTCCACCGAGTTGCCTGATAGCACGACCGCCTGCAACCCCATTGCCAGCGCGGTGTGACGCGAAACCACGGGAATTCCCCACGCGACCCGGCCATGATTAGATTCATTGTCGTCGATGATGCACGCGATCTTGACCGGCGGCTCACGCAACGCGCTGCCAGCGACCTGCGTGTGCAGACCAAATCCATAGAGCCCGACAGTGTGTTCTCCTTCGTCGGCGCACTGCGTGAGTGCCTTCGCAATCGCGTTGCTGTACGGGTTGTCAATCGCCACGCGGAAGAGCCGGTGCTCGGCGAGCAGCAGCATCTCGGCACGCGGAAGCGATTCGTCGAACGGACGACACAACGCTGCTTGAGTGGGAGCATGACCCGGAAATGTCTCATGAACGCGCGCGTAGTACAGCAGACAGTCCTGCAGATCACGCTGCTTCACACTGTTCCAGTAGTCTGGCTGCGATTCGCCGGTTCGCGTGAAGTGATCGTGGAAGTGGGAAAGATCAGTTCGCTCCCACAGCGCGTTCAATCCCTTTGCGACCCAGTACAGCTCATTGTCTGCGTAATTGTGGTGATATCCCCCGTACATCGGACCGCGCCCGCCGTACATGTTCTCAAACCACGCGCGACCGATGAACGGCGAGCCGCAGTATCGCTTCGCACACATGAACTCATCGCCATGCGGCTGCATGACACCAAACCCATCCGGGAAACGATCGAAGAATTGTGCTGCAAGTTCTTGGGCGGTGTGGTTTGGGTCAGGCAGCATGTCATCACCGCCACTCACGATCAGTTGGCAACTTTGCGGAATGACCTGGCGGCACAGAATGTTGACGCTTTCGGGCCAGCCGGGGTAGTAGTCAAACCAGTCCACGATATCAGCAGGAATCTCACCCTTCTCAAAGTTCTGGAGAACGGCGATGCGATAGCCACGTTCACGCCACAAGGGCAGTGTCTTACGGCACTTTTCAGGGCTCGCGCTGGGAATGACGAACCACACATCGTTGCTGGACATGAAAACCTCCTGCAATTGCAGCATCGTCGCAGAAGGCCGGACCTCTTGAACACAAGGTGATGACTTGAGCGAAATTGCCGCAAGTTAGCGAGAAATCGAAAATCTTGCCCCAACATACCGACCAACGCTCACGCACCCCCCAAATGGCAACCGATAACGAATCAAGTCCCGACGGGAGTCGGTGCGGAGATGCCATCCCCATGAAGCTCTTTCCATACGACGCATACACCTCGCTCACACGCGTTTTTGACATTGAGGAACGCCTGACCGTGGTCGATGTTGGGGCAAACGAAGGCCAAACCATCGCCCGCGTTCTCAAGGAGTTTCCTCAGTCGCACGTTCATGCCTTTGAACCCGCTCCAGAAACGCACGAGCGACTCGCGGCGTCGGTTGCGAACGACTCGCGCGTTTCAATCTATCCGTTTGCGTGTGGTTCAAAGGCTGGTTCGGCGGACTTTCACATCACTGGCAATCACTGGTGCTCTTCGCTGCTGGCTCCAAGCGAACTTGGCCGTCGCTACTACGGCGACTGGTACGCCACTCGTCAGGTTGTCAAGGTGCCGGTTATTACGCTCGACAACTGGGCGAATCAGCAAGGCATCAATCGCGTTGACCTAGTGAAAGTCGACGTGCAGGGCTTCGATCTCGAAGTGCTGAAAGGTGCAACTGGTTTGCTTGGCAATGTCCGGGCAATCAACTGTGAGTGTCAGTTCGCGCCAGAGTACGAAGGTTGTGCGTCCTTCTCGCAGATCGATCGATTCCTTGCCGAGAACAACTTCTCCCTTCACCAGTTGCATGAAGTCAACGACCGAGGCGACGAAGAGCAAACTACGTACGGCGATGGCCTCTGGCTGCGAAATGATGTGCTCGCCCAACTGCGCACACGCAAAAACCTCCCGGATCTCTCTCCCAAAGGGCGTCTTCGCCGCGCACTCCAGCGAGCGGCTGCACGCGGCTGTACCGCTGCCGCGCTGTACGGATCGGGCAAGCACACGCAGGCTCTCGCCCAGTTCTTCGACGAGATGCCGCTGCCCATCGTCGCGATTCTGGATGACAACCTCCAACTGCGAGGCGAACGAATCGCCGGCCGCGAAATCATCTTGCCACAAACTGCTCAATCTCGCGGTATTGATGTCGTCGTGCTTTCAAGTGACGCCCACGAAGTTTCGCTTTGGCACAAGAGCGAAGCGTTGCGCATGCAAGGAATGCACGTCATCGCGCTCTATACACCCCACCTCATTCAGCAATCGATTCAACCGACGCTGTCGGCATGAGAAACGTCCATGAAAACCACCATTCCATTTGCAGATTGTGAACGACGCTTCTTCGCAAGCCTGCTGCAGTCAGGCTGGCAGGTCGATTCCGTCGTCGACGTCGGTGGCTCCAACGCCGCGTGGTCTAGCGCGATGGCTGATATTCTGCCCGATGCACGCTTCGATATCTTTGAGCCCCTCGCTCGTCGCGAAGCTGAGTACGCACGGGTGCTGGACTGGGCGAAGCAAACGCACCGCAGCTTTCACATCCACGAAGTAGCCCTCGGCGCGCAATCCGGCGAGCAAGACTTTTGGAAGCAGCCCTGGATAGTCGGCAGTTCGCTCCTCGCTCGCAATGCGCCAGCTTCCGAAGTTGTGCGCGTTCCAGTTGCAACGCTTGACGAGTTTCGCAAGCGTCATGCAATCCCACAGCCTCAACTCATCAAGATTGATGTACAAGGGGGCGAACTGCTCGTCCTTGATGGTGGTCGCGCAACCGTTGAAGCGGCAGACGCGATGCACATTGAAACATGGCTCGGCCGCGGCTACGGCAGCCAAACTCCGCTGCTGCCGGAAGTCATGGACTTCCTTCGGCCGCTGGGCCACGTGCTTGTCCAACTGGGTGAGTACTGGCGTAAGCCTGACCAGGAACTTTTCGTCGTCGACGCATTCTTCGTCCATCGTCGCCTCATCGACAGCATCGCAGCACGTGGCGACGCCTTTCCATGGCCTCAAAATTGGAAACCCGGAGACTGAGTGATGAAATCCGCACCCAAATACGTCCTCGTCACCGGATCTTCAGGCCTCATAGGCTCAGAAGCTGTCACGTTCTTTGACGCCATGGGCTTTCGCGTCACGGGTGTTGACAACAACATGCGGGGCGACTTCTTTGGGCCCAAAGGCGATACAACTTCCAACCGTCACCGCCTGCTCGCATCATGCGCGAACTTTGAGCACGTCACGCTAGACATCCGAGATCGTGCCGGCGTGCGCAGTCTTTTCGCTGACGCAAAGTTCGACATCATCATTCATGCTGCGGCGCAGCCGAGCCATGATCTCGCAGCCAAGCGCGTCTTCGATGACTTTGAAGTCAACGCCATGGGCACGCTCAACCTGCTTGAATCATGCCGCACGCTGCGACCCAACGCAGTCTTCATCCACGTCTCAACCAACAAGGTCTACGGCGACGCGCCCAACCGTTTGCCACTCACCGAGTTCTCTACGCGTTATGACTTCGCACACCCTTCACTCGTTCGAGGCATCAACGAATCCCTGACGATCGACCAGAACACCCACTCGCTCTTCGGCGTCAGCAAAGCCTCAGGTGATCTGCTCGCGCAGGAATACGGCCGCTATTTCGGCCTCAAAACCGGTGTGTTTCGTGGCGGCTGTCTGACCGGCCCCCAGCACGCTGGCGTTGAACTGCACGGGTTCCTCAACTATCTCGTCAAGTGCGCAATCGAAGAAAAACCGTACACCATCTTCGGCTACAAAGGCAAACAAGTCCGCGACCAGATTCACTGCCACGATGTCATCAACGCCTTCTGGCACTTCGCCCAAAACCCCCGTCCAGGCGAAGTCTACAACCTGGGAGGCGGCAAACACAACGCCGCAAGCGTCATCGAGTGCATCGATTACATCCACCGGCAGACCGGCAATCGCCCCACGCTGTCATACGACCCGACAAACCGCATCGGCGACCACATCTGCTACTACACCGACATGTCAAAGTTCCATGCGCACTATCCCACGTGGCAACTGAGACATAGCCTCCCGGCCATCATCGATGAAATGATCGCAAAGTCAAAGACGCACGAATTGATCGCGTAAAGCTCGCAGCCAAGCGTGTTGATGCACGAATCACTTCTCTATCGCACCTCTCAACCAGGCGACTACAACTCCAGCAACATCCGCTGCGGATCCTCAATGCACTGCTTCACCTTCACCAAGAACTGCACCGCCTCCGCACCATCGATGATGCGATGGTCATAGCTGTGCGCCAGGTACATCATGGGCCGAATCGCGATCTGGCCGCTGGCAACCGGGTACTCCATGGGACGATTCTTGATCGCATGCATGCCCAAAATCCCGCTCTGCGGCGGATTGAGAATCGGCGTGCTCATCAAACTGCCAAACACGCCGCCGTTGGTAATGGTGAAGGTGCCGCCAGTCATGTCTTCAAGCGTCAGCTTGCCATCCTTGGCTTTGGTCGCGAGTTCCTTGATTCCCTTTTCAACATCAGCCAGGCTCATCTTCTCCGCGTTGCGCAGGACTGGCACCACCAGCCCCTTGGGCGTGCTCACCGCAATCGCCACATCGCAGTAGCCATGCCGCTCAATTGCAATGCCGCCCGCGTCATCATCCACGATGTAGCTGTTGACCGCCGGATACGCCTTGAGTGCCGTACACACCGCCTTGACAAAAAAGCCCATGAATCCCAGCCCGATAGCGTGCTTCTTCTCGAACTCTTCCTTGTACTGCTTGCGAAGCTCCATCACCGGGCCCATGTCCACTTCGTTAAACGTCGTGAGCATCGCAGCCGTGTGCTGCGCTTGCACCAGCCGCTGTGCAATTCGCTGCCGCAAGGGCGTCATGCGATCGCGCGTCACGCTGCGAGCCGCCGACGCGCCGCCGCCAGCAGCCGCAGATGAAGCAGCCGCAGATGAAGCAGCCGCCGCACCCGCACCATTCACGCTGCCCGGCTGATGGCTCTGCATGTACGCCAGCACATCTTGCTCGCGAATGCGTCCACCCGCGCCCGTGCCCACAACATGCCCGAGATCAACATGATTCTCATCCGCCAACTTCTTCGCGAGTGGCGTTGCACGCACATCTTCTACTGCCGCCTTCTCCGCCGCCGCCGAGCCGGCAACACCCGCAGCAGCCGCAACCGGCGCCGCCGTCGCCACCTGAGCCGAAGCCTTGGGCTCACTCGAGCCAGCCTTCGCTTCCGTCTTGGCTTCGGTCTTTGCTGGTGCAGCAGTCGCCGCCGGTGCCACACCTTCAGCAATGCTGCCCACAACTTGCCCAATCTTCACCGTCTCGCCCGTCTTGGCAGTCTGCTTCACGCTGCCCGCCGCCGGCGCAGCGATTTCCATCGTCACCTTGTCGGTCTCAAGCTCAAGCACCGGCTCATCGCGCTTCACAAAGTCGCCGTCGTTCTTCAGCCACCGGCTAATAACGCCTGAAGTAATGCTCTCGCCGGCGGTCGGAATGATGATGTCAATAGGCATAGTTGCTTTCCGCTTGGCTGAGCGACCGCGCGAACCCTCGCACACGTCGCAATTGTTGTCAATGCATCCTCGAACGTTGATCAACGCAATCTGACTCACTCATTATCGCTTGCTGGCGGTCTCAGGCTTGGACTTATCGCTGGCGCCTGTACCGCCCGCCGCAGCCAGCCCAATTGCCGCATCCAAAATCGCATCCTGTTCCTTCTTGTGCGTCTTCTCGCTACCCGTCGCCGGGCTTGCGCTGGGTTTGCGACCAATGTACGACAAGCTCACGCCCATCGCCTCGCGGAACGCATCAGAAATGTACATCCACGCACCGGCGTTGCGATGCTCTTCCTGCACCCACACCCGCTTGGCACTCGCCGGATACTTCGCATCAATCTTCTTCGCAAGTTCAACATGCAGCGGGAACAACTGCTCCACGCGCACAATCGCCACATCTTTGCGGCCAGCGGCCTCGCGCCGCTCCGCCAGCTCGTGATAAATCTTGCCCGAGCAGTAAATCACCTGCTTGATACTCTTCGCTTCACTCGCCGCGATGCTCGCGTCATCTATCAAGTGCTGGAAGCTGCCCGTGCTCAGCTCATCAATCGTGCTGGTCTCAATGCGCAGGTACTTCTTGGGCGTCATCACAATCAAGGGCTTGCGAATCTTCCGCAATGCCTGCCGGCGCAGCATGTGGAAGGTCTGCGCACCCGTTGACGGATAGCACACTTCCATGTTGTCATCTGCGCACAGTTGCAAAAACCGCTCCATCCGCGCACTGCTGTGCTCGGGGCCTTGTCCTTCAAAGCCGTGGGGCAACAGCAGCACCAGCCCGCCCCATCTGCTCCACTTGGTTTCGCTGCTGGCAATCCACTGATCAATCATGATCTGCGCGCCATTGCCGAAATCGCCAAACTGCCCTTCCCACATGACAAGTGCTTTGGGCTGACCCCGGCTATACCCGTAATCAAACCCCATCACGCTGTATTCGCTCAGCGGGCTATCCCACACATCGAACTTGGCTTGCTTGTCGGCGGACACAATGTTGTTCAGCAGCGTCACGCGCTCGCCCGTCTTCTCATCACGCAGCACCGCATGCCGCTGCGTAAACGTCCCGCGCCGACAATCCTGCCCGCTCAGCCGCACCGGATATCCATCCAGCAGCAACGTGCCAATAGCAATCTGCTCGGCATCGGCATGGCTCAGCTTCTTGCTGCTGGTCAGCCCGGCCCGCGCCGTCAGCATGGCCTTGAGCTTCGCATTCACATTGAAGCCTTCAGGCGCAGTGCCCATCGCGCTGCATACCCGGCTGATAGTCTGCGGATCAACCGCCGTCTTGGGGCTTTCAAAGGTGTACTCACCCGTGAAACCATCCCATTGCCCGCCGCCCGGCGCCGTCACCGGGTTGACCGGCTGGGCCTTGGCCTTGGTCTGCCCCGCATCCAACTCCGCAAAGATGCGATCAACAACCGCCTGGCTCTGCTCGGCCGTCACCAGCCCCGCATCCGCCAAACGCTTGCGATAGTTTTCCGCCGGTCCCTTGTTGTCACTCACATACTTATACAACTGCGGCTGCGTGTAGCGCGGCTCATCCGCTTCGTTGTGCCCGTGGCGACGGAAACAGACCAGATCAACAAACACATCGCGCTTGAACTCCTGGCGATAGTCAACCGCCAGCTTCGCCGCCCGCACAACCGCTTCAGGATCATCACCATTCACGTGAATCGCGGGTGCATTCACAATCTTGCCCACATCCGTGCAATACGCCGTGCTTCGGCCATCTTCGGGATCAGTCGTAAACCCGACCATGTTGTTCACGACCACATGAATCGTGCCGCCCACGTCGTAGCCGGGCAGCTTGCTCATGTTCAGGCACTCAGCAACCACGCCTTGCCCGATCACCGCCGCATCGCCGTGGAGCATCACACTCACCACGCGGGTCTTACTGATGTCACCCAAGATATCTTGCTTGGCCCGGGCCTTACCCATCACCACCGGATCGACGCTTTCCAAGTGGCTCGGGTTGTTCATCATCGACAAATGCACCAGCCCGATCTTGTTGCCGGTGCTGTCGAAAATCGGCTGGTCGCCCGAATAGCCGCGGTGGTACTTCACATCGCCCGCTTGGCCCGTGGCGGTCGCTTGCCCACCCATCTGCCACGCATCTTCGAACTCGGTAAACAACTTCTGCAAGTCTTTGCCCAGAAAGTTGTGCAACACGCTCAGCCGCCCGCGGTGGGGCATGCCCAAAATGATCTCGCCCGTCCCATGCTCGCCCGCGCGCTGGGCCAGAGCCTTCATCAAAGGAATCAGCGCATCGCCACCTTCGAGGCTAAACCGCTTCTTGCCTTGGTACCGCTTGCCCAGAAACAAATCAAACTGCTCCGCCGCCGTGATCTGCTCCAGCACCATCATGCGTTCGCGAGCCGAAATCGGCGTGGTCCACGCTTTGGTTTCAATCTGCTTGGCAAACCACGCGCGCTCGACTTCATCAGGCGAGTGCATGAACTCGATGCCGATAGACCCGCAGTACGCGGCTTCGAGCGTCGCGATCAACTCGCGCACCGTGATGCTGCCAAAGGGCGACGAAACCGTCTTGCCCATGTCGGCGTCCGTCACGCCAATCTTCTTCGCGTCCAACTTGTCAGACCGCACGCCCGTGCGCGCCCGGTGGAACGGATCGATGTTCGCAGCCAGATGCCCCAGATCGCGATAGCCCCGCACCAGCGCATCCGCCTTGCGCTGCACATCGTTCACGCCCGCGCCTGCGGTGCCCATGCCATTCGCACTCGTGCTCACGCCACCCGCGCTCGCACTATTCCCCAAATCAAACCCCGCAAAGAACTGCTGCAAGTCCGCCGGCACGCTCTTGGCATCCGCCAGGAAGGCCTTGTACTGCTCATCGAGATACTCCGCGCTCCATCCATTCACCGCCGGACGGTTGCCGCGAAGCACAGGAGCCCAGGCCGAGTTAGAAGAAGAAGTTGCAGTCATGTCGATTCCTTCGTCTGCCGCCAGCACACACCAAACCGCCAGCCGCGCAGCACCAAGAGGCTAATGGCCAAATGCAAAAGACGGGCCGCCAACGACCCACCGAACATTGGCCGATAGGACGCAGGCCAGAACGGGGAATTATAGGAGGGGAAGTACCGGAGTACGGCAGAGCAGTACCGGAGTACCGAAGAGACGAAGTACCGGAGGCAAGGCACACGGGCGCGGGGGTGGGTTGGGGGTAGGGGGGTTGTGGATAGGCTGACACTTGTAGATTTCGGGGGGGTTCACGCCCCGATCTGTTGCCTGCACGCCCGCGCAGGTTCCCTGCGTGGCCGAGAAAATGACCTGCACGCCCGCGTAAGGAGCGCGCACGGCCGCATCAGGAGCGCACGCGACCGCATCAGGAGCGCATGCGACCACGTAAGGAGCGCACGCGGCCGCGTACGGAGTAAACGTGCGCTCAAACAGAGCATTCGCGCCCCCAAAACCTCCCCCGACGCGGCCGCAGGCCCAGCCAACCCCCAATTTAAAAGTTTTTACAGGACCACCCGCACGCCATCCGCCCCCGCACCATCCCGGTCTTCCTGCCTTTCCTTCGGTACTCCGGTACTCCGGCACTCCGGTACTCTGCCTCCAATTATAAATCTTCGCCCAAACAACCACCAAGACCCCTTGCACCCCTTCCCCAATCTGGTATGCTTAAGGGACGCATGCAGCGGTTGCTGCGGGCGTGGCCGGGCAGGATGCCGGGTCAGTGGTTCGATTCGGGCCCCTTGTCGCGGGCTCTAGGCCAGGATGGCAGAGATGAACCTCAAGACGTACCGAGGTCGCAGCATGGCGGACGCGTTGGCTCAGGTCAAACAAGACCTGGGTAAGGACGCGGTTATTCTGCATACGCGGGCGACCCGGGTCGGGGCGGTCATGGGGATGGGCGGGCATGACGAATTTGAGATTACCGCCAGCGACGCGGCGACGGTGATGGGGCCGAAGATTCGCAATGCGCCGCCGAGTGCGACCTTGCCACGCGAGGCTGCGGCGGCAGTGGCGGCGAATCGGCCATTTGCGAGCGCGAATGAGCCGGCGCGGGAGACGCGTGCGAGCCGCATGAGCGACAACGTTTCGCGCGTGGGCGAAAACAGCGACGACGGCTTCATCACATCAACCTTCACGACCATCGGCCCCGGACGCGCCGCGACGATTGCCGCGCCGGTGCCTCAGCCAACGAGTGTGGTGGAGTTCAAACCCGCCGCTCCGGCGGCGAGCGCGACGATGCAGGGCGTGAGCCTTTCCGCCACGGCGGCCGGGGTTGCGCCAGCGAGCATCAAGCCACAAACGACTCCTGCGAGAGCTGCGACCACGCGGCCTGCGATGCAGCCGCCGCGAGAGAAACTCGCAACGGCGGTTGAGCTTGCTCCAACGGATGCCGGCGCGGTGGATGTCTTGCGCAGCGAACTTGGGTCCATTCGCTCACTGATGAGCCAACTGCTCAGCGAAACTCGGCGGACTGGCATCAGTGTGGGCAACGCGAGCGCACTGGCGACAACTGGGATGACGCCGCCCTTGGCGACGGTCTACTTGCAACTGCAAGATACCGGGCTGCGAGCGGACTTGATCGAGCGCGTGATCGGCAGTGTCCGCGATGAACTGCATGCGGACGAGCTGGCTGATATCACAATCGTGCGCAGCGCAATTGAGCGGCATACTGCAACGCTCATGCCCTGCGTGGGAACGATCAGTAAGCCCGGCAAACGTGCGAGCAGCTACGGCCCAAGGCCTTTGACCATTGCGCTGGTTGGTCCGACCGGCGTTGGAAAAACGACGACGATTGCGAAACTTGCTGCCGCCTACAAACTGCGACACAACGTCCGCGTGGGACTGATTACCAGCGATACGTATCGCATCGCAGCGGTGGAACAACTGCGAACGTATGCCAACATCATTGATCTGCCACTGAAAGTTTGCCTGACACCTCGCGAAGTGGGGGAAGCATGCACCAGTCTTTCGGATTGCGACGTTGTACTGCTCGACACGGCCGGACGCAGTCAACACGATACCGCGCGCATCGACGAACTCAGCGCGTTCATAGACGCCGCCAACGCCGATGAAACTCACTTGGTTCTTTCGGCCATCATGGCTGAGGATGTGCTGACCAGTGCGGCTCAGCGTTTCAGTGTGCTGCGTCCAACGAATCTGATTCTGACCAAACTCGACGAAGCGGTTCGCTTCGGCATCGTCCCCACGGTTTGTGTGAACGTGGGACTCAAGCTCAGTTTTCTCACCACGGGGCAGGAGGTTCCCGAGCATATCGAGCTCGCCCATCCGCCTCGCTTAGCACGATTAGTGCTTGACGGGAAATTGCGTCCATGAGCGCTGTTACATCGCCTTCATCCGCTGCGGCTTTGCCCAGCGACGGGAACTCGTCGCAGGTTGCCCCAACCTCACCCCATAATCCGGGCTCCCCTATGTTGAATACGCTGGCCCCCATGGCTTCGCGGCGTGATCCCTTTTACTCTGCTCCGACTGACCAGGCGAGTCGCCTGCGGCAGATGGTGACGAGTTTCAAGCAGGAGTACGTTGCGCCCATCGCGACGCAGCGGAGCGTGCCGTTCTTTCGGCCTGACGACAAGCCGCTGCGTATTCGCAAGGTGCCGGTTGTTGCGATCACGAGTGGCAAGGGCGGTGTCGGCAAAACCAGCATCGCGGTGAACGTGGCGACGGCTTTGGCTCAGCGCCACATTCGCGTCACGCTGGTTGATGCGGACTTGGGGTTGGCGAATGCCGACGTGCTTTGCGGCATGAGCCCCACGCGCCGGCTTGAAACGGTCATCGAGGTTGGTTCGCCTCGCAAGGGTTTGGATCAGATTGCAATCGACGCTCCGGGCGGTTTCAAGCTGGTGCCGGGCAGCGTGGGCATTGCTCGCATGGCAAACTTGCCAGAGGCGGAACGAGCGGCGCTCCTTGAAGCGGTGCTGGACCTGGAAGAGTCAAGCGATTTGGTGATGTTTGATACCGGGGCGGGCTTGTCTGAGGGTGTGCTGAGCTTTGTGCGGTTTAGTGATCTGGCGGCGGTGGTGGTGACGCCCGAGCCGACGTCGATTGCTGATGCGTATGCGACGCTGAAGCTGCTGCGGCAGCCGCAGCGCAACGGCGATCAGTTTGCGGGGCGTGTAGGCATCATCGTGAATCAGGCGATGAATGAAGAAGAGGCACGCAAGACCTTCCAACGCATCGCAACCACGTGCGGCACGTTCCTCAAGTTCACGCCGGAGCTGTTGGGCTGGCTGCATAAAGATGAACTGGTGACGGACGCGGTCAAGAGCCGAACTGCGGCGCTGCTCAAGCAGCCGCAAGGTCGATTTGCAAGTGAGTTGCGGACGACGGCGTGCAAGCTGGCGCGAGAGGCCGGGATCAAGCTGATTGATCCGGTGCAGGTGGAGAAGCCAAAGGGGTGGTTGTCGCGGTTGCTTCAGGGGTAGGTTGAGGGTTGTTTCATAACTCGGTCAGATGAGCCTGTGTTGCTGCTTTCACGCGCGGTGCAGGGGTTCTCTATGCTCTGGTCATGGAGCTGACCCCGCTGCGGTACTTTGTTGTGATTGCCAAAGTCGGGCATCTGACGCGCGCGAGCAGACAACTTGGCATCACGCAGCCCGCACTGAGCGCGATGCTCAAGAAGCTTGAAGCCCATGTTGGAACGCCACTGCTCACGCGGAGCGGCAAAGGTGTGGAACTCACGGAAGCAGGTCGCGTGTTTTTGGCGCACGCGCAGAGCGCGGTGCGAGCAGCAGAGCAAGGCGAAGTCGCCGTGCGCGAACTGCTGGGTCTTGAACGCGGCACGATTCGCATTGGCGGCGGTGCGACGGCGGTGAGTTATTTGCTGCCGCCGGTTGTTTCGCTGATTCGCAAACAGCATCCGGGATTGCGATTTTTCGTGCGAGAAGCTGGCAGCAATCAAGTTGCTGCGAGTGTGATCAGTAGCGAGCTTGATCTGGGACTGGTGACGCTGCCCATCACGCTGCCTGATGCGGACAAGCTCATTCGTGTGCCTCTTATTGAAGATGAACTGCGGTTGATTCTGCCGGCAACATCGCCGCTGCGTGACCCGCAGCGAAAACGCACGACGTTTGCCTGGTGCGATCTGGAAGGCATGGCCATCGTGGGCTTTGAAGCAAGCAGTGCGGTGCGAGATGTGATTGATCGGGCTGCGGCACAAGGGGGTGTGACGCTGAATTACGTGATGGAAGTTCGCAGCATTGAAGGGATCATGCAGATGGTCAAGGCGGGGATCGGTGCGGGGTTTGTCAGCAAGTTCGCGCTGGCGACGAGTACGGAATTTGCGGCTGGGCTGTCATGTGTGGATGGAGCACTGAAGCGGCAACTTGCGATTGTGAAGAGCCGGGACCGGTCGCTGAGCGTGGCCGCGCAGGCGTGCGAGAAGGCCTTGGTAGATGGGGCGAAGCGGCTGGGTAAACGCTGAGCGCGTACGATGGTTGCATGGAGCGTCGCGAGATGCGGATTGAGGTGATTGACGAGGCAGACGTACATGTGCTGCGTGCGATGTCGCCGGCTCAAAAGCTGTGGGCTGCGAATCGCATGGTTGTGCAAGCGCGGGCGATGCTTCGGCACCTCGTCACGACGCAGAATCCATCGTGGACGCAGCGCCAAGTCGATGTAGAAGTCACGGAGCGACTGGGAAATGGCAGACCCGCGTGATTGGGGCCCAACTGATCTGATGATCTTTGTGCGTGGGGCAAATCGACCGAGACTATCTCCGCCACTGGGCAACCAACCAGGGCGTTGATGCCGAACTTGCCCAACTTCTTGCCCGCCTCAACCGGTAGTTTGACCGCGTCACCCGCATGGAAACGCGCAAATCCGCCGCTTTGGCGTCACCATAAACAACTTTTATCACGCCCCTTCGCAGCACGCATTCGCCTTGAACCGATATCCCCATATCGTCCTGCAGTAACTCACGCTTTCCCGCTTCTTTGGAGCTTTCGATGACTGCCAATCCCTTTAACTCACGCAAGACACTCTCCACGCAATTCGGCACGTACACCTATTTCAGTCTGCAGACGCTCATCGACCACAAAGTCGGACACGTCGCCAAGCTGCCTTACAGCATCAAGGTCTTGCTTGAGGCGATGCTTCGCAATGTTGATGGATTTATCGTGACCGATGACGACGTCGCGGGCCTTGCGAACTGGAATGCCAAGGCGCCGAACAAGGTCGAGATGCCGTTCATGCCAGGACGGGTGGTTTTGCAGGACTTTACGGGTGTGCCCTGCGTGGTGGACCTCGCGGCGATGCGCGACGCGATGAAGAAACTCGGCGGCGACCCCAACCTCATCAATCCGCTCGTCAAGTGCGACCTGGTCATCGACCACAGCGTGCAAGTTGACGCGTTTGCGAGCAAGAACGCTCTCACCATCAACGGCGACAAAGAATTCGAGCGCAATGGCGAGCGATACAAGTTCCTCAAATGGGGTCAGCAGAGCCTGAACAATTTTTCATGCGTGCCGCCTGCGACGGGCATTGTGCACCAAGTCAACCTCGAGTATCTCGCGAGCGGTGTGCTGACCAAGAAGGTTGGCGGCGAGACGGTCGCGTACCCAGACTCGTGCGTGGGCACCGACAGCCACACCACCATGATCAACGGCCTGGGCGTTGTGGGTTGGGGCGTGGGCGGCATCGAAGCGGAAGCCGTGATGCTGGGCCAACCCATCTACATGCTCACGCCTGATGTGATCGGATTCCGCCTGACTGGCAAACTGCCCGAAGGTGCGACGGCGACGGACCTTGTGCTGACGGTGACGCAGATGCTTCGCAAGAAGGGCGTAGTTGACAAATTCGTCGAGTTCTTCGGCGAAGGTCTTGCAAGCATGAGCGTGCCGGATCGCGCGACTATCGCCAACATGGCTCCTGAATACGGCGCGACGATGGGATTCTTCCCGATCGATGCCGCAACGCTTGATTACATGCGTTTGACTGGTCGCACCGAAGAGCAAATCGCCCTTGTGGAAGCCTATTGCAAAGCCAATGGCCTCTTCTGGACGCCTGCAAGCCCCGAGCCTGAGTTCACGGACATTCTCGAACTGGACATGAGCACGGTGCAGCCCAGCCTGGCTGGCCCCAAGCGCCCACAAGATCGCGTCGAACTCAAGAACGTCAAGGCTGAGTTCTTCAAGAGCATGGCGGCTCCGCTGGGCAACACCAGCTTTGGGATGCCTGCCGACAAGATTTTCGGTGCAACCGGCACTGTGAAGTTCGCAGCGGGTAGTTCGCACGCGCTGGAAGGGCGTGCCTCCGAAAGCAAGATCCACGCACGGCGCGGTTGTCATCGCAGCCATCACAAGCTGCACCAACACCAGCAATCCTGATGTGATGCTCGCGGCTGGCTTGGTGGCTCGCAAGGCTCGCGCGTTGGGCTTGACTCGCAAGCCGTGGGTCAAGACCAGCCTCGCGCCTGGCTCTCGCGTTGTGACCGACTATTACAACAAGGCGAACCTCACCGAAGACCTTGAAGCCTTGGGCTTCCACACGGTGGGTTATGGCTGCACGACGTGCATCGGCAACTCCGGCCCGCTGCCTGATGAAGTTGAAGCCGCCATCAAGGAAGGCGACCTATGCGTTGCGAGCGTCCTCTCGGGCAATCGCAACTTCGAAGGCCGCGTCCACCAAAGCGTGAAGGCGAACTACCTCGCAAGCCCGCCGCTGTGCGTGGCGTATGCGATTGCTGGCAGCGTTGCGATTGACCTTGCAACCGAGCCACTGGGCGTAAGCAAGGACGGCAAGCCGGTTTTCCTGAAGGATATCTGGCCCACGCATGCCGAGGTGCAGGCCATCAAGGCACTCGCCATCAGCAGCGATCAATACAAGACGCAGTACGCGAAAGTCTTCACGGCAAACGAAACGTGGAACAAGGTTCCTGTCAGCAAGAGCGACTTGTACGCGTGGGATGACAAGAGCACGTACATCCAAAATCCGCCGTATTTTGAAGGCATGGGTGAGAAGCCCAGTGCGCCGCGTCCCATTCAAGGTGCTCGCGTGCTTGCGTTCGTGGGCGATAGCGTGACCACTGACCACATCAGCCCCGCGGGCGACATCGCTGAAGCCAGCCCCGCTGGTCAGTACCTCAAGACGCTCGGCGTGCGCAAGGCTGACTTCAATAGCTACGGCAGCCGGCGTGGCAATGATCGCGTGATGACTCGCGGCACGTACGCGAACACCCGCATCAAGAACAATCTCGCGATTGATCCCACGACCAACAAGGTCAAGGAAGGTGGCTGGACCAAGGACATGTCCACCGCTGCCCACGAACGCGGGTTCAATCAGTTCCATGACCTCGCGACCATGACTCCCGCGCAGGCTTTGCAACGCATCAAGAGCTTGGGCATCGCGGAAGACTTGATCGGCGATGAAGCCAACGTCGTGCGCGTTATCAATCTTGCGAAGAACGCAGGCCGGGAAGGGCACGAGACGTTTGTTGAGAGCAACGACCTTGCTCACGCCATCGTCGAGAAACTGGCGATGTCTCCGGTGTATCTCTACGACGCCGCGATGAACTACAAGTCCGACGGCACGCCTCTCATCGTGCTGGCGGGCAAGGACTACGGCATGGGCAGCTCGCGCGACTGGGCAGCAAAGGGCACGCTGCTGCTGGGCTGCCGAGCTGTGATCAGCGAAAGCTTTGAACGCATTCACCGCAGCAACTTGGTGGGCATGGGTGTGTTGCCGCTGTGCTTTGAAGAGGGGCAATCGGCCAAGAGCCTCAAGCTGACTGGTGATGAAAAGTTTGACATTCACCTGAACTTCAGCGCTGATGGCTTGATCGAGCCGCGATGCCACGTTCGCGTCACTGCGACCAAACGCGGCGGCCAGAAAGTCGAGTTCACGACGAGGTGCCGCATCGATACGCCCGTGGAGGCTGAGTACTACCGCAACGGCGGCGTGCTGCAGACGGTGCTGCGGCGGTTGCTGAATGAGAGCAAGAAGAAGGTGGCGGTGGGGGTGTAAGTCACATTCCGGTCTGAAAGCAAGTGAAGAAAGCAGAAGCGGGGCCTTGTCAGGGCCCCGCTTTTTCGTTAGACTGGCCGGAGGATGAGGAGGTGGATCATGCGAGCGGTTGTACGCGTTGTGTTGATGTTGCTGCTGGGCGCGGTGATGGGGGCGTGTCAGCGCGGGTCGTCCTGCGTCGCCGAAGGATCGCAAGTGGCTACACCTGACGGACCGCGTGCGATTGAGACGCTTGAAGTGGGCGACGCGGTGATGGCGAGGATGCCGGATGGATCGATCTCAGCGGCGCGAGTAACGGCGAAGACGTCGCATCGTGTACATGAGCATCTGCGGCTGGTGATGGACGATGGGCGTGTGCTGCGCGTGACGGCGGAGCATCCGGTGGCGACGGAGAATGGAGAGTTTGTTCACGCAGACGAGTTGGGTTTGGAACGCGGACTGATGACGCGCGATGGCGTGACGCGCGTGCAGGAAGTGCGACGCGAAAGCGGCGGGGTAGAAGTCTTTGATCTCAACGTGGAGCCCGGCGAGACTTTCTTCGTCGAAGGTGTGCTCGTGCATAACAAGAGCTATCCCGCACCCCCAAGTTTTGAGGAGTTGTCGGGAACATGGTTGCATGTGGGGGGGCGTGATCAGCCGACGTTTCGCATGGACGTGCGCAAGGATGGGACTTTTACGATGCGTGATGCATGGTCGGGGCAGATTTGGGAAGGAAGGTTGCCTGCAGATGAGAATGGGACGCGACTGGCCTTTTCGGTGTTCCGCACGTCTCGGCCACTGCGAATCGATCTGTCGCGTGGTTCGGGCATGAACGGTTTGCCTCCGCGGATGGATGTATCGATCACGCCTGGAGTTATCACGGGTGAGATTGTTTGGTCATGGGGGAAGCAGCGACATGATGCACTGCACTTGGTGCATGAACACGTATTTCGTCGCGTGCTGGAGTCCACGCGTCCGCCAGATATTGGCAGTAGCGGACGCTGATGGGACGATTAGAGCATGCAGACCATGTGAACCTCGTCGATGAACTCGCCCTCGACGCACAGGCACCCCGGCTCAACGCCCCACGCGACGAAGCCAACGCGTTCATAGACGCGGCGAGCGGCCGGGCTGCGCACGCTCACGCTCAGCCGCAAGCTGTCTACGCCGCGCCACGTCCGTGCCATGCGTTTGGCTTCCTCAATAATCGCCAAGCCGGCACCTCTGCCGCGATGGGTGGGCGTCACATAAACGCTATAGATATCCGCGCGATGCCGGGTCTTTATCGTGCTGTCTCGCATCAGTTCCGCGCAGCCCACCAGTCGCAAGCCAGCGGGCATGTCATCAAACGCTCCGATCAGCGCGTAGTTGTTCGCAGACTCGCCATGACTCACGTTGCGAGCAATTCGAGCAGCATCCAGCCGCGTGTCATCTTCGGGGCTTGCCCCAAATGCCCACGGCGCGTCATCCAGCATCTCGCGCCGTAACGCAACATACATCGCCGCTTCTTCACGCTTCATTGGTCGAACTTGCATGCCGCAATGGTTAGTCACCATCTCGCCGAGCGTCGTGATGCAACGACTTGCACCGCATGCGATCCTCACCGATCATGCCGCATCACCTTGGTCGCCAGGCCCAGCTTTTCCATCGCCACAATCGACAGATACGACACATCAAGCTCGTACCACTTATGCCCATGAGCGGCTGAGCGCGGGTCAGCGTGATGGTTGTTGTGCCATCCCTCGCCGTTTGAAATGAGGGCAACAAGCCAGTTATTACGGCTATTTTCGCCGGTGTCATGGCTCTGGTATCCAAACAAATGCGAAAGCGAATTGACGCTCCACGTAATGTGCCACACCAAAACCGTTCGCAGCAGGACGCCCCAGACGATCATGCTTGCCGTGAGCTTCGCTGCGGCGTTGATGTCACGCGTGATTGCCCATGCCATGCCGAACGTGACTGCCGCGATCATCGCCGCGTGGGCGACGTACACCCACAGCCAGTTGAGTTGTCGCTCAAGCTGCATGTAGAAGCGCTGCTTCATCAAATCGCGTGCGTATCGCTCGTACAGACTCATCGAGTCGGTCGCCGTGTTGCTCACGAGCAGCCAGCCGACATGCCCCCAGAAAAATGCCACAAGGGGCGAGTGCGGATCGGGTTGCTCGTCGGAATGTTGATGATGCTGGCGGTGAATTGCCACCCAGCGCCCGGGTCCTTCCTGCAAACAACAAACGCCAAGCAGTGCGAGTGAGCGCTCAACGAACTTGCTGCACGCAAATCCGCGGTGTGTGAGCAGCCGATGAAAGCCGACGTTGATTCCAAGCGTTCCAAATACATAGAGCCCGAGGAAACACGCGATGACACCTGTCCACGAAAAAAACCAAGGCAACGCGGCCGCAACCGCGAGCAAATGAATCACCACGATGCTTAGCGTGTAGGCCCAGCGGATTCTCAGTTTGTCCTTCGCGGGCGGCGGCGCGACAACTGTCGTTGGAAACGCTAGTCCCTCGCTACCCGCTACAGGCTTGCTCGCATTCGTCTCGCCTGTCGGCTTGTGTTCGATTTCGCTGCTGCTGTGCGTGCTTGTTTGTTTCAATGCGACCATCCTTTGTTCCAAGGTTCACAATGAGATGCTCACAGAACCTCCAGCTCGCTGGCATGCAGCGCGGATCTTCAGCGTATCGCATCCTGCTCGCGAAACGCGGACGTTGTCCAGTAATTTCCGCTCTTGCCATATTGCCAAACAACGCCCCAATCTCGCTGCACACGATCTGCCAACCGCCCGCGTTCAGATTACACTCCGCCATGACCATTTCCTCACTCGCAGTTCTGGGCGCCGGCCAAATGGGTGGCGGCATCGCACAAATCGCCGCTGTCAGCGGTATCAATGTGACTGTCTTCGACGCGTTTCCTGGCGCGATTGCCAAGTGCCAAGGCGTGCACAAGAAAAGCCTGAGCAAGTTCGTCGAGAAAGCCAAGATGACACAGGCGGAGGCCGACGCCGCGCTGGCTCGCATCAAGTTCACCGACAAGCTCGAAGCTCTCGCAGGTGCCGACTGGGTCGTTGAAGCCGTGGTCGAAGATGTGAAGGTGAAGAAGGACCTCTTCACCAAACTCGCCGCGATCTTCCCGAGTGACAACGTCGTTCTCGCGACCAACACCAGCAGCATCAGCATCACCGACATCGCTACCGCTGCGGGCAGCACCGCGCACCGCGTGGTCGGCATGCATTTCTTCAACCCCGTCCCGCTCATGCAGCTCGTTGAAGTCATCCCCGCCGTGCAAACCTCCAAAGACGTCACCGAGCGGACCATCGCCCTCGCAACCAAGATGGGCAAGACGCCGCTCATCGCCAACGATCGTGCGGGCTTCATCAGCAACCGCGTGCTCATGCCGATGATCAACGAAGCCTTCTACGCGTGGATGGAAGGCGTCGCCGAACCGCAAGCCATCGACGGCATCATGAAGCTGGGCTGCAACTTCCCCATGGGCCCGCTGCGCCTCGCCGACTTCATCGGCCTTGACACCTGCGTCCACATCATGAACGTCCTGGCCGAAGGTCTCAACAACGATCGCTACCGCGCCTGCCCGCTGCTCAAACAACTCGTCACCGCAGGCCGACTGGGCGACAAGACCGGCCGCGGCGTGTACGAATATCCCGCGAAGTAAACCCGCCACGAAGCCGCTTTAGCAGGCTGCAACAAGGAAGGGGTGCGCATGTTCCTTCGACTTCTCGCCCGTGCGTTTTCACCGACGCGAGCCTTGCCGCGTGCGGACCGCCGTGAATTCGTTGCTGATGCATCGCGCGCGAGCCATCGGCTCGTCTCCGTGGTTGCCATCGGTCTCGTCGCGTGCTTACTGGGCGTGCTGGTCTTCTATTTCCTCGCTGTTCGCACGCACCGTCGCATCTGGGACACGTACGACGGCATCGCCGACATTTTTGACGACCTGACAGGCGATGATCTGCACGAGTACTACCCGGCAATGCTCGTGGGCCTCGCCGTTTTCGCTTTCGGCTTTGTTGCGAGCATCATCTGGTTCGCATGCCTGCGCTACCGACAAGCCCTCGCCCGCCGCGCTGAGTGTCCACGCTGTCGTCACGGGCTCACGGGTCTCCATGTTGACGGAGCTGGTCTGGTCCGCTGCCCCGAGTGCACCACCACGAAGCACGCAATCGCCGCGTGGAACGAGATATCGACCACAAACGGCAAATCAGAGTTCGCGCCCACCCAGAACCTCACCAGCCCCATCATCACGAAGCAACGCGTCAAACGGCTCGCGATCGCAACTGCGGTTGTAGCGTTCGCCGCTGGTACCTGGTGGGGAGTTCGCGAAGTGACCCTGCGAAAGCAAGCAGCCATCGCGAAGGCAGACGCCATCTCGCTCCGCGAACAGCACAGGAAGTTGCTCGGCGCGATTGCGGCCGACGCGATTCCAGAAACTAACATCTGGACCGCCGTCAATCGCATCGCCGCCGCCCGCGAGCAATCTCGCCAAGCCGCCCAAGCTGCCGCACAGGCCAAGTATCCCGAAGCACAAACGCTCTCGATTTACGAATCGGCCATCTGGGAGCTTGAGCCTTCCGATCCTGCCAACCAACCATCGCCCGACGACTTGCTCACAAAGCAAGCATCCATCGAATGGTTCCAGCAAGCCCGCAAAGAGCCTTGGTTCGCGGAACTCGACACGCTCGCTACGCTCGACACCACACCGATCTGGTTTAGAGAACTCGACGTCGGGGATGTCCCTATTTCGGTCCTATCGACGGTTCGCCATCTCTCACGGCTCAACATCGCGCGTATCCGCACAGCCTCGCTCGCCGACGCCGCGCAACTGCCCCTCTCTCTTCGCAGCAACTTCTCTCTTGCAGGTGGTTTTGACCGTTACAGTCTTTCGATTACCCGCCTTGTAGAGAATGCTGTCCGTTTAAGCACCGCTGAAGCTGTCGTCGCCTCGCTTATGCAGCCTTGGCCCGACTCGACCCTCGCCCAGATGCAATCGGTGTATGAAGCGTCGCCGCCGCATCCCTTCGCGCCCGTCATAGTTAGCGAGGGTTTGTGGATGAAGGCGAGTGTCGCAGTCCACTTCAGCGATGCCGCTCGCGTCAAGCGTGGCGTTCATGAAGTACTCGATGAAGGCGACGGCGATCTGGCACTTGTTCGTTCATTGTGGAACGACCCTACCGATCACGCGGCCGTGCAGCGACTCGGTTCATATACAGAAAACATGCAAGCGGTAGACGTAATGACTCAGGAACTTGAAATTCAGAATTCGTTGACGAGAGCTCAGCGACTCGCGAGCAAACAGCCACTGCCACTTAATGAGAATGAGCTTGTTCTCATTGCACCGCTGCGCCCGTCGCTCTCAATGATCATAGAACAAACCGACGCCGCCGCCGCCCTCCACACCCTCACCATCACCGCCCTCGCGCTCGAACGCCACCACCGCGCCCACGGCACCTATTCCGACGATCTCGCCGCGCTCGTCCCCACCTTCCTCGCGAGCATTCCCATCGACCCAATCGACAACGCCCCGCTGCGCTATCGCGCTGATTCTGCCCGCGCCACGTACACCCTCTGGTCCATCGGCCCCAACGCCATCGACGATGGCGGCGTGACCGCTGCAAACTACACCCCGCGTTCTGCCGCAAGCGTGCCCAACCACGACATCGTTGTGCATTCGCCGAAGCGATGATTGCCCGCACTACCATTGTCATTGCATCCACTTACCACATGCCAGCGCATGAACGACATCGAATCCATCGTCCCCGTCGAAAGCACCCCTGTGAACACTCCCGCGTCCGCGTCGATTCCGCAGTCCACCACCCAGCCCCGCGTCCCCTTCACGCGTCGTCGCTGGCTCACCATCGCGCTCATCAGCTTCATCATCACGCTGCTCGCCGGCGGCCTCATGACTGCCCGCATCCGCACCTTTCTCAAAGCCAACCCGCCCGAGGTCTACGTTTTCCGCAAGGTTGACAAGCGCGAGTTCATCTACGCGGGCCGCCCCGTCACGCTGCTCGACGACAACACCAACCCACAAACGCCCACGCTGGTTCTGAGTTACGGCGCAGCCACGCAGCGCATCCCCGTCACCGTCGCCAACGTAGATCGCCCGCAGCGCAACGCCTTGCCGGGCCTCTTGCCGCACGAAGATTGGCTGCGCGTGCTGCGCATGGCCCGCGTCACAGGCGAAACGCCCAAGAGTTTTCTCGCCAAGCTCGACAAAGGCGAAGTCCCCGACCGTCTGGTCATCGTCGCCCGCATCCCGCGCCCCGGCAGCGACCCGGCAACCTGGGGCAGCGTGTGGAAGAAAGACTGGCAATTCGACTTCTACGAACTTCTGCCCAGCGGCGAAATCGCCAAGTACCCGCGCTTAGCCTACCCAACCACGCGCGGCATGAAAAAGCCCAAAGATGGCGAACTGCACGAAGGCACCTGGGAATACCAAGCCGCCCTGCAAACCATGCCGCAGGCCGGAGCCATCGGCCCCACCCGCAACTTCTTCGGCAACGCCATCGCCGCCGCAAGCTGGACCCTGCCCCTCGCCGCCTTCGCAGGCCTGACCTGCACCTACGCCCTCATCTTCGGCCTCGCGCCAACGCGAAAGACCACCAACGCAGGCAAGAGCTTCCGCGAAGCGTGAAGAGGTTCACCGCGGAGCACGCGGAGAGCGCGGCGGAAGGCAGAGGCATTGGGGACTGGGCACTGGGCATTGGTGAAGACCCCCAGTTCACGCAACCGTGCCAACGGCCGCTGCTTTGAGCGGTCGGTGTGAGCGTCTTCGCCCTCACCGCCCGTTCACGAGAAGACCGATTGCACGCCGCCGAAGATGACGAAGTCGATGTCGTTGAGCAGCTTGGCCAGCACGAGGCTGAGGACGATTATGGCGATGAAGCTGGTGACGAAGCTGTCGGTGGTGGCTTCGCCCACGCCGGCGGCGCCGGGCTTGCAAGTAAAACCTTTCCAGCAACTGACGATGCCGATGGCTCCGCCGAAGAAAACAGCTTTGATGAAGCCGCTCATGATGTCGAACCAGTTGACGAGCTGGGCACTGAAGCGTCCGTAGAGGGCCGGGTCGGCATCGTAGAACTTGGTGATGATGAGCCAGCCGCCGATGACGCCGCAGCCGTTGCTGACGATGGTGAGCAGCGGCACGCTGATGAGGCACGCAAGAAATCGCGGCACCGCGAGCACTCGCACCGGGTCTGAACCCATCGCCCGCATGGCATCGAGTTGTTCGGTGACGCGCATGCTGCCCAGTTCAGCGGTGAGGGCGCAGCCCACGCGGCCTGCGAGCATGACGGCGGCCAGCACCGGGCCGATTTGCTTGACCACGCTGAGGTTGATGACGCCCCCGAGGCGACTTTCCTGGCCGATGGCTTGAAACTGGCGGAAGCCTTCAAAGGCGAGGATCATGCCGATGAACGCGCCGACGATGGCGATGACCGGGACGCTGGTGGTGCCAATGAAAAAGAGCTGGCGGCCGATGCGTTCGCGGCGCGACCACTGGTTGAAGTGGCGGATACCGATGATTGTCTCGTATGCGAACCGCGAAAACTGGCCGAAATTGACCACGCGCTGCAGGATGCGGCTGCCAAGCTGGGCGATGGGCACGGTGACGGCATTGGCGGGCACGGTTTGTTCGAAGATGCTCACGATCAGAGCGTAGTGGGGGAGTGGGGGCGTTGGTGTGTGCGGTGCGGGGCGGCACTGGGACCAGCAAAGGGGTGTGCGGCGTGGGAAGAGGGGCTGCAAGAATTTGTTTGGCGATTGCCGAACCGTTCGCTGTTGCCGCCGGTCTAATGTGCGGAGAACCAAGTGCCAGCTCGTGAAGCAACAATGTCTGATGAAACGCTGCTTGCCCGCTTTGCGAAGGGTGATGATGCGGCATTGGCAGAGTTGGCGGGGCGTTACGAGTCCAGTTTGATCGGACTGGCGGCGGGGTTGCTCGATGGCAGGCTTGATCTGGCGCACGATGCCGTGCAGGAATCGTGGATGCGGGTCATCAAGTACGCCAAGAGCTTTGAAGGTCGCAGCAGCTTCCGTACGTGGATGTATCGCATCGTGATCAATCGTTGCAAAGACCTGCGTGATCGGCGGGCGAAGGAGCCGCTCGCGGATGAATCGCCGCCGAAGATTGATGAATCGCCGCTGCGGCTGGTTGCGGAGCATGCGTTGCAGCAGGATGTGCGTGCGGCAATTGGCTTGTTGCCTCCGGCCACGCGTTTGTTGCTGCTGCTGTGCTATCACCAAGGTTTGACGCATACGCAAGCCGCGCAGGTTTTGGATATTCCCCTGGGCACGCTCAAGTCTCGCCTCGCAGCCGCGCTCGCGCAGCTGCGTGAATCGCTTCGCGACAAAGAAACGGATCACGATACCAACGCTCATACGCCATGAACGCTTCCAACTTACATCCTGATGCGATAGAGCAAGCTCTTGCGGACTTGTCCAAGCCCGTGCAAGCCTCCGCTGATGCGTCTGTCGCCTTGTGGCACGCCGCGTTGCGTGCTTCGCGTGCATCTGCGACACCGCCGCGCCGGTCGGTGTTCACGCGAGAGATCCGTCTGCCTCAGCTTGCGACTATTGCGGCTTGTTTACTGCTTTTTCTACTGGCTTCGGCGATCATTCTGCCTTCGCTCGGCAAAGCTCGCAGTTCGGCTCGCGTTGCGACGTCGGCTCAGGTCGCGAGTGATGGACTCGTGATGGAACGAACAAGTCCGATGCAGCTGAAGATGATGGAAGGCCGGCCCCCGCCGGCTTCGACCGCCCCTGTCTCTTCGCCCGCGATTGATCTCTCGCCCGCGCAGTCTCCTTCGCTGACGCCCGCCCCCGCCCGCCAAGTCGTGCACAAGGCCGCCATCGACCTTCGCGTCACCGACGTCCGCGGCACCTTCGCGAAGATCACGCTTCTGCCCAACGAAGCAACCGGCGAGTACATCGAAACCTCGTCGCTCACGGGCGAAGAACCCAATATCGCCGCAAGTCTCACCCTGCGAGTCGCCGCGTCGCGACTCAGCGAGACACTCAACGCGCTGCGCACGCTGGGCACCGTCATCAGCGAGTCCGCAACGGGCCAAGACATCACCGACACCGTGATGGACCTTGAAGCTCGCCTGCGCAACGAAGAGCGCATCGAGCGCGAAGTGCTCGCGCTGCTCGACAAGCGCGCCGACTCGCCGCTGAGCGAAGTCCTGACTGTTCGCACGCAACTCAACGACATTCGTGCCCGCATCGAGGCCATCAAAGCCCAGCGCGAACGTGCCGGCCGCATGGTCGCTCTTGCAACCATCGTCATCAATCTTCGCGGCCAGGCCCAGCCGCTGCCCGTCGCCGAGGACTCCGGCATCGCCGATTACTTCATCAAATCTGTCAGCGACGCGTGGCAAACCTCGCTTCGCACTCTTAGCGATACAGCCGCCTTCCTCATTCGTACATTCCTCGGAGGCCTGGTCTGGTGGCTCTTGCTGGGGCTGCTTGCCCTTGGCCTGTGGCGTCTCATCCGCCGCTTGGTCCGTGCCCAGTCTCGCGAAGCCGCACCCACCGAATGACCTCTGCCAGCCTACCTTCCAGTCCCCATGACTCCCCCCGCTAGGTTTGGGTTTGTTTCCCCTCTGCCTCCTCGGCACGGATCGACGCTGCGCATCGCGAGTGTTGCCACGCGCGTTGTCGAGTTTGTGCTGCGTGCGGGCAGCGTTTTCAGTCTCCTTGCCGCGTCCGCAGGCCTCACCAGCATCCTTTCCGGCTGTGCCACCGCGTCGTCACCGCTCTCGCGAGAAAGCGAACGCCAGCTCAAACAGAGCATCGCTGAAGCTGCTGCACGCGAACTTGCGGACGCTGCTGAGCAGCCCAAGAGTGTGGTGACAACGCGCGAAGAAGGCGTGACGAGCCTTGATATTCGGCCTGACATTCTGCAAGAACTGCAAGGCATGGCTGGGCCGCGAAGTTACGAGCTTGATGACCCGCGTTTGGGCCTTGACCTGACTGGTCGGAATGTGCGCACAGTGAGCGTGAGCCTTGAGCGCGTGCTGCGCAGCGTGGTGACCAACAACCTCGCGGTGCAGTTTGCTCGCATCGGTCCTGCTCTTGCAGAGAGCCAACTGGTCGCCGCCGAAGCCGCCTTTGACTGGACCTTTTTCAGCAACCTCAACTACACCAATACCGACTCGCCACAAGCGAGTGCGACCAGTTTGGTGACAAATCAAAGTCAGACGGTGCAGACCCAAGCTGGTCTGCGCCGCCAACTCATCGGCGGCGGGCGATTTACGTTGCAGACTGACTTGCAATACATCGATACCGCAACTGCTGGAATCACGCCCAACCCTGCCAACAACGCTGGCATTACCGCGCAGTGGGATCAGCCGCTGCTGCGCAACTTTGGCAGCGACGTCACGCAAGCCGAAATCCGCCTCGCTCGCAACGATCAACGCGAACGCGTGCAGTTGCTCAAGCGCGACTTGATTCGCACCAGCACTGACGCCGAACGCGCATACTGGCAGCTCGTCCGCAGCGTTGCGGATCTCAAAGTCCTTCAACGTCTCGTCAAACGCGGCGAAGAAGTCCGCGATCAGGTCAAAGCTCGCGCGATGGTGGATGCCAACGCCGCGCAAATCGCCGACGCAACCGCCCGCGTGGAACGGCGCAAGGCCGACGTGCTGCGCGCGCAAACCCAGGTCCGCCTGCTGAGCGATCAACTTAAGACCTTCATGAATGATCCGGATATCCCGCCGGGCTCCGAACTCGTGCTGTTGCCGGTTGAAGACGCGGTTGATGAGCCTATTAAGTTCAGTCTGCTTGAAAGTCTGCGTACAGCGATGCAGAATCGGCCCGAAGTCCAGCAGGCGATTCTGAGCATTGACGATTCGAGTATTCGTCAAACGGTCGCGGACAATCAGCGCTTGCCTGATTTGTCGATGCGCCTGCAAACACGCTTCGCTGGCCTCGATAACGAACCTCTGCGCGCTTACGAAGATGCTCTCGGCGGCAACTTCATCGATTATCTCGCAGGTCTGAACTTCGAAATGCCCATCGGCAACCGCCGCGCCGAAGCCCAGTTCCGCCAGCGCCGCCTCGAACGCATGCAGAGCGTGCTCAGCTATCGCAACACGGTGCAGCAAGTTGTTGGCGAAGTCAAGACCGCGCTCAATCGTCTCACGCTCAATTACAGCCTGATTGAGCAAGTGAAAACGAGTCGTACTGCCGCCACTGAAAACCTTCGCGTGCTGCTCGTCGAGAAAGAACAAGGCGGCGGCTTCACCGTCGAACGCCTCGACATCGAACTTAACCGCCAAGAGAGCCTCGCCGCGTCCGAGCGCGAAGAAAACGAAGCTCTCGCCGAGTACAACATCGCCATCGCCGAGTTGTTCCAGGCCATGGGCACGACGCTCGAGCGTAATAACGTCGAGTTTGTTGTGCCGGGTGGCGACGAGCCTCGCGAACCTTGAGACATGCCGTAGGCCCGGCGTGCCGCCGGGCACATGTCTTGCACACAAAGCCGCTGCTTATCGCTTGCTCTTCAGCCAGGCGTGCAGCTTCTTCGCATCCCAAGTGTTGATGCACATGTCCGCCGTCAGCCAGCCCCGTCGAGCGGTCATGACGCCAAACCGCAGGTTGTCATAATCGCTCGGCGCGTGTACATCGCAATCAATTGCAATCACGCAGCCAGCGTTGACGGCCTGCCGCACATGCGTGTCTCGCAAGTCCAGCCGCATCCAGTGCGCATTGATCTCCATCGCCACGTTGTGCTGCTTCGCCGCCGCAAAAAGCCGGGCCATGTCGGGAGACAACCCTCCGCGCCGCATGACCAGTCGCCCGGTGGGGTGCCCCAGAATATGCACCAGCGGATGTTCGATTGCCTTCAATAGTCGCTTGGTGGCAGCTTCGGTGTCTTGCGTCAGCGCCGCGTGCGGACTCGCAACCACCACATCCAACTGCGCCAACAAGTCATCCTTGTAATCCAGCGACCCATCCGCCAAAATGTCAACCTCGCTGCCTGCCAGCACCGTGATACCCAATTCCTTGTGCAGCTTCGCATGCACGCTATGCACGTCATCAATGTGCTTGCGCAAGCGATCAGGCTTCAGCCCGCCGGCGATCGTACTGCTCTGGCTGTGATCCGTCACAGCGATCGTGTGGAACCCGCGAGCATGTGCCATGCGCGCGAGTTGCTCGATTGTCATGGCTCCATCGCTTGCCGTCGTGTGCGCGTGCAACTCAGCTTTGATATCTGCGAGTTCAATCAATCGCGTTGGTTGCTTGACATCAAACTCCCCGCGATCTTCACGCTGCTCTGGCTGCGGGAACGCGACTTTCAGTGCCGCGTAAATCCCCTCTTCATCTGCACCAGCAACCGCCTTGGGCAAGTCCGTTCCATCCTCCACCTTGCCCTTGGTGTGATGCTTCTTCCAAATCGCGTCGTCAAACAGGCCCCACTCGTTGAGTGTCAGCCCCTGGTCTTGAGCGAGCGCTCGCAGCCGCACGTTGTGATCCTTGCTGCCTGTGAAGTACTGCATCGCCGCCCCAAAGCTCCGTAAGGGCACCACGCGCACATCGGTCTGAATCGTCGGGCCTTTGCTGTGGGCTGTTGTCGCACCGGAGTTTTCCGCTTGCTCATCCCCGCCCCATCGCGTGCCGCCCGCATCCACCAACACGCGCAAACTCGCACGCGTCACGCCCGCCGAGATCACTTGCGTAACGCCAGCCATTTTGCAAGCCATCGCGATCAGCGCTTCGGCATCAGCTTCCTTGCCCTCCTTGAGCGCGACCAAGATATCCAGATCCCCAACGGTCTCCTTCCCGCGCCGCATGCTCCCCGCGGGCTCAATTCGCGCCACACTGCCGTGTTTCTTCAGTTCCCCAATCACGCGCTGCGCAACCGTCCACGCAGGCCCAATCCAATGCCGCTGCGCCGTCTCCGCCGCCATCGCCATCGCTTCATTGATCTTCGCAATCGCCTTGTCCCCCATCCTCGGCAGCGTTTTCAGCGACCCATCCGCAATCGCGGCTTTCAACTTCGCGAAGCTATCAATTCCCAGGATCTGCCACATCGCGCGCGCTGTTTTTGGCCCAAGCCCTGGCAACGCCAAAATCTCGCGCACGCCCACCGGCACCTTCGCCGACAACTCCTCGTACTCCGCAATCGTCCCCGTCCGCACACATTCAATGATCTTGTCCGCCGTCTTGGGACCAATCCCGTCGATCGCCAGCAAAGCCTCGCGACTGTTCGCAAGCACCGCGACATCTTCCGCCAACCCAGCGACGGCACGCGACGCCCTATTGTGGGCATTCACGCGGAACCCATCTTCACCCAACAACTCCATCATCTGCGCAATTGCTTCCAGCTTCCCGGCCACCTGTTCATTGGTGCTCATGCCCAAGCGTAGTGCGAATTGTGGAATCTCCCCACGACAGGCCGATACATCTTCAATGGCTCCGCCACGCATCGCCACGCTGACGACCACGCTTCCCGATTCGCAAATCGAAGCCAAGCCCACACGCGTCCTGGTTCCCGCAAAATCAAGCGCACGCGTCGTTGAAGTCTTGGCTCCAGACGCGTGGCGCACAACGCGACTTCTGATCCGTCCAATCCTGCTGTCAGACCGCGAAAAAGTCGTCGCGCTGCTCGCTTCAAATCGCGCGTACCTCGCCCAAGGTCTCAACGTCCACGAACCCGCCGAGACCGACCTCGCCTGCTTCGAACGTCTCCTCAACAGCACCCGCTCGGGTGAAGCCACGGGGCTTTGCGTTCGCCGTGTTTGCACACTTCACGACGGTACCGTCGTGGGCATGGTTCACTTGATGGGAATGCAACTGGGCCTGACTCCACGTGCCGACGCTGGCTGGTGGATCGCTCACCAATTTGCGGGTAACGGCCTTGCAACCGAAGCCGTCACGGCTCTTGCAACGTTTGCTCTCGCTGATCGACCCAAAGGCTTGGGTCTTGTTCACATTGAGGCTGAGATTACGCAAGCCAACATCGCAAGCCAACGCGTCGCTGCCGCAGCGGGATTCGCGAAACTCGATAACACAACTTCAAGCATCCAAGTCAACAGCCGCTGGCTGACGCACACCATCTGGCGACGCACGGTGTAAGCTATGCCGCCTCTCCGAGGCGGCAGTAAAAAAGTACCTCGCACAACGCAAAAAACGCTACAAGTATTCGCGCATAGCGAACGAGAGGCCTTTCACTCATGCCTGATCCCTATTTTCCTAGTGCCTACTCCCTTATCATTCCGTATGACCTACTTCGCCTCGCGCACCGATAATCTCTTCACCCAGCTCCGCACCGACGGCCTCTGGAAGGAACTCCAAACGATCCAAGGTCCGATGGACGCCGAAATCACGCTGATTCGCAATGGCAAGCCGCAGAAGGTTCTTTGCTTTTGCTCAAACAATTACTTGGGCCTCGCGAACCATCCGGAAGTTGTCGAAGCTGGCACCAAAGCTCTGCGAGATTACGGCGCGGGGACTGCGAGTGTCCGTTTCATCTGCGGCACATTCAGCCCGCACTGGGAACTCGAACGCACCATCGCTCGCTACATGGGCACGCAAGCAAGCTATTCGTTCGTGAGCGCATGGACCGCCAACGAAGCAGTTTTCCCCACGCTTTGCGAGCCAGGCGACATCATCATCAGCGATGAACTCAATCACGCCTGCATCATCGACAGCATTCGGCTCGCGACCACGATCAAGAAAGGCATCCACAAAGCTGTTTATCGCAACAACGTGCTTGAAGGCGAGAAGTCATTGCGAGCCGCATTGCAAGCCGCTCGCGAGAACAAGGATGTGACGGGCCAGATCTGGGTCGTGACCGACGGCGTCTTCAGCATGGAGGGTTCCATCGCTGATCTGCCCGCGATGCGAAAACTGTGTGATGAGTACAACGCGATGCTTGTCGTCGACGACAGCCACGGCCACGGCGTGATGGGCGCACTCGGTCGCGGCACGCACGAGCACTGGGGCCTCATCGATGGCGGCACAAGCAGTGGCCGCATTGACATTTTCACCGGCACGCTCGGCAAAGCCCTCGGCGGCGGCGCGGGCGGCTTTGTCGCGGCCAGCCAACAAGTCATCGACCTGCTCATCCAACGCGGCCGGCCCACGCTGTTTAGTAATGCGCTGCCCGTCACCATCGCCGCGAGTGCGCAGAAGGCTATCGAGATCACAATGCGCGAGCCCCAGCGCGTGCAACGCCTCAAAGACAACGTGAAGTATGCCCGCGAAAAACTCAAAACGGGCGGCTTCGATGTGCTGCCTAGCCCGACCGCCATCTGCCCCATCATCGTGCACGACACGGCGAAAGCCATCGCGATGAGCAAACGCCTGCTGGACCTTGGCATCTTCGTCATAGGCTTTGGCTATCCGGTCGTCGCCGAAGGCCACGCGAGACTGCGCTGCCAGATTTCAGCCGCGCACACGACACAGCACATTGATGCGTTGGTGGGTGCGTTGAAGAAGCTGTGAATATCGGTACGCAGATGTGACGCGGGGCTTCGTGTACCACCTACGCAACTAACCACCCCTAGGGACTTTGCGGGTTTTCGTCACCGTCCTGCAACCTCGATTGTGCCTCGGGCGATACCTATATTTGAATAACCATGAGCATCGCCCACAGCAACGCGGTCAATCCACTCGGCCATCCCGAGAATCTACCCACCAACCCCGCATGGAAGCGCGGCAAGGGAAAGCGTCCCAGCGAAATGCTGCCTGACGCGACGCTTGTCAAGTGGCTGCGCGACATGTATCTCATTCGCGAGTTCGAGAACCGCACCGCGCAGGCGTACCAAGCCGCGAAGATCGGCGGGTTCTGCCACTTGTACATCGGCCAAGAGGCCGCCGCGGTGGGCACCATTCAATCGCTTGAGCACGATGACCCAATCGTCACTGCGTATCGCGATCACGGCCACGCGCTGGCTCGCGGCATGAGCGTTGAAGCGTGCATGGCCGAGATGTACGGCAAGATCACTGGCTGCGCCAAAGGCAAGGGCGGCAGCATGCACATGTTCGACAAGCCCAACTGGCTCTTTGGTGGCCACGGCATCGTCGGCGCGCAGACGCCCCTGGGCACCGGCCTTGCTTTCGCATCGCGCTATGAGTGGGAAGTGATGAAGCGCAGCGTGACGGGCGGCCCCGCGAAGAAGAAGGTTTCACTCGCGTACTTGGGCGATGGCGCACTCAACCAAGGGGCGTTGCACGAAGCGATGAACCTTGCTGGTTTGTGGAACATTCCGGTGATTTACGTCGTTGAAAACAACGGCTACAGCATGGGCACGGCGATTCATCGCGGCACCACGATGTCGGAAGATCTCACGAAGAAGGCCGACGCATACGGCATTCTCGGCGCGATCATCGACGGCTTTGATGTCATCGATTGCTACGACCACTTCAAGCCCATCGTTGATTGGTGCCGGGAAAATCAGAAGCCGGCGTTTGTTGATCTCAAGACGTATCGGTACCTGGGCCACTCGATGAGCGATCCGCAGAAGTACCGCACGAAGGAAGAAGTCGAGCAGTTCAAGGGCAAGGACTCCATTGATCGTCTTGCGTCGCATCTCATGACGGAACGCAAGAAGGCTGATGGCTCGTTTGTTCTCAGCGAGCAGGCGTTCATGCAGTTGCAGACGGACGTGAAGGAAGAAGTGCGGCATGGCATTGAACTTGCCGAAGCCGCGCCGGTGCCTGATCTGAGCGAGTTGTACACGGATGTGCTGCTGAATCCGATGCCGAACATGAGCCCGATGGGCGAGTACACGCACGGGGTCAAGAACCCGCTGCTGTGAGCGAGTCGGCAAGAGTGTGAAACTGACACCGACGCGAGTTATCGCGTCGGTTTTTCGTTGGCGGGGGTAAATGTCACCGATTTGCAGAAAAAATGAGAGAACTCTGTCTGAATTTCGCGCCGATCTCGCTATTGGTAATGGAGGGAGGTTCCTTTTTGGAATCTTCTAAACGTGTACGCCTGCGTTGGCCTGCTCGCGGACTTTCCGCACGCTTGAGCGGCCTACACGCACGCAGGCGTGCTGGAGGGAAACCGGCCCGACGCGGAAGCGCGGGCCGGTTCTTTTTTTCGATCCTGCGATTTGCAATGTTCAGGCGGCGCGAGCGAGCGAGCGAAACCGAGACTTGTGCGGGATGTCGCAGCCGCCTGCAGCGATCTGCGAAACAGCCGTCCAAGTTCGCTCGCTTGCTCGCCCCGCCTGCGTTGCGGAGCGAGGGTGTTTGTGTGGACATGTTCAAACGCGATTAGTCGAGGGTTTCACCAAGCCAGCGAACGCGGTCGTTGTCGCAACTGGTTTTCACGCGCAGATCAACATTGATCGTGCGACCCTTGCACCAGCTCGGGCCATCGTGGGCTTCGTAGATGATTTCCTTGTCGCATGAGCGCACTTCGCAGAGTGAAGGTCGCCAGTTGCTGCCGCCTGCACGGACGCGCAGCGAGAGGCTGTCGATGTCGGGGAGGTTGCCTTTGCCGCAGGGTGTGAGGCGAATGCGCGTGTGGACTTCGCCATCTTCGCGCCAGAGCGTGAGTTCGACGTTGACACGTTTGCCGCTGAGTTCGATTTCGCTGCGCAGCACGAGCGGGCAGCCGCGATCGTCATCCTCATCCTCGTCGTGGCGCGGGCGATGATCTTGGTAGCGCGGGCGCGAGGTTTCGCAGCCGCGGTCGGCGGTGTGCAGACTTGCGCGATCATTCAGGTGTGCGATGGGAGCGGCGTGACAATGTCGATGGGCGCAGCCTGCGAGGGTCAAGAACGCAGCGATACCAAGGGCCGCGCGAGCGGCTTTGAACCGGAACATAACGAGAATCCTGTGAACGCATGTGCGCTTCATGGTGCGCGGCGGGCGTTCGTGACGTAACGAGCGGCCCGCACACACGGCATGCGCTCGACGCCGCGGCGGAGAGTGAGACGCGGTTCTCAAATGGTGGTTCCGCAGTTCTTACTGCGAAAAACAGGGCTTATCGCAGAACTGTGGATTCTTCGAGAAACATGCTGTAACTCGGCAGGCCGCCGAGTTCTTCGCGTTGCAGTCTTGCAATACGACCAAAGAGCGTGACTTGCATGCGTGGTGAGAAAATGGTTTTTCCATCGTCAATGGTCTCGGCGATGAGTACGTAGCCGCCGCCAACGACGCTGGGGTTGTTGATCCAGCAGCGCAGTTCGAGTTTGTCGAAGGCGGGTTTGACTTCTTCGATGGTGACTTTCCAGCCTTCGTCGGGCAGCCAGTAATTTTGCCACAACGAGGCAGCATCAGCGCGGGCGGCGTCGTCGCGAGCGGTGACGAAGTTGAACATTATGCTGTCGGGCAAGACGCCTTGCGAGAGTTGCAAGGCGTCACGCGGGAGTGTGCCGGGTTGGGGGTTGACGGGGGCGAAGAGTTCTTCAGGCGGGAGTTTGCCGGTGCGAGTGAAGTACGCGTCGACCGCGAAGAAAGCGATGACGGCGATTGTCATGAGGAGGATGAAGATGGCGGGAGCGCGGGACATGGGGAAGTGACGAAGTGACGCAGTGACGGAGTGAAGAGGTGGGGGTTACTCGGGTGGGAGGGGTTGCATGTTGAAGTATTTGCGAATCATTGCTCGGCCGGCGTAGATGGCGGGGGTGAGGGCGAGGGAGATGACGAACTTCAAGATATAGCCGGTGGCGGCGGTTTTGAGGACGGCATCGAAGGGCATCGGTTCGGCACCGGCTCCGCCTCCTACGCGGCGGAAGAGGCTGAAGGCGAGATACGTCACGACGAAACTGTCGAGCATTTGACTGACAACCGTGCTGCCGGTGGCGCGCAGCCAGACGTACTTTGTTCCCGTCAGGCGTTTGATCCAGCCGAAGAGTGTGATGTCGGCGAGTGAACCAATGAGGAAGGCAGTCATGGATGCGAGGTACATGCCGGCAGAGGAGCCGAGGATTTGATTGAAGGCTTGTTGGCTGACGTTGAAAGGTGCGTCGAGATATGGCATGCTTTGAGCGATGCGGATGACGGCGAAGACCAGCAGGCCCATGACGAAACTGATGATGGCAACGCGGCGAGCAGCTTTGGAGCCGTAGTACTCGTTGATGAGATCGGTGATGAGAAACGTGATGGGAAAGGTGAGCATGCCAGCGGTGTGCTCAACTTTGAACGAGCCCAGGTCGTAAGAAAAAAGTTTGACGCCTATGACGTTGGCGATGACCAGACACGCGACGCTCGCGGACGTGAGCCACGTGAAGAGGTTGGCTTGACGCGAGAGGTACTGGGATTCGAGGTGGGCCATGATTTGAATTCGCTTGGAATAGAAACTGGGATGTGAGGATATGAACGGGCGCGGCGGATAGGCGAATACATGCGTTGCCGCCTGTTTTGCGTGGTTACGAGTTTGCTTGGGGGTCAGAGGCCTTATGATTTGCCATGCCCCAGACCACGCTGAATGTCGCGACGACCGAGTTTGAACGCAAAGATCGATGCAGCGATTTGCCGCACAGGCCGCGGGTGCTTTTGGGCAAGATGGGTTTGGATGGACATGATCGCGGCGTGAAGGTGATTGCGCGGGCGCTGCGAGACAGCGGCGTGCACGTGATTTATTCGGGGCTGTGGCAGACGCCGCGGAGCTTGGCGATTTCGGCGCGTGATGAAGACTGCGATGTGATCTGCGCGAGCATGATGAGCAACAGCCACCTGGTGCTGGGGCCCAAGTTGGTGGATGAACTGAAGAAATTGGGGCGAGCAGATTTGCCGGTGTATATGGGTGGGATTTTGCCGCAGGATGATGTGACGAAGTTGCTGGAGTACGGTGTTGCGCGGTGCTTTACAACCGGCACGGGGCTCATTGACATTGTGGAAGCGGTGCGCGGCGCGACTAAGCAGCGAGCGGCGAGTGTGGCGGCTTCAACGAAGGCGGCGCAACTGGCGCGTGACATCTCGCTCATGCATGACGGCAAGCCGCTGCGGGCTGGCGTGAAAAAGCGTCGGCCTGCTCGCGTGATTGGCGTGACCGGTTCGCCTGGAGCGGGCAAGAGCACGTTGGTTGCGCAGATGGTGGGGGAGTTTGCCAGGACCAAGGGTGCGTCGGGGACGGGTGCGGTGCCGACTGGCGGCGCGGGGCGATGTGCGGTAATTGCGTTTGATCCGATGAGTCCCATTACAGGCGGTGCTCTCCTGGGAGATCGGCTGCGCGTGGACTTCAACAACTTGGATGAAGCGATTTACTACCGCAGTTTGAGCATTCGTGGCGAGGATTATCACGCGCTGCCGGAGATCATCGAGTTGATCGGCGGTGCCTTTGAGGGCGAGGAGCGAGTGGACACGGTGTTTGTCGAGACGGTGGGCGCGGGGCAGAATGAGACGCAGATTCGTTCGTTTGTCGATGTGACTGCGGTGGTGCTGACGCCTGGCATGGGCGACGCGGTGCAGATGGATAAGGCCGGCATTCTGGAAATCGCGGATGTGTTTGTTGCGAACAAGGCTGACCATCCTGGTGAAAATGAACTGATTCGCGATTTGCGAGACATCGCGGGCAGGCGGGCGATTATCGAGACGGTGGCAACGCGTGGGCAGGGTGTGCCGGAGCTGTTGGCGGTGCTGCGCGGGTGAATGGGCGTGCGTTGGCATGCAGCGAGTAGCATGTTGCGTGCGGGCAACGCGTCCCTACGCTTGTTGCGAATGCTCAACATGCGGCGACGTGTGCGGGGTGTCCTTGCGGGCCGCAGGCTGCGAAACGCGAGTTGTTTCACTCCGGCATGGACGTTGCACCGGGCACTGCTGCCATGTCAAACTTCAAAGTTGTGTTGTCTCTAAGCGGCGTTGCTGCGTTGTCGGCTGTGCTTATCGGCTGTGCGGCCAAGCCCGTGCCGCAGCGGTCGGCGGGTGCGTGGGTGGGTGATGAAGGCGCCAGCAGCGCAGTGGTCTTCGCATCGCCTGATGTCATCGCAGCCTCGGGCTCGCGGCAGATTGCGCAGAGCGACTGGCGCGATGATTCGCTGAATATTCGACCGGTTCAATCGGCGTATGACCAGGCTGCGTGGCCTGATGCTCGGCGGCCATCGCTTGATCGCCCGCGGCGGATTTACTTTTACAACCAGAGCAACACGTACACGTACTTTCGCGCCGAAGGCGTGAGAGTGCAGAGTGAACGAGGCTATCTGTTTCCGTGACGAAGCAGTGACGAAGTAACGAAGTGACGAAGTAATGGCAATCGAATTGCTATGAATCCGTCGCTTCGTTACTTCGTCACTTCTCCCAAAAGAAACCGCCGCCCGGACTGTCAAGTCGGGGCGGCGTTGTCTCTCTCGTCAGATGAAGGCGCGCTTAGTCGAAGAGCGCGGTGGTTTGCGGGGGTTCGAGGTTGCGAAGGACGAGGGTGGTTTCGATGCGGAAGTTGCTGGCGGTGCGGTGGCGCTCGGCGAAGAAGAAGCGCAGGTCGTAGGTTTCGCCGTTTTGCAGCCAGCTCAAGCGGTCCATTTCAATGGTCTGGCTGGTGGCGCCGTGCGTGCCGCCGATATCGATCACCAGTTTGCCGTCGACGAAGACGAAAACGTCATCGTCGCCTGTGAAGGTGAAGCGGTTTCCGGCGCCAGCTTGGTACGTGAACTCGGTGTTGAGTTCATACGTGAAGTGGTAGTTCGTATTGGCGTGACCGCTGCCGCCGGAGTTGCCGAACAGATCGTTGTTGATCGGGAAGAAGCCGTTGCGGCTGCAGAAGGTCTCATCGTTCTTGTCGTCGAAGATGTAGACGTTGCTGCCCTGAGTGCGTTTGAGAGTGATGGGAATCTGCTTGGACAGATTGATGCCCGGCACGTCGCGGTACCACTGGTTGAACGACGCCTCGCCGGCAAGGCTGTTGCTCGTGCCGGAAGCCACCGAGCGAGCGACATCGCCAGAGCGCGACGCGATGTAGGGCTTCTGCAGGATGGGGCGATTCGACGCGTCCCGAGCCATGGAGTTGACACGCCGGCCCGTGCTGTTGAATACGGGCTTCTTGTCCACACCCAGTTCGTCCTTCGTGATCTCCTGGAAGTTGCCGTGCGAGAAGCCGCTCGCGCCGCTGCGTTCAAAGTCGGGGTGACCGCCGCTCGCGTTGCGCTCCCGGAAGTCGCGCACGACGCCGTTGAGTTGAATGCTCGTGGGCAGCGAGTTGACATCGACCTGATTCGTCGAGCCGCCGGCGGATGAGATCTGCGCGCCGGCGGTAGTCGCGAGTAGACCCACAAGACTCAGAGCCAGGAAACATGTGACCTTCATACAGAGACTCCTTGCAATCGCGTCAGCCAACCCTGACGCGCCATGCGACTCGATGGTGACTCTTCAAATCTGCGGTTCATCTCCCGCCCATGCAAGCGGATGCTGTTAATTTCCCCCCGTTCGCGACGACTGTGCCGTTCGTAAGGCCTGCGCCGCCCCTGGCCTCACGTGGCGCAATGAAGAACGCCCGGGCGGTCAACGCGACCAACCCGGGCGTGGAACAACATGCTGAAGAGGGAGATCGATTCCCTCTGCCCTGTTCAGTCAAACAGAGCGCTGGTCACGGGCGGCTCGACCGCGCGGAACTGAATCGTGGTTTCCATGCGGAAGTTGCTTTCATTGGTGCGACGTTCGGCGTGGAAGATCTTGAAGCGGTAATTACTGCCGTCTTCCAAGTAGCCAAGATCGTTGAGGTTCACGGTTTGCTCGCGGCGGGGGTGCAGGCCGCCCAAGTCGATGACCAGCTTGCCATTGATGAAGACCCAGACGTCATCGTCGCCGCTGAAGGTGAAGACTTGATTGTCTTGGGCTTGATAGACGAAGTCGGCTTCGAGCTGGGTGGTGAAGTGGAAGTTCTTGCCCCAGTTGCCGTAGTTGCCGAAGAGTTCGCCGTTGATGGGGAAGAAGCCGCCGCGTGAGGCCCATGGTTGCTGCGTCGCCGAATCAAAGACGTAGCGCGACGAGTTGGCCTGGCGCACGAGGATAATGTCAACCAAGCGGCTGGCGTTGAGGCCTGGGATGTCGTTGTACCAGCCGCGGAAACTTTGCGCACTGATAACTTGGCGGTTGTTCTGATTGTTGAACGAGCCAGCGCGGTGGCCGCGGTCTGCGCGGAAGTTGCGAGGATTGATGGGGCGGTTCTGGCTGTCGCGCCATTCAACGCCGATGTGTTTGCCGATGCCGCCGTTGCGGAGTACGGGCTTGCCGTCTTCTCCCAAGGTGTCGCTGACGAGATCAACCGTGGCGTTGCTGCCGCCGAAGGTTTGGAAGTCGGGGTGGCCGTTGGAGTTTTCGGCTGCGCGCAAGTCGCGGATAGTGGCTTGGAGAGTGATGGTTGCGGGCAGCGCCGGGGGCTGGGGGGGGGGCTGGGCGGGCGTGGGGGTTGCGACGGAGCTACCGACGGAGCTACCGGGGGTGTCCGTGCGGACTGTGGCCGTTGGAGTGGAATGTGCGTTTGCTGCTGAGCACGCCATGCCTGCGACGAGCAGCAGAAGACCGACTTTGTGCTTGCCATATTTCATAAAGAGACTCCTCGTTTCCCGCTCGCCTGCACCCGTTCGCGGGCGGCAGCAGTCCAATGCATCCGGATTGGATGCGAGAACTCGATAAGCATGCGAAATGCATCGGCGGGGTGCAAGCGGCTGGCGAAGAAGAGTCTGGCTTGCGGTCGGGTTGTAGGGACTGCTTGGAATGTGCTGGCGATTTGCAACTTCTTCGGTCCTTGCAGTCCGCAACTGGTACGCTCCGATATATGATCGAGAACCGTGGCACATGGCTGTCACGGCACAATGCACGTTCCAATGGACTGGTCAATTGCCGGCGTCGCCGGCTAGCTCACGGAAGGGCTACGCATGGACACCTTTGTCATCGAGGGCGGTCACCGCCTGTACGGTCGAGTTCGCATCAACGGCAGCAAAAACGCTGCACTGCCCATGCTGGCGGTGTGTTTGCTGACGGATCAGCCGGTGATTCTGCGCGATGTGCCGAATCTGGCGGATATCAAGAACATGCTTCGGCTGCTGGGCGAACTGGGAGTGGTGCGGACGGATGCGCCGGGCGAAGCGTGTGACGCTGCATTTACGAATGGCACGATCGGTCTGCAAGTGACGGACCCGAGCGCGAGCCACGCGCGGTATGACATTGTGCGGACGATGCGGGCGAGCATCTGCACGCTGGGGCCCATGCTGGCGCGCCGCGGGTTTGCGAGAATTAGCTTGCCGGGCGGGTGCTCGATTGGTGATAGACCTGTGGACCTGCATCTGCGTGGGCTGCGCGCACTGGGTGCGCAGATTACGTTGACCGAGGGCGACATCATCGCGAAGGTTCCCAGCGGCGGGCTGGTGGGCACGACGATTTTCTTGGGCGGAGCTTTTGGCAGCACGGTGCTGGGTACGGCCAACGTGATGTGTGCAGCCGCACTCGCCAAGGGCACGACGGTGATTGAGCAGGCAGCGTGTGAACCTGAGATCGTGGACTTGGCGAACTTGCTCAATGCGATGGGCGCGAAGATTTATGGCGCGGGTGGGCCAAGGCTCATCATCGAAGGTGTGGAGCAACTGGGCGGCGCGGATCACACGGTGATTCCCGATCGCATCGAGGCGGGCACGTTCATGATGGCCGCGGCGATGACCAATGGCGATCTGATTTTGGATAATTGCCCGATGGATGCGTTGCTGGCGAGCACGTTTGTGCTGAACATGGCTGGCGTGCACGTGCAGCCGGTTGCGGGCGCGAAAGCGTTGAGTGCGGGGAGTGTGCCGACGAACGCGAGCGCGAACGGCAACACGAATGGCGGCGGCATGAGCAGCGCGATGGCCCGGCATCGTCAGAGTTTGCTGACTGCGATTTCAGGTTCGGCCGATGGGCATCTGATCAAGGATGGCGATGCAATGCGGCGCAGCGTGCGCGTGACGTGCGAGCGCGTGCTCAAGCCCGTTGAAGTGACGACGCAGCCGCATCCGGGCTATCCGACGGATTTGCAAGCGCAACTGGTTTCGATGCTGTGCTTGGCGGATGGGAACAGCGTGGTGACGGAGCGGATTTTCCCCGATCGCTTCCTGCACGTCGCAGAACTGCTGCGCATGGGCGCGAAGATTGCACGCGTGGGCAGCACGGTGGTGATTACGGGCGTGAAGAGCCTGAAGGGCGCGCCGGTGATGGCCAGTGACTTGCGTGCGAGCGCGGGCCTGGTGCTTGCAGGCTTGGCCGCAGAAGGCACGACGATTGTGAACCGCATCTATCACCTTGATCGCGGCTATGAGCGGTTTGAAGATCGGCTGCGGATGCTGGGCGCGAACATTCAGCGTGTGGATGAGAAGGAACTGGCGGCGCAAGAGGCGTGAGCAAGTTTCTGCAAGTGAGGAATTGAGAAACGCCGTGCGATGAGCACGGCGTTTTCTTTTGGGGCAATCGTTCGTTGCATTCATCGTCTGCGGCGCATCGTGATGACGCTCGCAGCCGCGAGTGCGGCGATAGTTCCTGGTCCGGGCACGATGTACGACGCACCTTCAACTGTGAATCCAGTGCGCCAGGAACCGAAGTCGAAATTGTTTGATTGCCAAGTTATAAAGCGAGTGTCGTCGCTGCTGCCCACACCGCCCGCGCGGGCTTGTGAGCCGGGTGCGATCGTGAAGGTTCCGCCCGTGAATCGATCCGCCTGCGAGCCGCTGAAGGTGTATGCCCCGCGGAAGAGCACGAGATTCTGCGTTCCTGCAACGTGGTAGGTGTTGACAAGCCCCGTCACCGGATTCGTTTGCGATTGCTGGTTGCTGAGGACTCCGCGATTGATCGCGTTGATGCTGTCGACGGTCGCGCCGGAGGCGTCGAGTGTGGGTGCGGGCCAGTTTGTGACGGAACTGCCTGCGACTCGGAGGTACGAACCGGGCGGCGCGCCAGCCTGTGGCGAGTCGCCGCCGTGGCGGAACGTCGTCAAGGTGTTGAAACTTGACGATTGCATCGCCGTGCCGCCGAAGACCACGCGGCCGTATGAGGGGAGAGCGTAGCCATCATTGCCTTCTGCTGCGGACAGCATGGAGTTGGCGATGGCGCTGCCCTGCTGTCCACCGTTGCGCCATGGACCGATGGTGTCAACCCCGCCGAGGTTGTTCGTGTTGTCAGCGGCTATGAAGATCGGCTGATACGTGACGCTTCCTAACGCGAAGACTCTCGTATTGGCACCTGTGTATGACACGACCACACGCCATTGCACCGTGGCGCCGGGTCGGTAGAACAGAGATGACGACCATGATGAGCCGGCCCAAACCTGCACGGACAGACGTGCGGCGTTCGGTTCGTTGACCTGCGCGTTCGCGCCTGCGGCGCTGAAGAGCGACGTGGCGAGTGAGAGTGAAGTGATGAGTGAGCGTGAACGCATTGCAGACTCCGGGTTGGGTTATGGACGACGACGCCGCGCCGCGGCCAGCAGCAGGAGGGAGAATGAAGCGAGCGCAGTTGGTGACGGAACGACGACGATGCTGGCGTCGGTGAATGCGACTTGGGTGCGGATTGTGGTGCCGAATTGGGAGGCCTGCCAGCTCATGGATCGTTCATCATCGGGCGAATTGATGCCGCCTGAACGCGGCAGACTGCCGGGGGCAATCGAGAGGGCGATAGTGCGAAGGTCTTGGGCGTCGCTAAGCAGGATTGCGCCGCGGAAGATGACCAGGTTTTGGGTGCCGGCGATGTGGAGAGAATTGGCGAGATCAGTGACAGGGTTCACTGCGGCAGCTTGGTTTGAGGCAACGCCGCGGTTGATGCTGTTGAGCGCGTTTGCGTCAACGTTTATAACTACTGTGGCAGGAGGCCAACTGATGACAGATGAACCTGCAACACGCAGCCATGATCCGGCGGGGGCGAGGTTTTGTGGCGTGCCGCCGCCGTGGCGGAAGGTGGTAAGGGCATTTTGATTCGTGGTGTTCATGGAGGAGCCGCCGAAGGCGACACGGCCATAGCTGGGGAGGGGGCCGCCTGATTCGCCCTCGGCGGCGGAGAGAATACCAGTTTCGCCGGTGATGTTGGAGGGTTGACGCCACACGCCCAGGTCATCTCGCGTGCCGATGGTGTTGTCGTTGTCGATGTTGCTGAACGTCGGTTGGTAGAGGACGCTGCCCAACGCGAAGACGTTGGTGTTGGTGCCGGTGTAGGAGACGCGGACGCGCCACTCGACGCGGGTGTTGGGCGTGACGTTGGTGCTGGACGTCCACGCGTTCGCGGTTGTGTCGAAGACTTGAAGCTCGATGCGGGAGGCGTTGGGCTCGATGGGCGTTTGCGCGTGCGCGAGCGTTGCGAGGCCGGTGAGTGCGATGAGCGAACTGATCAAGTGGCGAGTGAACATGGGCGTTCCTTTCTTTTTCTTTAGCGGCGGCGGAGGAGGGTGATGCCGAACGCGGCAGCGGCGAGGCCGAGCGTGGCGGGAGTGGGGATGACGATGGTGGCGGGTTCGACGAGTACGACCGATTGGAGCGTGGTGCCGATTTGGGAGGTCTGCCATGTCATATAGAAAATGGGCGGTGTGCCTTCGGGCGTGCTGGAGCCGCCGAGGCGCTGCAGTGACTCTTGCGGGATATTGATTGTGATGTTGCTGGTGCGGTCGGTATCGGTGCTGAGGAGCAACGCGCCGCGGAAGACGACGAGGTTTTGGGTGCCGGCGATGTGCCATGTGTTGGCAAGGCCCGTGACGGGATTGACGGCGGCCTGCTGATTGGCGAAAACACCGCGATTGCCGAAGGAACCGACCGGGAAGTCGCCGGGCTGCGGCCACTGGGGCCAGATGTTTTCGCTGATGCCAGCAACACGCAGCCACGAGCCTGGCGGCGTGAAAGGACGTGGGAAGTCGCCGCCATGACGCCATGTGGTGATTGTGTTTTCGTTTGTGGCGTTGGCTGTAGAACCGCCGTACACGACTCGGCCATAACTATCGAGGGGTGCGCCGCTTTCACCTTCGGCAGCCGAGAGCATGCTGTTGGGGATGCCGTTGCCTTGATTACCGCCGTTGCGCCAGGGGGCGAGATCGTCGAGGTTGGGGCCGGTGTTGTCGATGTTGCTGAAGGTGGGTTGGTAGAGCAGGCCTCCGAGGGCGTAAACGTTGGTGTTGGTGCCGGTGTAGGAGACACGGACGCGCCATTCGACGCGCGAGCCGGGGGCGGCGTTGATGGTGTTGGTCCACGCGTTGAGGGCGGGATCGAAGACTTGGAGTTCGACGCGGCTTGCTGGCTGCGCAGTGGCGATGTTCGCGAAGGCGGCGACGAGAACGAGTGCAGAGGCAGTGGTGATGGGTTTCATGGTTGGAACTCCGGTGTGTGCGTGCGTGACTGGTCAGATTGCGGCGTGCGGCGACGGCGGGCTGCGGTGAGAAGCAGGCCAGCGATGACGGCGGTGGTTGTGGGTGCGGGGACGACTTGGATGGTGGCGGGGAGGGTTTGGACGCCGACTTGGGTTGTGGTGCCGAAGTTGTTGATTTGCCAAGTCATGAAGCGTGTGTCATTCGGCGAGTTGACAGCGCCGATCCGTTGCTGGGTTCCGGCAGCACTGCTGAGATCAATGGTGCGAGCCGTTGCAAGGTCGCTGAGTTGGAGAGCGCCGCGGAAGATGATCAGGTTTTGGGTGCCTGAGACGTGTAAGGTATTATTTCCGCCTACCGGATTCGTGATCCCTGTTTGGTTCGCGAAGATTCCGCGATTGATGTTGTTGAGATTGGGGGCAGTTGCTTCGGCTTGCGAGAGTGTCGGAAGAGGCCAAGTGATGACACTGTTACCAGCAAGGCGCCGCCACGAACCTGTCGGGGCGTTGTTGCTGGCGAAATCGCCGCCGTGGCGGTGGGTTGTGATGGCGTTTAGGCTAGTAGTACTTGAGGCGGTGTCGCCGTAGACGACCCGGCCGTATGAAGTGAGCGAGTTGCCGGATTGACCGTCGGATGCGGAAAGCATGCTGTTGGCGATGGTGCTTCCTTGGTTCCCGTTGTTCCGCCAGGGCAAAGTCTGATCGATCCCGCCGTCGCTCGCCGTGTTGTCGATGTTGCTGAAGGTGGGTTGGTAGGTGATGCCGCCAAGGGCGAAGACGTTGGTGTTGGTGCCGGTGTAGGAGACGATGAAGCGGAACTCGATGCGAGACGCGGGCGCGACTGTCAACGCGTTGCCCCATGCGTTTGTCGCGGGGTTGAAGACTTGGGCTTCGAGTCGGCCGGCGAGTGGTTCGGCGAGTTGGGCGTGGGCGGTGGTGCCAGCGAGCAGTGCGGTGAGGAGGGCGAGGGACGCGACGTTGCGGTGTGATCGCAGGGGAATCATGCGTTGCTCCTTGGTCCGTGGCGGCGGGTGCGCGTGGTGAACGCGAGACTGGTTGTTGCGAGAAACAACACGGTGTTCGGTGCGGGGATGACTTGGATGGAGGCGGGGAGGGTTTCGACGCCGACTTGGGTAGTAGAACCGAAGATGTTGATTTGCCAAAACATGAAGCGCGTGTCATCAGGGGAGTTGGCGCCGCCGATGCGCTGTTGAGTACCAGCAGCACTGTCGAGATGGATAGTGCGAGCGGTTGAAAGGTCGCTGAGTTGGAGAGCGCCGCGGAAGATGACGAGGTTTTGGGTGCCCGCGACATGGAACGGATTTGGAGGAATACTCAGAGGAACCTGAAGTGCCTGCTGATTGGCGTAGATTCCGCGATTGATGTTGTTGAGGTTTGTCGACGTTGCTTGCGCTTGCGAGAGTGTGGCGAGTGGCCAACTAGTGACGCTGCTGCCAGCCAGACGAAGCCAAGAACCTGTTGGCGCGTTGTTGGTTGCGAAGTCGCCGCCGTGGCGGTGGGTCGTGATTGTGTTTTGACTCGCACTGTTGGCGGCGACACCGCCAAATACCACGCGGCCGTAGGAAGGGAGTGGGCTGCCCGTCTGACCCTCACTCGCGGTGAGCATGCTCGTGTTGTTGGCAATGCCGTTGCCTTGATTGCCGTTGTTTCGCCAAGGCAACGTTTGATCGATGCTGCCGTCGGCGGCGGTGTTGTCGATATTGCTGAAAGTGGGTTGGTAGGTGATGCCGCCGAGGGCGAAGACGTTGGTGTTGGTACCGGTGTAGGAGACGATGAAGCGGAACTCGATGCGGGAGGCGGGGGCGACTGTGAGCGCGTTGCCCCAGGTGTTCGTTGCGGGGTTGAAGACTTGGGCTTCGAGTCGGCCAGCAAGTGGTTCGGCGAGTTGGGCGTGGGCGGTTGTGCCCGCGAGCAGTGCGAGAACGAGTGCGGAATGGACTCGATGCGAGAACGAACTGCGCATGTGCGCCCCCTTCGCGATAGACCGGAACCCGGGCCGACGCGGCGCGCGGCGATGCGCGGGGCGGTCCGATACCAGAGCATGCCACACGATGGCGGGCTTGCCAGCAAAGTTGTCGATTTTTTCGCCGCGGCGGGGAAGTGCATCGCTGGCGGGGCGAAACGACTGGACGGACGCGGGTGAGCGGCTACGATGTCGGCCCAACTCGGTTGGGAATTTGGAGTCGGGCTTGTAGCTCAGTTGGTAGAGCGCACCCCTGATAAGGGTGAGGTCGGCAGTTCGAGTCTGCCCAGGCCCATTGACGGAAGAACCGGCCTTTGATGGCCGGTTTTTTTGTTTGTTGAAGTTGGGATTGTCTGGCGGGGAGAGCGACCCGGACATTTTCCGACCGTTCGGTTGATGCCGGGCGGCGTGACGTATCATCTCTGCTTGCGCGGACATCGTTTCGCGCGTGGTTGTCGCGGTGCAATGGAGAGTCTTATGCGCATTGACGTTGTCGGTCGTCAGTTTGAGATCACGGATGCGATTCGGCAGTACGCCGAGCAGAAGACAGGGAAGTTGACCAAGTATTACGACGGCGTGCAGTTGATCACGGTCACGATCAAGCAGGTGAGCAAGCACCATCACACGATGGAGTATGACGTGGAGTTGGTGCTCGATGTTGAGAAGCACGATGATTTTGTGAGTCATGCGACGGGCGCGGATCCGTATGCGGCTATCGACTTGGTGTCGGAAAAGGGTGAGCGGCAGCTTCGCGAGTTCAAGGATCGGCTCAAGAGCCACTAACGCATGTTGGTCCGGGGACAAGTGAGAATCACGCGATGCTGAAACTCTCAGAACTTGTGCTGGAAGGTGCGATTGTGCCGCAGTTGGGCGCATCGGATCGTGATGGCGTGGTGCGCGAGTTGGTATCGACGTTGGCGAAGGCGGGGGCGTTCGCGGCGAGTTTGGAGCCGGAGATTCTGGCGCGAACGATGGAGCGCGAGCGCAAGGCGACGACCGGGTTTGGGCGGGGCGTTGCCGTGCCGCATGTGAAGCATGCGGGCATCACGAAGATGGCGGCGGCGATTGGGCTGACGCAGCGCGGGTTGGATTTTTCGAGTTTGGATAAGCAGCCGGTCTACTTCGTGTTTTTGCTGGCAAGTCCGGAGGACAGGCCGGAAGATCACCTGCGGGCGATGGAGGTGATATTCAAGAACCTCAACAAGGAAAGTTTCCGTCGGCACCTGCGGCAGTGCACGACGGTGGAGGAGGTTCGCGAGATGCTGCAGGATTCGGATGCGCAGCACTTGATTGTTTGAGGACTGGTTGACGGGATGTTGAGTTGATGGATTGAAGTTGTCGCGATGCCCACCACTGTTCATGCCACTGTTGTCAATCGGTTGGGCCTGCATGCCAGGCCGGCGATGGCATTTGTGGATTTGGCTACGACGTTTGGGTGCAATGTGCTGATCCGGCGCGAAGATACTGAGGTGGATGGGAAATCAATCATGCAGGTGATGATGCTGGCAGCGGGGCAGGGGAGTGTGCTGGAGATTGTGACTGACGGCGTGGATGAGGCGAAGGCGGCTGAGGCGCTGAAAAAGTTGGTTGATGGCGGGTTTGACGAAGAGTGATGCGACGAGTGATGGGCGAGTGTGACAGGCAAATTGGCGAAAGCATTGCATGACTGCGAGCAACGTGAAAAGTGCGGCGACACAGGCGTCAGGCCCGACAACTGTTGTTGTGCCGGTTGATCCGGCGGTGCTTGCGCTGCTGCGATGCCCGGCGACGAAAGAGACGCTGCGTGAGATGGTGAAGGCGGATGGAACTCGCGCGTTAGTGAATGAGAGCGGGACGTGTGAGTATGCGTTCGTGCGGGGGATTGCGGTATTGGTGGCGAAGCAGTCGTAATGGGCGGCAGTGAGGGATACAAAGATGTGAGCGCATGAAAAAACCCGCGGTTATCGCGGGTTTGCAGTCGTGAGTCCTGAAGAGTTAGCCCTTCTTCTTGGTGGTCTTCTTCGCAGCCTTCTTGGCAGCGGGCTTCTTGGTAGCCTTTTTCGCGGCGGTTTTCTTCTTGGCAGCCTTCTTCGCGGGCTTCTTGGCAGTTGCTTCGGCCTTCATTTCGGCGGCGGAGTTCTTCTTGATGTCCATGCTGTGGGCGCGTTCGAAGGTTTGGATGTCCTTGAAGCTACCGTCCGCGGCGCGCACGGCGTAGAGTTTTTTACCTGCTGAGCTGCGGTGAGTGGTCCGTTTGGCCATGTCGTCAATTCCTTGTGCCTGCGAGCAGGCGAGTCTGCGGCGGTGGGTCGCACATGCGACCTCAAGCACGCCATGTCGAATAATCTATCGGATAGTCACGAACTTTGCAAGCATCTTTCTGTGCTTTGCTCCCTCGGGCGCGTGAGGGCATGTGAGGCCGAGCACGTCACGACATCCGGGTAAAGATTTCTTTTGCAGGATTGTGTGCAATGTCGGTGGAACGATGCACCGCGACCGAGCATCGAATCGAAGACTATGGACCATATGAACAAGCAAACCAACATCCTTCATCCCACGACGCAAACCTTTGACGCTGAGGTTTTCAAGGCCCAGCAGCCTGTGCTGGTCGATTTCTGGGCGCCGTGGTGCCCGCCTTGCCGGGCTTTGAAGCCGGTGGTGGAGCAATTGGCGGAAGAAATGCAGGGTGAGGCGCTGTTCGCGTTCATCAACGTTGACGAACACCCGGCGTTGGCCGAGGAGTTTGGCGTCTCCTCGATTCCGGCACTGATGATCGTGAACAAGGGTGATGTTGTCGATGCGTGGACGGGCTACGAAGCCAAACCGGCTCTGAAGGCGAGGATGATGGCGGTCGTCGAGAAGTGACGAAGCGATGAAGTCTGTCGATCAGTCGCTGGTTACTTCGAGGAAGCCGTAACGCATCAACTTTGAGAGAAACTTGCCGCTCGCAGCAAGGGCTTGGGCTGGGTCGGCCCGCCTGCGACGGGCCATGGCCGCGATGACATCGGCGGCGGGGCGTGTGCCGGTGAAGTCGCTGAGCAGGTCGATCGCGTTGGAATCAAGGCCTAGGTCGAAGGGGAAGCCGTGCGTGTGGCGCAGGACGCCGCGTTGGATGTCCCAGCCGCCCGATGTGCCCTGTTTCACGCGTTGTTCAAGTTCGACGGTGGACACAAGTTTGAGATGCAGGGCAAGGATGTCGTCCATGCTCGCCGCTTCATGAAAGCGAGCTTCGTTGCCCATGATTGTGAGCAACTGATCGCTTGCGTCGCCTTGCAGCGTGTGGTGGTCGAGTTCTTCAACACGGAAGAAGTTCTCGTTGGACGTTGCGCGCTTGCGCATGATGAGGCAACCCATACTGATGTAGTTGGCGCCGAGCTTCGCGAGTTCGGCGAGCCACGCTTGCTTGTTGTTTGCAGCGCTTGTTTGATGGGCGAAGTCGGCTTCGTTCACCCACTTCTCGGCGTAGGTGTTGGCGTCCTCGGTGTAGAACTTGAGCAGCAGGCAGTCGCAGCCGTTGCGATCAAGCCAGACGTGCGGGCGGACGGGCCAGTCATCTTCGGTCTTGTGGTGCCAATTGAGTGTGATGGATGCACAACCATCGTCGACAAGGTACGCAGGCGTGTTGGCGAGCAGTTCTCGCACAAGGCTGTCGCCTGTGTGTGTGCCACCAAGACAAACCAGGTCGTGCTTTGGAGCGATGACAAACGGCGGGTTGCTGACGATGAGATCAAACTTATTCTGCCGCTCGTTTTGCGAGGCAGTTCGCCCACCAGCGACAGGTTCAAAGAGACTGCCGAGGCGCGTTTCGATGTTGCTAATGCCGTTGAGCAACGCGGCCATCTGCGTCACATCGAGAGATCGCTGCGACACGTCGGTAGCGATGACGCTGTGGGCGTGTTCGGCGGCGCAGAGAGATTGAAAGCCCTGGCCGCAGCCGATGTCGAGGACGCGTTCGGCTTTGCGGCGGATGGTCAACGCAGCGAGCAGACTGGTCGCGAGGCCCACACCCAGCACATGATCGGGCGCGAGGGGTTTGCCGGTGTCGAAGGGTTCCCAGTCGCGCAGCGTGAGGTGCTTGCCGAATGGGATGATGGCGTGGTTGCTGCGGACTTGGTCGCCTTCGCGTGTGAGGAGGTTGGCGGCGACGAGATCGTCGGTAGCGATCGGCGCGATTGCATCAGCGACAGCGTCGGCAGGCACAGCTTGAGCGAGGAAAAAGAGACGGACGAGTGTGCTTGTGGGCGAGTTGTCGGCGGTTTGTGCGAGGGCGTTGGTGCGATCAAGCTTGATGCCCGCGCGGTTGAAGGCACCGAGGGCGCGGAGGGTTTCGCGGGTGTAGAGGCGCTGGGGGAGGAGTTGGGCGAGTTGCGTGATTGGGTGCATGAGGAAGGCTTGCCGCCCGCGGGCGGCCTACTTGGAAACTGCAAACGCGGTTGGGCAGATTCGAACCGCCGACCTGCGGTTTAGGAAACCGCTGCTCTATCCAACTGAGCTACAACCGCAGATGGGCAAGTGTAAGACCTGCGAGCAAGTGTTGAAGCAGCCAAGTATGCGAGGAAACCAAATTTGGCGACTTTCGCTCGCGTACCATGGCGGCTTCGCGGAGTGGCTTGGTTGGCAACTGCGCGGGCTGGAGACTCGAATATGGAAGCCGGTATCGTCGGTTTGCCCAATGTCGGCAAGTCAACACTGTTCAACGCCTTGACGAAGTCGAACATTTTGGCGGCGAATTATCCGTTCGCGACCATTGAGCCCAACGTCGGGGTGGTGCCGATTCCGGATAGTCGGCTGGCGATCATCACGAAGTACATTCCGCCGCAGAAGTTGGTGCCGGCGGTTTTGCGGCTCGTGGATATCGCGGGGATTGTGAAGGGTGCGAGCGAAGGGGAGGGGCTTGGGAACAAGTTCCTAAGTCACATTCGCGAAGTGGATGCGATTATGCAGGTGGTGCGATGCTTTACGAAGGCGCCGGGCGGCGAAGACATTTTGCACGTTTCCGGAAGCGTTGATCCTGTCCGCGACATGGAAATCATCGCGATGGAACTGGTGTTGGCAGACTTGCAGACGGTGGAAGCGGGTCTGGGCAAGGCTGAACGCGCGGCAAAAAGCGGCAAGCCTGAAGACGTGGCGCGGTATGCGGTGCTGAAGGCTCTCAAGCCTGCGCTGGATGCGGGTAAGCCGGCACGCACCGTGAAGTTTGATGAACCTGAACAGCAGAAGCAGCTCAAGCAGTTGGGGCTCATCACCGTGAAGAAAGTTTTGTACGTCATGAACGTGGACGAGGATGACCTTGAGGGAACTGGCCCGATGGCGCAGCAAGTTCGCGCAAAGGCCAAGGAAGAAGGGGCGGAAGTCGTGGCGGTTTGTGCGAAGATCGAGAGCGAGCTTTCGCAGATGGCTGAGAGCGAGCAGCAGGAGATGCTGGAAGCGCTGGGCCTCAAGGAACGCGCGCTGGCGTCGGTAGCGCGGGCGACGTACAAGCTGCTTGGACTGCAAAGCTACTTCACGGCGGGCGAGAAGGAAGTCCGTGCGTGGACGATTCCCATAGGCGCGACGGCTCCGCAGGCGGCGGGCGTGATTCACACCGATTTTGAGAAGGGGTTCATCCGCGCTGAGGTGTACACGGTTGCCGACCTTGAAAAGTTCAAGAATGAAAAGGCAATCAAGGAAGCTGGCAAGCTGCGCGTGGAAGGCAAGGAATACGTCATGCACGATGGTGACGTGTGCCACTTCTTGTTCAACGTGTGATGCACGCGACTGCGTAACCGCGCGAGATTTATTCGCCTTCTTTGGCTTCGGCGACTTCGCCCTCTGGGCTGACTGACTTTTTCTTGCGCACGTTCAGGCGGACGTTGCTTGAATTGGCATTTTTCTTCGGTGCTTTGCCGACCATTTCGGGGTCGATAATACCTTCTTGCATGCGCTTAGTCAGTCGGTCCATCGTGAGTTCGCGCGTGCGTGCGTCGTCGATGGAGGGGAGCGCGTCGCTGTGCGGAACATTCGCAAGGCGGGTTTGGAAAGGCTCCATCATCCAAGCCGTCATGGGTGATGCCGCAGCAACGCTAGGCTGATGAACCACGATGCGCACCGCTGAACCCATCAACACAATGCTGAGCACCGACGAGAAGGCGGCACTTGCGACGAGGCGTCCCGAGTCAAGCACTTTTGCGAGGATTGCAGCTAAACCTGCTGCGACCAGCAGCGAGCCAACGCCCACACAGATGGCGATAAGCAATTCGCTCTTCACATCGGCAGCGACGCCGAGATACGCGTGCAAAACACTCCATGCAAGCAGTGCGAACGCCGGCAGGAGACACCACGCGCTCAGGAAAAATCCTACGGCAGCTTTGCCGACGGGCACGGGGCGGAATGTCATCGGTGCATCGAGGTCTTGGACCTTCTGCGCGACGAACGGATTTGATCACTTCCTCGCGTTGGGGCGGCGAGCCTTCGGACTTTGCAGCACCTTGTCCGTTTTCAGGAGGCAAGGGACGCATGAGGATGGATTCGCCGCGGATCATGGGGAGAGAGAAACCAGATGCTTCACCACCGAAGGTGAGTCTCAATAGAAAACATCGGCGAGGTCGCAAAGCAAGTGGCGGGGAGATCGACAAAAAGGGGTGAAGTCCGTAATTCCAGACGGTTGGAAGGTGTGTGCGGGCGGTTTGCGGACCTTGGTGTGGTGGGACGCAGGAGCGTGCAAGAGGCGGCTACCGTCTCGGAACAAGCAACGTCCGGAATTTGCGAGAAGGTTGTTTCCACGGTGAAATGGAGGGTCTATGTCTCGTCAATCGCTCAGTCAGTTTGTGGCAGCGCACGCAGAGCAGGATCGCAGCCAAGGGCTGTTTGAACTGGAGTCGGATCGCGTGCTGGAGGTAAACCTCAATGGCTTGATCTGGATGAAGATGGGCGCGATGATCGCGTACGTGGGCAACGTCAAGTTCACGCGCGAGGGGCTCCTTGAGCAAGGATTGGGTAACTTGCTGAAGAAGGCGGTATCGGGCGAAGGCACCACGCTGAGCAAAGCCGAGGGCTCGGGCAAGTTGTACATCGCGGACGGTGGCAAGATGATTAACGTTTTGCAGTTGCAGAACGAATCCGTGTTTGTGAACGGCAACGACTTGCTGGCGATTCAAGATGGCTTGACGCGCGACATCACGATGATGCGGAAGATGTCGGCCATTGCAAGCGGCGGACTGTTCAACGTGAAAGTCGCGGGCAGCGGGCTGATTGCGGTGGCAACGCACGGTCGGCCGCTTGCGCTGCGAGTTTCGCCAGGCAAACCGGTCTTCACCGATCCGCAGGCGACGGTGGCGTGGTCGGGAAATTTGCAGCCCGAGTTCAAGACGGATGTGAGCTTCAAGACATTCCTAGGGCGCGGCAGCGGCGAGAGCTTCCAGATGATGTTCCAAGGCGAAGGATTTGTGCTCGTGCAACCCTACGAAGAATTCGTCTACGACACCAACGGCTAACCGACGCCGGACCTGAGGCTCTGCGAAGGTCCGGATGATTGTGGTGCGAGCGCATGATGCCTCCAAAGACCACGGCATCAATCTCGAAGGAAGAGCGTGCACTGCTGAGCAGCGGGCAGATGGCCTCGCGCACGCTCGTCGATATCTTGGTCGTGGATTTTGCAGTACTCATGGAAGCAGTTTCACGCATGCCCGCACATGCGATCGCGCAGCTGCGAGTGGCTGAAGGCGTGAGCACCGATGCAGCCGCCGCGACGGCAATGTGCGCGACGCTCGAGAGTCTGCGTGCGCCGGTACCCAAGGCTTGGAAGCCGGGGGCCAAACTCGGAATCACGCAGCGAATGGCATTGGCTGGCGGGCTGATTGCGAAGCACGACGCCGCGAACGTAGACGCGCTCGCGTCGCACGCCAGCGACACGGTGCGAGGATGGGCGGCATATGCGATCACGCGCGGCGAGCGTTCACCTGAGAAACTTGCAGCGAAAGTGAGATGCATCAAGCCGTTGGCGGCAGACGAACACTCGGGCGTGCGCGAGTGGGCGTGGCTGTCCGTGAGGCCGTTCGTTGACGACGAGCCCGAGAAAGCAATTGCGAGTTTGCTTCCTTGGACGGCGAGCAAAGACGCGAACGTTCGGCGATTTGCGAGTGAAGTGACTCGGCCACGCGGAGTGTGGTGTGGGCACATCAAGTTGTTCAAGGCGAATCCGGCGGCTGGATTGGCGGTGATTGAGCCGCTGAAGGCTGATATGTCGCGATACGTGCAGAACTCAGTGGCGAACTGGTTGAATGATGCAGGGAAGAGTGACGCGATGTTTGTGCGTCAAGTCGTGAAGCGGTGGCAACGCGAGTCGGCGAGTGCGAGTACCGCTTACATCGTGAAGCGGGCGGTTCGATCGTTGTAGCAAAGGTTCGCGAGCCAAGTGCATGCGTGCGCTAGCCAACATCGCCCAAGCCAAAGTACTTGCCGTGAGCTTTCATCAGGCGTTTGCGCAGCAAAGCGTCTTGCGGTGCATCGAGCTTGGGCGTCTTCTCGATCCACGCTTTGGCATCGTGACGAGCGAGCATCAGCAGGTCGCGATCGCGCATGGGTTCAGCGATGCGGAACGGCGGCAGGCCTGATTGCTTGAGCCCAAAAACTTCACCCATGCCGCGGATTTGCAGGTCTTTTTCGGCTAGAACGAAACCATCGTTGGTGCGTTCCATCACGGCGAGTCGTTCGTTGCCTTCGGGGGTGTTGGGATCGCCTATGAGATAGCAAACGGCGGGTTTGTCGCCGCGACCGACGCGGCCGCGAAGCTGGTGAAGCTGCGCGAGGCCGAAACGATCGGCTTGTTCAACGATCATGACGGTAGCGTTAGGAATATCAACGCCAACTTCAATAACGGTGGTTGCAACGACGGCGTCGATCTGCCCGAGACGAAAGCGTTCCATAACGGCGTCGCGCGTCGCGCGTTTCAGATCGCCATGTAGGGCGGCGATGCGCTTGCCTTGCAGGTATTGATCTTCGAGAGCTTTGTGAACGGTGCGCACGTCGATAAGCGGCGTGGAGCCGTTGAGCGGGAATTCGCCTGGCTCGATTGCGGGCACGACGATGAAGCCTTGTTCGCCTTGCTCGATGCGTGCGCGGAGGTCGTCGTACGCGAGTTGGCGTTGGTGGCTCGAAATGAGTTTGGTGACAACGGGCTTGCGACCGGGTGGCAGGCCTGTGATAGTGCTGATGTCAAGATCGCCAAAGAGCGTGAGAGCGAGCGAGCGTGGGATGGGCGTGGCGGTCATGACGATGACGTGCGGGGTGATGCCTTCGTCGGAGGCTTGGGCGCGGAGCGTGGCACGTTGTGAAACGCCGAACCGGTGTTGCTCGTCGATGATGGCGACGGCGAGATTCTTGAACGTGACGCTGTCGGTCAGGAGCGCGTGGGTGCCGATCAAAAGATCGACTTCACCTGCAGAAAGTCGAGAAAGCAAACTCGCGCGGTCTTTGGCAGGTGTGCTGCCTGTGAGAAGTTCGACGCGGACTTTGCTGCTGGCGACCAGGCGCGAGATGGTGGCGAAGTGTTGTTCAGCGAGGATTTCGGTGGGCGCCATCAGGCTGGCTTGATGGCCGCTGGCGATGGCGAGGAGCATGGCGTAGAGGGCGACGATGGTTTTGCCCGCGCCGACGTCGCCTTGGATGAGGCGGTTGGTTGGGACAGACGTTGAAAGATCGCCGATGAGGTCGGCGATGACTTGTTCTTGGCCGCTGGTGAGCGTATACGGAAAGCGAGCGCGGATGCGCTGGTCAATGGCGGAGTTCCACATGAGCTGCGGGCTTTTCGTCGCATCGCGAAGCTGAGCGCGTTTCATGGCGACGCCCAGTTGCAGTAGCAGCAGTTCGTCGTACGCCAGTCGCCGACGTGCGCGGCCGACTTCGTCCATCGCGAAAGGCTGGTGCATCATGCGATACGCGTCGGCGAGCGTGGGCATGTCGCGCTGCGTGCGAAACTCTTGGGCGAAGTGCTCATCGAGCAGCGGCAGAGCTTTGGGCAGAACCTTGGCGATGATCTTCTCGATCTCCGCGCTGTTGATGGCTTCGCTAGCCGGATAAATCGCGCGAATGCGACCGTCGCGCTGAAGGGGCTCTTCCTTGACTGGGTTCATTACTTCCAGTTTGGGGTTGATCATTTGTGTCTGCGGGCCGCGGCGTTGCACTTTGCCTTGCACACGCAGCCGCACGCCCGGTCGCACACGCTCGGCGAGGTACGTGCCGTTGAACCAGGTGACGTCGAGGCGACCGGTGTGGTCGTTAATGACAGCTTCAAGGCGAGAGGAGCGGCCGCGAACCATGCGCACGGCAGAGACGTCGCCGCGGACGCAGCCTATGGAACCTTCGAGCAGGTCGGCGATTGTAGTTTCGCTCTCGAGCGATTCGTGACGCATGGGCAGGTGCGCGACGAGTCGGCCCACGGAGTTGATGCCCAAATTGGAGAGCAAAGCGGCTTGGCGCTCGGTGACGAGGCCAGCATCGAGCAGGTTGGAAGTAAGGGAGATGGGCGGCTTGTCGGGCACTGGCGCATGGTACCGGGTGGGATGTCAAAATGATGAGAGAAGTGGGCAATGCAAAGCGTGCGGAGTTTTGTATGATGTGTGCATGACCAACTCCACTCCGGCACACGGGCAGGCAACTGGGCGGGCAAATCAGCAGGGCGCGGGAACATCAAGCGACATCACGAGCGCGTTGCAAGAGACGCGCGTGTTTGCACCCAAAGACGCGAAGGAGCTTGGTTTTCCGTGTTGGCACATTGCGTCGCTCGCGGAGTACAAGCGGCTGCATGAACGCTCGGTGGCAGACCCGGAAGGGTTTTGGAGTGGCGAAGCTCGGCGGCTGAGCTGGTTTCGCGACTGGGACGACGTGATGAGTTGGAACGCGCCCGACGCGAAATGGTTTATGGGTGGGAAGATCAACGCGTGTTACAACTGCGTTGATCGGCATGTGCAAGCCGGGTTTGGCGATGAGACGGCGATCATCTGGGAAGGTGAGCCTATGGGCGTGCGGACGAGTCACGTTGCGCCCGGCAGCAGTTATGCGAAAGAGCCGGAGATTCGGCGGATTTCGTATCGCGAGTTGCAAGCGAAGGTGAGCCAGTTCGCGAACATGCTCAAGCGACTTGGCGTGCAGAAGGGCGATGTGGTCACGATCTATATGCCCATGATTCCAGAACTCGCGTACGCGATGCTGGCATGTGCGCGAATAGGTGCGCCGCACAGCGTGATTTTCGGTGGTTTCGCACACACCGCGATTTCAGAGCGAGTGCAGGATGCCAACAGCAAGGTGATCATCACCGCTGACGGCGGGTATCGGCGTGGAGAGGTACTGGTGCTGCAGAAGAGCGTGGATGATGCCGTCAATGCGCTCGCAAACCAAGGGCACATCGTCAATCATGTACTTGTGGTGCGGCATACGAGTCATCAGGTGCCCAGCGAGCGATTTGAGAGCGGCGAGACTCCTGCGAACATCAACAACAAAGGAACGAAGTACCACTGGTATGACCAAATGATGCCGCTGGTGACGGATGCATGTCCGTGTGCGGAGATGGAAAGCGAGGACATGCTGTTCTTGCTGTACACCAGCGGCAGCACAGGCAAGCCCAAAGGCATCATGCACACCACGGGCGGATATTTGACGTTTGTGAATACCACGGCGCGGCTGACGTTCAACTTGATTCCGGATAGCGGGCAGTTGTTCTGGTGTTCAGCGGATATTGGCTGGGTCACGGGGCACAGCTATGTGTTGTATGGGCCGTTGATGAATCGGGTGCCGACGTTGATGTATGAGGGAGCACCGAATTTCCCAGCGAATGATCGCTTTTGGGACATCATCGAGCGGCACAAGGTGACACAGTTTTACACCGCGCCAACGGCAATTCGTACGTTTATGAAGTGGGGCGATGACTTGCCTGCGAAGCACAACATGAGCAGCTTGAAGCTGCTGGGCAGCGTTGGCGAGCCGATCAATCCGGAGGCGTGGATTTGGTACAACGAACACATCGGCAAGGGAAATTGTCCGATTGTGGACACGTACTGGCAGACGGAAACGGGCGGGCATGTGGTGACGCCTCTGCCGGGCGCGACGCCCACGAAGCCTGGTAGTTGCACGCTGCCGATGTTGGGCATTGACGCCGCGATTGTGAATGAAGCAGGGCAGGAAATCGGAGCGAACAAGGGCGGGCTGTTTGTCATTCGCAAGCCTTGGCCCGGCATGTTGCGCGGCGTGTATGGCAATCGCGAGCGATTTGTGAGTAGCTACTGGGGACGCATCAAGGACCCGGCGACCGGCGAGCCTTACTACTTCTCGGCGGACGGCGCGCGGCGTGACGAGGACGGATACTTCTGGATTCAAGGACGTATCGATGATGTCATCAAGGTGAGCGGGCACCTGCTGGGCACGATGGAGGTGGAGAGTGCGCTCGTGAGCCACCCGGCGGTTGCCGAAGCGGCGGTAGTGGGTATGCCGCATGAGGTGAAGGGGAATGCGATCTGCGCATTCGTCACGCTACGACCCAACTGGCTGACCAAGAACGGCCGGCAGCCTGATGAGGCACTTCGCAAGGAGCTAACAGCGCACGTGGGCAAGGAAGTGGGGGCGCTGGCAAAGCCTGATCAGATTCGATTTGCCGATGGGCTGCCAAAGACACGGAGCGGAAAGATCATGCGTCGGCTGCTGCGAGATGTGGCGGCGGGGGTGGAGAAGATAACTCAGGACACGACGACGTTGGAGGATTTCAGTGTGGTCAGTAAGTTGCGCGCGGATGAGGAGTAATCCGCATGTGTGAGCCGCTTCACTTGACGGCTTGTGCAATCCACCCGCCCGCAATGATCCAGTCCGGATTCGCTTCATCAAACAGCACAACAGCCTGCCCCGGCGCGACAGCCGTTTGCGGCGTATCGAACGTAACCGCAAACATACCGCTGCGTCCCGAAGGCGTCGCGGCGCTCGTCGCGTCAGGCAGTACGTGAATCGTGGCTGGAACGGCGGGGCTGTTGTAGCGATACTTGGCGTGAACCCGTCGCGGCGTGTCCAGTGGCGGCACGTCAATCAGCCAGTTGGCTTCGCCCACGATGCAACTCGTGCTCTTGAGATCGTCTTCACTGCCGATGGTCACGGTGTTCGTCTTCGCATCTTTGCCCGTCACGTAGATACGGTAACCCAGCGCTACGTTGAGGCCGCGTCGTTGGCCGATCGTGAAGTGGTGCTGGCCTTCGTGTTCGCCCACGACAGTGCCGTCGCGGTCGATGATCTTGCCGGTGCTCGCGTGCGATGCGGCAAGTTCGGGGCGCTTGCGTTCAACGAGGCCCGCGTAATCGTTGTCGGGGACGAAGCAGATTTCCTGGCTATCAGGCTTGTCGAAAACGGGCAAGTTGAACTGCCGCGCGAGCTCTCGCACGTGTGTCTTTTCGAGGCCGCCTATAGGCAAGAGCATCTCAGCGAGGCGTTCGCGCGGCGCGCCGAAGAGCACATAGCTCTGGTCCTTGGAGTGATCGACGCCGCGGTAGAGGCGCGGTGAGCCCGCCGCATCGCGCTCGATGCGGGCGTAGTGACCACTCGCAACGAAGTCCGCACCGATTTGCTTCGCGTACTCGTGAAGCTTGCCGAACTTGAGCCAGTCGTTGCAGCGCACACACGGGTTGGGCGTGCGACCGTTCGCGTATTCATCAACGAAGTAATCGATGATCCGGCCGAAGTCCTTCTTGAAGTTGCAAACGTAGAAAGAAATGCCAAGCTGCGCGGCAACAAGCCGGGCATCAGCCGCGTCGTTGATGGAGCAGCAGCCCTGGTGGCCGATTTTGATGGTTCTCGCCGGCGAACCGTGAGAGCCTGCTTGATCGTCTGCGTTGCTAATCGCACAAGCGTCGTCGTAAGGCATCAACTCATCGAGCGTCTCGCCAGGTGAGCCCAGCCGCATGAAGCAGCCGACGACTTCATAGCCCTCGCGTTGTAGCAATGCCGCAGCGACGGAAGAATCGACGCCGCCTGACATGGCAACAAGAACTTTGGGCTTGGCAATGCTCACCGGCGATTGTAGTGAGCGCGTGTAGCAGATTCTCTGCGTGCGACGCGAATGAGCCAGAATCCCGCGTGTTAGCGGCCTTTTTCGTGTCGCTTGATGTTGGCGTCGGTCGCGCTGCTGGCGTTGTCATCGGCCAGTGCGAGCGGCTCGACATCCGCACGCGGACGCAGAACGTGATTCCCCAGACTGCGTGGACGCTGCGGCGTTTCCGCGGGTTTGCTGAGCGTGGGCATGGGTGCGGCAACGTCAACGCTCGCGTCTGCCGGCAGCGGCATGGAGCGATAGAGCTCGGCCTTTTTCTCGCTGATGGCAACTTGCGAGTCGGCGAAAGCGACCGCGTTCTTGATCGCCCATCGTCCCATGTTGACAAACTGCAACGTGCCCCACGCGAACTGCCCGAGGCAGATGATGAGCAAGCCGAAGCCGATCCAACCGAGCCAAATGCCCGCAAAGACAATGGGGGCAATCTTGGTCATGGGCAACAGGCCCAGAAAAAGGATCATGAGGATGGGGCCTGCGATCATGCCAGCGGCAGCCATGCGAAGGCGCGTGCCCAGGTCGATATCTTGAGCCCACTCCGCAAGCCGAGCCATGTAGATGCCAAGCAGCGCCGGACCGAGAGCACCCGCACTGAGGAAGATGCCGCCCACGACCAAGAGCGACCAACTCGCCGCGCTACGCGTAGGAGCGAGCCCAGGCAGATTGCCGATGGGAATGTTGAACGTCGCTGGATTGTTCATGAAAGCGTTGGTTGCGGTGTTGAAGATGACTTGCGCAACAATGATCAGCGCGATCCCGATGACGAGTGAAAGATGAGCCCAGCGGGCGCCGAAGCGAACGCGGCTCCATTCAGTTTGGGTGTTGATTGATGCTTGCAGGCCCAACTTGCGCGGTGCGGTGATGATCCAAACGCCAGCGGCCCAGCAGAACAAGCCGCAAGCGAGCAGCACGCCCGCGAGCGGAAGATTTGCGATAGCGAAGTAGGCGATGGGAGCAAATGTGAAACTCAGGATGCCGCCAAGTAAGAGCAGCCAGCAACCAGCAACGAATCGCCGCAAGTACTCCATCGGTGCTTGCGTTAGCGTGCCGCCTTCGACGGGACCTTTGGACGCGATGGCAATGATGCTTCCGCACTCAGGGCAGCGTGCAGTGTTCTTGAGTCCTTTGAGCGAGTAGCCACACCGCGAGCAGGTGGCGTTATCGCCCATGCTCTTGGATGTGTTGGACCAGCCGGGGATGTAGAACGAGCCGTGCACGTGAGAGTTATACCGCGCGGCGGCGATTTGCGTTGATAAATGCGGCAAAAAGCGGCGAATTTTCTTGGGCCTACGGTGTCCTATGAATGAAACCGGCGCGAATTCTCGGAACGATTCGCATGGGCACGCACCACCGGGGCAACTGCCTGCGGCGGATGCTGTAAGCAGTGGGGCGAGCAGAGGCAGTCGCCCAAGCGACGCGTATTGGCTCGTCGCGATTCCAATCTGCGCCTTGATGTTCTACCTCGCAACTCGCGGCGGCGTGCGACATGTGCCTGCGTTCGGTGCCGCGACGATCGCCGGGTGCTTGCTCGTCTTGTGTGCGTGCTGGCGGCTGTTTGAGTATTTGCTGTGGCTGCGATTTCCGACGGCCAAGCAGCACACGGTGGCGGCAAAGGTTGCGACGGGTGTGGTGCTGGTGGTGTTTGCGGTGCAAGTGGTGTTGCTCATCGTGAAGTGAGTGAGTGTGTCGAGTGAGTCACGGATGAAGTCAGTCCATGAAAAAGACGACGATGGGTGCGTCGCTCTTTTCAAGAATGTGAGTTCTTTGGCTATCAGCCGTTTGTGCGTGTCAACATCATCGCGACCAATGCACGATGCGTCTACACTCGCGACGCTTACTCATCGCGAAGAATGTGGCAGTACGGTTCCTTGCCTGTTTTCACGTAGTAGTTCTGGTGATAGTCTTCCGCCGTGTAGAACTTCTTTGCAGGTTCAACAGCGGTTGCGATGGGCCGCTTGAACCGCGGGCCGAACTTCAACTTCACGCGTTCGGCAGCGGCTCTTTGTTCCTCGTTGTAGTAGTAAACGACGCTGCGATACTGCGTGCCGATGTCGGGGCCCTGGCGATTGATTTGCGTGGGGTCGTGCAGGCGGAAGAAGACATCGATCACTTGCTCGTAGCTGATCTTCGCTGGGTCGAAAGAAACCTTCACGACTTCCGCATGGCCGGTCGTGTCTGTGCAGATCTGCTTGTACGTGGGGTTATCCACATGGCCGCCCGAGTAGCCACTGACAGCATCGAGAATGCCCGGTTGCTCGGCGAAGATGTGCTCAACGCCCCAGAAGCAGCCGGCGCCGACGAGCGCGACTTCGGTACCGGGCTTCGCATCCATGCTAACGGGAGTTGCGGCTGCATTAGTTGCGGTTGTGGCGTCAGACACGGGCGTGGTTCCTGTTGTTGCGGCTTGCGGGGCCGGCGGAGCGGGAGTGGTGGACGTGGATGCGGCCGGTGTTGTGTTCGATGCCGGCGCTGCCGTTTGGGTTCGCGCAGTGCTGGGAGCCGATTGCGTGGCTGCTGTCGAACTTGGTGCGCTTGGCGTGCTTGGTGCCGCAGAGTTGTTACAGCCCGTGATGCAGGCCGCGAGTGCGAAAAGAGCGACGGTGGAGAGAGTGCGAGTCATATACATGGGTTGCCTTTGCCGTGTTTTCGTTTCACCCGGCAGGCTCGATGCAGTCCGCAGCACGATGTGTTATGTGAGCCAGCGGCCGCCGTCTACGCGGATAACTTGCCCGGTGATGTACGGCGCGTGCAAAGCAAGCCAGCACACAGTCGCAGCGGCATCTGCGGGCTCACCTGCTCTGCCCAGCGGAATACGTCGCAAGTACTTGAGTTGTTCGTCGGCGGAACTTTCATGGCCTTGCGCGGGCCACGCAACCACGCCCGGTGCAACAGCGTTCACACGCACGCGAGGCGCAAGGTCGCGAGCAAGGCAGTACACCAACTCCGTCAACGCGGCCTTACTCATTGTGTACGCTGCAAAATCCTTCCGCGGGCGTGACATCGCATGGATGTCGCCCATCGCGACAATCGCCCCGCCTGCAGGAAGGGAGGAATGTTGCAGGAGCGGTGCGAGCCGAGCAGACAGCAGCAGCGGTACGAGCGCGTTGATCTGGTAATGCTGAAATGCCTCTTCGACTCGCAGTTCATGCAGCGGCGTAGGCGAGTAGATGCTCGCATTGTGCACCAGCACGTCCAGGTGCGGCAGCGTCTGCGCCCATTGCGACGCAGCCGCCTCGACAGATGCCAGATCATTGAGATCAACGCGGTAGCTGGTGGCTTCGCGCCCCAGTGCGTTCACTTCGCGGCACAGACTTGCAGCATCAGCCTCGCTGGTGTTGTACGTAAAGATGATGTCGCATCCAGATCGAGCAAGTTCAAGACAGATCGCGCGACCGACGCGTTTTGCTCCGCCCGTGACGAGCGCGAGTGGCGCTTGCTTGGAACCTTGTCGCGACGCGCCTACTGCAGGCTTGGCTGCTGGTGTTGAAGACGTGACTGCAGCCGACGGAATCGGCGTCCACGTCTTCTCATTGTCTCTATCGCCCGCATCCGCCGAATCATCTTCGAGATCTTTGGCCGATGGCGCTTCAAGGCGACGACCGGCTTCCGCCCACGCATCTCGGCGAGGCTGCGGCGACTGATGCCGCTTGTCGAGCAGCGATTGAATGTGGCGGTCGCGCCGGAGAAACTGGAAGAGCGCGAGCGCACCTAATACCACCACCGCAAGCGCGAGCAGAATGAACAAAACGGTGATGTTGTTCGCATCGGCGATGTTCCCCATGGGCTTGAGCGGTGCGCCGGGGGCACTGGTCGTCGCGGTTGTTTGATCGGTTGATTGCAAGTTCGCATTGTAAGTTCGAGGGGACGCTGGCGTTGAGGCCCACCAGTCAAGTCGATTTCCTCTGGCCGGCGGTTATACTTCGCCCCGCGTCCTTCGCTCTCTGCGGTCGGATGTCGGATTTGGAGTTTTTGCATGCATTTTGACGCACACCAGCCTGTCATCAACGACATTGAGGCGCGGATCGCAACCATCCGCGACTCTCTTTAACTACGACAGCAAGCAAGCTCGTCGCAGAGACCTCGAAGCCCAGATGGGTTCGGACACATTCTGGAACAACCAGAGCGAAGCCAAGAAAATTGTCGCCGAAATCAAGCAACTGAAAGCTCAGGTTGAGCCCGTCGCTATCGCCATGGACGATCTGGAAAATGCCAAGATCGGCTACGAAATGGCCAGGGAAGCGGGCGACAACGACCTGCTCAAGGAAGCCGACGAGACGCTCTTCAAGCTGCAAACGCAGATGGAGAAGATCGAGCTTCAGTCGCTGCTGAACGATCGGCACGACCATCGCAATTGCTTCCTCACGATTTCGGCGGGCGTCGGCGGCACTGAAGCCAACGACTGGGCCGAGATGGTGCTGCGCATGTACATCTTCTACTGCGAGAAGATGGGCTTCAGCATGGAAGAAGTCGATAAGGGCTTTGGTGCCGAAGTCGGCATCGACAGTGTCACGCTGCATATCAAGGGGCCTTACTGCTTCGGCTACTTGAAGTGCGAACGCGGCACCCATCGCCTGGCTCGCGTCAGTCCCTTCAACGCGCAAGGGAAGCGGCAAACCAGCTTCTGCACGGTGGACGTTGTGCCCGAATTTGAAGAGACCGACATTCAGATTCCTGAGAAAGACGTCGTCGTCGAAGCGTTCGTGCGAGCGCGCGGGCCTGGCGGCCAGAACGTCAACAAAGTTGCGTCGGCCGTCCGCGTGCTGCACATTCCAACGGGCATCCAAATCGTCGCAAGTACCTATCGCGACCAGCCCCAGAACAGAGCACAAGCTCTGGCTCTGCTGCAAGCAAAATTGCAGCAAATGGAAGACGAACGCCGCGAAGCCGAAATCGCCAAAGCGAGCGGCGGCAGCCTCGAACTCGGTTGGGGCAGCCAAATTCGCAGCTACGTCTTTTACGACAATCGCGTGAAGGACCATCGCACGAACCACGAAAGTCGCGACTACGAAGCCGTGCTTCGTGGCGAAATTGCAGATTTCATCGATGCTGAACTCAAACGTCGGCGCGCTGAGAAAGAACGCAAATAAACGAAAGCCAAAACGAACGGCAAGGGCGGTACACAGGTAGAAGTGCTGCTGGATGTCTTGTACGTAAGATGAATTCGCATCGCGTGAACTAGGTAGAAACCAGCAGATTTCACGAATTTTCTAACGGTTTTCGGTGAATTCTCGGTGGTATTACTTGCTGTTGCTCGCAAGCCCCGAAAGATACGTTGCTTGATGGGTCCGAGGGGGCCGTATCGGATGCGTCACTTCGCTCGAATGTGTACATGGCCGCGTGCAAACCGGTCGGGTTGTGTCATTTCTCATGCAAGGTTATCGCGTTCCACTGCAACTCTTCATTGACGGCTCGCTCCTGACGAGTGTGGTTGGCTTTGACGGCACGTTGTATCACATGTCCCCCGAGTTGTTGCGGGTCTTAGGGGTCGAAAGTGGACGTATCGACGATGTGCCGGAACGAAACATCGTGCGGCTGATTCCAAATGGGCGAGGACGCGAGCGATTGGCGTATGTTCGACGCGCCATTTCAAACGCGAAGCCGATCGTGTTGCGGAGCGTTGTCAGCGGCGTGCAGTTTGTCTCGCACATGATGCCACTTCCAGATGACAAGACGTTCCCGCAAGCCGTTGCGCTCTTGCTGCACGTGCGAACAGAAGGCGTTCTTGATCGCGAGTCATTCGCGACCAGCGATTATGCTGAAGCCGACTTCAACGACTTTGGCATTCTGGCGAACTTGACCAAGCGCGAGGCTGAAGTGCTCGCGTTGCTGGCCAGCGGCGCCGACGGACCCGAAATTGCGGACAGATTACATCGCTCGACCGAAACGGTGTCGAGCCACCAAAAGTCGCTATACGCGAAACTGAAGTGTGCATCACGGATGCAAGCGATGATGATCGCTCGGCGCGCAGGCTTGAGCCTGCGCGATGTTCCGCGCATTGCCAGCCCCCGCGTTGATAACGACTAGCAATTGAATTGCTTGATGAAACCGATGTGCAAACGCGGCTCATTACCACCGCCGCCGCATTGCTGCCGCGAGTCCAAGCATGGAGAACGCGAGCACGCCAAGTGCGGGAAGCGCGGTAAGGACGCGGATGTGGTCGCTTGCACCGGTGGTGTTGAAACAGAAGTTGACACGGAATTGTGCGGCGTATCCCATTTGCGATGCCGAAATTGCTACTTCTCGGAACCCCAATAGCGAACGTGATGCGTACAACCGACGTATGGGCCACATGCAAGTGAGAACAACCGAGAACGGTTCGGCGGGTGGAGCGTGGCATAAGCCCACGCGAGCCGCGCGGACGGGCGTGAAGGTGCTGTTATGGGGTGCGGTCGCATGCGCAGCGACCTCGTTGACCGTGATGACAGTAGAAGACACGCCCCTTGACGCAGCCAGGCGACGAGAACTCTCGCTCGCACACTTGGCGTTCATGGGTCGCACATTCACGCTGCATGCAGCACTCGCGATGGTCTTCTTCGCTGCAATTGCACTGCTGATGCGCATGCGAGTCGCAGCAACTCTGTGTGGCGTCCTCGCTGTCGGCTTCGCGATGCCCGTGTTGAGTTTGCTCGCGTTTCGCAAGCCCGACGCAAGACCCGTCGACCCATCGCGAGAGTTGCGGATTGTGTCGATGAACGTCTTGCTGACGAATCCGGATGCGCAAGCAGCAATCGCATTCATTCGCGATAAAAACCCCGATGTGATCCTGGTGCAAGAACACACACCCGCCTGGCACAAAGCGATGGCGGATGAGTTTGCCCATGAGTATTCGTTTATCGTGAACGAGATGCGAGGCAACGCGTTTGGCCAAGCCGTCTTCAGCAAGCGTCCGTTCGTGGAAGAACCGGTGAAGTACCTTTCAGCACGCACGCAAGCGACAAGCGATCGCGTGACCGGCGTGATCGGATTGCATGATCCGCAGATTCGCGTAGTGATAGACCTTGCAGGCACGCCAGTTGTCATCCAGAACGTGCACGTTGTCCCTCCCGCAGATGTCTCACTCTTTCGCGAACAGCGAGCGCAAGTCGCCGAATTGGCGGCGATCGCGAAGAGCGAGGACCGCCCACTGGTCATGGCCGGCGATTTCAACGCGACAGCCAACAGCCGGCTGGTGACCAAATTGCTCGACGATGGCATGCGCGATGCAAACGCGGTTGCAGGATCGGGGCTCTCACATACGTGGCCAGATATTGGACCACTGCGGTTTCTGCCCGGCATCCGCATCGACCATGTGCTCACAAGTTCAAACATTCGCGTGCACGAGCACGTGGTTGGTCCAAGCATCGGCAGCGACCATCGTCCCCTGTTCGTATGCATAAGTATGCAGTAAGCTGCCTGTCCTTCGCGTCCCGTTTGCACGGGGTATGAACAACAAACATCGTATTCCAACGGTAAAGCGATTCCTAAGTCACGGTGTTTGGGTACCAAGTTGTTGTGAATAAGTTTCCTTTTGCCTGCATGCGACGAAGTATCCCCTCGCGTCGCTATTTGTGCTGGTGCCCGTCGTGCCAAGGTGACGCGAACTCGGAGAACTTCTGTGTTGAACGTTTCGCGATTGTCTGGCGGCTCGATTTCCCTCGCGGCTCTTGCAGAGAGCGGCGTCATGTTCAGCGTGGTGACAGAGGACGGCACAATCCTCGCGCAGTCGCCCGCAGTCGCCCGCAGTCGCCCGCAGTCGAACGCAATCGCCAACGGCTAGAGCAGACTCCGACAACAGAAATCATCGGACGCAACGTGACCGAAGTCTTCTCGCATGAACTGGCCCAAGAACGCATGGCGATCATCCAGCGATGCCCGACGCATGGCAAGTCGCTGGCGTTTCGCAGCGTGATGTGGGACGAGCAATACATAACCCACGTGCACCCGCTGCGATTGCAAGACGGCAGCGAGCAGCGCGCAATCATCGCAATTCACCATCGAGTCGCAGGCGATCTGGTGTCGGAGTTGTACACCGGATCAGAGTTCTTCGAAGCTGAGTACAACGAGTACAGCTTGCCTGCCGCATTGTCGCCTCGCGAAGTCGAAGTGCTGTCGATGCTCAGGGCAAGGTCAGGACACCGCCGAGATCACCAAAGCCTTGTATCGCTCGACGGAAACGATCATCAGTCATAAAAAGTCGCTCTACGCCAAGCTCCGCTGCGACTCGCACATCGGCGCGGCACTCGTCGCTCGGCGAGCAGGACTGACGAGGCGCGACGCAGAACGTTTCACGCGTGTGAGCATGAACGCAGTTGCATGTCGACGTGAAGCATCACAAGGCAATTGATCGAGTGCGAACAACCGATTGTGCGCAACAGTTTACTTGAGTCGATCAAGTAACTCACTCGCGCCCGCAACACTCAAAAAACTCGCTCTTTCAGCGTATTTCTTCGCGCTCGCGTTGTCGCCCGCGCGTTCAAACCACCGCGCAGCTTCAATCGCTAGCTCGCCGCGATCGCCAAATCGATCGCTCATGGCGGCGTAGAGCGCAGCGGCATCAGCAGGTTTGCGCAAAAGGCCGTAGCACTCACCGATGAGCGGCATGATGCCCGGTTCGAGCCGCTGCGATTCGTCAAGGCCGGCGAGGGCATCAAGAGCTTCTTGAGGCTTAGCAAGCCGCTTGAGCGCGCGGGCTTGCACGAGTCGCCAGAGAACAGAATCAGGCTCGAGTTCGCGAGCTTTCATCGCATGCTGCAGCGCGATATTCGCATCGTTCTCGCGCAGCGAAATCTCCGCAAGCGTGCCCCATGCCACACCCAGATCGCTCTTGAGATGCGTCGCGAGCAGCAGGTTCTTCTTGGCTTCATCGAAGTTGTTCTGCTTCACTTGCACCTGAGCAAGAAAAAGCGGCGCACGCCAATCAGTCTTGTTCTGGGCCTGCGCCGCGCCAAAGTGCTCCCCGGCGCGATCAAGGCGACCGGCTGCACTCGCAGTGCTTCCTGCCGCGAACTCGAGTTCCGCAGTTCGGGGGCCGATGGCAAGAGCTTTTTCGTATTGCTCATACGCCTTGTCGGGCTGTTGCTTGCCAATGAAGACTTCGGCGTACTGCACGTACAGCGCCTGCTCTTCCGCATTCTTCGCGATCGCGCTGCTGAGTAGCGACTCAGCTTTGTCCCACTCGCCGTCACGTTTGAAGGATTGTGCGGCGTTGAGAATGTCATCAAGCTTCTCAGGTTGCTGCGTCACCACAGGCGGCGTCGGCGCGGGAACCACGGGCGTGCTCGCCCGCCGATACACCAACACGCCCATGATCACACCTCCGGCCAGCAACGCCAAAATAATCGCGGCGTGCGAGGCCTTGCCTGCACGAGGCGTAAAAACGAAGATATTGCGTGGGTTTGTCGACATAGTGGTTTGGGCCTGAGATTGTGTTTGCAGCACGCACAGGGTATCGGATGCTTCACCTCGGCAGCTAGAATCGCCCGCTATGAACGCTTCGCCTTCTCCATCTTCTGCGTCCAATCCTGCCGCATCACCCGGCACCGCCCAAGGCCCGACCATGGAACTTGCCAAGGCCTACAAGCCCATCGAGCACGAGCAAGCCGCATGGGATCTTTGGCTCAAAGCCAAGGACTTCGCCGCTGATCCTTCGCAGGTCAAAGCCAACGGCGGAACCAAGGACCCCTACGCCATTGTCATTCCGCCCCCCAACGTGACGGCAGCGTTGCACTTGGGCCACGCACTCAACAACACGTTGCAAGACATCCTCGCACGCATGCACCGCATGAAGGGTTACGAAACCCTCTGGATGCCCGGCACCGACCACGCCGGCATCGCCACGCAAGCGGTGGTGGAAAAGCGCGTGATGAAGGAAGAGAAAAAGCGCAAGACCGACTTCACGCGCGAAGCATTCATCGCGAAAATCCAAGCGTTCAAAGACGAATATGAAGCTGTGATCACGGGCCAGCTCAAAGCCATGGGCTGCTCGTGCGACTGGGACCGCCAGCGCTTCACGATGGACGAGCAATGCGCCACTGCCGTGCGCGAAGCCTTCTTCATCCTCTTCCGCGACGGCCTCATCTACCGCGGCAAACGCCTTGTGAACTGGGACCCCGCGCTGCAAACCGCTGTGGCTGACGATGAGTGCTACGACGAGGAAGTCGATGGCCAGTTCTATTTCCTGAAGTACCCACTCGTCGATTCCGACGAGACGATCACGGTCGCGACCACTCGGCCTGAGACGTATCTGGGCGATACCGCAGTCGCGATGAATCCGCGCGATTCGCGCGCCAAAGCACTCGTGGGCAAGAAAGTGAGACTGCCGCTCGTGGGCCGCGAGATTCCGATCATCGCAGATGACTACGCGGTGCTGCCCGAGTCGATGGCAACCACGGACGAGGAGAAGAATGATCCGAAGGCGAAGTTCTCCACCGGCTTCGTGAAGATGACGCCCGCGCACGACACCAACGACTACGAAATCGGCGTGCGGCACGGCCTCGCGATGGTCAACATGATGTCGCCCGACGGCCGCGTGAGTGAAAAGCACGGGTGGGACGGTGCGAAAATGCCGCCCGAGTTCCTCGGCAAGAAAATGGAAGAAGCTCGCAAGCTGGTGGTGGAGGAGTTCACCAAGCTCGGCCTCTTCGAAGGCGTCAAGCCGACGCGGCATAGCAAGAAGTTCTCCGACCGCAGCAAGGCGGTTGTGGAGCCCTACCTCAGCGACCAGTGGTACGTGCGCGTGACCGACCCCAAGATGGCACGAACCGCTAACGCTGCGCTCGTGCCCGAGCAACGCACCAGCAACCACACCGGTGGAACGGGCTTTCAGCCCGTTCCGAACGGGCTAAAAGCCCGTTCCACCGACGGCGAACTCTCCTTCTTCCCACCCCGCTACGCCAAAACCTACGAACACTGGCACGACAACATCCGCGACTGGTGCATCTCGCGCCAGTTGTGGTGGGGGCATCGGATTCCGGTGTGGAGCAAGCGAGTCACATTGACCGCTGCGAACTGGGAACGAGAACTTGCCCCGGCGAGTCACGCACGCAGCAGCGGCCCATCTTTCGGCGACATGATGATGGGTGAGGCCGCAGATATGGCGGTGCGATTCGTGCGCACTTCCGACGGTGCAGCAGTCGATCCGACGCGAATGGCGCCATTGATGGCAGGTTGCGAAGGCGAATACAGCATCTACGTCTGCGCGCGGAGCGATGAGTTAGCTCGTGATTGGGGGCTCGAAGCCGCCGGCTTCACCCAAGACCCCGACGTCCTCGACACCTGGTTCTCCTCCGCACTCTGGCCTCTCTCCACCATGGGCTGGCCCAACCCGCGCGCCTTCCCCGGCAACGAAGGCATGCTCGAAGCCTTCAACCCCACCAGCACCCTCTGCACTGCCCGCGAAATCATCACCCTCTGGGTCAGCCGCATGGTGATGTTCAATCGCTACTTCCTCGGTAGGCCGCCCCTCCGGGGCGGCAGCGTGCCCGCATCGTCGAGCCACACCAACATCGCTGGCGTTCCTGCCGCCCCGGAGGGGCGGCCCACCGAGCCAGGTCCCGTGCCTTTCAAGCACGTCTACATCCACGCCGTCATCCAAGATGGCGAAGGCCGCAAGATGTCCAAGAGCCTGGGCAACGGCGTGGACCCGCTCGACATCATCGAATCACACGGCAGCGACGCCATGCGCTTCACGCTCTGCCAAATGGCAACCGACACGCAAGACGTCCGCCTGCCCGTGCAAAAGGACTCAAAAACCGGCAAAAACACAAGCCCCAAGTTCGACCTGGGTCGTAACTTCGCCAACAAACTTTGGAACGCAAGCCGTTTTGCGCTTTCAATGATCCCGGCTTCTTCCACTTCGTCACTCCGTCACTCCGTCACTTCGTCACTTCCCCTTCTTGATCGCTGGATGCTCTCCCGCCTCGCCGCCGGCGTGCAAGCCGCCGACAAATCACTCGCCGAGTATCAGTTCAGCGAATATGCCATGGGCTGCTACACGCTCCTCTGGAACGACTTCTGCGACTGGTACCTCGAAGGCATCAAGCCCACAGTCGCGAATTCGCCCCAGCAGCAAGCCGTGCTCGCACAATCACTCGACGCGATCATCCGCCTGCTGCACCCGGTCATGCCCTTTGTGACCGAAACGCTCTTCCAACACATCCGCCACATCCAAACCGCGACGGTCGCCGGCATCACCCTCACGCCCGCAACCAAACTCGGCACACTCTGCACCGCAGGCTGGCCCAAGGTTGATGCATCGCTGCGTGACGAAAATGCCGAGCGTGAATTCGCCCGCGTGCAAGCCCTAGTCGCACTCATTCGCGACATTCGCGCCAAGCACCAGGTCAAGCCCGCCCGCAAAATCACGCTGCACGTGCCCGCAAGCCTCAAGCTCACCGGCATCGACGATCTCATCAAAACCTTCGCAGGTATTGACGTCATCGCGACTGACGCCACGCAAACCGGCGTGCCCTTCGCGTTTGAAGGTGCCGAACTGCGCGTCAGCAACTTGCTTGATCCCGCCGAAGCTGCGGCGGCTGCAGCAACGGGCGGCGACGCCAACGACGCTGAGAAGGCTCGGTTGACCAAGCAAATTGCCGACATGGACAAGAGCATCGCAACGCTCGAAGGACGTTTGAACAATCCCGGTTATGCCGATCGCGCGCCGCCTGCAATGGTGCAGCAAACCCGCGATCAATTGACGAAAGCAAAAGCCGATCGCGACGCCGCAGCGGCCGCCTTGGCGAAGTTGTAAGCAAGTTTTCAGTAGTTCGTGAGATGTGGAGAGATAATCTTGGCTGTGTGCAGCACTGTGTTCGCACAGCTTGGTTGACAAGCATGAGCGATGCAGCGCGCCAACCCGAAGCCCAACCGCACGCTCGCACGCAAAGCCAGCTCGAAGCCGCTCTGCGACTGCCAATTGCACAAATGCCCGCGCGTTTGCACCTGCCGCTGCCGCCAGTCGTCAAGCCCGGTACGCGAGTCATCATCACGCCGCCCGGTAGCAAGAGTCTGAGCAATCGCGCATTGCTACTCGCCGCGTTAGCTCGCGGCGAGAGCGAACTGCGCGGCGCACTGCTCGACGCCGACGACGCCCAGCGCATGCTCGCCGCACTTTCGACGCTGGGCGCGACAATCAACGCCAGCGATCCGCGCTGCGTCCGCGTCACGGGCGTCGATGGCACATGGCGCACAACTGGCGAAGTCACGCTCAACCTCAACAACGCCGGCACCGCAACGCGTTTTCTCGCCGGCTGCGCCACGCTCGCTCAGCACCCTATCACGATCGACGGCAACGCCCGCATGCGCGAGCGCCCAATCGGCGAACTCGCTGAGGTCCTCCGGCAACTCGGCTGCGAGGTCTCTTTCGCCCTGCGCGACGGCTACCCGCCCATGCGCATCGTGCCCGCTCCGCTCAACGCTGCTCGACGCGAACTCACAATCGGCACCACGCAAAGCAGCCAGTTCGTCAGCGCGGTGCTGCTCGCCGCCGCGTTCTTGCCAGGCGGCATCATGCTCCGCAGCGCCGGCACACTCACCAGCGAAAGCTACGTGCGCATGTCCCTGGGCCTTCTCGCTCGGCTCGGCGCAAGCGTGCAATGCAGCGAAGATTTGCGCGTCATCCGCGTGCGCGGCGTGATTGATCGCGAAGTGCGGAGCACGATCGCTCCATGCGGCATGCCCGCCTTCAAGTACGACATCGAGCCCGACGCCAGCGGCGCAACCTACGCATGGGCCGCCGCAACACTGCTGCCCGGAGTAACGTGCGAGACGCCGGGCCTGGGCAAACGCAGCCTGCAAGGTGATGCGTCATTTCCCGACCTGCTCGCGAGAATGGGCGCCGAAGTAGATCGCACGACCAACGACGCAGGTGATGACCTCACCACCGTGACCGGACCCGCCGAGCTATCGCCCATTCTCGCCGATCTGTCCGACATGCCCGACGCCGCCATGACACTCGCAAGCGTGGCCTGTTTCGCGAAAGGCACCAGCGTGCTTCACGGCCTTCGCACCCTTCGCGTCAAGGAAACAGATCGCATCGAGGCCGTTCGCGCTGAACTCAGCAAACTGGGCGTGCGAGTGGACGTCGGCGCGCAAGGCGATCCCGATGCGTTGACGATCACGCCGCCCGCCGGAGGCTTCGACTGCTCGCCCGCCGCACCACTCGTCGAGTTCGCAACCTACGACGATCACCGCATGGCGATGGCCCTGAGCCTGATCGCCTTGCGTCGCCCCAATGTCGTGATCGTCGAACCGCAGTGCGTTGCGAAGACGTACGTGGGTTACTGGGCAGACTTCGCTAAGTGGTGGGGTGAGGGCGAGCGGGTGAGTGGGTGAGTGGGTGGGTGAGTGGGTGAGTGGGTGAGTGGGTGATAAAACCACTCCGGGATGCTTCCGTACCATTGCTCCCCATGCGGCATATCGCTCTCATCACCACCGGCGGCACCATCGAAAAAACCTACGACGAAGCCACCGGCTCACTCGGCAACACGCGCAGCATCGTTGATCGCATGCTCCGCCGACTGCGGCTCGCCGACACCGCCATCAACGTCATCGAACTCATGAGCAAAGACAGCCTGCACATGACCGAAGAAGACCGCAAAACCATCGCCGAAGCCGTCGAAGCCGTCCTGCGAACCCAGCCCACCGGCATCGTCATTCTGCACGGCACCGACACCCTCGAACTCACCGGCAAGGCTCTGCACGACCGCTTCGCAACCACCACCGCCCCCATCATCCTCACCGGCGCAATGCGCCCCTACGAAATGGTCCGCAGCGACGCCCTGCAAAATCTCACTGAAGCCGTCTTCGCCGCCGGCGTCGTCAAACCCGGCGTCTACTGCGTGGCTCACGGGCGCGCACTGGCGTTTCCGAACGTCACGAAAGATCGCGCGAAGGGGACATTCGTGGAAAAATGATCCCTGTCTTAACCCCAGTGCCCAATCCCTAGTCCCTAGTACCTACTTCTTCACCCCCACCGCACCTCTCCCTTCCCCTTCACCACCTCCCCAATCCGATACACCTTCTCCCCGTACTCACTCAGCCGCTCCATCACCGAGTCTGCAAACGCCGGCTTCACGATCACGCAGTACCCAATTCCCATGTTGAACACGCGCCACATTTCCTCTTCAGGAATGTTCCCCTTGGCCTGCAAAAACTCAAAGACCGGCAGCCTCGGCCAGCTCGCGCGATCAACCTTCGCGTCAAGATTACTCGGCAACGCCCGGCACAAATTCCCCGCCATTCCCGAGCCCGTGATGTGCGCCATCCCCGTAATCACGTTCTTCACGCGATACGAGCGAAGCAGTTTCGTAATCGGCTCAGCATAAATGCGTGTCGGCGTGAGCAACACCTCACCCAACAACCGCGCAGGCATCGGCTTCGTTTGCTGTTTCGCCGCTTTGCTGCTCGGCCGTTTGCGTTTCCCGCTGCCCGTCGCCGCTTCACGTGGCGACAACTCCTCATACACGCCCCGCAAATCAAGCTTCGCTTCCTTCACAACCTTCCGCACCAGCGTGTAGCCGTTGCTATGAATGCCATCACTCGCAAGCCCCAGAATCACGTCGCCAGCTTTCACGTTGCTGGGTTGCTGCCGCCGCTTCAACTCCATCACGCCCACGCAAAAGCCCGCCAGATCAAAATCACCCTTGTTATACAAGTCCGGCATGTGTGCCGTCTCGCCACCAAGCAACGCCGCGCCGCTCTGCCGGCACCCTTCCGCAATGCCCCGCACCAACGCATGCAGCGTGGTGTCATCCACCGAAGGCGTCGCGATGTAATCCAGAAAAAACAGCGGCTCCGCCCCCTGCACAATCAGGTCGTTCACGTTCATCGCAACCAGATCGATCCCGACCGTATCAAAAATTCCCATCTCCGTCGCGAGTTTGACCTTCGTCCCCACGCCATCGCAGCACGCAACCAGCACCGGGTCCTTGTAGTTCCGCTTGAACAGCCGATGGTTGTAATCCAGCCGAAACAGCCCCGCAAACCCGCCCGGATTCGGCAGCACGCGGTCGGTATACGTCCGCCGGAGCACCTTGTCGAGGCTCTCCGTAAACGCATCCTTGCGATCAATATCCACGCCCGCATCGGCGTACGTGAGCGACTTGGAAGCAGGCTTGGAAGCAGTGCGGCTCATGCACCGAGAATAGCCCGTTGAATAGCGGATGTTGCGAGAGCCAGTATGGTTCAGCGCTACTCTTGTCGAATAGCGCATGCCGCAATTCGTGATCCAAGACGGTTGCATTTGCAGTTCCAAGATCACTGGGCCGAGGCATTGCTTTCTGGGCTTGGTTTTGAGCTCTCGGCCTGTGAACCAGCCTGAACTCATCATGCGGTTCGTGCCTTCGGACGGAACTCGACGCGTCGATTGGAAAGACATCATTCCTCACGTCGCAAGCGGTGTTGCCGCAGCGTGCGACGAAAACTTTCGGCATCTTTTTGCCAAGATTGTGATCACATATGGGGACGACAGACCGGGCCCCGAGCATTATGAGATGCTCGCGTATGAAATAACGCGACACATTATCGAGCAGGGGCTCGTCGACGTGGAATGAACGCACTTGACAAAATAGGGCTAAATCCCAATACGACCACCGCTGTCGCGTCGCTTGCCAAATTGAGGATGCCGTTGATCGCACAACAGCATCTTGCTCGCACGACGAATGGTCAAGATTCGATTTTACGTCCCCGCTTCAAGACGCCTCAGAAGCCAACTTGAACGCTAAAAATGGCGTTTTGGGGGTTCCCAAACCACGCGTTTCATGGTATATTGCTCCCATCGCAGTCCCGCACCCGTCGTGGGGAGCGCGGGGCTGATCGTCCTGGCCGGCGTGTCGCCGCGTGCGGGGCTGCTCTTCGCGGAAGCAGCCCCCGCGGCCCCCGGCGGGGCAAAACCGCCCGAATTCACGCTCTTCCGACATCCACCCGACGCCGGACCTGAGCCCCTGCGAAGGTCCGGATCAGCCACCAGTTGCGCCGATTTGCACCCACGCCACTCAACCTCCACCCTGTTCCCTGCACCTGTTTTCGGATTCACCCCTCCCCTTCCTGACTATCCCAGCAACCTTCCCACCCCGCCCGCACGTATCGTCACCCAGCTACACGCAATCGAGGAGCCTTGCCCGTGATGACCGACACCCCCGCCCCGCTCGCCCGCCCCCGCCGCCGACTGGAAGACGTCCGCGTGCTCATCGTCGACGATGACGAGGACGTGCTGCAAAGCTTCGACGCTGCTTTCCAAGCCGAAGGTGCCCTCACCCAACTCTGCCGCGACGGCAACGACGCCGTCCGCATCTGCCAAAGCGACGAGCCCGATGTCGTCATCCTCGACATGATGCTCCCCAAGCGCAGCGGCTTCCTGGTGCTCGAAAAAATCAAAGGCACCGAAGAAGCCCCCGCCGTCATCATGGTGACCGCCAACGAAGGCAAACGCCACGAGGCCTATGCCGAGAGCCTGGGTGCAGATGCGTACCTGCACAAGCCCGTGCCGCTGAATAAGCTGATTGACACGGTGGCGGAGTTGATGGACGAAGAATGAAACAGCAGCCAGAGAAGTGAAAAACCCCTGCAGGAGGCTGCAGGGGTTTCTTGTTTGCTGACTATGTTGCGTTGAACCGAGTTTGATCCGGACCTTCGCAGAGCCTCAGGTCCGGCGTCGGCGGATCACCTGCCTTACGCCTTGCCGCCCACTTGCTGCGGCCGATCATGCCACTCGCTCCGCGGGCCGTGATAAGGCTCGCCCGGAAACTGCTTGATCGCTTTCTGATCGGGCTTGTGACCCTTGCCGCGCAGCGCAGTGGGGGTCTTCTCAGGAATGACAAACCGTTCCGCCGCCAGCGTGTCGTTGTGCTTGAGAGCAATCTCCGCCGTCTTGAGCATGCTGTCGTCGGCGTTCTCGTACAGGTCGCGGAAGTTCTGATGAATCTCGACTTCAGCGAGATCAAAGAAGTGGAACGCCGCCGCCTTGTCGCGTTGATACTCGAGATCGCCCGCGCCATTGCCGGCGTGCTTGCGAATATCTTGATCCAGCTTCGCCAGCGTGCACAGCCAGCCATGTAGCAGAATCGCAACGTTGGCGATGCGGGCCTGCACTGCTTGCCGCTCAAGCATCTTGACGTCAAACTTCTTGCTCATGACCTTGAACTGATAGGTCATCTCCGTCGCCAAGCGAGCCGCGCGTGCCGCAGGCTCAGCCAGTTCCGGATGCACCTTCGTCAACTGCGTCGCACTCTTGCGAATGCCAAGGAAGACTTCCAACCCCAGCGGAATCGCCCGGCTCATGATCGCCGGACGGAAGCTGTTCTTGAGAGCCTTGCCAATGAACGAACCAAGGCCTTCGTCAGGGTCCTTGAGCAATGCGTTCTTGATGCCCAGCATCATCTCGGCAAGCTGCTTGCCGCCGTAACCAAACACGTAGCTCTGCATGACTTCATTCGCGCCTTCAACGATCAGGTTGATGCGTGAGTCACGGAAAATACGTTCAACTTCGTTCTCAGTCATGGCGCTTTCGCCGCCCATGATCTGCACCGCATCATTCACCACGCGCCAGCCCATCTCACTGCAGAAAACCTTGCACACCGCAGTTTCAACCTGGATGTCATCATCCTTGCGATCAAGCATGCCCGTCGTCATGTACAGCACCGAGTCCATCGCATACGACAAAGCCGCCATGCGAGCGACCTTCTGCCGAACCAGTTCATTCGCGCTCAGCGGCTTGCCAAACTGATACCGCGTCTGGCTCCACTTGATGCTCTGATCCATCGCCGAGCGCGCCCCGCCCAACATGCCCGCACTCAGCGTGCAGCGACCGTAATTGAGGCACGAAAGCGCAATCTGCAACCCCCGGCCTTCCTGACCAAGCAAGTTGGCCTTGGGCACCTTCACGTTGTGGAAGCGAATACGCGCCTGCCACGTCCCGCGAATGCTCATCTTGCTGCGGTTCTTGCTGTAGATCTCAACGCCTTCCATCTCCGGATGGCAAACCAGCGCGCTGATCTTTCCCTTGCCGTCAGGCCGCACTTCGCGAGCCATGACCGTAAACAAACCCGAGATCGCGCCGCTCGTCGCCCACTTCTTCTCGCCATTCAAGATGTAATGCGTGCCGTCGCTGGAAATCGTGAAGTTGGTTTCCTGCCCGCCCGCATCACAGCCAACGTTGGGCTCGCTCAAACAGAACGCACTCACCCAGTCCTTCGCGAGACGCGGCAGCCACTTGGCTTTTTGCTCGGTATTGCCAAACAACATCACAGCCTTGCAACCAATGCTCTGGTGAGCCGACACCAGCACCGCTGTGCTGCCGCACGATTGCCCCAGCCGTTCAAGCACGCGGTTGTAACTGGTAATGCCCATGCTCAGCCCGCCGAATTCCTTCGGAATCGTCATGCCCAGCACGCCCAAGCTAAACAGCTTGTCAATGACCCAGCGCGGAATCTCTTGCTCTTGGTCAATCTGAATCGCCGGATGCTCGTTGCGCAAATACTCATCTAGCCGAGCCAGCAGCTGATCGCACTCCGCTTGCTCGCGCGCATCCTGCGACGGATACGGGAAGTAGTAATCTTCCTTCACCCGGCCCCAGAACAAATTCTTCATCGGACCCATCTTGGTGGGCTCTGCACCAAGCCACTCTTCGGCTTGCTCCAGCAGTTTGCGGTCAGATTCCGAAATGCCTTTAAGATTCTTCAGGTCAGCCATGGGTCAAAATCCTCGCGAACGGGAGTGGATGTCAGAAAGCGAATTGTTGGCAGGCAATTGCCCCAATGTGTTCGTTGCTCACCAAGTCATGGATGATTCTCAAAACTAATTGGATCGAGCAAGACCCAGACGCAACTGCGAAGACGTCGTAGCCATCACAGATGAAAATACGGGCAACTGCAACCACCGGCCCGATCACCACGCCGCAAAACCCCAACCCACAATCGCAAACCACACCCAAACGATCAACCAAAACGACAACACCCCCGACAATCGCCGGGGGTGTTTCTTTTCAAAGCGGGCGAAGAGACTTGAACTCTCGACTTCTACCTTGGCAAGGTAGCGCTCTACCACTGAGCTACGCCCGCGTATCCACTTTCCCCGTCCATGACTTTCGGCGAGCCAAAGACACGTTCGGGAGGGAAAGTTAGCCGCCTTCCCGCCCCGTGTCAACTTTTGTCTGTTCCCACCGGTTAGCGGGCCGACGCAACCGCTTGTCCCGCCGTTTCCAACGCCTTCAGCACGTCCGCTGACCGGTAGGCGCGGGATATCCAAGGCTTTTCCGCACCGGGCGTGTAGATCGCCAGCAGCGGAATCCCGGTCTCGCCCAGCTCTTTGAGTTTCTCCCATCCCGGCGAAGTTTCAGACGTGAGATCTATCGCGAACTTGGCGATGTGAGGCTGGTCGAGAGCTTGCTTGACAGGATCCTTCCATAGCACCGTCGCGGAAAACAATTTGCAAGTGAGATCCCACTCCGCAGTAAAGTCCACGACGACAACTTTCTGCTCGCGTCGAGCGTGCAAGAATGCATCGGTCGAATACTCATACCAGCCCCGCTCGTCAGGCTTCGCCTGCGCACCTTGTTTGCCAGCACCGCTCGCAGGCGGTTGAGCGGCAGGTGTCTTGGGCACTTGCGTCAGTAACGCCGTCGCCGCGCGGGCGTTGTTTAACGCCGCCATCACCTGCGCGGCTGCATACGCATTGGCCTTCCAGGGCGTCGCGTTACCCGGCGTGTACACAACCAGCAACGGGATGCCAGTCTCGCCAAGATCGTTGAGCGTCTTCCAGCCCGATGCTTCTTCGGCAGTCAAGTCGACGGTGAAAAGCACCACATCGCTCTGGTGCAATGCGTCCTTGACCGGCGCTTTCGACAGCACACGTGACTTGAGTTGTTGACAAATCAAGCACCATTCCGCCGTGAAGTCCATCACAATGATTTTGTTCTCGCGCCGCGCCTGCTCGAAGAGCCCGCTGTTGTACTCGATCCATACGCCCGTCAGCAGCTTTCCACCGCCCGCGGCTTCCATCCCCGCCACGCGAGCCAAGTGTGTTTCCTTCGCTCTGCCCGTTGCGTCATTCGCGTACCACACGCCCATACCCGCGATGAACACCGCAATCAGCGTGAACACCACACGCCGGCCCGCCGACTTGGTAATCTTGATTGTCTGCCACACGAGCCACGCGCCCGCAGCGATGCCAAACCCCGCCACCAGCCAAATATGCAGTTGCTTGCCCAGCCAAGGCTTGCTTGCCACCAGCGCAATCAACCCCGAGCCGACGAAGTAAGCCGCCGCAGCAAGCATCAGTAGCCCCATGACTTGCTTGACCAGTTCACTCGCGGGGCCCGTGCGCGGAATGCGATCAACCAGCTTGGGGAACAGCGCAAGCACCAAGTAAGGCAGTGCCATCCCAATCCCCAGCCCCAGGAAAATCGCAAACGTCGCAACCTTGGGCAGCGTCGCTGCTGTCCCAAGCAGCGCGCCCGCGACAAAGCCAAAGCAAGGCAATCCCAAGACAGCAGTCATGACGCCAAAGGCAAAGCTGCCCCAAGCCGTGTCGGCCTTGGGGTTGATCATGTACAGGCCCTGCGGCAAGTTCAGGCTGAACATGCCCATGATGCCCAGCGACATCAGTGCAATCAGCACTCCCAAGCCCGTGGTGACCCACCAAATCCCAAAGACTCGCGACGGATCACCAAAGCTCGCAAACGCAAGCACAGGCACCGCGCAGAGCAGCCAGAAGGCGACAACACCCCCAGCCATCCAAAGACCCAGAAACAACGTGCGCCCGGGCGAGCCAGCGTGCTGCGTCAGCGTGATGACCTTGATCGGAATAACAGGCAGCACGCAAGGCGTGAGATTCAGAATCAGCCCACCCAAGATGGCAAGCAGCAAAACAACAACAACGCTGAAGAACCCACTTTGCGGAATGGGAATACCAAAGAACGCGCGCGGTGCGCCGCTCGCCGCAGTAACGCCTCCCGCCGCCGCGGGATTACCCGCCGTCGTCGAGCCATTCGTGGCAGTCGTGGTTGGCGAAGTCTTTTCCGGGTTCGCGATGGGCGCCGGGCCGACGGGAGTCTTTACGGCCTCACCCGCCACCCAAGCCCCCTCAAAAACCTTCGCATCAAACCCTGCAAACAGCGCCGCCTCTTCGCCCGCTTTGCTTTCCGCACCAATCGGCACCGTCACACTAAACGGCTCCTTCGCCGGCCGAAGACACATCGTGTCATTGCACGCCTGGTACCGCAGCGTGATGTCAAACGTCGCTGACTTCGCATCACTCGCCACCACCACCGGCACATACGCAATCACGCGGTCACCACCAAAAACCCCGTAAGGCAAAGGCGAACCCGAACCAACCAAGTCCGCCTGAATGGTCTTGGTCTTGGGCCACTGCACAGGACCAACATTCAGTCCCGCCGCCGGCTTGATCTCAATCTTCGTCGGAATCGCATCAAAATCCCACTCCTTGGGCGGCTTGGGGTCGTTGGTATGAATGTGGTAGTCGTCAGTAAACTCCCAAACCACCGCAAGCACAATCTTGTCGCCCGCCTTCACCTGCGATTTGTCAGCGACGACGCTGGTAGTGACCTGCGCCGGCGCAGCGACTGCAAGCAACATGGCAACCGTTGCCGCGACGAAGACCGAAACCGCCCGCAGGCGAGTAAGTACGTTCAGGAGCATGGTGGACTTTACGAAGGTGATTGACATGGTGTTTGGCAAAGCAAAGTTCTTGGTCGCCCAGCGACGACCGTGCAGCAGTTTCCATTCAGCGTGGCCGATTCGTTCTACATTCACAGCTTCTGACCCATCCGCGCTTCCAATTTTCCCGCATCGCGCTAGAATCTGCTTTGATGCACCAAGAACTTCCTCGCGTACCGGGCCGACTCGCACTTGCTGACGGCACTGTTTTTTCGGGCTACGCCTTTGGTGCCATCGGCAAACAACTCGTTTCGCGTGCCGAAGTCGTCTTCAACACCGCCATGTGCGGCTATCAAGAAAGCCTGACCGACCCCTCGTACACAGGCCAAATTCTCACGCAAACCTTCCCGCTCATCGGCAACACGGGCGTCAACCCCCAAGACGTCGAAAGCAAAAAAGTCCAGGTCGCAGGCTTCATCATCCGCGAACTCGCCCGCCTGCACTCCAATTACCGCGCCACCGACACCCTGCACGATTACCTCGCCAAGTCCGGCGTGCTGGGCCTCCACGGCATCGACACCCGCGCCCTCACCAAGAAACTTCGCACCACCGGCAGCATGAACGGCGTCCTGACCGACCGCACCGACCTGACTGACGCCCAACTCGTCGAAATGTCCCAAAACGCCCCCAGCATGGCAGGCCAGAACCTCGTCCCCCTCGTCGGCTGCTCCAGCAAGCAAACCTGGAACGAAACCCTGGGCGACTGGAAACCCGCCGCCACCCCATCCGGCGTGCGCAATTACAAAGTTCTCACCCTCGACTGCGGAGCCAAAGCCAACATCCTCCGCAACCTCACCGAACGCGGCTGCGACGTATCCGTCGTGCCCCACAACACGCCCGCCAAAGACATCCTGGGCATGTACGACCGAGGCGAGATCGACGGCTTGTTCATCTCCAACGGCCCGGGCGACCCCGCCGCTGTGGAAACAACCATCGCCACGCTGCGCGAAGTCATCAGCCAACCCAAAACCATGCCCACCTTCGGGATTTGCCTGGGCCACCAACTGCTCGCCCTCGCCGCCGGTGGCAAAACCTACAAACTCAAGTTCGGCCACCGCGGCGCCAACCAGCCCATCCTCAATACAGAGACTGGCAAGGTCGAAATCACCAGCCAGAACCACGGCTTCGCGGTCGATCCAGCGTCGATCCAACCCGTTGGTGGGGTCGCTACCCACATTCACCTCAACGACCAGACCCTCGCCGGGTTCCGATTACGGGACAAACCCGTGTTCTCGGTCCAGTACCACCCCGAAGCCAGCCCGGGTCCGCACGATTCTAGTTATCTGTTTGATGATTTCGTTGCAGCAATGGCAACTGGGCGTGCGGATGGTCCCAAGATTCGCCGATGATGTCGGCGAGTGACGTTGTCGTTTTCTCGGACGGCCCATGGCTAACCGACCAGACGAAGGCGAAACTTTTGGCGTTGAAATCCGGATGAAAAGCTCGTTTGGTTCTTTGGTGATTTCCCGACGAATTTTAAATTTACTGTTGCATGACGCACAATTTCCTGTACGCTAATGCAATCTGAGGCGAAGGTCGTTCCGCCCTTCGCGATAGAGATTCGTGGGAAACAAATTGCAGTGGGGGCGGCGGCGCGAGGAGTTTTCGCCGACGAGGTGTTGTTGTTCAGTAATTTGCGAGAGCGAATTGCTTGAGATTGGTAACCAGAAATGCTGCCGCGTGCGGATCGCGGTGTGAGTCTGGGTGTTTCGTATGTCAAGTGACTTGCACAGCAAGTCAGGTTTCAGGGCACCGTGCCCTAACGCTCGAGAGGAGTTTTCGATGAAGATGAAGAAGAGCCTCCTGCTGGCCCTCGCCGCCGGCGCCGTCGCCCCCGTTGCTGCTAACGCCCAGCTCTCGGAAGGCGATCAGATCATTACCGATCGTTCGCAGATCAAGCAATTGGTGCTGAACGCTCAGGGCCAAGTGGTTGAAGTGCAAGGCGACACCGCCACGTTTGCCCCTCGCGGCACCGTCACGGTCTATGACGCCTTCCCCAGCGACACCCGCGCCGCCAGCATCGTTACGTCGGCGGGCGCTTGGGCTGGTATCAGCCTCGCTGGTGACGACATCAGCTTCGCTGGCACGCTCTGGAGCACGACGCCCGGCTCGATCACGCAGTACGTGGTCCCCGTCCGCCGCATCTCCACGCCCTTGCTGCCTGGCTTCCCCACCAACGCCGACTTTGTGACGCAGATGTTCGATACGGGCAGCATGCTCAACAACCCGATGGTCACGGGCACGCCCTTCTTCAACATCGCGAACGCGGACCTCGGTGGGCAGTTGAACGGCTTGACCACCAATGCTGCCTATCTGCTTACCGTTACCCCCACGGTGCCGGTGCCTGTTCCGGGCGACAGCAACATCTTCCTGACGTACTCCTGGAACACGGCGGTTGCCGGCACGGGTAACCCCGGCAGCATCCTCGCTGGCCCTCAGCTCACTCCCACGTTCGCTGCTCGCCAGCCCTACACGTTCTGGGGCTACTTCAACAACCAGCCCAACCTCCGCGGCGCTACCGATGAAGGCATCGCCATGGACTGGAACGGCAACGGCATCCTTGAAGGTGGCTCACGCATCGATACGGCCAACCCCGGCCGCGTCGCGAACGCGTCAGAACACCGTCGCATCTTCCAAGTACCGACCACGACTCCTCCCGGCCCCGCTGACAACTACGGTGTGCGCCTGTTCAGCCAGATCCGCGGTCAGGTTGACAGCGGCGCGCAGGATGCCTTCCGCCCCACGGCTGACCAGAACCTGGGCACGCTCGCCAATGGCGAAACGATTTCCAACGTCGTCGCTACGGGCAGCGCTTCGACCAACTTCCGCGATCGCCTTGCTTGGTTCGTCTTCAACGTTCCCGGCGATGTGACCGACGCCGCGGGAAGCTGGCTCGATATCGACATGGAACCCACGTCGGCTATCAGCGGCAACCCCACCACTGGCTTTGATCCGATCATGGCCCTCTTCAAGAACAACGGCGATCAGTTGGCCCTCGGTAGCGACGCTGGCGTTGACAACAACAACGGCACGGGCCTCTTGGCTCAGCTCAGCTTGGGCATCGGCCTCCGCGCTGCCAACGGCGTGGGCGTCGGCGGCGATGTGATCCGCAACTTCGACGGCGTTGACGGCGAACTGCTCGCTGCTGATGGTCCGTTCTACTTGGGTGTCACCTCTTCGTTGCTCAGCTATGACATCGAAGACGGCTGGAGCGTCGAGCAACCCGCGACGGCAACCGGCAGCGTTCAAGTGCGCTTCCGCACCAACGCCAACGGCCCGCTCGTGCTCGATCCCGCGGTGCCTCCCTTCGTTGATGGCGAACTTCTGCCCATCGGTGGCTTCGTTGGTGATCCCATCTCGGCACCTGGCGCCACCAGCACGGCTGTCTTGCCCGGCGACCCCGGCTACGTTTGCTTCAAGTTCACCACCTGCAAGAACATCGACGCCAACGATACTGACTCGACCGACTGGCTCGACCTTGATTTCGATCAGTGCTTGGGCGTTGACCACGTTGCATTCGTCTTCAACAGCAACGGCAACCTTGTTGTGACTGACGACGACGGCAACCCCGCCTCAGGTTACTTCAAGCCCCAGATCTCGTTCGGTAACGTTGGTCCTCGCACCCCAACCCCAGCAGCGGCTGCGGTGGGTGCGGCTAACTTCATCGGCCAAGATGGCGCGCTGCCCGCTGGTACCTACTACGTGATCGTCGCCTTCTTCGGCGCCAACACGCTGGCTACCAACGACCGCTTCCACGTCCGTCCTGACACGCCCAATAGCAATCTGAACCTCCAGATGGCACTGACCACGGGTCTGGCCACTGGCGATTGCAGCGCTCAGGGCTGCCAAGACATCGACTTCAACAACAACGGCGTCTTCCCCGAAGATCAAGACGTGATCGACTTCTTTGACGTCCTCGCCGGTGGCGTTCCCGCCACCTGCGACCCCGTCGCCGGTTGCAACAGCATCGACTTCAATAACAACGGCGTCTTCCCCGAAGACCAAGACGTTATTGACTTCTTCGACGTCCTGGCTGGCGGCACCCCCGCCACCTGCGGCGGCTAAGTTGTCAAACTCAGTTGCATCTCTTATGCAACTGCTCAACCTTGCCCTTACCAAGCAAGGCTGAGTAGATCGAGTGAAACCAAGGCCCCGGCTCGCAAGAGTCGGGGCTTTTTCGTTTTGCACGGCTACCGTGGCGGATGTCGAACCACAGGCCAGACCCCATGTCGAGCGAAGACAACGAAGCGTGGCAGCCCTTTCAACGCGTCATCGAAGACAAGCCGCACCTCGCGCTGGTTCGTACCGACTGGACCGAAACCGGCCCCGACCGCTCGCGAGGTATGTGCCTCATCGTGACCATCACGTATCCACCTGGCGAAATTGGGTTGCCCTCGCCGCAAACGTTTGTGAACGTGCAGCAAGCCGAAGATGTGGCAACAGCAGCGCTCGAGCGCACCTGCAAAGCTGACTGCCTGGGAACGCTCATGGGCGATGGCAACCGCCACGTCTACTTCTACGCCGCCAGCGACGCCGGCGCGAGTGAAGCGATTGCAAAGCTCCAAGTGCCCGAAGTCAAGATCTCGCTGCAAGCCGCCCGCGATCCGCAGTGGCAGCGCGTCGTCGAAGACGTGTGGCCCACGCCCGAAGAAATGCGCTGGAACGGCGACAAAAACGTCATCGACGAACTCGCCGAGAATGATGGAAGAACCCTCGAAGAACGACGGCGAGTGGTATGTGGAGTTCAGCCAAGACGCCGTGCCTGAGATCGATGAGGTGTATGAACAAAGCAGCGCTGCCACGCAAGCCGCCGAAGATCTCGGCGGCGAGTACGACGGCTGGCAGTGCAGCATCGTCAAGTAATGGCTTTCAAGTAACTGCCATCGGGTAACTGCCGGCAATTCAACATCAACCCGCTTGCGATGCTGCAGTTCCGCGCCGTGCCCACTCGCGAGCGATAAGCCCCAACACCCACGGAGCAGCATCCTTCTTCGGAGCCTTCGCGAGCGTCTCATTCGCGCGATCATCCGCGTACAGCACGGTCGCTTCGATGAATTCGCTGTCCATCGTCTCCAGCGGGTTCGCCACAACCATGTCGATGCGCTTCCGCACAATCTTCGCCCGGGCGGATTCCAGCATTTCCTGCCGCGGCTCAAGCGCAAAGCCCACCAACAGTTGATTTTCTCGCCTGGTCGTGCCTACCTGAGCCAACAGATCCGGCGTGGGTTCTAGCTCCAGCACCAGTTTCTGGTCTGTCCGCCGGAACTTGCCGTTGAAGGCCGATGGATCGACTTTCGGGCGGTAATCAGCCACCGCGGCGGCCATAATCAGCACGTCGGCATGACCCACACGAGCCGTCAGCAGGCCCTGCAGATCGGCACACGTCCGAAACCGCTCCACGCGCACCCGGCTGTCCTGCGGTGCAATCGGGGCGGGTCCAAGCAGGAGCGTCACATCCCAGCCTAGGGCTGCGGCACCGTCTGCAAGCGCGGCTCCCATGCGGCCAGACGAACGATTGCCGATAAACCGCACGGCATCAATCGGTTCGTGCGTCGGACCCGCCGTGATAAGCACCCGAGGCTTGGCGGCGTGAGGCGTGCGGGAAGCAAGCGAGTGTGTGGGGGAATTGGTAAAGGGCATGCGATCTGTGTGGAATGTGTTCAGACTCGGCAACCGGAGCAGAGTAGCAGCCGGAAATGGTGTTGTGGGTCCTTGGGAAGTCACCCATCCGCGAAACGTTCGTTGCGCGAAGTTGGCTTCACGATTCACACTTTGCGCGCGAATCGTGAGCCAAAAGGTTGCTCTGGAGCCGGAGCATCCCCATAATCCCGCCCCCGCACCGGTTGGCCCCAACCGGCGTTGGTCTTTTTGTTGTTTGGTCGCATTTCTTCTGCATGGAGCGGTAGCAACGCATGGCACGATCTCGCCAGAAGTTGGGTGAAATTCTCGTCGAGTGGCGTGCTGTCACGCTCGAACAGGTCGAGAAGGCGACCGTCGAAGCCAAGAAGTCCGGCAAGCGCCTGGGCGAAGTCTTGGTCGAGTCAGGTTTCGTCAAAGACGATCAGGTCGCCAAAGCTCTCGCCAAGCAATTTGGCTGGGAGTATGTTGATCTGGCTGCACCGGGCGCGACTGAGAGCATTGACGTCAAGCTGATTCCCGATGACCTCGTGAAGAAGCACATGATTCTCCCGATGGGCAAGACGGGCGGACGCCTGAGCCTCATCATCCACGATCCGCTCGACTTGCAGCTTATGGACATGCTGCGATTCCGCTTGAATGTTGAAGTTGATCCCAAGCTCAGCAGCAAGAGCGCCATCAAGAAGTATCTCGAAGGCTCCGCCTCGGGTACAGCACGCACGTTCAAAGCGACCGAGAGCCTCGTCACCAGTTCAATTGACAGCTCCGTTGACAAGAGCGTTGATAAGTCGCTGGACAAGTCCATCGACGTGACCGACGACGATGCCCCCATCGTCAAGCTCGCCAACCGTTTGATTGCCGAAGCCGTGCGCATGCGTGCCAGCGATATTCACATCGAGCCCATGGCCGATCGCGTGCGTCTGCGTTACCGCATCGACGGCGTATGCATGGAGCGTGACAATCTGCCCAAGCGCATGCAGAACGCTCTGCTCAGCCGCGTCAAGCTCATGGCAGGCATCAACATCGCCGAGCGGCGCATTCCGCAAGACGGTCGTATCAAGCTGCC